>ENA-ORBV01010938-ORBV01010938.1-microbial-mat-metagenome-genome-assembly--contig:-NODE-10938-length-14375-cov-5.001539_pt1 | contig 14375 bp, 12 predicted proteins | sample MGYA00237777_ERZ505514 | MGnify/ENA primary metagenome ERZ505514 (study PRJEB26160, sample SAMN06269048) | microbial mat metagenome | isolation source: Oligotrophic lake microbial mat | place...
TCAAGGTCATGTCAGTCACGTTCCTGTTGAACGTTCTAGAGATCGTGATCGATTCAGTCATGGATCCGACGTTCCATGTGACTATGTCTCACACCCATTCTTCATTCCACTGAAGCGGTTGAACCACAGACAAAGAGAGCCAGCGGACACGATCCCCTGGGATCTGAAACGCAACCGTGAACGCACCAGTGCTGTTTCACTGATGCTAGCGCATGTGGTTTGCATTTGAATTTCACTCTCACACTCTTTTTGACTCAGCAATCTCCAATGGGAGACCGAATTCTTTTTTGCAATTGGCATTCAATTTTTGTTTTGATCAAAATGGCTCAGGTTCTGCCTACCGAGCCATTGCAAGGTCGCACCGTGATGCATCAGGAATGAGAAAAGCAAAAGATAACCAATTAAGTTAACATTCTTGCCTCAGTCACCTGCCAGCATGCCAAACAATTAGCAATGCAACAAAATGTTGGTTTTGCTGTCTTAATGATCAGTTTGTCTCACGGAGAACCTTGTGCATTTTCTGTGTGGATTGAATGTGAGGTTGAAGCAAAAAAGACCACGATGGCACAAGGTGTGCATGATTCACAATGCAAAGGAAACAGAAAGAACTCATTTGTTATTAAAAGTTTGAGGGCTTCACCACATTTTCCAAAGATTTCAAGTTCTTCCTTGATGCATTAAAAAAGTTGAAATGCCTTGGAAAAATTCAGAATTGCCATGTGTTGTGTTGTGTGGTGAGGGAGTTTTGCCACAAGAGGCACAACAAACTCAATGGTCATTGTTTTCATGAACAATGAGCTTGCCTTTGTTGACATGGTTGTCAAATTTCAATTCACCATTTTTTCTTGAATTTCTCTCTGGCCAGACTGTTTTACTAGTCAAAATGTTTCTGTTTGTGCAGGGAACAATCACCCCTGCTGGTGAGGAACCACCCAAGTTCATTTTCAAGAGCTGGGATCCCCTAGCTATCCAGCTAGCTGAGCTGGCCTGCCGGTGCAAATAACCCCTTGTAACCTTGGTTTGATGTGAAGTCAATCTGTGATTTCATAGTTAGCAGCTGCAGTCCAAAATCCAGCCAAACAGACTTTGCCTGCTTTGGTGTTGTTGTCTCTGATCAAATGGGCATGGAGGAAGAAGGAAAAGAGCCTCCCAAGACAGCTTCTTTCACAGTGTTGTTGACAACCTTGTTTCCTACCTTTCCTAAGAACATCTGTGTCGGCATTGGCACTGCCAGGAAAAGGTTTGTTTGATTTTCCTGGTTGCAAGACAACGGACATTGGCGCTCTGTGGGTTGATTGGAAGTGATGCAAGAAAGTGGGGAGAGGGAGGAAGGGAACAATGACAATGGGTGCTGATCTGTGTGAGATCCATGACAGATCACACCCTTCACAATGTTAAAAAATGGACACCTTGTCTGTCATAAGAACAGCAGCAAAGAGAGGTGCAGAAAAAAAAAAGGAAAGAGGTTGGAAACAACAGAGGAAATCACTTGTTTTCCAATTTAGCTTTTTTCTTAGCCTTGGTCGAATGCAAGCACTGGATTGCAAATGTTGCCTTGGTGTTGATTTCCTTCTCATTCACTGTGGATCTTTGAAACTGGATCCTCTGGTGACAAAGTTCCTGCAATGAGAGGGATGATTGTCACTCTGATCACAGGTCTCTGTGACAGAGGAGAGACTCCACCCTGAACAGAAACATGATCCTTTGGCTAAGACACTTGACTCCATCTTCCGACATTGGCAGTGTGCACTGTGCCAAAGCATCATCGGGTGTTTGTGCAATAGGACGTGCAACCAGACCAATTCCCGGTACATGAATGCATGTGCTGCAATTGACAGGGTCATGCAAAACTCTGGCATCAGCTTCTGCTATCATAGTCCTATCAAACACATGCATGATGTGGTAGGCAACTCTTTCTGCAATGGTCTGCATCTTTGTTGGCTTTGTGGACTGGCAAACCCACCGGAACACATGCTGCAGTGGTCCAAACAGGCTCTCTGTGTTCTTTGGAGCAGCTTCTTTCGTGATCGTTGATCTTCTTTGGTCTGGACATGCTAGCAAGCTTCATGAAACCACTGAGAAGAACAAGCAAACTGACTGAATGCTTCAAACAATCACTTGAACTTCCAGGGCGGACAAGGGCTGATCCATCTACCCAAGCCTGCAAGTGCAACAGAGGGGGGAAATTGAGAATTTTTAGGTTGTTTAGGGTGCTACTAGCCAGCTCTGTCCCTAAGCTGAAAGCCAGAACTGGAGATGATGATCTGATGTTTTGTCACAACTTCCAAGAAAATGGATAACTGCTTCAAGAGATTTTTGTCAAGCCACCAGAACAATTCTTCAAACAAGGGTGCATGCCACAAACATCACATGTGTTCCATGTTTGCAATTGAGGAGACATGCAGGTTCCTACCCCTCTTCTTTTGTTTGAAGTTTGAGGCAATCTTCATGATCATTTGATTTGATTGCTTTGTCAAGTTGCTCACTGGCTTGCTTGACAAATGAAACACATCTTCAAAATCATGGAAGCAATGTGGAAGTGTTGCATTGGCACAAGCCAAACATTCAAAGGAAGAAGCAGTCTTGCTTCAAATCTGGTCATCACACACTTTCACCATGTGGCTTGCCTTGCACAAGGAAGAAAGGGCCTCCTGTTGGTCCAATTTCATGTTTGTAATCCTCTGGCATGGTTGGACATTGTGAATAAATGTACTGCACCACCATTGCAAATTGGTCCCCAAACAAAGGTTTACACAAGCTCAATGACATTCACCACAGATGCAGCCTTGGGCCTCCAAATGTATCAACCTCACAGATGTTCTTGGAGAAAGTGTGGCGTCACTCATTTTAGCTTTAATCAGCCACAACAGCATCCAAGGAACAGATGACTGCATGTGGTGCAACCACAGATTGCACAACATCATGCAAGTCTCCCTTTGTTTTGTAATCCATGATGAAGCAGCCCCCAATTGTTTGGAAGCTAGCAGAAATGCATGCAACTGTTGTCACATTGTCTTGTTTTACCAGCATGTCCGATTGTGTTGTGCTGATGACACACTGATGTCTTGGCCTGTTTTGCAGACTGGACCCTCTGGAAAAAGGAACAGAATACAAGGGACACCTTTTTGTGAGCAGATTTGGAGTTAACATCATTGGCATTGCTTGTTTGGTCCTCCGGCTGCTGCAGTGGGAACACCCAAAAATCACATCTTTCAGCACAAATTTCTGCACTTTGCATTTTGCTTCTCTCTTAATGAGTCTGCGGCTGTGTCACAGCTAGTCAGTTGCACCCCCAGCCATGCCTTTGCCCAAAAATGATGGCATGCCCCTAGCTCCTAACACAGGAACAATGACTAGTGTCTGCAGCACAAATGCTTTCTTCAAATGAGCAACATGACAAACCCAATCCTGGAGGAAACCAGGGGGATTCGAGTGCCAAAACACTTGACTGAAAAAAGAAAGTTACTTAACAATCTTTGTAAGAACCCACATGGTCGGTAGCCATCCAAGGGTGAGAACATAACAAACTGTTTTTGCAAACTGTTGTGTCAACCAACACAAAAAATTGGAGGTTGATGTGTCCTTTTCAGGCTGTTGTTCATGCAACAAAGGGGCGATCCCAAACATGTCCCTACCAAAATCGTCCTGTGATTCAGTTGTTCATTCTCTGAAGCACACAATGCATCAACAAGCAGACCCATGTTGCACACAGCAAGAAAACAAACCATTCATAATCACCATGATGTTGGAGCACAAACCCTTTGCAATGAGATAAAATTCATTGGCTTTCAAAGCTCACAAGAATTGTCAGGACAAAGGTTTTCACATTTGTCTCCAACACATGTGATGATCTTGCACAAATCCTGGATGGGAACATGCATGCTGTTTCATTTGATTTTGTCACATTGTCATCCTCAATCTTTGACGTGTCACAATGTTTCAGCGAGGGAATCAAACAGATTGTCGAGAATTGTTGAATCCTTTTTATCTCATTTTGGTTTGACATTCCCAGAACCTCAAACATTGTCACACTGATGTTGATTCCTTGTTCATTCATTTCATGTCAGCAAAATCAACTTGCAGTTGTTTTAAGTTGGAGGGACCATCCCCTTCCTTGCATTTTTAGAGTTTGATTGTTTCATCCTTTTGCATTCCACAAGTGCAAGCTGTCACGGGCTCTCTGTCATTTTGGAATTTGGCTGCCTGTCATTTTTGAATGTTGGAACGAGACTTTGCAGATAGCTGCTGCAGTCTCTACAATGCAGGCTGCTACCAGGTGTCACAGTTGCTGCTCCACTGTGCAGGTTGAACTCTATGTGATGGCAACCATGGCATGAAAGCAACACCTCCGGTGGGTCCACCAGCAAGGATGGAGGCAGGCTTTGTCCACAGCAAACGCAACATGCTCAAGAAGCGACAGACAGACAGACTGACACCATGGTCGATTTTTAACGGAACCTTTTGGTTTGAAAAAGAGTTCCACATTTCTCCGATGCATGTGGATGGCTTTGCTTTGCGGAAGTTAAACCTCAACGCTCACCTGTCGTGATCAACTCATGAAGCACCATGCGTGTGCGATAGACGGAGAAGAAGCGTGAGTAGTGGCGCCACCATCATCACCCTCTCTTGTATTTCATACTCTACCGCAGTTTCTAGCTAAGCAAGTCCCTCGATCTAGCTAGGTGCTCTACAGTTAGGTAGAGTTCTTTCTAGTTACTGCAGAATCTCTTTTTTTCTTTTTGAATGGAGTGAGAATGACAACCACCAATTCTTCCATTTCCTCCACATCCTCCTCCACGCTATCCTCTCAAGATCAACACAACACATCGTCATCATCCTTTATTGCTAGTGATACCGCTGTTGCTTCTTCCTATAATCTTCGTTCCAGCACAATGATGCCTCTGCACAATCGAGCAACAGCCAGTGCTCGTAGTAGTAGCAGTGGTGGTGATCACAACAACCACAGAGGGACTCCACCACGAGTACCACAGGTACAACAACAACAACAACAGGATTTGGAATTGGTACATCAAAATCCACAAAATCAGCAACAGCACAGTACTGGGAACAACGACAACTATAACCACCACAATCAAAACCACACCACTGCCCACAACACTGCCCATAATTATGGCAGTTACGAGAGTTATCCTGCTGACGAAGACATGGATGAATTTGAATTGGACAACAATTACAGTTATTATTCCATGGAAGACGATCATGACGAAGGCGACTATGACAATGTTTTTGATGATATAGAAGAGGAAGAAGTGGATGATGAACGAGGCCATCTCTTGCCCATGCACCACACGAAGCAGAATTACAGCAAGCACGATAAATCTCGTGATAATCGTCACCAGACATTATTGGCTCAAATATCGCTTCTCCGAAAAGATTACGTCTCTTCCACCACCACTAATTCCACAGAACGACAACACAACCATAATAGTCCAACATTGTCCCAATTTTCCAATCAATACAATTGGAAATTGTATGCGCCATCTCCAACCCATCATTTTGTCGAATTTTTACGTTGGACCATGGTGGGTGGATCTCAATTTACGAAAGAACAATCCGACCAAGAATTGCACTTGTCCCTCCAGGGATTGGCCCAGTGTTTGCAATTGTTGCGGGATTATCTCCAGCACTACGGCATGCCCGCCCGGGGGTGTTATCGAGATCAGGAACACGTCTTGCGAGAAGTCATGCGCGATTTATATGCCGGCGGAGCTCCCCTGTGGGCTCTGGAGCCCGTCCTCCAAAAAGCCGCCGAAGGATTGATGGGCCATCCCAATGTCAATTGGCAACTCCTTCCCCGCAAGGCCTTGATTTACAATCCTGCTTCCGGTACGACCAGTATGTTTAAAATGGATCGGGGCTTTAACATTCGCAAAATGTCCAATATGGAAGGGGTGGCCGTACGATTGGCCAGTTTTGCTTCCAATGTACAGGGAGTCGCCAATATTCCCGCACGCTTTCCCAATCCACAAGAATTTCAACGAGCGGCGGCGACAACCACAACAGGCACTGCTACTACTTCGACGGCCCATCCTCAACATGTACCAGAGAATAGCACTCCTGCTCAACGTCCGCCTATGGAACGAATCAAAATGGCCCGCAAAATTTTGAATTTGGCATCCAAACAACAGGGATTGTTTTATTATATCAATTCACGAGAATACATGGGAAATGAACGCATGATGATGAGGAGGCACAATGATGATGATGACGACGACAACGAAGGTAATGATGAACCGGATGTACAAGGACAACCACAACCGCAGGGCCATGACGATCCACAAAACCAGAAGGAACCCCCACCACCCAAACATCCTCACAATCATCCATATCATCATCATCATGGCGTGGACGACTTTTGGGTTGTTTCCGACGAAGAACGTGAACTCTTTAGTCGTTTGGCTTGTATGGAAGCTCTCAAGGCCATTGATTCGATTGATGCTCGTGAAAATGATCCCACCCGTCCCACCATATATACTCCCACGAATATCTTATTGTGTCGGGGTATTGCGGCTGCGAGTGCGTGTGCCTTTTGGTTTGGGGGAAGTTGGATGGACAGTGTCGTGGCGGGGATTTTGGCCGTGGTGGTCGCCATCATTGGAACCTCCTCTCTGCTCAGCAAACAAGAACGCTTGGTGTATGAAGTGGTGGCGAGTTTGATTGTGGGACTGACAAGTGGACTCTTGGCCATGACATGGCCCAATCAAATGTGTTTTTCCGCCATGGGTAAGTGCAGTTCATACTGCCACAATAGACCGCACTCGTTTTCGGCAAGACTGGTTTGACTAACCCTTGCTTCATTTCAAATCTTGGTGAAACAACAGCCATTTCCGGAGTGATTGACTTGCTACAAGGCTTTCGAGTCGTCTACGGTAAGTTCGCATACAGTGCAGGCTGGGAGGGCTCTGGCTCAATAATTATATATTACGCTGTTGCTAATATGACCTTTCTTGTGCGTTTCGTTGCCATCAGCCATTATTGAGATTATGAGTCGACATACGGTGTGCGGTGGAGCCGATCTCCTCGAAGGAATCCTCTTTACAGGTTTGATTACCTACTTTCTTCAATTTGGTTCCTACATTGCGTCGTCGATCATTTTGAAACAGCCCCATGGCGCGGACTTTGCCAAGTGCACCAACCCGGTTCACGAGGCTTGGTACATTGTTCTGGTTCCTGCCGGCATTATTTCGTGGTCCTTCATGTTTACACCCAATCCACGCGATCTGCCCGGCATGGTCTTTCACGGAATGCTTGGGTACTGTACCAATTTGGGATTGAGCAAAATTGGATTTGCCAATGAACCCAATTATTTCATTTCAGCATCGGCTGTTTCCTTGAGTGCGGGTATCTACTCCCGGTACGTATCCTGTTTATAGTAGGGAGTGCAAGGTTGTCGTCGTTTTGTGTTGCTCACGGATTGCCTCCCCGTGTTCTCATTTGTTGATTCTTTCTTGGTCCTGGCTTCTCCCTCTGGACTTTTTGATGTTTCGTGACAGCTTTACGGGACGACAAGCGGTCGGCAATACCATTACGGGACTCTACACACTCCTACCGGGAGCCTATTTGGTCAGTGCCCTGTACGAGGGGCCCAGTTCATCCTTCATCACGGATATAGTGCAAATTGCGGTCATTCTGGGAATTGGTGGCTGGACGGGAACCATCTTGTGCAGTCCAACCCTGTTGGGAACCACTCGCGGATTGTTGTGGCAATCGCCGACGGCCACCACTCCCAACCAAAATCTTCGTCACAGCACCAGCGATCCCATCAATACCAACATGGGACGAAGGCCACCTCCTCCTCGACCACCGATGCATGTCCGACGGCAATCCCTTCCCGTTCATTTGGATCTTCATAATGGTAATGGCGTTGGTGGTGGTGGCAACAGCAACGCTAGCAGTGTCAGTGGTATGTATCGTCGCCATACAAATGTGCACCAGCTTCATCCGCATCAAATCCAAGGCCATGGACGTAAATTCAGCATGGGTGCTGTCCCTACTCCCGGTACAAGTTATAATAGTGGCGGTGCCATGATGCATCGGAGACTGAGCAGCAGAGATGATGGTGCCCAGCATCGACAACACAGGAGCAAAGCCAGCAATGGTAGTTATTCCTCGTATGACTACCATCATCAACAGCAACAGCATCCATTTCATCAGCACCAACCGCATCCTCGTCATAATCGCGGCGACACGGGGGGAGGTCACAATCGAAACGAATCCAACGTGAGCGTCTTTGACTTTGATCATCCCACCTCGACCATGCTGTTCTTTTAAAAAAAGAGGCAACCACGTCTGCAGTGGTTTGGTTTGGATTGGGCTGTCTTGCAGTTTTGGCAGAGAGGCAACCACGTCTGCAGCCAAGTGGATTGGATTGAACTGCCTTGCAGAATCTGTATCTGGAAGAGTGGGTAGAATAGGCATGAAGAATTAATATCACAGAAGGCAACCTTGCTTGTAGATTTTGTACGTAAATGGATGCATCACTTCCCTTTCTGATCAATGTTGTGGTCGTGCTTGTTCCCGTACCAAAATGAGGGCTCGACTTTGCAAGGTGGAAATACCCTTGGCTCGCATGGCATGATATAACCGTCGTGCGGGCACCAAATACGTTCCTCCATAATTATGATTGACATCCAAAATAGCCACCAAGGGTTCATGGTTGTCGTGTTCACTGGTAGTAGTGTTGCTGCTTTTGGTAGGAGTATTCGTAATAGATGGAATCATTCCCAACACGACACTGAAATGACCACCAAAGACTCCCAAAAAGAAATGGGCCGGTACGAAGGGCCAAGTGTACCACGGAGTTTGAAATCCCATCAAGGCGGGCCGTAAAAAATTAATGGCAATCCGTATTTTGTCGTTCTTTAAATTTTGGTCCAGGATTTGTACAAATTGATCATAGGAAGAAATCAATGTTGCCTTCTTGTCAATATTGTCGCTATTTTCATTATTGGAAGGTAGAAACCGAATCAATTCGGAGATATACCGATACCGAAAGGAAGAAGTGTCTTGGTTCGCAAGTTCCAATGCCTCGCAAAAATGTTCGGGATCATTGGCCCCCGGCTTGACGGAAGGTAACCACATTGTAGGAAAATTGGGAAACGACTTTAAAATAGTCCGCAAGGTAGCATTGGCACAGAAACCTTCTCGTCGTTGCCACTCCACGGCCAGTTTCGTACTTGAGGTCGTGCGGTTGTCCTCGCTTGCTACTTGTTCTTGTTCCTCTTTTTGAAGATAGTGCTGTGCCGACGGCAATTGATAGACTTGCTGCAACAATTTGGCATCTTGATAGCTTGCTAACAAATTGATGGGATTGCCACTGGCAGATTGGACCAACCACGCCAATTCCCAAAAATCCTTCCAGGGCAAATGTCGAAGCGTGACGAGGTGAAAGATGCACAACCATGGCCACACCACGGCAAAGACGCCATATACGGCGACACGACGAAGGCATTGACCCCACCATTTGAGTGGGGGTGGTGGAGGAGGTAGACTTGGTAAGAGCATGCGTCCTGGTGGTGCAAGCACGTGAGAGTACTGAGTACGGTGATGGTTCATGATCCATACAGTACAATCATTCGCTTCCTTCTCGAAGGAATCGTGACTAGTCTAGTCTAGTTATTCTAACTAGCTAGTAGCAATCGTATCTGTACGCCAATTATTGGTCGTTGTGGTTGCTGCTGCTACAAAAGTCCAGTCCAACAAAAGCATTCCATGATCGATCGAGTTGCGACGGAGGAATGGAATCCATTCAGAGATGGTGTGATGTCATTTGCGGTGGCGCAAAAACAAAACTCCCTTCGCCGAAACTACGGAATGGCCAATAGAAAGAGAATGCCTTTCCTTATATCTCTGTTACTTATGCTCCCTCTTCGGTTTTATCATTTGGCGTCGTCTGGTACTCATAATGACGTAGGAATGACGTAGACAATTTTCATTTTGCACCTGCAAATCCAATTTGAACGTGCAAATTAGATTTTTCCACGTGACTTCATACATAAGTTAAGTACCGGACAATAAGTAATGATGACAACCTGAGGAACATGGAAAACTACTGAATATTTTACAGTGAGGTCAGGCCAAAACCGTGGAAAAGGAACCCCTGTCAATTTGGGAACCCTTCTCGAAAAAGGGCAAATCCATGATCGATCGTATCCTCAATGTCTTTGTAGAGGCCACCCTTCAACACTGTCTTAAAGCAACCATCGCAACAACAACAAACAACAACAACAACCATCATCATCCTTATTCCTTCATCATGACGGACACAATGGACTTGAAAGAATACCAAAAGGATCCAGCCTTTCCACCCGACAAGACATCGTTATGGGCAGATCGCAAAAAGGAAGATGATCATTGGGTGATATCCCACAACTCGTTGCGAGGCGAATTGGACGAACTGACCACGTGTTTGACAGCCTTGGGCGACACAAAACCATTGGAAGCATGGCAACTCACGGCTTTAAAACACGTGTGGATGTATCATTACGAACACATTCAAAAACACCACGAATCGGAAGAAGTCGTCTTGCAACCCTTTGTGGGAACTCGCGTGAAATATCCCGAGAGTATTTCGAATGGCCACAAGGAATTGGAATTAAAACTAAACATCCTTCACAACTTGGTGACACAAGAATTGCCCGAAAAAGCAGAGGGGGGCATTCAACCCTTGGCCGATTTGTTTGCACCCTACAAAATGTTCCTCGAGGAACACTTGAAGGAAGAAGAAGAGGTCGCCTTGCCATTGATTCGTGCCTTTTTTACGCCCGACGAATTCAAGGAAACGGGCAAGGCCATGGGCCAAGCGGGTGGACATGCGGGGTCCTTTGTGTATTATGTGGGCGCCGATAAATTTAAGAATGAGACCATGGCCAAATTGGGAATTCCCTTTTTTGTGTGGTACGTTGCCTTTAAAGGGGCTCTAAAAGAATATGAGGAAAGCGTGATCAAAAATGTCACGGCACTCCAAGAAGGAAAACCACCAGAAGCGGCAAAAGGCGGATGGCTGGGTGGTCTCTTTTAAATTCATGGATTTTATTGTTCGTAAGGGCTAATCATAATGGGTCGTATTAGAGTTCCGTACGTTAATAATATTTATAATTATTTATGCTCTCGGTTGTCGCAAGCTCCAAGTGTGCATGTTTATAACGATAGTCGCAATAATGCAATCTAGTAGATACACGCAGTGCAGTTGATTATAGCGACTAGCAGTGTGGATTGGAGAAAGAACCCGAAACCGTGAATGTACGATCCCTTGGATACGCCGTTCCCAATTTGGCCCAAGGAACAACCCAAACTGCGGATGTCCTGAACCGCGGGGAAGTCTTACGAGAGTTGACTTGCAATGGCACTGTCCATGTGGAATGAAGTAGTGATGGCAGCGTTGAGTACCGGATTCTTCAAGGGCCCCAAAAATAGAGTCCACGTCTCTCCAATAATCTGACTGTAGGACATCTTTTTCGCGTAGCGTTCATAGAGATTCCCCAGTAGAGCTAATACAACCGCGAGCCTTGCATCGTAAAACCCCTGATTTTTCTATTTTCGCCATGGTTGGGACTAAAGCATACAGCCCGTGAACTCCGAAGTAGAAAAAAAAACCCTGCGAAAAAGAAAGGGAAATGTAAATAACTTATGTAAGCTTGATCATCCACAGAAGCAACAATTTGACCAAGGGCAAAGGGCATTATTTTTTCTAGCGCTTAGAGAATCAAAACAGAAAAGCTATAGAGACACAAGCTTTCCAGTAGAACTTTTCCCGCGCGATCAACAAACAATAGAGAGCGAGCATTGTGTATGGACTTACTCCTATTTTTCTCCTATCACAATATACTTGCTAGACAGCTGGCTACTTTTGTTGCTTTTGCGACAAGCTCGTTTCGTAGGGTGGCTGAATGGGTGGAGCCACGGGCGGCAAATACTCCGAATCCATGGGATAGCTGGCATCCGCATCCAAATACTGAAGATTCCCCTGGTAGCCCAAAAGACTCCCACAGGCCAAAAAGGGAACTATAAATGAATCCCGTTTGTTGGTGTTTTCTTCTTCTGTATCCTTGACTTCCTTTTCATCAATATTAATTCGCGATTTCAAATCATAATATCCTCCCAAATCCAAGGGCAAATTTTGATATTGGGGTCCCGCTTTGAACTTTTGACACACGACAAAGGCTTCAATGGAAGAATTCCGCGAACTCGTCGGTTTGGCCACGCTCACGGTGCCAAACAACAATCGCAATTGATTGTACAAGAGTCCCGTGGTATTTTGGCCCCGAAAAATCTTGGCCACAAAGGTTCCGCCCACTTCCAAGACGTGCGTCGTAATGAGCATGGCGCCTTGCAACAATTGGGATTGTAAAAATTCATCGACATCGTGAAGGCCCGTCACATCGGGAGCCCCATCGCACAAGACGAGTTGGGCGCGTTGACCTTGGAAGTGTTGGATAATGGCGTGTGCCGTTTGTTGCGAGGTAATGTCGCCTTGAAAGGACAAGACGCCATCAATGGGGGCCATGGGCTGTAGATCGACGGCAATGATTTTGGGATCCTCACTATTATTGACAATCGCAGTTGTGGGTGTACCCCGCAACTGATCCGCCAACACTTGGGACCACGATCCAGGAGCCGCACATAGATCGACGGCGCGAGTGACGGCACCGCCTTCCCCACCGCCCTCGCGTGGTCGACCAAACAAATCAAATTCGGCATCCAATTGGAGCAATTTAAAGGCCGATCGGGCGCGGTATCCCTTTTCTTTGGCCAGACGATAAAAGACATCGCGTTTGTCGCGGGAAAGGCGGCCCATTGTATAATAATAATAATATGATTAGTATTATTTGGCAAGTAGGGTGCCAGTATGGTGCGGTGCAAACTGCCGATCCTACTAGACTAGTACGGTTTTGTGGCTGCGTTTTTGGCAGTGCGGCCGATAACACTCCAAGTTGGTTATTTGGGCAGACGGTCGAGTTGTAACTGTTAGTCTAGCTAGTTAGTTGTTAGTCTAAACATCGTCGTTCATGGTGATGATTCCATTTGAAATGGTTGTTGCCTAGTAGCTAGTAGTCTACAGAAATATGTGTGGATATCGGTGCATGCATGAAAACGCTGATCGATTGATTCATTGGCTGCTGGGGTATGAAACTCTGCACGTTGACCCACACTTGACCCACACAATTCCTTTTCCTCCAGACCCTTTGTTTTGCAACACTGTGTTGTCCTGCAACTGCTCCAGTTGATCTCATGTTACATTTGATCTCTCAACAGTAGCTGGTGTTCATTGGCTTGTGAATTATTATTTTCTACTGTGCACATTTGCCCTCCCTGTCCAAGATTTTTCTTCATGCGTGTGCCAAAGGCATGTTTGAAAAATTGTCTCACTCAATTTGTTTCGAAACTCCACAGCACATCAAGAACTCACAACATGCCATTGGACTTTTGGAATCAAAATGTTGTAGAAGGCATTCTTGCAAAATTGTCAACACATCATCATGATCTTCCTTCTCATCAAGAGAAAACATTTGACATTTGTTGCATGTCACGCAAGCTTTTCAAAAACACTTGTCGTCTTCAAACTGAACTTTCTGCAACAATGATGACATGGAATGATGCAATCAAGCAAATGTTGCAAATCTGATGACTTGGGGGAAAAAGTCATTTGAAGAGGGGTGTTGTGCATTTGGAGGAAGAATTCTGGAAGAATTGACAACCAAACATGAACCATTTCATTCCAAAACACATTGGTGGCATTTCTGAGACATGTCAGAGCAACATTTCAATTCGTTTTGTGATCATGATTGTCATCTCAGCTGATGTGCAATGTTGTCAATGATCAGTCAAGCTCCATGTGAACCAAAATCAATCAATCCATCTCCTTTTCCCATTTGCACTCTTTGGGTGCATTTACAAATGTGCACCACCTGCTGGTGACTTAAATGATGTTGATCCTCACCATCATCTGATTCCAATCCGTTCGATTTTTGAACAACTTAATGATGGGGTTTCCAAAGGGGCTAGTTGTGCAAAAATTGTGCAGGCCCTAACTGCATAAAAATCAGTGCTTTTTCTAAAAATGTCATGTTCAGGAGGGAGCCAAAAATGTTTCATCAGAAACCATGTTAAAACATGCTAGTACAAATGTACACAAAATTGCGCAGCAAGGACATTTCCATCTAACGATTAGACTTCTTACAGACATGGATAGAAAATTTGATTCACTTAACACATTGTGTCACACTGGGTCTCCACAACTGGGTTGCAAAGGACAGGAGGGGAGCGACGAGCGAAGCAAGGAGTGAGCCGACTGGCCGTGCCACACATCTACTTCACCATCAAGACATGCTGTGCTGCACCCCTCCTGAGCGAGA
>ENA-ORBV01010939-ORBV01010939.1-microbial-mat-metagenome-genome-assembly--contig:-NODE-10939-length-14374-cov-3.899629_pt1 | contig 14374 bp, 14 predicted proteins | sample MGYA00237777_ERZ505514 | MGnify/ENA primary metagenome ERZ505514 (study PRJEB26160, sample SAMN06269048) | microbial mat metagenome | isolation source: Oligotrophic lake microbial mat | place...
CATCAGGTACTCCTGCTCTTGCTGATCAGCGTCCATATCCACCTCAGGGTCATCATCATCGTCATCGGTCATGCCAGAGGGCAGCGATGAGTCGTTGGCACCGTTGTAACCCGTGTAGTCTGCACCGTCATAAGCTCCTGGCACGGGACTCATGCCTGGACCATTAGAAGCGACACCGCCATTCTCACCCTCCGTGTCGTCCAATAGCAGCTGGCGAATGCCGTTGGTAGGCCAGCGCCACGCGTCTGCAGCGCTGTTCACAGCCATGCCGCCCGGAGCAGTGGAGATGGAGTCCAGGAACGAGGGGAAACCTGTCCCACTACCCGCACCACCACCCGATGCTCCGGCGTAGCCTCCGGAGGACAAGCCCCAAGCTTTACCGTCCTTCGCTATTGATGAGCCATCACCCTCCAGCACGTTCGCGGCCACGGCGAAAGCAGTCTCCTCTGTGACGTCTGGTGAGCCGTTGAGCGTGCCGGCCAGAGACGGATCCGATGTTGAGCCCGGGAATCCGGAGCCTCCACTGGAACCGCCAGTGGCGCCTGCACTGAGCGGCTGTACCACGTGCTTCATGGCCTCCTCTCGCGCCTTCCACACGTTCTTGGCGGGGGCAGCGTTGGCTAGGGCAGCGGCAGCAGCAGCAGCAGCAGCAGCGGTAGCGGCGGAGGTAGCCGCAGCGGCGGATGCTGGAGCCACCAATGGAGAAGGAGCAGTGCCCGCTCCCGCAGCAGCAGCAGCAGCACCGGGAACCGTCGCGCCTGCGACTGGTGACATCAGCGGGGCTCCAGCCACTAGTTTCTTGCCAGCCGCCGTCGGCACAGTCGCGCCGGATGCGCCCGCTGAAGGTGCAGCCGCCGGTGTTGTGCCTGGCTTGACCACAGAGGCAGCAGTAGCGCCAGTCGTCGTGACCGATGCTGTAGCTCCAGCCACCGCTGGCTTCGGCTTGACTGCCGTGGCACCAGCAGTCGCTGACGGCGCTACAGCCGATGTTGAGGCCGCGGTGCTCGTGGCGGGTGTAGTACCAGTCATGGTGGTGTTCGGGTTGATCTTGCCGATGCGACGTCCCTGGGTGGCAAAGATCTGAATCACGTCTCGCACCTGCTTCTGATCGAGCTTGCGTATCCGGTTGCCGTCGGGGAACACATGTCTGAACGCTGACTCAGGCAGGGCCTCATACTCCTGCACGATGCGGAACTTGATTTGAGCCGGGAAGGGTGACGATCTGGCGTACGACTTATTGCGGGCCCAGGCACTGGGATCGATGTTCTCCTGGCCTGGCGAAGCGGCCTCGTACACACCATGCAGCTGACGCTCGGTCACGTTGAACAGGAAGCACGCACTCTGCCGAGGCTTGAGCGCTTTCACCACGCGCAGGTGAGTTCGGGGCAGACCGAGCAGAGACAGCTCCATACACTCCTTGTACGTCTCGTTGGTGCAGATGAACATCATGCCGTCCATATACTGATCCCACCAAGGTCCAGTCAGTCCAACATCCTTGCGCAACGGCACAACAGCCCCAGCGGTTGCGGGTGCACCAGGAGCCACAGGTTTGACTGATGCTGCGACCGCGGCAGCGGATAGACCAGCCAGCTTTCCAGCCGTTGCAGCGGACGACATTGAGCCCTCCGCCCCTGCATGTGGCTCAGAAGACAGTGAACCTTTGGCACCAACCACGGTAAAATCCTTATTGTTGACACTAGCCGCGTTGGACGGGGTCTTGACCGTACCGACACTCGCACTAACCGCAGCACCACCCGCTGATGCTGAGGCCGCAGCCAACGCATGCTCCTGTTCGAACGCGTCCGGGTCATACTCATCATCGTCGTATTCCTCGTCACCATCGTCAGCGTACTCGGGCTCAGCGGATCGAACCGGCACGGCCGCGACCATGCGACCACCAGCGGACAGTACGGTAGCACCTGCCCCGCCCTTCTTGTTCTTCTTGCGGTCATTCGCGTCACTGTTGAGCATGTCAAAGGGATTGGACACATACGTGGGCACGCCACGGTTCAGCCCCGTGCGGGCAGCGCTCAACGCCAGTAGCTGCTCCGCTTCATCCTCACTGTCCGCGTGATCGACTTCACTGTCACCGGCACTGTCAGCGGAGCTCGTGCTCGCGCGACGACTACCCTTCGCGTCACTCTCGGTCTTGCGGACCGCGCCTTTCGCGTTGGCACCCGCACCCGCAGCAAGCTTCGCATTCGCGGTCTGGTCCGGCGATGACACTGCAGTGCTCTTACCCGACGTGGCGGCAGGCACAGGTGCAGCGGTAGTAGCAGCGGGTGTGGTGGAGCCGCTAACAGCGGGACCGGTGGCAGTCGCAGCTTTAGCCGCAGCACTCTTCTTCTTGGCGTTCTTCTGCTGAGCACTAACCTCCATTAACTTGGCCCATTCTCGCTCCTTCTCCCGCTGTTTCTGCAGCTTGGAGCTGCCCAGAGTGGGCTCATCGCTATCAGCCGCTGCAGCAGCAGCCGCCGCAGCCGCAGCGCTCTGTGCAGCAGTCGCTTTGTCCTTGCTGCTAGCACCAGATGAGGGGCTGCCCGCAGGCTTGGAGTCCTTATCCTTGGGCTTCGCTGCCTCTTTCTTCGGACCATCATCCTTGGCTGCTTTCTTAGCGGCCTTGGCCGACTGCGCTGCCGCTGCTGCAGCCTTGCTGTCGTCCTTTGCGGCAGCAGGAACCGGCACTGCGCTTGGCTCGTCTTTCTTCACAACTGCGCCAGCGACAGTGGGAGCCGCAACCGGAACCACTGGCACCGCCGGAGTCGCTGGTGTCACCGTTGCTGTAGCAGCAGCAGCAGCAGCCGGAGCGGATGCACCCGGAGCCGTGGCCGCACCGGTGGCAGCTGTGGCACCGGTCTCCACGGTGTCCTTGTCCTTCTTGCCCTTCTTCTTCTTCTTGCTCTTCTTGGTGGACTTCTTCTCGGACACGCGCAGCTGCTCCTCTTCCTCTTCCAGCAGCTCTCGCTCTAACTCAGCCGCCACCTGATGTGTGGGTTCCACAGAGACATGTTGAGACAACCAGTGGGTAGAAAGCGCAGAGGCACGAGTTGCGCCACGCGAATCGTTTCACATGCAGAGATGACCAACATACCTGTTGAGCACGGTTCTCTTCCTTCTTCAGAACGAACTGAGCGGCGATATGTCGTGCGAACTCTGCCAGCACCAATTTCTCCAGGGCTAGGCGGCCGCGCTTCTCCCACTCATCCTCGAACAGCGCGTCCGCAGGGATCGGAGCGGGCGCGGCTTCCTCGTGCTGCAGGTCTTCGACAGCGTTCAGCATCTGGTTCAACATGTCGTTGATGCCCTGTGAACAAGTGGAGGCTTGGTAAGCAGAGTGGCAGTCAAAAACGAGGCATCACATGCTTGCTCACCTTCTCTTCACTCATGTCATCTGCGATGGTGACGCAATCCTCGGTGATCTCAAGCACGTCTTCCGCCCATGCATATTTGGCATAGCTATCCAAAGCAGCACGCAGGTCTTCCCAGTTCGGAGCATTGGTAATGATGTCGGCGAGCTCCGAAGTCGACATCTCCGTGAGCAGCCACTGTGCACAGTACCCCATTTCCCCGGTGAGAAACCACGATCAAACAGGCACACCTCCAAAATAAAGGCCGAAATCGCACCTTATCCTCGATGGACATGGAATGCCAAAACGTGGCGAGATCATGCCGATGAGTGATGATCATGGCATCTAGCTTCTTCCTGGACTCCTCTTCCTCGCGCTGAGCCTCCACTGTTTTACGCTCCTTCGCCTTGCGGCCCTTCTTGATCTTGCGCTTCTCTTCCGCAGCCTCCTCCAAGAACTGCAGCTTGAAGGTCAAGGGCACCTGTGCAGAGCAGTACACGCAGCACATCCAGTCCGTAAGCGACGATACAGAGGAGTCTGGCTGAATAAACTGAGATAGCACGAACCTCGAGCTCGGCGATGCAGTCTTGACAGAAGCATCCTGTAGGCCGCATGGGTTCGTCGCACAGATAGGTCTTGCTCATAGTAATCAACTTCTTGAAGATCAGCTGGATCTCTGTAGAGGGCGTACTTGGAAGCCTATTTGAGCAAGTCCAGTTCATCACATGCGAAGGGATAGCACATGCATTGAGCCACGAACAAAACAAGTAAGTTCCGACGACAGCAACACCGCTGACCTTGAATTGAAATACCCCGCAGGTAATCGTCCCGAACGCACCAAAGCCATACGTTCGACCGGATGCGCGTTCAAAAATAATCGCTTCTTTTCCCAGAAAACATCGCCGAAAAGATATCGAGCAAGAAAGTTCACGACGGTGTTCCACACACACCGTTTGCGACAGTCCGTTCCCAGTCCTAACAAGCTCGCGTTGGTGTTATACACCTGCTCGTATGCCTCCAACACGCGCTTACGCCATATGGTCGTGCGGTCCGAATCTAGGTCCTCCTTTTCGGAATCGTCCAGCTCCTTCTTGATGCGAGCTTTCATGAGCGCGAACACAGCGTACAGCGCGCTTTCGTTCAAAATGTTACACTTCAAGTCCGGTTTGTACCCTGAAACAGCCTCCGCCACTTCAGTCAGCACGATGATGCGCTCGGTATCGTTCAGGCGGTCGAAAGGGTAGACGCCGAAATTCTGGAACATGTAGCTGTCTTTGCCTACGCCCATTGAAAACCAAAACAGATACGACATGGGTCCTGAGAAGAGCTCGCGAAACGGAGAATGACCAGTGCCTGTCGGGCCAGCCACGGGGTGGCCCACAGGCAAAGCGAACTCAGCATTGCCCGCTGCGTTCACCGCGATCATGGGGTCTGGAGTGCTCAAGCTGTGGTACTCTGGAGACAACATACGAAAAGCGATAAAAATCAGCGAGAGTGATGTCTGTCGCATGACGACTAACATAGCGTAGGACGCCCTGACCGCTCATTACACATACCAAGAATGATTCGACAGATCTCAGCGTTACGCGCCACATCTAAAGGAGTTTGCTCTCGATAGTTGAGGATGTTTGTCGCAGCGCCCGCCTTCATCAATATGACCACAATGCTCGAAAATCCGTGTTTAGCCGCGATATGAAGAGCGCAATTGCGGCGATGATCCGTAGCATTCACGTTCGCTTTCCGGTCTAGCAAAAACTGACACATCTCGTCCTGATTGTTCTCGACGGCAGCAAAGAGTGGGGTCACCGAATCGTGGTAGCGAAATTCCAAGTTCGCGCCCCAACTCAGAAGGATGTTTGCGATGTCCAAATACCCGTGCCGCGCGGCCATGCACAAGGTAGATTCATTTGCAGCGTTCATACAGTCTATGTTCGAGACTAAGGGGGCTAGTACCATCACGAACTGCAGCACCGCATTCGAACAACAAAACAGGACAAGTCAAACAACGACGATTCGGACGAGAGTATGACAGCTCAGAGAGATCGATAACAAGAGATCATTGAACATAACCCGACGCCACCGCATACAATACACATCAACACCTGAATGAACGAAAACTGACAGCTCGTATCTACCTTGGTGCTGCCCGCCTCAACAGCCGCGAAAAATGCGTCATCAAAAACATAGATGTTTGCAGGTCTTTTTCCATTCAACGTTTCAATGTATCGTCCAAGAGGTTCAAGCTGTGCTTTCTGCACACACTCCACCAACATCCGCGCCGTATCATCTAGCGCGCGAGGCGGACTAGCTGCTCGAACGCGGCCACCTTTCTTGCGAACACTAGATGGAGTAGCGATCGCCGCAGGCGGTCTGACCGCAACTTCCGCGGACATATCGCCAAATGCAAGCCGCTCTCCACTCAGAATGTATGCTGCTGTATCAGACCAGGTTGCCCCTAACGTAAACGCAGCAAAGGGTGCACCGCGCCAGCACTGTGTCTGCTGCAACACCAAATGGGGTCGCTTTTTTGCTTTGTTTCTGTTTAGAGGCCGAAGCATGTGCGACGAGCCTTCAAACTTTGGGAAGCGGATCAGAGTGCCGCATATCAGATATGGATTCTGGCCACCCTTTTGTTGAAGGCGGGATCCAGCAATCTGAAAAGTGTTTCCCTGCGTACTTTGTAACTGCCAGCCATTGCACAGCCATCCCCGGTGACCATGTCTTCTACAGATCCGGCTATAGCTGGGTTGAGCTTGATCAGCATGCTGGGCCAGAGATTTCGACTAGTGCACGCAATCGACGATGCCAAAGCTTTGTATGTGGGGTTGTCTTCGAATGCATTATTTACACAGCTTAGTATTGCATGCGTCGAACCATTGCTGTCAGGTTCAGGGAGTGTATGGAGAAGCGAGCAACGATTCGTTGTCCGAGCGATCTTATCATCGCGATGGCATGCTTTGCGATGACCTGTGGATCTGCAACCGCGGAAGCGCTGAAACTTGCTACCAAATCTCCAAGCACTGAGGTCGCATACGTTTCCTGTATCCGAAACATCTGGATCTCGTTTCTAATGGCTACTTACGATTCGCAGGCTATTACAGTGGCTGCTCGAGATTTTGCTTCGTCGCTGGTGCACGTGCAGCCGCGTTCTGTTAGTAGCTGTGTGAGGTTTGGAGCAGTAGATTCTGTTTCGATCAACCTGTCTTGCAAGTCACTCTGTTCGCTCTTTCTTTAGTGACATCCTTCATGCGATGTTTGTTGAGAGGCCATATGTTCTCAGCGCAGTGCGTGAGCCAATGGTTTGTCGATGTCGATCACACGTTATCTCCTGAGCCCCACTTAGTTCGGTCGAACCTTTGAGCAGTATGAATACTTTGGCAAGCTGCAGCTAAGTCTCCCTACGATGCATGCGAGTGCCCAGATTGGTATGTGTCACGCGAATGTGTACCATGTCACTCAGTTGTTGACTGTAGTCACTGAACTGGCGCAGCCAACGAAGCCGTCCGACGCAACATATGCGTGAAACGTTCTGCCAACAGTCTTGCCGGTGGATGCATGTAAGCGTTTCACAATTAGCTTGCGTTTTCTTCTGGCTGCAGATGACTTGCGGAGATATGCGAAGCCGAAGCGCGGGAAGTCTTCGTTATGTGAAACTGACTGAATTCGTGTTCAGATATGTGGCGATGACTCACGATCCGGCGGGTCAGGCCTACACTCAAGGCGATTTCTGCCGCCACGTCAACCTCACCGAAGTCACTTTGCGTATGTCGCGGCTCCGTTTCTGTCTTGTCGTTTTTGATCTGAGCCTTCTTGTTGGTACACACCAGGCAAAGTTGTCAAAGAGCTAAGTGAGGAAGATTTGGCTCGGTTTGGTCAATCTTTGCCAACAGGCAAAGCTGACATAACCCGTGATCCGGCACAGTCGGCAACGTTGAAGCGAGCGCCATCGTTCGAAGCTGAGCTGATCGAATGGGCGCGTATGAGTCGAGCCCAGCGTCACGCTGCTGAGGCCCTGGCCATCGGAGCAGAGGCTCCCGCGGAAGCCAATCTCGCGCCACAGCCTCCGCGAATGTTCGGGGACACATCGAAGGACTTTCTGACCAATCTAGGTGCCCATACTTCAGCTCACAGCGTTAGACCAGAGGGTATGTGTGATCTAGTCCCTCATCTTTCGACACTTTAGGGAGTGACTGGATTGTGCCGGCAATACGAACAGCTAACTCCGCTGGCTGCTGTTGTTACGCTTCAGTTTGGCTAGCATCGCTGGAGTCCAAAGTGCCAGTGTCACTTGCCGCATTCCCGGCACCTAGTCTCGTGTGGAGCGCGGGACAGGCATCAGGTTCGTATAAATAATTGTGACTATCGGTACTGCGACTAACCAAAGATGTGAATCACAGCAAACGGAGCGAGTTTACTGCCATTTGACGAGACGAGATTTCAATTGGTAAGTTGGAACGATGTACAGCGCCTGCTGCGTCCCCACACGCGGAGCATAGCAAATACCACGCAATCGTGAAACGACGTTTGTAAATTGCCAGGTAGCGCCGTGGATTCCGCCATCACCACCTCAGCACCAGCAATCGACATGAGAAAAGAGTCCATCTCTGCCGTCGTTGACAACCGCAAGGAGAAAGCCGACCAGCCGGAAAGAAATTGTTCATCAGCTTCAACGATCCACGGCTGCAGTCCCGAATGCAGTCAATGGGGCGAGAGGCCAAATGCGCTTCTTTCACGGCAGCAGGCGCTCGGCACAACACATCGTAATGCGATAACACAAGGACGCCGTATGTCGTTCCAGCGAAGCTATTGTACTGAACTACATCGGCTTTTTCACATTCTTCGCGCCTTTCGTTTGAGGCGGGGTGACCGGACGACCGGTGCCAATACCACCGTAAGCGTACTTCTGCTTCTTTTCTGCCGGTTTGAGGATCTACAAAGTCCATTACTCTGAGTATGCAAGAATGGCAAAACAATGTAAACGGAAACAGCAACGTACCTGGAACGAACACATCAAAGTTTCATCCACACTCATCATGGCACCAGCGTTGTCGAACTCGCCGCAGTAGTTGGGTGCTGAGAAAACAGTGACCAGCTGACGCTTCGCGAAAAACTCATAGCCGTCTTCAACCACCTAACACACAAAGTTTGAAACAGGGGTCAATGGGGAAGAACGAAAGCGACAACCCAGAACAGAAAGTACCTGATGTGCGCGGCACACTAAATCTAGATCGTGCTTGTTGAGGAACTTGGTGACGATGTCACCACCAAACGTGTACGATACACCGCGATCATTCTCGCCCCAGCCATCGATATCCTTGTCCGGGTCAGACCAGAGTAAATCACACAACAGGCCTGCGACACGAAACGACGCCAATGAAGATCGACTATAATTGTGGCAGGCGCATGCTTCGCATACCAGAATCAGGAATATCAGTAGGGCGCATAATACGCCGAATCTGCTCCATGGAATGGTGCTCGGGCGATAAACCACCGTGCACGCAGAAGATTTTGTCGTCAATGATGGCGGCAACAGGCAAACAGTTGAAACAATCGGTGAAGGTCTTCCACAGCTTGATGTTGTAGCGACGCTTGCCTGCAAGCGCATCACATTTAGGGTGAAAGGATGCTACAAAGGCTCAGATCCACAGCAAGACCGTACATTCATCGTAGAAACCGTAAATGCGGTTGATAGAAGCGCATTCGTGATTGCCGCGCAACAGGAAAAAGTTTTCTGGGTATTTGACCTTGTATGCCAGAAGAAGGCAAATGGTTTCCAAACTCTGAAGGATCACCACAAGGAAGTGCTTGAGAGAACGCAACATAGGAAGAAATTGAGAAGTGCGTGCGCACCTGCTTCCCTCTGTCGACGTAGTCACCGAGGAATAGGTAGTTCGCATCTGGTGGGAAGCCACCATACTCAAAAAGCCGAAGCAAATCGTAATACTGCCCATGAATGTCACCTGTGGATCGAGAAAACAGAGTAGTTGAGGAAAGGGAGGGAAACGCCGCCCATGCCATGAAACGCACAGCAGCAGTTCAAAATCAACGTTCAATGGAGCATGAATGCATACCAACAATCTTGATAGGTGCCTCCAACTCAAGCAAAATGGGTTGACTGATGAAAATCTCGCGAGATTTGGTGCACAAGGTTCGAATTTCAAGCTCGGTCAAGTTAACCTGTTTGCCGGGCCTTTGACCCCGCACCTGCGCAACCGTAGAATCATTGGCCCAAGAATGCAGCAACTACATGTGTGAAGATGGTTACCTCCAAAAGGCGCGAGATGATGCTGTCAATGTCAAACTTCTGCGCATTCGCAGGGGCGGCCGCAGCAGCAGCCGGTGGAGGAACGGCCGCCGCAGGCTTCGCTTGCGCCATCTCAAATCTACGAACGCCCACGACAGCCGATGAGAAAAAGCTTACTAAGAATGCACTATCATATCATCGGCAAATCAAATCTGCCACCAAAACATGGCCATCTGCTACGTACCACAAAGACAGCGGACGGACACGGAGAACAGAGAGGCCTCACAGACGGGTCAGTTGCTCGCTCGTTTTTCGGTAAGGACTACCGGCTTTTGGTTTGCGTTTCGAAAATGAACGCGACATCGGAGTTTTTGAGGTGGTCCATCCGTGACAAAAAGCTGTCAGAGAACACCATGGCGCTTCCGCATGGGATGGAGTTGGAACATGCTTTCGTCAAAACGCCATATGAAGCGTTTGCCAAGTTCATATACAATGGACAGAAGTTGGTTGAGAAAGAAGCGTTAGTTGCGATCGAAGATGTCCGGAAAATGAACGTAAAGAAGATCACTGAGAGAGACAAGCAAACCGCTGCTGCTTTGAAACTGGTCAGTACACTGAAAGAGAAATGCGTTACTCTTAAACGCAAGCTGGAAGAAGGCGAAAAGCAAGTGGATAAGTATGTTCAGCGATCTCGAGTTCGCCTACAGCACATGCAGCAAGCGGCAAGTACGTTGCAATCAGCATCGTTTGCCCGGACCCGACTTGATCGTGCCGTTGTGGAGCACCTGCTCCGTAGTGAGAAGTACGATGCAGCATCGGCTCTAGCCGGGGATGCAGACATGAAGGAGCTGTGCGACGTTGAAGTCTTTCTTTCCGCCAAAAATGTGATCGACTCTTTGCGACAGCGCGACTGCTCGAAGGCGTTGGCCTGGTGCGCCCTAAACCGCGCTAAGCTGCGAAAGATCGACAGTCAGCTTGAGATACATCTACGCATACAAGAAGCTGCCGAACTGCTTCGCAAGCAGCGATATTCAGAGGCTTTGGCGTACGCTCGGCAGCATTTGGCGTCGTTCGCCACCTCACACGCCAGTCAAATTCAGGAATTTATGGGCGTGTTTGCTTTTGCCGCCTCTGGACCGTCTCGCGGCTGGCACAAATATGACACGATTATGGCTGAAACTCGCTGGAGTTTTCTCGTAGATGAGTTCCGAGCGAGTCAGTTGCGATTGAACAGCTTGGCCACAGTTTCCACGTTCGCACTGTTGCTGCACTCAGGATTAAGCTCTCTAAAGACCTCGGTGTGCGGATCCGAGGCGCATCTCAGTGCAGGTTGTCCTCTATGCTCTGGCGATTTCCTGCGTCTCGCAACCGATCTGCCTGTCGCTCATCGAGCGCACTCGTCTATTGTATGCCGCATATCTGGGGAGGTGATGAACGAGAACAATCCGCCTCTGGCCTTGCCGAACGGCAACGTGTACAGCCGGGCGGCACTAACAGCCATGGCTCAGCTGGACAGTGGATATGTCACGTGCCCTCGAACCCACGACCGCTTCCTTCTATCCGAATGCCGCAACGTGTTCGTGTTGTGATGACCATGTGTTGTATTCTCAGATCATAGCATTCGCCATTCAGTACGTGAAACACGTTGTCTTCAGCTATGAAAATGGGAGGAATAAAGTGGAAAAAGCAAAAGTGAAAACCCAAAAAAGAAAGACGTGATAGGTGATGAAAGGGTACAAGAAGTAGGATTTGGAGCTAGAAAATGTAGAGATATACACAGCTGCATTTATGCTTCAGAGGCAGCGTTGAGCACTTGCACCCACACATTGCGCTCTTCGGAGCTGCTGGCGAACAGCAGGAACAACGAGGTATCGCCACCTCGCTCCGATATCTCGAAGCCATACTTGCCGAACTTGTGAGTGTCCAAGCGCGTGATGCGCCTTCCGCGCATGTCAACGCTGAGATCTTTGGACGGCTTGTTGTGACGGTGACTCTTGAAATACGTCAAGAAGGACCCTTGCAAAATGAAAAATCGACGATGCACATTGCCAAAGATACCGGAAGCTCGCTTGAAGAAGCCTCCCGGCTTGCGCGCCTTGAGCAAGTAGCCCTCCATGTACAAGCACGGGAACTGCTGATACTGAAATAGTCGACTGTAAGGCACGAACCCCTTCGCATTCGATTCTTTCTTCACGCCCAACCCGTGCTGGCGCGCATCGGCCTCCTCGTCATCCGAGTGCTCCGGGCGCTGCAACTTGGACGATTCAACCGATGCCATGCTGGAATCTGCACCGCTGGATACAGACAGCTCGTTGCCGTGATTATCTCCGGCTCGATGCTTCATTTCAGACTGCAACGCCACCAAGGTGTCGCCCTGTCGCCGCAGTTCTCGCTGAGCGTCCTCCAGGAGGCGTCGCAGATTCTGGTCAAGGGTAGCCAACTTCGTCTTCTCCAATCGTTGCACCACCTCGCTATCGACGGCAGCGCCGGCCGAGCCACTTTTGTCGAGGACAATGCGCATACCGGCAGCATCTTCAGGGCCGGCACCCTGCTTCGCCTCCACTGCTGGATCAGACGTGAACGACAGGTCCATATCCTTCTCGTGAGGGGTTTGAGCATGCCCGATGTTGCGCTGGAAGCGAACCGGGCCTGGCACCGACACGGTCGCTGACCAGTCTTTTTCGAAACGCAGATCCGCAATGCGTTTGGGACTGTTGCGGAACGTTTCGAACCCGTATCGCAGAGCTTCGTTGATCTGACGCTCAGTCATGTCCTGCGGCAGCACCGTGGTAATGGTGCGATATAGGTCCCCCACATCTACTTCGCACAAACGGGCAGCGAACACCTTGAAAAAGCCGTACACAAAGCCCGCCCAGGACTGGCAGCCGTCGTAAAGGAAGATGTCCAGCATACGAGTGACTGCGAGGCTCGGAAAGTAGCCCGCGAAGAAAGATGCAGTCCATGCTGTCAGCACGTCGACCAGATCTACCACGTCGAAACCGCAAGAGTTCAAATGAGTACACAGCTCGGGCAACTCTTCAGACATCACATCGGCGAGAACAAGACAATCGTTGCGAAGCTGTCGGCCCTCGTTTGAACGGAAAGCCTGCGATTTGTCTTGCAAATGCTGCAGCACGCCCGAGGTGGCTTTTTGGTTTCCCAACATCTCGAGCAAAATCGCTACCAAGTGCGCGCTGCCTTGTTGGTGCTTGTCGACTCTGTTTTTCTCCGCGAACGCCACCAAGATCTGCGAAATCACACTGGGAGAGATGTCCGCGCTCGTTTGAAATAGATGCCTTTTCTCTCCTGCTTCGATCTCAGCGGAAATGGCGACACTAAGCTCGTCTTTGAGTGTACGCGGCAGTGGTTCCATTTCGGCCGAGTTCACCTTGGCAAACCTAGACCACACCTGCTTACGCACATCGCCAGCGGTGATTCCCATCCACAGGAACAACGGAAAGCTTTGCGCATTGAGCAATGAGGCTGGATCTTGCGCGAAGTCCGCCCAGAATTTTTGCTGCGATCGAATCATGGTCGTGGCAAACCGCAACGGCCAGCTTGTTGAAGCGCAACCACCAAGCGCTAATTGCAGCCAATTGACTTGAATTGACCCATCAGTTGACTCGGAATACCCGCCACATGCCCTATTTGCAATTCAGAAGAGTTTGCTGCCAGTAAGTTCCACTGCAAGTCGCTTGTTTGCACCCGCTGCATCCAGCATTCAAGTGCAGTCAGTGCATATGAGGTCCATCGATGCTCTTATATAAGCTACTGGCATGGCGGCTCCATTAGATTCACGTGCTGCTTCCCAGAAACCGTCCAAGCCCCGCCCTCCTGCGGGTCCAGTGCCTGCTTTCGTGCAGCGAGACGCTCATTTGAGGAAGTTGCAGCAGCAAGCCACGCTGGCATCTGCCGGCACCCTACCGCCCGTTATGGTACCAAATCACTCCCGTAGTGTGTCCGCGGTCGTGACGTCAGCTCCGGTAATAGTCGAGTATTTCCGCGACGAGCGCGGCGCCGGTGGAGACGGAGGCGTTGCCAATGGTGCCTCGGCTGCATCCCAGCCTGGCGTACTTCGTGTTGACCAGGCAGATGTGCACCAGACCGCTGGTCTTCGGGATTCTAGCCGCCAGTGGAGCGTGTACGAACGGCATCGTCGCGCGTTGACATCGAGTCGAGTGGACTTGGCTGCGAAGGGAGCCAAGCTGGTTCAGTACGACGTGTCACTGCGGCATCGGGTCGAGCGCTTACAGACAATGAGTGCTGAGTTAGCCCGAAAACATGAATGGCTCCAACGAGCGGCAAACAGTGAGATGGAGAAACTGATCCGAACTATGCAGTTTGAGCAAATGGAGTGCCTGCAGCGTCATGTGCACATCCAGGATCTTTACCTCGATAATGTACTCCAGGGCTATCAGATATCCATGGTCGTACTGAAAGAGCGGTTGGCTATGACCGAGTCTCTACTGGACGAGGTAGCAGATGGTCGGGATATCCCCATACCCGCTTCATTCTTCGCCACAGACGTGGTCTTGTTCGCCGAGGATGAGCGGCTGCGCAAGCTGAAGGCACGGAAGGCGGAACTGGAACAGCTCTACCGCCAATCCAAAGCGCGATTTCTGCAGTTATCGCGCTCTGCGCAGAAGGTTACTGCTGCAGATCGAAGGCGCTTGTTCAATCAGGTTCGGCTTGATTGATATTGTTCGGGTAGATTCTCTTCAGCCTGTTCATTCTTTCGCGTATGGCGACAGATTGTAGAAGAAGTGTTTGTGTTCTATGGAGA
>ENA-ORBV01010941-ORBV01010941.1-microbial-mat-metagenome-genome-assembly--contig:-NODE-10941-length-14372-cov-8.556278_pt1 | contig 14372 bp, 20 predicted proteins | sample MGYA00237777_ERZ505514 | MGnify/ENA primary metagenome ERZ505514 (study PRJEB26160, sample SAMN06269048) | microbial mat metagenome | isolation source: Oligotrophic lake microbial mat | place...
CCTCGACGGCGGTCTCGGTGGTGTAGCTGCCCGTGAACTCCTCGACGGCGTCCTCGGTCTCCTCGATGTCCTCGGGGGCGACGGTCTCGGTGCTCACTTGTCTCCTCGGGTCGGTGCGGTGGCCGCTGCGGCGCCGGCGGCGACGGCGCCACCCACCTGCGCTACCTGCGAGAGCGTGTAGGGGATGGGCTGCTGCGCAGCATGGGGGTGCTCGGGGCCGGCGTAGACCTTCAGCTTGCCGAGCATGGCGCGGCCCAGCGTCGTCTTGGGCAGCATGCCGGCGATCGCCTTCTCGACGGCCCGGGTGGGCCGGGTGGCCAGCAGATCCGTGTAGCGGACACCGCGCAGACCCCCTGGGTAGCCGGAGTGGCGGTAGGCGATCTTCTGGTCGGCCTTCGAGCCGGTCAGGGCGACCTTCTCGGCGTTGATGATCACGACGAAGTCACCGGTGTCGACGTGCGGGGCGTAGATCGGCTTGTGCTTGCCGCGCAGCAGGATCGCCGTCTGGCTGGCCAGGCGCCCGAGCACGACGTCGGTGGCGTCGATGACGTGCCACTGCCGCTCGACCTCGTTGGTCTTGGGATTGAAAGTACGCACGCGTCGGTCCTCAGAAGTCTTCTCGGTGTCTCGGCACCCCGCCGGCACGACACGCGCTGGTGGGACACGCCGCCTCGATGGCGGCGCAACGACCCTTGAGATTACGCCCCGACCCGGGTCTGGTCAAAGCGGCCTTGCCGTCTCACCCCTCGTCGAACACCCGCGTCACCGTCGTCATCACCCTCACCATTGAGGTAGCTGGTCGGGACGTTCCCCGCGTCCGCCCCCGCGCACAAACCGCGTCCGGCGTTGTCGTGTCTCGTCCCGCAAGAGCAGACAGTATGGGATCGAACGCCGATTGTGAAGCAGTTCCGGCAGAAATATCACGGATCGGTCACGGCAACTCGGCGGCAACACGGCCCGCTTACGCTGCTGCCGTGCGCCTGACCCTTCACGAGCAGGAACGACTGCTCATCAGCTATGCGGCGGACCTGGCGCGGCGTCGCCGTGAGCGCGGTCTGCGGCTGAACCATCCAGAGACGGTCGCCGTGATCAGTTCGTTCGTGCTGGAAGGGGCGCGTGACGGCCGGTCCGTGGCCGAACTGATGCAGGCAGGCCGCGAGGTGTTGAACCGCGACGACGTGATGCCCGGCGTACCCGAGATGCTGGCTGACGTGCAGGTCGAGGCCACCTTTCCCGACGGCACCAAGCTGGTCACCGTCCACCGGCCGATCCCGTGACGGCGTCGCTGCCCATCACGCCCGGCGAGATCATCCCGGCCGATGGCCACATCGCGCAGGCGGCCGGCAAGCGACGGCTCCGCCTGGAGGTCGTCAACACCGCCGACCGACCGGTTCAGGTGGGTTCCCACTTCCATTTCGCCCAGGCCAACCCCGCGCTGCGGTTCGACCGGGCCGCCGCCCACGGCATGCGACTTGACATCCCCGCCGGTACCGCCGTGCGGTTCGAGCCCGGGATCGAACAGCAGGTGGGCCTGGTGGACCTGGGCGGGAACCGTGTCGTGATGGGACTGACGCTGCCCGCACCCGGCTCGCTGGACGTTCCGCAGCCGCCTGACAGGGTGACGACGTGACCCTGTCGCGCGCCCGCTACGCCCAGCTGTTCGGTCCGACGACCGGCGACCGGATTCGGCTCGCCGACACGAACCTGCTGATCTGCGTCACCGAGGACCGCAGCGGCGGGCCGGGACGCGCCGGGGACGAGGCGGTCTTCGGCGGCGGCAAGGTGATCCGCGAGTCGATGGGGCAGGGCCGTGCCACGCGCGCCGAGGGGGCGCCCGACCTGGTCATCACGGGTGCCGTCGTCCTCGACCACTGGGGCGTGATCAAGGCTGATATCGGCGTGCGGGACGGCCGCATCGTGGCGCTGGGCAAGGCCGGCAACCCGGACACGATGGACGGCGTGCACCCCGATCTCGTCATCGGTCCCGGCACCGAGGTCATTGCGGGCAACGGCCGGATCCTCACTGCAGGCGGGGTGGACTCCCACGTCCACCTCATTGCGCCGCAGATCATCGAGGAGTCGTTGGCCAGCGGGGTGACAACACTCATCGGCGGCGGCACCGGCCCCGCGGAGGGCACCAAGGCGACCACGGTCACGCCCGGATCCTGGTACCTGGCGCGGATGCTGGAGGCGCTAGACGGCTGGCCGGTCAACGTCGCGCTGCTGGGCAAGGGCAACACGGTCAGCACCGAGGGGCTGTGGGAGCAGCTGCGCGGCGGTGCCTCGGGGTTCAAGCTGCACGAGGACTGGGGCACCACACCGGCAGCGATCGACGCCTGCCTGCGGGTCGCCGACGAGTCGGGGGTGCAAGTGGCCATCCACACCGACACCCTCAACGAGGCGGGCTTCGTCGAGACGACGCTGGCGGCGATCGCGGGCCGTTCGATCCACAGCTACCACACCGAGGGAGCCGGTGGCGGCCACGCCCCCGACATCATCACCGTCGCCTCCCACCCCAACGTACTGCCGTCCTCGACCAACCCGACCCGGCCGCACACCGTCAACACGCTGGCCGAGCACCTCGACATGCTCATGGTCTGCCACCACCTCAGCCCGGCCATCCCCGAGGACCTGGCCTTCGCCGAGAGCCGGATCCGCCCCAGCACGATCGCCGCCGAGGACCTGCTGCACGATCTCGGCGCCATCTCGATGATCGGCTCGGATTCGCAGGCGATGGGCCGCGCCGGCGAGGTGATCATGCGGACCTGGCAGACCGCGCATGTCATGAAGGCCCGGCGGGGAGCGCTGCCGGGTGATCCCAATGGCCCGGCCGGTCATGACAACCTGCGCGCCCGCCGCTACGTCGCCAAGTACACGATCTGCCCGGCGATCGCGCACGGCCTGGACGCCGAGACCGGTTCGGTCGAGCCGGGCAAGCTGGCCGACCTCGTGCTGTGGTCGCCGGCCTTCTTCGGTGTCAAGCCCGACCTCGTGATCAAGGGCGGCATGATCGCCTGGGCGCAGATGGGCGACGCCAACGCCTCGATCCCGACGCCGCAGCCGGTGCTGCCGCGACCGATGTTCGGCGCAGCCCCGCGGGCCGCCGCCGCGACCAGTGTCCACTTCGTCTCCCCCGCCGCCGTCGAGGACGGCCTGGCGGACCGGCTCGACGTGTCGCGGCGCCTCGTGCCGACCCTGGACGTCCGGGGCCGCACCAAGGCCGACCTGCCCGAGAACACCGCGACCCCGCGGATCGAGGTCGATGCCGACTCATTCACCGTCCGCATCGACGGCGAGGTGTGGGCCGAGCAGCCTGCCACCGAGTTGCCGATGGCGCAGCGCTACTTCCTCTTCTGACTACCGCCATGATCATCGCAGGCCGCATCGGACACCAGTGTTGTTCATCGCAGCGGCGAGCGGCCGGGGCCTCAAGGGCGAACGGCCTGGCGATCGCGTCCGACCTCGAAGCCCTGTCGGAGATCGCCGGCCTGGCGGTCGTCGACGAACAGGCATCACGGTTGCCTAGCGGAGCAGGCTCCGAATCCCTCGACGCGGCTAGCCTCGCTCGATGATCCCCGCCGCGATGCTGGCCCTTGCCGACCAGCGGCTGCCGTCGGGTGGCCACGTGCACTCCGGCGGCGTGGAGCAGGCTGTGCACCTCGGGCTGGTGACCGACGCCCCCTCGCTCGCCGCCCTGCTCGCCCGCCGGGTACGGACCACCGGACTGGTGACGGCGGGCCTCGCCGCGGCCGCGTGGGGACTGACGAGCGGCGGGGTGACGGCGCTGGACGCCGAAGCCGATGCGCGGATGCCGTCGGAGCCCTCGCGGCTGGCGTCCCGGGCACAGGGCCGGGGCTTGCTTCGCACGGTGCGGGCGGCCTGGCGGGCGCCGCACCCCGATCTCGCCTGGTCGGATCTGGGACCGCGCCCCCACCACTGCCTGGTGCTGGGCGCCGCCGCCCGGGCCGGTGGCGTGGACGCGGCCGGGGCGGCGCTGGTCGCGGCCTACCTCTGCGTCAGCGGGCCTGCCACCGCGGCGCAGCGGTTGCTGGCGCTCGATCCGGTCGAGGTGGCGGCCTTGACGCTGGCTCTGAGCGAGGACATCGAAGAGGTCGCCACGGCGGCGGCCGCCGCCCTCGCCGGATCGTCGGCGGAGCTGCCGATTGCCGGCGACCCGGTGCAGGACCTGCTCGCCGGCCTGCACGAGGACCGTGGCGAGCGGTTGTTCGCGTCATAGTTCTCGCAGCCCGATCGACGACCTGGAGGACCCATGAGTGGCGACCACGAGCACGACGCCCACGAGCATCTGGCGAACGAGCGCGGGGCGGCCTCCCCGCTTCGGGTGGGGATCGGTGGACCGGTCGGCTCCGGCAAGACCGCCCTCGTCGCCGCGCTGTGCCGCACGCTGGGCAGTGACCTGTCCGTCGCCGTGGTGACCAATGACATCTACACCACCGAGGACGCCGATTTCCTGCGCCGTCACGCGGTGCTGCCCGACGAGCGGATCGTCGCGGTGCAGACCGGCTGCTGCCCCCACACCGCCATCCGCGACGACATCACCGCCAACCTCGATGCGATCGAGGACCTGGTGGCAAGGTGCTCGCCCCTGGACCTCGTGCTGGTCGAGTCCGGCGGTGACAACCTGACCGCGTCCTTCAGCCGTGGCCTGGTCGACGTGCAGCTGTTCGTGATCGACGTGGCGGGCGGGGACAAGGTGCCACGCAAGGGCGGGCCCGGCGTCACCAGGTCGGACCTGCTCGTCATCAACAAGTCGGACCTGGCCGAGCTGGTGGGCGCAGACCTGCAGGTGATGGTGGCCGACGCGCATCGGGTCAGGGGGTCGGGCCCGGTCGTCCTGACGTCGCTGCGCCTCGACCCGACGGCTTCGGACATAGCGGCCTGGGTGCGCCGCGAACTGGCCCACCGCGGCAGCCTCACGATGCTGCCGTGACAGCGCTCACGGTTGCCCGGTGGTAGGCCCCAAACTGAGCGATCTGCCGGAACGGGTGGCGGCGGCGGTCAGCCGTCGGGTCATCGAGGTGCTGGACGTGGACGACATCGTTCGGCGGATCGACGTCGACGCCCTAGCCAAGCGGATCGACGTCGACGCCCTTGCGCAACGGCTCGACGTCGCCGCCCTCGTGGCCCGAATCGACCTCAACGCACTGCTGGCCGAGGTGGACATTGAGGCGTTGCTCGACCGAGTGGACGTCAACGACCTGCTGGCCGAAGTCGACCTCGATGCCGCGCTCGCCAGGGTCGACCTGGCGCCGCTGCTACTGCGGGCCGGCCTGCCGGATCTGATCGCCGGGAGCACCGGTCAGGTGGCCGGGTCCGCTCTGGACGTCGCCCGGCGCCAGGTGGTGGGCATCGACAAGCTGGTGTCAGGGGCGGTGAACCGGCTCGCGCGACGCGACACCGGCTCGCTGCCGGTGGCACCCGGTCCGCTGGGCTCGGGGGTGGTGGCTACTGCGCTGTCGCCGCGCGCCCGAGCACGTGCCCGGGCCAACGTCACGGGGCACTACGCCGGGCCACTGTCCCGATTGCTCGGCTTCGTCCTGGACTACGCCTTCGTGCTGTTCTCGTTCACCGCGTTCGCCGCCGTGGGCAACTACGCCCTCCGGGTGATCACCGGTTTCGAGGTGACGACCGGGCAGGGGGCGACGGGCGCGGTCCTCGTGACCGGGTGGGCGTTCTTGTACTGGTGGGTGTCGCTGAACGTCTCCGGGCGCACCGCGGGTATGAGCATCCTCGGCCTGCGAGTGGTCCGCTCGGACGGCCGGCCGATCTCGGGCGGCTGGGCAGCGCTGCGCGTGCTGCTGATGCCGGTCAGCTTCGCCATCGTCGGGCTGGGTTTGCTCGGTGTCGTCCTGGATGCCCGGCACCGCGCCCTGCATGACGCGCTGTCGCGGACGGTGGTCGTCTACGACTGGGGTGACCGGCCGGCCGAGCTGCCCAGCCCGCTGTCGGCCTGGCTGGCCGAGCGCGAGGCCCGGGCCTCGTGACGAGGTGGTGATGCGCAGCGCCGTCGACATCGGGGTCGACGCTGTCGGGGGCGCCACGCGGGTGACACGGCTGGACCAGCACGGCGCGCTGGCGGCGCGAATCACCACCGACTCCTCGGGTGACACGATTCATCTGGTGGGCACGGCCGCCGGCCCGCTCTCGGGTGATCTGATGACGATCACGGTGCGACTCGGGGCTGGCGCAAGGCTGCGGTTGCGCAGCGTCGCGGCGGCTGTGGTGCTGCCCTGTCTCCCGACCCTCGAACCTGTCCGACCGGCGCGCGTCCGTATCGGCATCGAGGTCGCGGAGAATGGTGGGCTGGACCTGGAGTTGCAGCCGACCATCGTGTGCCAGCGCGCGGCGCTGGTCCAGACGGTGACGGCTACCGTGCATCCATCGGCCCGGCTCCGGCTGCGTGAGGCGCTTGTGGCCGGCCGCCACGACGAGCCCGGCGGCATGTGGGCCTCGCGACTGGACGTTCACCGCGACGGTGCTCCGGTGCTCCGGCAGCTCACCACCGACCGCACGTCGCCGGCCCGGGTCCTGCTCTGCGGCGTGGACCTGGGACCCGAGGACGAAGCCGCCGATCAGCAAGGGCGGCCTCATGCCGTCGGCGACGCTGCCTGCGGGGCAGTGAGGTGCCACCTGGCGCCCGGCGGCTGGACGACAACCGCCTGGGGACCCGATCTCACCTCGGCGAGAACGGGGCAGCGCCGACTGTCACGCATCAAGGGGCTCGACGACTTCGGACTCGTTGGGGATGCCCTGCTCGACCACGATCGGCAGCCCGCCATTTCGGGGTAGTAGCTGGTACCTCCGGAAGGCCATGGGGACGCCGCGGGCAGTGAAGGGGTCCGCAGCGTCCATGATCTGGATATGTAGATGCGGTTGCGTGGAGTTGCCGGAGTTGCCGCAGGCGGCCAGCTCCTGCCCGACCACCACCGAGTCGCCCTGCCCTACCCGCATCGAGCCGGCGCGTAGGTGGGCGAGCACGACGTATCCGCCGCCGGCCGCCAGCTCGAGGATCACGTGGTTACCCGCGATGGCGCGCGCGCCGCCCCGGATCCGGCCTGCTTGCGTCAGGGCGTACGGCACCAGTGCAAGCTGCGACCGTCGTGCCACATGGTCCACCTCGCCGTCGTGGACCGACACCACCGTGCCGGCTGCAGGCGCGAGGATGCTCTCCCCGAAGGCGAAGAAGCGTTCCAACGGCTCGGTGGCCACCAGCGCGCGCCAGTCGCGTACCGTCGCTGTCCGCCGCCCCCTGACAGCTATGAAGTCCATGGCGTAGGTCGTGGCGAACAGATGAGTGCCGTGGCTCGGCACATGCCGTGCCGGGCTGTTGCGGGTCAGCCATGTGCCACGAAACGGCAACGCGAGGACTAAAGGATCGAGCATGGATACCCGACTTCCACGTGGCGCGCGCTCGACACACCGGTCACGACCCGGGCGCTGCAAGGCAGCTCTGCCTGACCCGAGGCCGCCTCACTCAGTTGGTGGAGCCCTCGTCGGTGGCGAGGGCTTCGTCGGCGTCGGGATCGATGACGTGCATCGCGGTCTCCTCGGCGCTGAGGTCACCATCGCCGTCGCCGAGCACGTCGGCCGCGATGAGGTCCTTCTCGGTGTCGCTGACGCCGTCGTCGTCGGTGTCGACGAGCCGCCGCGCCATGGACGCGCCCTCGGGGTCACCCGGCTCGACGTCCGGCACCATCTGGAACTCGCGCTCGTCGATGGTCTCCCCGGTCTGCTGCTCGCGCAGCGTGGTGCCGAAGCCGTCTGCGGCGCCGGCCTCGTCGGGCGGCGAATATCCCTGATCGGCGATCAAGTCCTCGGAGTCCTCGCCCAGCGCCAGCTCCATGTCGGGGATCTCGTCGTCACTGGCCTGATCGAGATCCGGGATGTCAGCTGCGTCGTAGTCGGCTGTGGTCATGCCCCGCACCCTGGCACGACCGCCGCGGTCCTGCTAGCCGGGGGTGGCCGATCGCACCGCCCGGGCCTGCACCGCACGGGCCGCCAGCCCCTCGTCCGGTGGATAGTCCACAGCTACGAGGCGCAGACCATGGGCAGGCGCCACCGTCACCGCCGGATCGCGCACCCCCGCGGCCAGCACTGCCGCGGGCCAGTCGACCGGCCGCCGACCGTCACCGACCGAGAGCAGGGCTCCCACGAGGGCACGGACCATCGAATGGCAGAAGGCGTCGGCGCTGAGCCGGGTGACGACCTGACCCGCAACGTCGCGTCGCCAGGTGAAGCGCTCGAGGGTACGGATCGTCGTCGCGGTCCCGGCCGGCTGGTCACGGCGCTTGCAGAACGCGGCGAAATCGTGCAGGCCCAGCAGCTGTTGCGAACTCGTGGACATGGCTTCCACATCCAACGGTCTGGAGTGCGCGACGACATAGCCACGGGCCAGTGGTGCCACACCCGCGGGATCATCGTCGAGCCGGTACTCGTAATGCCGCCGGAGCGCCGCGAACCGGGCGTCGAAGCCGGGCGGGGCGATGACGACCCGGCGGAGCCGGACATCGGCTGGCAACAGCCCCCGAACAGAGCGCGTCAAACGGTCGAGATCGACCTCACGCGCCAAGTCCAGGTGGCAGACCTGACCTGACGCATGCACCCCAGCATCCGTCCGGCCGGCCACGACGAGCGACACGTCATCAGCGGCCACACGAAGGGCCACGGCGAGGGCATCGGACAGGACGCCGGCCACGGTCCGCAACCCCGGCTGGCTCGCCCAGCCGTGGAATGCGGAACCGTCATAGTCGAGGTCCAGCCGCAGCCGTAGGCTAGGCGTCGGCTGCCGTGCTGCCACCGCCCGCCTTCTCGAAACCGGCCGCCACCGCGGCCTCCTCGGTGCGGAACCACACTTCGGCGATCGTCGAGTCGTACCACTGCCCATCGCTGAGGTGGTACTTCATGGAGTTCGTGTTGCCCTTGATCGTGAAGCCCTCAGGCGTCTCACCACTGTCCAGCGCGGCAGCCGAATCGGGCCCGTGCGGCTTCTGGACATCGGCGGTCGGCGGCTCTTCGGTCTTCGACGGCTCTTCGGTCTTCGACGGCGTCGCCTCGACTGCGGCCGGCGTCGAGGCCGCAGTCGAGGGCCGCGCTGCCCGCTTGGTGGCCGACTCGGCCTCCTTGACGGTCGCCTGCTTACGGCTCAGCGGCTCCAGCACGAGTTCGATGACGGCCATCGGGGCGTTGTCGCCCTTGCGGGGCCCGAGCTTGGTGATCCGGGTGTAGCCACCCTGGCGGTCGGCCATCAACGGTGCGATCTCAGTGAACAGCAGGTGCACGACGGTCTTGTCGCGGATGACGGTCATCACCCGCCGCCGGGCGTGCAGGTCGCCCCGCTTGGCGAAGGTCACCATCCGCTCGGCCAGCGGACGCAGCCGCTTGGCCTTCGCCTCGGTGGTGGTGATCCGGCGGTGCTCGAACAGTGATGTCGCCAGGTTGGCAAGCATCAGCCGCTCGTGGGCCGGTCCCCCGCCTAGCCGCGGACCCTTCGTGGGCGTGGGCATGTCACTCGTCTCCTGTCAGGTGGCTCGGGGACCGCATTGTCCAGCAACACATCACAGCTGTTCGTCCTCGACGGCGGAGGTGTCGTCGTCGTAGCCGTCGGAGAAGGTCACGCTGTCGCTGAAGGACGCGATGACCGCGCTGGGGTCGAAGCCGGGCGGGCTGTCCTTCAGGGACAACCCCAGGGTAGCCAGCTTGACCTTGACCTCGTCGATCGATTTCGCGCCAAAATTGCGGATGTCGAGCAGGTCGGCCTCGCTGCGGCCCACCAGCTCGCCGACGCTGTGAATGCCTTCGCGCTTGAGGCAGTTGTACGAGCGCACGGTGAGGTCGAGGTCCTCGATCGGCAGGGCGAGGTCGGCGGCCAGCGCGGCGTCGTTGGGCGACGGACCGATGTCGATGCCCTCGGCGTCGACGTTGAGCTCGCGGGCCAGACCGAAGAGCTCCACCAGGGTCTTGCCGGCGCTGGCCATGGCGTCGCGGGGCAGGATCGACGGCTTGGTCTCGACATCGACGACGAGGCGGTCGAAGTCGGTGCGCTGCTCGACGCGGGTGGCTTCGACGCGGTAGGTGACGCGCCGCACCGGGGAGTAGATCGAGTCGACCGGGATTCGGCCGATCTCGGCGTCGCCCGCCTTGTTCTGCGCCGCGGAGACGTAGCCGCGGCCACGCTCGACCGTGAACTCGATCTCGATCCGGCCCTTGTCGTTCAGGGTGGCGATGACCAGGTCGGGGTTGTGGACGATAACGCCGGTCGGCGGCGCGATGTCCCCCGCGGTGACCAGGCCGGGGCCCTGCTTACGCAGGTACATGACGACCGGCTCGTCGAACTCGCTGGACACGACGAGTTCCTTGAGGTTGAGGATGATATCGGTGACGTCCTCCTTGACCCCGGGGATCGTCGAGAACTCGTGAAGCACCCCGTCGATGCGCAGGCTGGTGACCGCCGCGCCGGGAATCGAGGACAGCAGCGTGCGGCGCAGGCTGTTGCCGATGGTGTAACCGAATCCGGGCTCCAGCGGTTCGATGACGAACCGCGAGCGGAGGTCGGTCAGGACCTCTTCGGCGAGACCGGGACGCTGAGCGATGAGCATGATCAATCCTTCCCGCAGGGGCCCGCTATTTGACGCCCTGCGACGGGCAGGTCACGGTGGACTCGGTCTGCCACCGTGACAGTGGTGCCGCCCTGCCCGGGATACCCAACCCGGGCAGGGGTGACGCTGTTCCTTGGCGTCGGTTACTTCGAGTAGAGCTCGACGACCAGCTGCTCCTGCACCTGGGTGTCGATGGCGGCACGCTGCGGCAGGCCGTGCACGATGATCCGCATCTTGTCCGGCACGGCGGAGATCCACGCCGGCACCGTGCGCTCGCCGGACTCGGCGCGAGCGACGATGAACGGCGTCATCTCCACGCTGCTCGGCCGCACGATGATGATGTCGTTTGCGGAGACCCGGTAGCTCGGGATGTCGACCTTGTGGCCGTTGACGGTGAAGTGACCGTGGCGCACCAGCTGACGCGCCATGTCGCGGCTGCGCGCGAAGCCGGCGCGGAACACGACGTTGTCCAGCCGTGATTCCAGGATGGCGAGCAGGTTGTCACCGGTCTTGCCGGATGCCTTGCTGGCCTCTTCGTAGTAGTTGCGGAATTGCTTCTCCAGCACCCCGTAGATGCGGGCGAGCTTCTGCTTCTCCCGCATCTGAAGCAGGTACTCGCTCTCCTTGGTCCGCGCCCGGCCGTGCTCACCCGGGGGGTAGGGGCGGATCTCGATGGGGCACTTCGGCGAGTCGCACTTGCTGCCCTTGAGGAACAGCTTGGTCTTCTCGCGGCGGCACCGCTTGCAGTCAGGTCCGGTGTATCGAGCCATCGTTCTTCTCCTTTCGCCCGGGCCTCAGACGCGCCGGCGCTTGGGCGGGCGGCAGCCGTTGTGCGGCTGTGGGGTGACGTCGGAGATCGAGCCGACCTCCAGGCCGGCGGCGGTCAGCGACCGGATCGCCGTCTCGCGCCCGGAGCCCGGGCCCTTGACGAGGACGTCGACCTTGCGCATGCCGTGTTCCTGGGCCCGGCGGGCGGCAGCCTCGGCGGCGAGCTGGGCGGCGAACGGGGTCGACTTGCGGGAACCCTTATAGCCGACCTGACCGGCGGATGCCCAGGCGATGACGTTGCCGGCCGGGTCCGTGATCGAGACGATCGTGTTGTTGAACGTCGACTTGATGTGGGCGACACCCACACTCACGTTCTTGCGTTCCTTCTTGCGTGGCTTGCGGGCGGCAGGCGCCGAACGGGTCTTGGGGGGCATGCGGCTGGTCTCCTAGTTGCTGCTGATCGCGGCGCGCACGGACAGGATGGGGCGGGCAAGCGTCACTTCTTGCCTGCCTTCTTCTTGCCGGCGACGGTCTTCTTGGGGCCCTTTCGGGTGCGTGCGTTGGTCTTGGTCCGCTGACCGCGCACCGGCAGGTGCCGACGGTGGCGCAGGCCCTCGTAGCAGCCGATCTCGACCTTGCGGCGGATGTCTGCTGCCACCTCGCGCCGGAGGTCACCCTCGACGCGGTAGTGGGATTCGATGTAGTCGCGCAGCGCGACCAGCTGATCCTCGGTCAGGTCACGGACCCGGACGTTCGGGTCGACGCCCGCGGCCGTGAGAGTCGCGGCCGCGCGGGTGCGCCCGACGCCGAAGATGTAGGTGAGGGCGATCTCGACCCGCTTCTCACGAGGCAGGTCGACGCCGACGAGGCGTGCCATGGCGGTGCCTTTCGTTCATCCCAGAGGTGTGGTGCGTCACCGGTCCACGGCGAACCGTGGTCCCCGGCCTCGGGGCCGGGGGTGTCGTCCGCATCCGGCCCAGTGGCCGACTGCGGGGTCGGGTGACGCGTGAGCGGTCGTGGTTGGTGAAGCGGGTACTGAGATCGGTGGTCGGTTGCTCAGCCCTGGCGCTGCTTGTGGCGCAGGTTGGTGCAGATCACCATGACCCGGCCGTGACGGCGGATCACCTTGCAGTTCTCACAGATCTTCTTGACGCTGGGCTTGACCTTCATGGCCGTGCAACTCCTGGTCTGCAGGTCCGGTGGGCTGTCACTTATAGCGGTACACGATGCGGCCACGCGACAGGTCGTACGGGCTGAGCTCCACCACCACGCGGTCCTCGGGAAGGATCCGGATGTAGTGCTGGCGCATCTTCCCCGAGATGTGCGCGAGGACCCGATGCCCGTTGCTCAGCTCCACACGGAACATCGCGTTCGGCAGCGCTTCGACCACTGACCCCTCGATCTCGATGACGCCGTCCTTCTTGGCCATATCCTCCGCTATCCCTCGTGCTCCGGTCCGGAGCCTGATCGTGCTACTTCGATGTCGTGCTCGTCTCGACGCACTGGTGACGCGCATGAGCCACCCAGACCAGCCGCGGGGGTGAGCTCAAGCGAAGGCTTGTGCGCCGACCTCGAAGGATACGTCAGGATCGGCCGATCCGGAAATCGGTCAAGGAAGGTCGATCCATTCGGTCAGGCGTAGGTGCCGGGCAGGTCGTCCACAGGGACCGCGGCCCACGGCAGCATTGCGTCCACGACCACATCGCCGCGGCCGAACCGGTCAGCGACCCGGTACTCGTCGGCGACGAGACGATGGGTGACGACCACAAGATCCGGATCCAGCCCGATGCGCCAGAACGCGGGGATCCCGGCCAGGGCATACTCGACCGGCTTCTCGCGGAGGTCGGCGCTTCGCGTCGAGCCGCTCATCACCTCTACAGCGAGCAGGACATCCGCCGCAGCCGTGTGATTGCTCCTGCCGCGGTCCTCCGGCGAACGGTGAATCACTGCGACATCGGGGATCCTCGACAGCAGCGGCACCTCGGACAGGACCACGACTTCTTCGTGGAAGACGAGGTACCGGGGGGGGCACTGGCTGCGGAGCGTCAGTAGCAGCATGATCTGGATCTCGCGGTTGCGCCGATCCTCACGAGTCATCGGTCGCAGTACTCCGTCCACGATCTCAGCACGCAGATCACCAGGCAGGTTCAAGTATTCGGCCAGCGACATCTGGTCGACGATCAAGGGCCACGTCTCGGCGGCAGCGGTCACCGGCCCATTATGCCGCGGTGGCGGACACCGGCGCCCCGAGCGCACGCAGCCGGCCCACACCCCCGTCCGGTGCCGTCAGCACCCACAGGCTGAATCGCCCCGGCGTGGCGATTCAGGGCGGGCGCAGGGCCGCCTGTGGTGGCGGTCCGCATCACCATGATCTCCTTCTGCCCCAGAATGACCGGCCGGTGGCGGATCTGACTGGTACTGCCGGGCGCGCCCTGTGATCGCCGTCGCCCAACGGTGGCGCGCTCGCGGCTGTCCCAGTCAGATCCGCCAGTAGGAGGTCATGCTGATCCCTGAGGTGTCCGCATCGACGTAGTAGGTGCCTATCGTGACTCGCTCGTTGAGGGTGATGTGAAGAGCGTCGACCTGGCAGGCGGGTTTCCCAGGTTGCCCGAGATCATTGATGATGGGCCGCTCGTCGACGTACCCATCGGGACTGCCGTGACCCCACCCCAAGTCCCGCAACGTGTCCGCCCACGTCTCGCACTGCTGCGGGTCGTAGGGCGGATCGAGGATGTAGTAGGAGCTGATCCGGGGGCAACCGCCGTTTCGACAGCTGGGCCCGCCGTCGAGCACCTGCTCGGTGCGTTGGTCGATTGGCAGGTCGAGTTCACCGGCGACTCGGGCGTCGATGGCTCGGACCCTGTCGTATATCTCCTCCAATGACGGCGTTGGGGTGTAACTGCAGCAGGCCACTGTCTGTCTCTTATACACATCTGACGCTGCCGACGAATAGAGAGGTGTAGATCTCGGTGGTCGCCGTATCATTAA
>ENA-ORBV01010942-ORBV01010942.1-microbial-mat-metagenome-genome-assembly--contig:-NODE-10942-length-14371-cov-13.910872_pt1 | contig 14371 bp, 30 predicted proteins | sample MGYA00237777_ERZ505514 | MGnify/ENA primary metagenome ERZ505514 (study PRJEB26160, sample SAMN06269048) | microbial mat metagenome | isolation source: Oligotrophic lake microbial mat | place...
CGGGTAAAAGAAGTTTTTGCGCCCCTCGCGTTTTCGCCCCCGCAAGCCCGTGCCACACAGCGGGTTAAGACGCGAGGCCTTTCCGCGTTCAACAGAACGCGGCCCCATTGAAGCTCGTCCAGTCACCCACGTCTTATCCCCCGCCCTTTGCCTTTCCGCGTTCAACAGAACGCGGCCCCATTGAAGCCGCCCCGCCCCGCGCCGATTCGACTCGTCGCCGACGCTTTCCGCGTTCAACAGAACGCGGCCCCATTGAAGCGTCGCGTCATTTTTGCTCCTCAACCGCCGTCGGCTCCTTTCCGCGTTCAACAGAACGCGGCCCCATTGAAGCCGGACATGCTCCGCCGCGCCCGTCGCCGCAACCCCCTTTCCGCGTTCAACAGAACGCGGCCCCATTGAAGCTTCGAGTTCTTCTCCGAATGCAGACGCCCACGCTAGTCTTTCCGCGTTCAACAGAACGCGGCCCCATTGAAGCTTCTGCCGCGTCCGCGTCGTCGATTAGTGCCAGCCCCTTTCCGCGTTCAACAGAACGCGGCCCCATTGAAGCCCGGCCCAATCGCGTGTGAACGTGCCGCCTTTGGTCTTTCCGCGTTCAACAGAACGCGGCCCCATTGAAGCTTGGTTGTACGGCGACGACCAGCTTGAGGTCATTGAAACCTTTCCGCGTTCAACAGAACGCGGCCCCATTGAAGCGATTGTTTCAGGATTGCCACGCCGGGGTCGGATGAACTTTCCGCGTTCAACAGAACGCGGCCCCATTGAAGCTTACAGATTCGCACTGCCATGATTGGCGACGTTGGCCTTTCCGCGTTCAACAGAACGCGGCCCCATTGAAGCTTTGATGCGAAGGTGGCCGGCTGGTGGGTCTGGGGCCTTTCCGCGTTCAACAGAACGCGGCCCCATTGAAGCGTTGGCTGGTGTCGGCGGTGAGGCAGTACCCGAACCCTTTCCGCGTTCAACAGAACGCGGCCCCATTGAAGCTTACACGTGCGTGAGTGTGTGTGCATATGTGTTATCTTCTTTCCGCGTTCAACAGAACGCGGCCCCATTGAAGCACCAATAGAAATCGCGGCCTTCGGCGTTTCGTTCACTTTCCGCGTTCAACAGAACGCGGCCCCATTGAAGCTCGACAACGGCAGTGCGGTTGCCGGGGCGACCATTCTTTCCGCGTTCAACAGAACGCGGCCCCATTGAAGCTTGTCGGCCACCAGACGATCTAGGCGGTGGCACATTCTTTCCGCGTTCAACAGAACGCGGCCCCATTGAAGCCCGCCCGGTGTTCACTTGCCGCCACGCGGCGAAAGAGTCTTTCCGCGTTCAACAGAACGCGGCCCCATTGAAGCTTCGTCGCGGCAGTAGCGCCGACAACGACTAAGCGAGCTTTCCGCGTTCAACAGAACGCGGCCCCATTGAAGCCGGCCAATCCACGTTGCCGCAAACCAACTCACGGCCTTTCCGCGTTCAACAGAACGCGGCCCCATTGAAGCCAACCGACGCGGCCCGGACGGACGCGAGCAACCCGGACTTTCCGCGTTCAACAGAACGCGGCCCCATTGAAGCCCCACGAAGGCGTAGTCAATCCGACATCCGGTACGACTTTCCGCGTTCAACAGAACGCGGCCCCATTGAAGCTCGTCCGCTACCCCGGACAACAAATCTCGAACATGCTCTTTCCGCGTTCAACAGAACGCGGCCCCATTGAAGCATATTGTCGCCAGCAGCAGTCACGACAACCTTGTGCTTTCCGCGTTCAACAGAACGCGGCCCCATTGAAGCTCGATCGGAAGTTTCAGGGCCAGCAACTTGAAACGGCTTTCCGCGTTCAACAGAACGCGGCCCCATTGAAGCCGCTCGTCCCGTCGCCGGTCAGGGCGATGAACACACTTTCCGCGTTCAACAGAACGCGGCCCCATTGAAGCTTGGTCTGGCTATAACGACCCAAACTGGTGGTCGAAAGCTTTCCGCGTTCAACAGAACGCGGCCCCATTGAAGCTATTTGGAGCAACATGACCCGACCCCGCAACATCTTCCTTTCCGCGTTCAACAGAACGCGGCCCCATTGAAGCCGCTTGTGGTCGAGGGCGTAAGCAAGATTGTCGCATTCTTTCCGCGTTCAACAGAACGCGGCCCCATTGAAGCTGCACTCGATAGATCCGTTGTCGCACGTCGGGCATTCCTTTCCGCGTTCAACAGAACGCGGCCCCATTGAAGCACTAACTTCGGCCTGATGCTCGGCTTGCGTACTACCTTTCCGCGTTCAACAGAACGCGGCCCCATTGAAGCTCGGCCTTTGCAGGTACGGGCCGTTGCCGCACTCTGCTTTCCGCGTTCAACAGAACGCGGCCCCATTGAAGCCCAGTCTCGACACTGACATGGACGATGCCGACTGGACCTTTCCGCGTTCAACAGAACGCGGCCCCATTGAAGCTCGTCACGTCGAACGCAGCCGCCGCGTCGGTGGCGCTTTCCGCGTTCAACAGAACGCGGCCCCATTGAAGCGCGATACCGATGGCAGTACGACGCGGGCATCAGGCCGCTTTCCGCGTTCAACAGAACGCGGCCCCATTGAAGCGGAAAATATAAACCGGATAACGAAGCCCGTAAGCATCTTTCCGCGTTCAACAGAACGCGGCCCCATTGAAGCCCCCGCCGGGGCGTCCTAACCCTCATCCGTGGGCGCTTTCCGCGTTCAACAGAACGCGGCCCCATTGAAGCCGGCCCGTGCCTTGAGAGCCGCATCGATTTGCTCGCTTTCCGCGTTCAACAGAACGCGGCCCCATTGAAGCAGCCAGGATCACGAAGTTATCGATGCCGTGTTCCGACTTTCCGCGTTCAACAGAACGCGGCCCCATTGAAGCATGCCCGACATCTGTGGTTGCTTGGCGAGAAGCCACCTTTCCGCGTTCAACAGAACGCGGCCCCATTGAAGCACGTGTGGTGCGCCGGAACGCCGTGCCAGGCATTCACTTTCCGCGTTCAACAGAACGCGGCCCCATTGAAGCAGCAATATCGAGCATCAGGCGATCGAGTACGTCACCTTTCCGCGTTCAACAGAACGCGGCCCCATTGAAGCTTTTTGGGTGCGGTGTTGGCGGTAGTCGGTTCGGTCTTTCCGCGTTCAACAGAACGCGGCCCCATTGAAGCGCCATGATCGGCGACGGACTGGCGGGAATCAGCGACTTTCCGCGTTCAACAGAACGCGGCCCCATTGAAGCTTTGTTCGCCCGAACTTCTTGCCGATATTCGTGGGCACTTTCCGCGTTCAACAGAACGCGGCCCCATTGAAGCTCCGCCACGAGGTCGCCAGACGGCACGCCCATGACCTTTCCGCGTTCAACAGAACGCGGCCCCATTGAAGCAATCTCAATTCGCTTGACGCCAACTACGACCACAACGCCTTTCCGCGTTCAACAGAACGCGGCCCCATTGAAGCATCGCGGTCAGGGCTGGGCGAAGCGACTGCACAAACCCTTTCCGCGTTCAACAGAACGCGGCCCCATTGAAGCTCCCCTCCCCCGTCGTCGGCGAAAGTCGGCGGCGGGGCTTTCCGCGTTCAACAGAACGCGGCCCCATTGAAGCTTGGGGAACGGAACTTCGGAAACGATTTTCAATGTCTTTCCGCGTTCAACAGAACGCGGCCCCATTGAAGCTGGGCGATGACGCAGATCATCGCGTTGAGTAAGAAACTTTCCGCGTTCAACAGAACGCGGCCCCATTGAAGCAGCGTTGGGCACCCGGCGGCAAGCCGAGGCCGCGTACTTTCCGCGTTCAACAGAACGCGGCCCCATTGAAGCGATTGAGTATGGAAGCGGCATCAGGTTTTACTCGCCTTTCCGCGTTCAACAGAACGCGGCCCCATTGAAGCTCGACAGTAACGCTCATCGCCGCCGCGTTGATTCCGCTTTCCGCGTTCAACAGAACGCGGCCCCATTGAAGCATCCTGCTGCACAAGCCCGACTCGGTACACCAGCCGCTTTCCGCGTTCAACAGAACGCGGCCCCATTGAAGCGTAAACGTAGTGGCGGTAAGTGATGACAATCCGAACCTTTCCGCGTTCAACAGAACGCGGCCCCATTGAAGCAATAGCGGACGTGCCGTAGTGGTATGCCGTCTTGCCTTTCCGCGTTCAACAGAACGCGGCCCCATTGAAGCATCGATGCCACCCCGCGTTCGCGTGCCCACACTTTCCTTTCCGCGTTCAACAGAACGCGGCCCCATTGAAGCCTTCCGCTCGTGGCCGTCCCTCGTATCGCTCCGTTGTCTTTCCGCGTTCAACAGAACGCGGCCCCATTGAAGCTCGGACAATAAATCGTCAACGCTTGTGACGACTTCTTTCCGCGTTCAACAGAACGCGGCCCCATTGAAGCTCGAATTCGACGCCTGTGATATTTCAATCGCGTCATTCTTTCCGCGTTCAACAGAACGCGGCCCCATTGAAGCATATCGCCAATACGCTTATCGTCAGAGGCGGTAGCGTCCTTTCCGCGTTCAACAGAACGCGGCCCCATTGAAGCCATATCACTCGATCAGACACAATTTCAACGAATCGCGGCTTTCCGCGTTCAACAGAACGCGGCCCCATTGAAGCGAGCGTCGCACGTTGCGCCGCTGCGTCAACGTCGCCTTTCCGCGTTCAACAGAACGCGGCCCCATTGAAGCAATTTGAGGCCCGGGCAGGATGGCCGGCAATGTATGCTTTCCGCGTTCAACAGAACGCGGCCCCATTGAAGCACCATCTACCATCGCAACCCGCAAATCGAGCAGGCTTTCCGCGTTCAACAGAACGCGGCCCCATTGAAGCCCGCCCCAACCACAATGGTTGCACCGGCAACCGCACCTTTCCGCGTTCAACAGAACGCGGCCCCATTGAAGCTACGAATCGACCGCAACGCACGGCTCGGCCTCGCTCCTTTCCGCGTTCAACAGAACGCGGCCCCATTGAAGCTTTCTTTGGTGCTCCTATGGCTCGCTTCCAACGTCCTTTCCGCGTTCAACAGAACGCGGCCCCATTGAAGCAAGATGTCCGCTGGGGCAATCTTACTGAGGTATTTCCTTTCCGCGTTCAACAGAACGCGGCCCCATTGAAGCGGCCTGGTACTGCATTTGGTGAGGCCGGATAACGCCGCTTTCCGCGTTCAACAGAACGCGGCCCCATTGAAGCTGACTTTCGATTGCTCGATTGGAAACAGCAGGTGCCTTTCCGCGTTCAACAGAACGCGGCCCCATTGAAGCGTTGGGGGGAGAGCATGGGAGGTTCAACTGGTGACCTTTCCGCGTTCAACAGAACGCGGCCCCATTGAAGCTCGGCGAGGCGGCGGCACGGCGCGGGTGGACGCCGCTTTCCGCGTTCAACAGAACGCGGCCCCATTGAAGCAAGGTCGTTCCCCTGTTTTCGATCGGCAAAGGCGATCTTTCCGCGTTCAACAGAACGCGGCCCCATTGAAGCTATAAAGATGCGATTGAGGCCCGGTTTGAGGGCATTCTTTCCGCGTTCAACAGAACGCGGCCCCATTGAAGCTGGCCTGTGCCACTTGGGCAAGCAGCAAGACGTTCCTTTCCGCGTTCAACAGAACGCGGCCCCATTGAAGCGGCGTTGTCGGTGTTGCCCGCGTTGTTGCCGTCGACTTTCCGCGTTCAACAGAACGCGGCCCCATTGAAGCGAGCGCGATTTTAATCGTTACCTTGCCTATCGCGTGACTTTCCGCGTTCAACAGAACGCGGCCCCATTGAAGCCCGATATCGCGCAACGCAAAGGTTATTTGTTCCACCCTTTCCGCGTTCAACAGAACGCGGCCCCATTGAAGCCGGGCGTTTTCTTCGATGCTGACGATACCGATCGGCTTTCCGCGTTCAACAGAACGCGGCCCCATTGAAGCTCCCAATCCCGCAGGATGCTGCCCTCTTTGCGGTACTTTCCGCGTTCAACAGAACGCGGCCCCATTGAAGCGTGGCCAACAAAGCGCGATCCGGCCACGGCACCCACTTTCCGCGTTCAACAGAACGCGGCCCCATTGAAGCCTGCGCGTGACTGCGGCACCCGGTTTACTATACGCATCTTTCCGCGTTCAACAGAACGCGGCCCCATTGAAGCCAATTCGGTTCTGTGAACCGGGGTTAAACATTCTCTTCTTTCCGCGTTCAACAGAACGCGGCCCCATTGAAGCGACGGTTCCAGATGCTCATCAACCAATCCCACGAAGCTTTCCGCGTTCAACAGAACGCGGCCCCATTGAAGCGTCTTTCGTGGTTTTGACCGTGGGAGCATGGCGTTCCTTTCCGCGTTCAACAGAACGCGGCCCCATTGAAGCGACGCCACCCAATCGGCGCAGCTCTGGTGCGGCACCTTTCCGCGTTCAACAGAACGCGGCCCCATTGAAGCGCCGCCACCACCGCCGCCATCAATGGCGACCCCGCCCTTTCCGCGTTCAACAGAACGCGGCCCCATTGAAGCGAAACTCGAAAATCTGATGACGACGCTGGTGGTTTCTTTCCGCGTTCAACAGAACGCGGCCCCATTGAAGCTCCTCGTCCACCTTCGGCACGTTGGCGTTGATGACCCTTTCCGCGTTCAACAGAACGCGGCCCCATTGAAGCTTGAGCAGGCCGGTGGGGTTGGCGTCCACTTTGTCCTTTCCGCGTTCAACAGAACGCGGCCCCATTGAAGCGTGAATGAATATGGCCCGCGCCCCGGAATTTTTTCGCCCTTTCCGCGTTCAACAGAACGCGGCCCCATTGAAGCCTTTGTTCACTTGTTCGAGCGTGGTTTTGATCTCGCTTTCCGCGTTCAACAGAACGCGGCCCCATTGAAGCGCGCGCCCACCAGGGGCTGTCACGCTGTGGACGCCCTTTCCGCGTTCAACAGAACGCGGCCCCATTGAAGCCTGCGAAAGCGCGTGCCCGACCGGGCCGCCTCGTACTTTCCGCGTTCAACAGAACGCGGCCCCATTGAAGCAACGTCGCCGTGCCGTCCGTTCTCTGGACGTAGTAACTTTCCGCGTTCAACAGAACGCGGCCCCATTGAAGCCGTATTTTTCGCAACGGCGTGCAGGTGGCGCGGGTACTTTCCGCGTTCAACAGAACGCGGCCCCATTGAAGCGAACTTAAGCCTCGCGAGCAGCGGCAACGCGTGGGCTTTCCGCGTTCAACAGAACGCGGCCCCATTGAAGCCAACATGAACCCATTCGCCCCGTCTTTGGGTAGCCACTTTCCGCGTTCAACAGAACGCGGCCCCATTGAAGCGAAGACGACGCGCGGCAGCCGGGCCGCACGGGCGACCTTTCCGCGTTCAACAGAACGCGGCCCCATTGAAGCTAGCCGTCATTAGCATTGTGTCTGGCGGCTCTGTCGCCTTTCCGCGTTCAACAGAACGCGGCCCCATTGAAGCTTCGCACTGCTCGAATGCGCCGTAAACGCAAACGTCCTTTCCGCGTTCAACAGAACGCGGCCCCATTGAAGCCACAATCCTTACGGGCTGGAGCGCGATGCGGCCGGCTTTCCGCGTTCAACAGAACGCGGCCCCATTGAAGCGGTTTTGTTTGCTGGTGGTCATTGCGCTTTTCCCTCTTTCCGCGTTCAACAGAACGCGGCCCCATTGAAGCAATGCTTCACCGGCTTCTCCGCCAAACGCGACGAGCCCTTTCCGCGTTCAACAGAACGCGGCCCCATTGAAGCTCGAAGAACACCGTCATCCGAATTATTACGGATACCCTTTCCGCGTTCAACAGAACGCGGCCCCATTGAAGCAGAGCCGCCGGCGGCCTGCTCGCTGGGTGCGCGGAGCTTTCCGCGTTCAACAGAACGCGGCCCCATTGAAGCCCGCGCGGCGTGCTGATGATGATGCACTGAAACCCGCCTTTCCGCGTTCAACAGAACGCGGCCCCATTGAAGCATTAAGGCGCAGATGAATTGAGCGGCGGATCGCGTGCTTTCCGCGTTCAACAGAACGCGGCCCCATTGAAGCCTGACCGCAGAGGTCGTGAGGCGGAATCGGTCTTGTCTTTCCGCGTTCAACAGAACGCGGCCCCATTGAAGCGGCGCTGGGGTTGACCAACCTCACCGCGTTTGGTCGGTCTTTCCGCGTTCAACAGAACGCGGCCCCATTGAAGCAAACTGGCCGGCGATGAATTCAAGGCGAACGCGGGCCTTTCCGCGTTCAACAGAACGCGGCCCCATTGAAGCGGGCGGTCGGCGTGGTACTGGGCGAGCGTGCGGCGGCTTTCCGCGTTCAACAGAACGCGGCCCCATTGAAGCACGTTCGGGCAGATGATGTCGTGCACCCTCTGCTGACTTTCCGCGTTCAACAGAACGCGGCCCCATTGAAGCCGAATCGACCGGCGGGGATGTTGAGCCGCTGCGCGACTTTCCGCGTTCAACAGAACGCGGCCCCATTGAAGCGATTGATACCATGCGCTGCTTGCGATTTTGCTCCACCCTTTCCGCGTTCAACAGAACGCGGCCCCATTGAAGCAACGGTCAAGCTGAGGTTGTCGGCGATCCAATAAACTTTCCGCGTTCAACAGAACGCGGCCCCATTGAAGCGGCGACGGCCCGCTCCTTCTCGCTCATGCTGAATTCTTTCCGCGTTCAACAGAACGCGGCCCCATTGAAGCTGTGCCGGGCCGTCCACTTCCAGCCAGTCGAGGAAATCTTTCCGCGTTCAACAGAACGCGGCCCCATTGAAGCCTCCGCATCCGCCCCTAACGCCACTCATTCCCGTCCCCTTTCCGCGTTCAACAGAACGCGGCCCCATTGAAGCCTTGCTGATTTCCTGCTCCCACTTCACAGCCCACGCTTTCCGCGTTCAACAGAACGCGGCCCCATTGAAGCACGACCATGTGCCGCACGCCCCCCACGATGTTAATCCCCTTTCCGCGTTCAACAGAACGCGGCCCCATTGAAGCTACGCGGGTTTTTACTACATCGACAAAATCAACGCGCTTTCCGCGTTCAACAGAACGCGGCCCCATTGAAGCTATTTTGAGTATTGAGCCATGACCACCAGCCAAAACTTTCCGCGTTCAACAGAACGCGGCCCCATTGAAGCACGGCGAATTTATTCCGGGCCGGTCGGCAAATAGTCGGCTTTCCGCGTTCAACAGAACGCGGCCCCATTGAAGCACGATTAGAATCCCATCGCGCTTGATTGCGACCTCCTTTCCGCGTTCAACAGAACGCGGCCCCATTGAAGCCAATTCAGTTATGTGAACCGGGGTTAAACATTCGATCTTTCCGCGTTCAACAGAACGCGGCCCCATTGAAGCCGGTCTCGGACGCGGCGGAGCATTTGCGTTACGGCGGCTTTCCGCGTTCAACAGAACGCGGCCCCATTGAAGCTTGGCGCTGGGGGCGCGAACACGGGCCACCATCTGCTTTCCGCGTTCAACAGAACGCGGCCCCATTGAAGCGCCGAGAAATTCGGCTTCTCATGGTGGATGTCACAATCTTTCCGCGTTCAACAGAACGCGGCCCCATTGAAGCTATCCGCCTGATTGACGACACAGCCACCGACGACGCTTTCCGCGTTCAACAGAACGCGGCCCCATTGAAGCACCGTCGCGTTAATTGGGTCGGTGTAATAAAAACCCCTTTCCGCGTTCAACAGAACGCGGCCCCATTGAAGCGCGTTGCCGTAGTACGACGACAGATAGATCGCGCACCTTTCCGCGTTCAACAGAACGCGGCCCCATTGAAGCCCCAACGGCGACTTCGCGGCCTGCGAGCGAAGTGCCTTTCCGCGTTCAACAGAACGCGGCCCCATTGAAGCACGGTAACGTGTCGGGCAGAGTCGGGCGACTGGAAACCTTTCCGCGTTCAACAGAACGCGGCCCCATTGAAGCTTGACTTGACGCTCAAGGGATTGCCCGCTGATACGATCTTTCCGCGTTCAACAGAACGCGGCCCCATTGAAGCGGGTAATTCGACCGCGGGGGCGGAGGACGTTTTGCCTTTCCGCGTTCAACAGAACGCGGCCCCATTGAAGCCGAACGTATGCAACGGCTCGGGCCGTCGTTTGTCTTCTTTCCGCGTTCAACAGAACGCGGCCCCATTGAAGCACGAGTGCCGCCAACGCTCTCCCGTACTTTACTGGCTTTCCGCGTTCAACAGAACGCGGCCCCATTGAAGCCCGTTGATGCCTTCGGCGTTCGCCGATTGACGCCGGCTTTCCGCGTTCAACAGAACGCGGCCCCATTGAAGCCTTTTCAGTGGGGCGGCTAAACCCGAACGGAAATGCTTTCCGCGTTCAACAGAACGCGGCCCCATTGAAGCCATGATTCAAGTAGCTCGTTCAGATCTTCCTGAGTCACTTTCCGCGTTCAACAGAACGCGGCCCCATTGAAGCAATAAAGTCCTTCGCGTCAAACCCCGACAGCCGAAATTTCCGCGTTCAACAGAACGCGGCCCCATTGAAGCAAACAACCCCGTCGCACCCATGAGCCGGATAACGGCATTTCCGCGTTCAACAGAACGCGGCCCCATTGAAGCTCAAGAACGCCAGACGACGAGGGCCGCAGAATCGAAGATTTCCGCGTTCAACAGAACGCGGCCCCATTGAAGCCAGGTTCCGACCCGCACGACCGAAAGCACGTTGGGCGATTTCCGCGTTCAACAGAACGCGGCCCCATTGAAGCAACACCGCTAACACGGTCCACCAGAAAGCCGCCATGATTTCCGCGTTCAACAGAACGCGGCCCCATTGAAGCGCACGGAATCGAACTGGGGGCCGACGCTGGCGATCCATTTCCGCGTTCAACAGAACGCGGCCCCATTGAAGCACCATGCCCGACGATGACCCCCGCCCCATTCGGGTGTATTTCCGCGTTCAACAGAACGCGGCCCCATTGAAGCGATCGTGCGCCTGTCTGGGATGACGTCAGATCGTTCCTTTCCGCGTTCAACAGAACGCGGCCCCATTGAAGCACATAATATTCGTAGGTCACGCCGGCCACGGGCACGCTTTCCGCGTTCAACAGAACGCGGCCCCATTGAAGCTCTCTCACCCACCCCAGTGCCCCCTCCAGCCACGGCCTTTCCGCGTTCAACAGAACGCGGCCCCATTGAAGCCCTTCAGCGGCCACAGATACCGCCTTGCTGAAGCCTCTTTCCGCGTTCAACAGAACGCGGCCCCATTGAAGCTCGCTGACCGCCGCGCCGTACGCTTCCATCTGGGCTTTCCGCGTTCAACAGAACGCGGCCCCATTGAAGCATAATTCGCCACAGCGCCCCCTTCGGCACGCTCTCCTTTCCGCGTTCAACAGAACGCGGCCCCATTGAAGCAAAGCCGCTACTGTTCCAACCTGTGGGCATGATGCCCTTTCCGCGTTCAACAGAACGCGGCCCCATTGAAGCGTGGGTGAAGTAAAAGGGGGCGCCGGACGGGCCGTCAGCTTTCCGCGTTCAACAGAACGCGGCCCCATTGAAGCTTCAAAATCGGGCACGAGCGCACGTCGAATCGGGTGCTTTCCGCGTTCAACAGAACGCGGCCCCATTGAAGCGTCTCGTAGGTGTTCAGTTGCCCGCTGCCGTAGGCCCTTTCCGCGTTCAACAGAACGCGGCCCCATTGAAGCGCCGAAATTAGCCGCGAAGGATGAAACGAAAATATCCTTTCCGCGTTCAACAGAACGCGGCCCCATTGAAGCGCGCTGAACGGCAGCACGGTCATTGACAGCAGTGTCTTTCCGCGTTCAACAGAACGCGGCCCCATTGAAGCGTCCTATCCCCTTCCCCTTACCGAATCAACCCACTTTTCCGCGTTCAACAGAACGCGGCCCCATTGAAGCGTTACAGGGCGGCGGCGGCAACGTGCAAGATGACATCTTTCCGCGTTCAACAGAACGCGGCCCCATTGAAGCTGTTTGAGGGCGTGGCAGGTATGGACGCTCTACAGCTTTCCGCGTTCAACAGAACGCGGCCCCATTGAAGCTTCCTCGGGCGGCTGTGCATCGGCCTGCTGGCTGGCTTTCCGCGTTCAACAGAACGCGGCCCCATTGAAGCGCGAAGGGATAATCGGTGCCATACGGGGGGTTGTTCTTTCCGCGTTCAACAGAACGCGGCCCCATTGAAGCCAAATTGGCTCGCTGAACCAAACGCAAGCTCGGCCTCTTTCCGCGTTCAACAGAACGCGGCCCCATTGAAGCCGACAGGCCGGATTCGCATGCAGATTGTCTGGGACCTTTCCGCGTTCAACAGAATGCGGCCCCATTGAAGCCACGAGGACGTGCCGTTTGAATTCATCGACAGGGTTTTCCGCGTTCAACAGAACGCGGCCCCATTGAAGCAAGAGACGCGGGCCGCAAAGCGCGAGCTAACTTCGCTTTCCGCGTTCAACAGAACGCGGCCCCATTGAAGCCAGCGTGGAGACTATCAGACCCGCGCGGCAGTCGGCTTTCCGCGTTCAACAGAACGCGGCCCCATTGAAGCGATGACGAACAGTGGGCGATGACGCAGATCATTGCCTTTCCGCGTTCAACAGAACGCGGCCCCATTGAAGCAATTTGGCTCGTATCCGGGAACAGTGTCGTATAGTCTTTCCGCGTTCAACAGAACGCGGCCCCATTGAAGCTCGCGGGCCCGCACATACCCGCTCACGTCCGCCAGCTTTCCGCGTTCAACAGAACGCGGCCCCATTGAAGCCAACCTTCCGCCCGGCGGCGTAGACCAACGCGAGCATCTTTCCGCGTTCAACAGAACGCGGCCCCATTGAAGCAACACCGCTAACACGGTCCACCAGAACGCCGCCATGTTTCCGCGTTCAACAGAACGCGGCCCCATTGAAGCTTATCGGACGCGAACTCATCACCCCTGACCCTTCACTTTCCGCGTTCAACAGAACGCGGCCCCATTGAAGCAACAGCAGCACCTCGGCTCGCAACGGAAAAGTACCGTCTTTCCGCGTTCAACAGAACGCGGCCCCATTGAAGCTGCTCCTGTTTTTGACGCCGCGTTAGGCGTAGTCACCTTTCCGCGTTCAACAGAACGCGGCCCCATTGAAGCAGAGCCTCTGGTGCGCGTTGCAGACACCGGCGGGCACTTTCCGCGTTCAACAGAACGCGGCCCCATTGAAGCTGCGTGCTCCAGATTCGCAGTGGGTGGCCCCAGAACCTTTCCGCGTTCAACAGAACGCGGCCCCATTGAAGCCAAGCGGTGCAACCCCGTTCGTCCCGGTTATGCCCATCTTTCCGCGTTCAACAGAACGCGGCCCCATTGAAGCGGCTTGGCACGGCGGCGGTACTCAATACGCCGGTCACTTTCCGCGTTCAACAGAACGCGGCCCCATTGAAGCAACTTATCCACGACCGCCCCGCACGCCTCACGCCAGCTTTCCGCGTTCAACAGAACGCGGCCCCATTGAAGCGATCGGTATCATGCCGAGTACGTTTATGCCTCGCCGCTTTCCGCGTTCAACAGAACGCGGCCCCATTGAAGCCTCGATTCGCGAACCCTTCACCAAGTCCGATTTTAACTTTCCGCGTTCAACAGAACGCGGCCCCATTGAAGCAAGGCCAACAAGCGGTCGGTGGCGGCGCCGAATTGACTTTCCGCGTTCAACAGAACGCGGCCCCATTGAAGCTTCCCCGCCTACAAGGGACACCGCCCGCCAAAACCCTTTCCGCGTTCAACAGAACGCGGCCCCATTGAAGCTCAACGGCACTCGCACCGCTCTTGCGAATCTCGCTTGCTTTCCGCGCGGCGTAGACCTGCTGCGGGATGTTTTGTCATCCGCTCGCACCGCTCTTGCGAATCTCGCTTGCTTTCCGCGCGGCGTAGACCTGCTGCGGGATGTTTTGTCATGCGCTCGCACCGCTCTTGCGAATCTCGCTTGCTTTCCGCGTTCAACAGAACGCGGCCCCATTGAAGCTCCAAAACACCGAAGGCGCGTACAGCGTTCACTTTCTTTCCGCGTTCAACAGAACGCGGCCCCATTGAAGCGATGCTGTTTTCTACTCGTTGCACTGGCGTGGCCCCCTTTCCGCGTTCAACAGAACGCGGCCCCATTGAAGCTTGTTCGTAGGGGTCGTCTTTGGCAGTGAAAAAATGCACTTTCCGCGTTCAACAGAACGCGGCCCCATTGAAGCATCCGAACCCGTTGCGGGGGTCGGTTGGGTGGCCTGCCTTTCCGCGTTCAACAGAACGCGGCCCCATTGAAGCCTGGTTTTACGGTGTCACGGTGTCACGGTCTGATGTCTTTCCGCGTTCAACAGAACGCGGCCCCATTGAAGCGATTTATCGGTGGCCGCCGGGCCGTGGACGGACGTACTTTCCGCGTTCAACAGAACGCCGGCCCCATTGAAGCCAGTCTAGTGCATTGTCACACCAAGATTTTAGGATAAACAGACTTCAGCCTCAACCGCGCGTCTTCCACTTGGAATTGCCA
>ENA-ORBV01010945-ORBV01010945.1-microbial-mat-metagenome-genome-assembly--contig:-NODE-10945-length-14365-cov-6.362962_pt1 | contig 14365 bp, 12 predicted proteins | sample MGYA00237777_ERZ505514 | MGnify/ENA primary metagenome ERZ505514 (study PRJEB26160, sample SAMN06269048) | microbial mat metagenome | isolation source: Oligotrophic lake microbial mat | place...
CTTGCTACTTGTTGTAGTGGATCTTGAAGTGGGAACTTCAAAGATGCCATTGTTGTAGATGCACACATCTTCCAACAGGTTCGAGGCAAATGCAATGAATCAGCACGCTCCCAAGACAGGCCGTTGCCTTGGCAATCGGAACGGCAACAAAGGTGCTGGATTCAAGAAGACTCAAAACAACAAGCGCCAAGCAAATCAAATGCATCAGGTCATCAACATGGAACATGATGGTGTGCTGCTTGTCATTCACCATCTTGTTGGCTACACAGGGGTCATGCGGATTGAAAACGAATCCGCAACCTTCCAAGTCCTTCTTGAATTTGTTGCACCAAAGTAGGGATGAAACCAGCATCCCGTGCAGAGCCTTGAGCACTGCAACACACAGCACTTTCTTGCCGTTCTCGTGCACGACATGAGGACCAGCAAGAAGAAATTGTTCCCTATTTGTTTCCAAAGCAACAGAAACAATTCCAATAATTTGCTGTGAATCAGTCACTCTTGCTGTTTAGCATAACCCTCAAGTTGGGAGTAAAACACATTTAATGCTTATTTCTAGCTATGCAGTGTCTATTGTTTGGCATCCATAGTCGTTGGACAGCATGATGCGCTTAAAGTCGTGGAAGGAAATTCTCTTGCCACCATTTGTGGCTTCCGCAATGATCCCACGACACTGGTCCTCTGTGGATCGATTCTTTTTCTGAGAAGCAAACAAAAAATGCTCCAAGTCTCTCCAATCAATTTCTGCATTTCGCGACATGTCAAAATAATCAAAGACATCAAGAAAGCGTTTCGAATCCATCAATCCAGTCTCCAGCATCATGACGGCTGAGAATTCACTGTACGAAATCTGCTTGGACCGGGAAAAGCTGACCTCTCGAATGATGTTTTCCATTTGAGCATCTGATCGTTCTTCACCCATAAAGTCTGTCAACCAATAGGCAGAGTGCAAGTCTTCCACCGACAAACGGCCGGGATCTGCTGTGCCGGAGCTGCAATCAAAGGCCCGAAACATAGGGTCAATGATATCACGATCCTTATTGGTAAAGAATTGTGCGGCCAACACTGCCGAAACAGCTTGCTTGAATTTGCAGTTGTGACTTCGGAATCGTTCCAGGGCACCAAGGGCCTCCCGCAACTCTCCCTGAATTTTGACAGCGTTCTCCTTGAGGTGTTTGGCCCGCATCGTTGCAAGCCAGGGATGGGTCAGTGCCTGTTCGGCGGTGGGACGATCGGCTTCCTCATAACTCAAGAGGAGTTTGATGAAGTCCTTGCACTCTTTGGAAATGTCCTTCCAAAAGCGCTCATGCATGTCAAACTTCCCACTTAGAATGGCTTTGGCGACTTCTGAATCATTTTCACCCTCAAAGGGGGCCCGCCCTGCCAATAGAACAAAGGCAATGACTCCGACACTCCAGACATCACATGCCTTGGTATAATGCTTCTGCAACACCTGTGGAGCTACATAGTCCAGTGACCCTACATCGTCGGTCAAGATGTCATGCTTGTCATTATCTTGGTATCTGGAAAAACCAAAATCAATGACCCGTATTCCACCCCAACTGCTTCCATGATCAAGAAGGATATTCTCGGGTTTGAGGTCCCGATGACAGAGATTGCGGTTGTGCATGTAACTCACAGCCTGCAATAGGCTTGTAATCTGATGAAAAATGCCAAAGAGAAACAGGGATGGTGGATGAGAGACGGATGCGGAAAGGGTCTTGCTATCGAAGCAAAGGATGGCGCAATATGCGGAGATCGACGTACCACTTGAGCTGTATCATACTCCTTCAATTGTCCTTTTTCTACGATACTAAACAAGTCACCGCCCTTGTAAAGGTCCGTGACAATATAAAAGAAATCCTTGTCTTTATACTGCGTGTATGAAGGAAGGAATGTGGAATGGTAAGTGACTGGCGTCAGCTTCTAGTGCACTCTCATGATATAAAGAGGGCGTTGAAGTTCCTACTTCAAACTTACCATTTCGTAGACTTTGGCGACATTGGGATGATCACATCTGGACAAGATGGAGAACTCGTTGTAGACTTCCTTCTCTTCTTCTGGGGTACCTCTGGGAAGAATCTTGACGGCACGTTCCGCACCGGTTGCGAGTTTGTGAGCGGTATAGCAAGCACCAAAACCTCCTTCTCCGAGTAGGTCCCCCATTTTATAATACTGGCTGATATTTTTGGAACGTTGCAAGATAAAGTCGCGTGATCGAAAGGAGAGTCTGCTGTGGCTGGTAGAAAAACTTCTGCTGGGTAAACGACGATCACCACTGCTGCTTGAGGACGAAGCACTTCGGCTGGGTAAACGACGATCACCACTGCTGCTTGAGGACGAAGCACTTCGGCTGGGGCAACGACGGTCACTGCTGGTGGAAACACTTCTGCTGGGCAGGCAACGACGATCACTGCTGGTGGAAACACTTCTGCTGGGCAAGCAGCGGGGATCACTGCTGGCAGAAACACTTCGGCTAGGCGGGAAAGGACGATCACTACTGCGATTCTTACGTTCTCGACTGTCATGACGGTGGGCGTGATGACGATGACTGTGGCGATATCCACCGTCGCTGCTCATGCTGCGTTTCTTTTCGTACTCATTGTTTTCTTCTTCTCTTACACTGACAGGAGATCTACGAAGATTCCTGCTGCGACTGCTACTGCTTTCATTGTAGTCTTGTGTTTGAGCTGTCATGTTGATTTTCTTTTATTCAGCGTTTTGCTCTTGTGCTGATGATATACTGAGACAGAGTGGTTGCCTTTTATCTTTTTGGCTGCTAGTTAACTTGTGTGCAACGAATGGCGTGTTGCCATAATACGGAAGTACAGTATCACCTGAACGTTGCCAAGGGTCGCCTTCTCACTAGTTGAGACGAGGTCGCATACCCACTTAGCTACCAGGTACTATATTAGTAGTAGCTACTAGCTAGCTATGATACGGAGTACTAGTAGCTAATACAGTAGTAAACTGATTTTAACCACTGGACTGCTAAGGCCTATCTACTAACTAGTAGCTATTACGTAGTACGACGTAGTAGGCTTACAGCCTTGCACACGACCCACAATAGTCTTTCTTACCTAACGAAGTGACCTCCTACTACGTACTGCGACTATTGAGTTGCCGGTACTAGTAAAACTGCTGGGTCCAGTCAGTGAGTGACCGGCCGAAGTAAATGTCACTGGGCAACGAAGCAAAGTATGTCACTACTCACTACGAAGTAGGCAATCTTTTTTTCACGGGGTAGAACTCATATAAATTGTTCAGAGTTTTTATGTGTATTCGCTGTATCTCAAAATTTTTACAGTACGTCGTTGTCGTCCTACGTGGCACACATACAGGGAACGGCCACTGGTTGTTGCCTTGCTGACGTTGCTGTAGTTTGCAGGTTCAAGTGTTCGGTTTTTTCTTAGAAGGCTGAGCCCCCAATAAGAAGGCCAGTACTGTACAGTACGAGATGTCCAGCAGTTCGTACAGGAGAAGAAAGAAACCCGAACTTGTATCGCAGATACTGTAGATTGTTAACAGAAACGAACCAATTCCACCGTTCGTTGGGAACTCCAGCGTATCCAGCATCCTAAGGGAACAGAAACCACTCAGATATTTGAGTGAAAAGAACCGGCAAACCATGACTCTGGGCAGTTACAAAATACAAACTGCTTCAAAAAGCTGTCGATGATGTTCTTATGAAGAGAAGAGGTAAATTCACTTCTTTTCGCTACATGCACTGTTTAGCCCTACTAGTACCGAGGCTACGTACCGTCCCACAACAACAGACCACTGTAGCAAACAGCTACTGTGACACTGTTTCTTAGCATTCTTTACTATGTATCTGAGCGGTGGTTACACAATAATGTATTGCTGTAACATGGGTGCCGAGAGGACTGGAGGTCGGGCTTGCCTGGCATATTTATTCTACGGTAAGAAGGAGAGTTACGGTTAGGTCGCTTCCTCATCATCGAATCCGAAAGGTGCTTCTTTAGCAAGCTGGTAGCTGCTGTATATTCTGGGTGGCGACGTGGAGGGATCCGAGTCATCATCCGCACAGGCTGTCGCTGTCAGACCGCTACCTGACTAGTAGTACCTAGTAGCTTTAGTAGCTAGGTGGTACTAGGTCAAACTCCGCATGGCGAAACTTTTTTATCTGAGACCTTGCCAAGAGCTGGATATTCAGGGAGACGGGAGCGACGATCAATCGACCGATATGACGGACATATTTCCCTCTACGGTAGTAAAAACTTCATACAAAGCCTAAAGCTAAATCCAGAAAGACAGTCACTTTTCTAGGAGCTAGCTAGTAAGGTTCTGTCTCAGTCCGTTCGCCCGCGAAGTTTACTACATTCCACCACTGCACCTGAGGGTAGGCAGGCAGTAGGTAGGTCGCCAACAGAGCCTCTACTAGCTAGGAAGGCGACAATCGTTGCTGGCTTTGGGTCCTCTAGTTATTCCTACGGTAGCACTGCAGGCAATGCAGGAGTCGCTCTCACGCCTCAGCTCCGTCGTCGAACTGTATTCCAGTATGACAGAATGGCAGCATAGTGGTGAGCGCGCTAAGCCAGATGTTGGCTACTAGTGCTTTGGCACAGCGTGCTGCAGTGCTACCAGCTAGCTAGCACAGCAGGACGTCAATAGCTCACTATATAGAACGTTGCTTGCTTTGTACGGCAAGAGTTACAACCATGGTAGGAGGCATCATTGTTGAAGGGAGCTTATGCCTTTGACATGAGCTGGTGACGACTACAGGCAAAAAACTCCTAAGAATAGGCAAACACAGCTACACAGTTGGATCCCATGCGAGTTTCAGTCCAGTTGGGAAAACAAAAAAGCAGTATTAAAGTGTATGATTTTCTTTGTGTTTCAAATGAACAAACTGCAGAATAAATGTATTATTAATATTCATGGCACAAGTTTTGCCGGCAAAAGATTGTTAGTGATATTCTGAACCACATAAATAAGCTGGCCCATATAATCCGCAATGTCAAGCCCATCATCACCATCCTTCTGGATCAAATCTTGGAACATGTAGTCCACAGAAATCATAGCATCATCATCAGCATTATCAGTAAAGGAAGAGTCTGTAGGAAAGGATCCAAGGTTGGTTTGCAAGGACTGGTATGTCATTTGAAGTGCATCAAAGATGGCTTCCGTGACTTGCGTGGTGGTACCAAAGGACACCATCCGATCGGTTGCGCCGCGCACTGTGACGAATGCCTCTGATGACACTCCCTGAAAGGTCATGGTACCTGGAAGGATTATTGTTTCTTGGGTGTCTTCCCCATTATTACAAGAAGTTGATGCAGTGGAGACAGTGGTTGACGTTGCGACCGTAACATTGTCAAAGGTGGTATTCGCCCGCCACTGGCCTTCCCAGTTGACGGCAGTACCACTTGCTTCACGCCACCAAGGTTGCAGAAATATTTGTAAAACTCACTTCCAATTCTTGTGAGCCTTCGACATATTCCAGACTTTCAAAGACAATGTTTCCAAGGCCTTGGACAGAATCAACCTGGACCATTATTTGGGCCACTCGTCTTTCGCAATTTGTCGTGGACGTTTCATTCTTCCTCTCAGCAGATAAATCCACTTGTCCTCAATGGGCGACGCTTCAGTATAGAAATCTGCTTGGTCGTAGTGCAACTTGACTTGATTTTGAACAGCCCGAGAAATGGTGGGCGTGACCACTGAAATGAGAGCATTAATGACACCGGCAGCGAGGCGCTGCAATTCTCGATGATCTTGGTGGTTGCTGTTGCTGTCGTGCCGTAGGTTGTTGTGGGACCGGCCGTCCACAAAGGATGTTGCCAAAAGGAGGCAATTGAGCAGTAGTGCGACCCAAACATCAGGACTTCTCCTTTTTATCACTGCCATTTTATTATTCTGCTATTCATGTAGCCAAGTTGTTCGTATGCGGTATCGGTGATGATTGTTGTGGATGCAGAGTTTCACGTAAGCTACTACCGCACTGGCTGCCTGGAATGCATGTTAGACTACTGTAGCTAGGTTACCGTATGTCTCACTCACTTGTTGCAGTGCAAGCATTGTACTCAGTTGCGTAATTCCCAAACGAAAGAAGTACGGCTGCTTCTAGTTGTAAATAAGGTAGCAGACCCGAAACTCGCTGATAAATTCAAAACGGCGGAGGCTCCCCCGGCGAAAGATTTGGTAATTAGACAGTCCGAGTCATTGATAAAAGCTATTGGCATGGGAAAACAAAACTACGCCCTGTTAGCTAGCTAGCTAGCTAGCTGACGAGCTTTGCTCAGGTAGGTAGCTGCACGACGAGCTTTGGAGATGTTTGCTAGCAACTGACATCATCGATAGAAGCTATTAGGTAAACATCTACAAGCTAGTGACTAGCTGACGAGAATTGATAGTGCGTGTTGTTCTCACCATGGTGTACCGCACAGTACTACTAGCTAGTACAGTACTGTGCTTCATACAGCGATGTCGCCATCCATGAAAATTAAACCACCGTCGACGCATTGATTTTTTCGAAGAAGAGACAGAAATTTTGCGGGTAAAGACCATGGTTGTGCCGACCGCGCCAATTTAGGGTTTCAAATGCGACGGGGGCAAGTGTGCTTCGCGAAACATACTCCACGTGGAATATTTGGGCAACTGTTTGGTCTGCCCACCCATCCCATTCCCGGAGAATCCCATACCCGGAGAAATGGGAAGAAGTCTTCTAACCAACGGACAAGTGAATGGATCGAACAATACTACTACTAGCGAACAACTAGCGAGTAATAATAACCAAGCACATACATGTAGTATATTGTAGATACTTTACTCCACCACTGAACTGTATCATTGATATCAGATACACTGTTAACGTTAGACTACTCAGTCAATACCTACCAATACTTCTTTACTTTAGCAATAGTTCCGTCCGTTGATCCGTAGACTATCAGGACCAGTACCAGATTTTTCGAATGATTTTGTGTTTATATATCTCGGCAGCATGAGTAGCCACGAGTCCTCTTCACCACCGCAGAATCCACAACCTTCACCACCTTCACCACCACCACGACAAGTCAAAAATATCTTGTTTCTACATTTGGACTTGGGCATTGGCGGTGCCGAGCAACTGATCTTACAATTGGCTTTGGCGAGTAAATCACTCGGCCATAATGTCCAGATATTAACTACGAGGTGCGATGCCCATCACTGCTTTGCCGCGGTGAAGCCTCCAGACGGCACCTTACACAAGGCGGTACAAGTCAAGGGACGTTGGATCCCTGCCTCGATTTTGGGACAATGGTGTACAGCTCTGTGCAGTCATTTGCGGGTAATCTATTTGGCTTTGTGGCTCGTGTATAGCAGTTATTTTCAAGACAACACGCCTCCACCAGACTTGATTGTCTTAGATGTTTTGCCAACACCTCTTTGGATTTTGAGGCACTTTAGTAAGGCTTCCCTTTTATTTTATTGCCATTTTCCCGACAAGCTGCTGACACGAAACAACCCACTGCTGGTGGAAGAAAACGAAGAAGGGAATGCTCCTCCAAGACGCACAACGGCAACTAAAAATAAGTCTCTGTACCGACGACTCATGGATTCCATGGAAGATGCCTGTATGCCCTTGGCTGATTCGATTTTAGTCAATTCCAAATTTACGCAACAGGTGGTACTCCAAGAATTTTCTTCCCTCCAACCTGAAAGTCTACAAGTCTTGTATCCTTCCTTGGATACGAGTGACGATTCCAAGGCTACTTCAGATACTGACAACCACACTGACGACGCAAATCAACGAGTGACCTTGGTCTCGCTGAATCGATATGAACGCAAAAAGAAGATCGAATTGATTCTATACGCATATGCCTTGATGCGAAAAGATCTCAGCAACAAGGAAAGTAATTTACAAGTCATTATTGCTGGTGGATACGATACCCAATGTGTGGAAAATGTTGAGTACCGAGGAGAATTGGAACAGATTGCCTTTACGGAACTACAACTGCCCAAGTCAGAAGTCCAATTTCTAACAAGTATATCCGATGCTCAACGACAATCACTGCTCAAAGAGGCAAGGTGTGTTGTCTACACACCACCCAAGGAACATTTTGGAATTGTTCCTCTAGAAGTCATGTATGCCGGCACACCTGTGGTGGCTTGTAACAGTGGAGGACCCTTAGAGACTGTTGTGGACGGTGTGACTGGTTTCTTGTGCGATCCTACTCCCCAGAGCTTTGCCAAGGCTTTGCAAGTATTGGTTGGCCAACCGGAACTTGCCCATAAGATGGGAGCAGCAGGACGGCAACACGTCATGGATAACTTTGGAACGCATGTCCTACAACAAGAATGGCAACGATTGACCCAACAAGCTTATGAAAGAGGGCAAGAACGTTTACAATCCTCTTCCTCTACATCACAGTCAACATCTACATCCCAATCCCGATCCCAATCGTCCTTTCCAACAAGATTGTTTGTCTATCTGGAGGAAGCTGCACTGGCAATATTCATATGTCTTTTGTTGACAGTTGCTTTGAGACAAGTGGGATTCTTGGAACCAGAAGAATCCATTTTAGGGTCTATGAGAAGAAGATTCCAAACCACCGGGGATGAGTTGTAATACTCCATCTGGAAACCAAGCAAGGCTCCTAGAGTAGGATCCAAATATTTGATAGCACTCATTGCCCGGGCAGTCAGTGGGGTGTCTGTCATGCTTCCGTGGATCCTAACAGCCACCAGTTGTCCACACAGAAAGAACCACGTAGGATTGATACTGCATCTTACTGAAGTTCTTTTTCTGTCTTCGAACGAAAGATCTCTCTTGCGTATGCGGTTGTCAGGAGTCATAGTTCTTCCCAACGAGACTGCCAGTCAAAGTTCTCCAAGCGATATCGAGGCGACGTCCTTTGGCCTTCCAACAAGAACAACTGGCTATATGCGTCTTCACACCAAAGCCACAAATAATCTCCAACGCCACCGCTAGCTTTTGGTGGTCCTACGAATACCGCTTCCTGCACTGACTCCAGCCATTCCCTCTCTCTATCCAAAGGAAGTTACCGATGCCTTCACAACCCATACAGTGATGCACTGTTCATCGGCGTAAGAGAGTCAAAAGGCTCCATGTCTACAAGAGTTTTGCCGTCATCATGCCTCCAGACGAGGTGACACGTCTTCTTTGTCGGTACTGTTGGTTCCTGTAATTGCCAGTCTTTCGTCGATAACTCCGTCGCCATCAAAGGAGGCATTATTTCGGATACTACGCCGGAGCAGCGCAGCAGCACTTTTACCGCAGGTGCGGCCTACTATCGGTGTAAGAGAGTGAAGGTCCCACCCATGTCTTGGTGGCATGGAGGACTGCGTTGGGCCACGCAGCTCCGGAGCTCCGTTGAATCCTGGGCAATGTATCAGTCACGTTCGCGACCACTGCGAGGAACCGCTACCGCACAGCAGTCACGTTCACGACCACTGCAGTCACATGACCACTGCAGTCACGTTCGCGAACAGTCTGTGTACTACGATCACTGTCGCAGGAGTTTCTTTGGACGATCACTGCCGCTGGCCGGCGCGGCATAACGGCAACATCAAAACAAAATATCAAAATAACACGAAGAATCACGACAATTACAGCACAAGAGAGAGAGCACTTCTATCTCACTTTTTGATCGTTTGCGCAAAACAACCGCTTTTTCTTCTTGAAGAACAACTACAATTTATCGAACAACTACAATTCATCAACCATGGCTGATCTCGTACCAATCCACATCTCGATACGGACTACTGAAGGCGACGAAGTTGTGGTGACCTACCACTGCATGGCTGCTCCGGGTGTAGAGTTCAGTGCTTCTGACATTTTGAACATCATCCACTGGCCAGAATTCATTAATTTCCAGGACTCCGACAACAAAACCAAGGGCGAAATTACCGACGTGATTTATAATATTGAATTGCTTCCTGTGTGCGGTGCGAATGGGAAGCCTATACCTGGCCGGCTGCTTTCCGCGAAGACCAAGCTCCATAATTTCTATCTCCGCAAGTACAACAAGACGAAGACGGACGCCTTTCTCAAGAAGACTCTTGGAAGCGCGTTGAAGCCTTTTATTGCCGTTGACGACTCCGACTTGGCGACGTGGGTCAGCGAAGACAAGGCCCAAAGCAAATCTACGAACTGCACAATAGAAATATTTCGAGAAATCCTCCATGCCCTACTTGCCTTGGCCAATTCCCCTCTAACGAAGTGCATCTACGAGGTCCCATGCAGTACGCGACTTCCTTCAGGGTGGATCAAAGTTCTCGAGGAAAAGAGTGAGGATATGAATCGTCATGACACTCTTGCCATCTCACGTGCTGCACCTGGTCTCGTGCGACGAGGTGCCGAGGGCACCATTGTCAGACTCACAAATGGAGCCGCCGAGACACGCAAGTCTATCAAACCTGTAGAAAAGCAAACCGAAGACGACGGAAACGAAGACGATCCATTCATCAGTACCGAGACAAGCGCTGCCGAGACGAACAATCTCGACACCACTACCAAGGAAAACGAAGGCGAAGATGCAGCGGACGGTGCCAATCTCGACTCCGACAAATTGCATGGCGAGGACATCGAACCCGAATACTCGTCCTCGGAAGAACTCAAATACTCGTCCTCGGAAGAAGAACTCGGATACTTGTCCTCGGAAGAAGAACCATCCGATGACTCCAATTCGGAGGTGGGCCACGACTCAGAGCGAAACGATGATCCCGCCAGCACCAAGGACGATGGATCGGAAGCCGCCACTTCTGTTCTTTCCGGCGAAAACCCCTCCTCTACCAACGAAGCCGCCATTGCGAATAAAAACAAATCGGATGGTGGTGATGATTCGGATGGTGGTGACGATTTCGGCTCTGGTTTTGGTGTTGATGACGAAGCAGATACCACCACGGACACGGTTACGTCCAAGAAAAGCCCTTCGAAGGAAACCCCCTCTACCAAATCGGATGGCGGTGACGATCTCGTCGTTGGTGGTGTTGATGATGAAAATAAGCCTGCTGGTATCGAAGACAGAGTCGTCCTGCAAGGACCCCCAATTGCGGAAACGCCTGGACCCTCACTTACGCGAGAGGTTGTCAAGACGTCCGAGGAAAGCCCTTCCGAATCGGATTTCGTCTCTGGAGAAAAAGCACCTTTGTTTCCTGTAGGGCGATTGTCCCTTCTTGTCGTTCCTGGCATTGCCCCTGATCACGTTCTCAACAGGAATCATTGTTTCCACCAACCGCTGGTGGCCAAAGCGTACTGGCGTGGCTTGCGATTGCGCAATGAGGTCTCTGTTGTTCGTTTTCTTACTGGAAATGTTCCATTCCAACAGGAATTAAAAAAGGTGGCTCACAAAATCCACATGATCCCCATCATCCCCATCTGGACTGAGCTGGAACAAGACTTCAAGGTTGGCTTTCCTCGTCCAACAGCATCAAAGAGGACCTGGAGATTACTTCGCCGCGCACGCCGATATAGCAAACTGGAACCTGGCAACCATCACTTGATGCCAGGGAAAATTCCAGCCATCAATGCTCACTTGAAGCGCAAATGCTCTGATGGTGACCAAAACGTCCGTGCGAAGCGGTTCCGACACTGTGAGTTCCTCCGTCGCGGTCTAAAAGACCAACTCCTCCTTGAGGTTCTTGAATATCACAACCACCTTCGAGCTGGCAAGGCCCGCTGCCCAATCCCCTTGGAAAAGCCCGTCAAGAAGATGCTTCTTCTTGCTCTTGCTGGACTTCTTGTGGCCAGCCTGATTTTTGTTGCTCCAATTCTGGGGGGTGGCATTGAAGTTTTCCATGCCATCCAGCTCCACAATGGAAGACTCATCATCTTCCACAAGCTTTGAAGGAGCCAAGCCAACACTAATTGTTACCACAGATGTTAATAGGTGCAATGTTTGCCTAGTGTCTGACGCGCCGGCAGTGAATGCACTGTTCTAATTTACTGTAGTCATAATTCACATTCACTCTTTAATTACTCTGTAGATATTAGATCAGTGTTGTCCATGGGCATATTCGTCTAGGTTATGAGCTCTCAAACGGTTCCACTGTGCTAACATAGCCATTGTACAATAGCACACGGTACCGGTAGGGAATTCGCACCGCTAGCTAGCTAGCTATTAGCTCCATGGTCGAGTCATCGGCTGTACATTGTGCTACGCGGTCACTCCACTGCTGAGAATTCTGCTAGTAATTGTTGAGTGAATGAGCAACAACGTTGCTTCACCCCAAAGTCCATAAGCCATGCATGAGATCGACAGCCACCCGTCTTGAAGCACTTCATCAGAAAAGATTACTTTTGCTTCGCTTCTGTCTAATCAACAACAAAGATAATGCATTCAAGACGACGCCGTCGGCACTTGCTGTCGGTCACCTAGCTCTTCAAGGTTGCTCTGAATCTCTAAGACCGGAGCCCAGCTCCGGCACTTGGAAAGGTGGTGTTGACTCTCAAGGCTCGACACTCATGTCGTCTCCAAAGAAGAAGTCATCTCGGAAGAAACCTCATGACATGTCAGCAGACGAGCTCATGAGGGAGATCAACAAGCTTAACTCACTTCTATATGACAAGCTCAAGATAGAGCGTGACACTGAAGAAGAAGAGTATCAGCTTCTACTCAGGAAGATGGTTGGAAGAAGGATTCGGATCACTCTTGAAGGCGATTCTCTATATGGCCAAGAAGCAGTCATCACAGGTCCTCGTGGTGACAGCAAGAGTCCCATGTACTGGTGGTTTTGATTGACCTCTACAGGGGAGAAGAAATACAAGGCCCGGACAAGCTTCAAGCTTTTGCCTCGTGATGCGGATGCTTCATTCGAATCGAAGTAACTAGTCATTACTTGGCAAACAGAACTCGGATGTCAACAAGAGTCATCTGTTATGGCAACCACGACATGTGCCTACTGTCGCAACAGATCGATACTCCTCATCTTCGGATCGTCTCTATGACCGATGACTCTACTCAGGTTCGAATCGATGCTGGGGGATGGTTTATTCCATTCTTTTGAATATTCCCATTAATTATCAAGAATTCCCATCCAATGAACCCCTTGCCGTCGATTGCTTCTTCCAACATCGCTGATCTCTTTAACCATCCTTTATCCCGTCATCGATTTACTACTACTACTCTCATCGGTGACAACCTTCCCACTCCTCTAACGACTTCGGTTGATACACCTACAGTTGTCGCCCTCGCCACAGCTGCTACTACACTTGTCCCCTCTACAGCTACAGTCGATTCTTTGGCTACAGCTTTTACTTCGGATTTGGTTCTGGTTCCCACTATCATCCATCGGAATTTGGCTCTTGCTCCTACTCTTCCGATTGCATTGGATACCGGAGCATCTTAATCCATTATCCTCTTTGCTTCGGACTTCATTCAAGCCCCATACGGACTGCACCATACTTCTGTTTTGGTCGCTTCCAAGGTTGCTTCAATCGATCCGTACACTTTGATCACAGGGGAAGATACTAATGTTTCTGATCTCTCGTCTCCGGATCTCTTTGATTTGGATTCCGGTTCGGTAGAGTTTACCTCTTCCTTTGATCACTTTGATATTTGAGAGTTTGGAACAGCCACTTTGATCATCGTTTCCATCCAATTCGGAATTGAATACAATCCTAGTGGAACCAACTCTTGATTGGACTGATTGGTTTGACTGGATCCCTCTTCCAAGGTTGACTCCTACAGAGTCCTACTTCCATACTTTGGTCACGATTACCTTCAGGCCTTTGCTCTCTTCCATTTGATTCCAATTTGGATTGCTCTGGTCTTTGCTCTGCTTCGATCTGAGTAGTCATCCAACTCTTTGGAATACTTTGGATTCAAGTGTGGAATACTCTGGTTTCCAACTGTTGCCAAATCTTAACTCCAAGGTCCTGTCGCGGTACACTCACTTGCTCCAACACGGTTCAAGGCATTGATCGATACTCACAGTTGATCCATACTACTTCCACGGTTGGACCTCCACAAGTACTTGCCCGGCTTACCACCGCACCGCTACTTGCTATACCTCCATCCATATTAGGTCTCATTCGTGGGTGTCTTCAGTTATCCATCAGTTGATTGCCTCCATTACAAGACTACTTCCTACATACAAGACTACTTCTTGTTACAAGACTACTTCAAATACATTCAAGTCTACAAGCCTACATCATGTCTGCTAATGTTGCTACTCCACAGCAGCAGGCTACACCTCCTCCTCTGAGGACTCCAGCTACAGCAAGGTTCAGTCCAGGGTCCCTTTCAAGACCTAATGGACCTCCACCTCCAAGAACACCAGTTCCACCGGCTACTGGAGGCTCCACTCCTAGCGCTCCTCCTAGGCCCACTCGTCCTCTTCCACAAGGTACTCTAAGACCTAGGCCTACTCCACCACCAGGTCCTCCACCAGCTAGACTTAGTGC
>ENA-ORBV01010946-ORBV01010946.1-microbial-mat-metagenome-genome-assembly--contig:-NODE-10946-length-14365-cov-5.227744_pt1 | contig 14365 bp, 12 predicted proteins | sample MGYA00237777_ERZ505514 | MGnify/ENA primary metagenome ERZ505514 (study PRJEB26160, sample SAMN06269048) | microbial mat metagenome | isolation source: Oligotrophic lake microbial mat | place...
CGACCACCGAGATCTACACCTCTCTATTCGTCGGCAGCGTCAGATGTGTATAAGAGACAGGGGTTAGGGATAGAGGTTAATTTAGTCACGATCAAAAACCCTACAGTCAGCGCCGGAAAGAGCAGCCGCCCGCCCTCATAAAAATACTGCGTCAGGCCGAGCATCACACCCGCCCATGCAAAATCCCCCTGCCGTCCCTCGCGCAATCCTCGCGCTAAAAATGCCAGCGCCATCACGCCGAAAAATGGATCGGCTGCGTTATTAATCCCCAAGCGGCTGAAATGCAGATGTGGCGGAAACGTCGCCAATAGCAGCGCCGCCAGCAGCGCCACCCGCCTATCAAACAAAATTCGCCCCAGCCACCAGACCGCCGCGACGGTCAAGGTGCCGAAAATCACACTAATGACGCGCATCGCCGTCAAATTCGCGCCATAAAAATCCACCGCCCACACCTGCATCTGCGGATACACCCACGTAAAAGCCGTCACTTCGCCATACGGAGTCAGAATCGGCCTGTTCGGGATTTCCATCAAGCGCCCCACCGCCGCCGCCGAGTGCATTTCGTCGATAAAGCGATGAATGGCGTATTCCAGATTAACCCCGCGCAGCGCAAACGCCAGCACGAGAATCAGCCCTAACGCGATAAATTCATTTTTGGACGGAAAGAAATCTCGCCGCATTACTAAACGCCCTTTTGCGTAACCGGATAATCCCCATCCCATCAGCACCGCACCGCCAAATAAGAGACCGACCTGCTGCCCAGCCGGAATCTTCTGGAGCAGCCCCAACAACGTCCGGTCACTATCGCTCACATCCAACACATTCACCAACATCAGCAGCGCCAACAGGAACATGCCGATCAGCAGCGGCAAAAAGCGGATGGACATTATCTCATTCTCATTTGGCTGCGCTTGCTCCCCCCTCTCTAATTTGGACAGGGGGCTAGGGGGTGAGGTAACAGCAAGCCCCACCATCGCGCCCCCCAAAATCGCCAGCGCCGCCGCCCAGCCCGCACCGGACTCATTGCCGGGACGGAATCCATAAGCGGCGACTCCGAATAAGATCAATGCTCCCGCAAGCGCCGCCTGCCGCACAGAACGCAACGCAAACCGTTCTCGCAGCCGCGAAAATACCAACGCCGAGTCGCGCAGTCGCCCCCGCTGCATCCACCCCACCAGACTCACCGCGCCGACACTTACCGCGAACAACATATATTGCAATTCTAAATGAAGCCGCGCCGTCGGATCAGGGATAAAATCAACCGCTGGCGGCCCATCCGCCGGGACAACAAACAAGGCATATTGCTCATCAAGCGCGACATCAGGGTACGGGCTAAATTGGACATCCGGCAGTCCATACCGCGCCGCAATCATGTTGACGGTACGCGTGTCATCCGGCACGACGAAAAACGCCTGATCGACATTGCGCGACAAGCCGACTAACTCATCATCGCCCATCTCTCTGTTATACAATGTCTCGACATCTACCAAATCGGTCAGAAACCGCAGCAAATTGCGCGTGTACCCTCCATCAAACGGGAACTCCATAATGATATTAACCTGCGTACCGGGGCGCAAAGCCGCCGCCCGTAAGATCGCATCATCAATATCTCGATAGTTGCGCGATTCGCGGAACTGCTGATTAAAATACGGCAGATGCTGCCCAAAATAATAGGTCGCCTGTTCGAGCGCGATCACAATCCCCAACGCAGCGATAAGCGCGGCAGGTTTAAACAGCTCACTTGTAGAGGGAGAAATGCGGAGGTATTGTTCCCTTACCCTATTTCCGAGGAAAGGGTTAGGGATAGGGGTTCTCCCAATTATTGGTTTTAATAGGAGCGGCAGCGTTTCCCGCAGACCAACCGCGATCACCAGCGCTAACGCCGGAAGCACCCCTAAGAAACGCAGCGCTACAAAACTTTCCACGAGCATTGCGCTCCCAAATGAGGAAATCAGAATCCAGCCGAGCAGCAGTCCGCCGCGTGCATCGCGCCGAAAGCAGTACCAGATCAAATGCCACAAGCCGAGTAAAAACAGCGGCACCAGCGTACTCAGGATAAGCGGCTGAGTCCCCCCGTAGGTAATTAAGGTTTCCGCCTTGTTGATATAAAACAAAAACGGATCCGCCGCATGATTCAGAAAAGCACGCCACTCCGCCGCTGTTCCCGTCGTCAGCAAACTTTGCCAATAAGTACCGGAAAGCCCGGCTTGATCGCGCCGTCCTGTCGCGGTTAGATCGTTGGCATAAATGGTGATGTAGACGGGCATCGCCACACACACGAATACCGCTGCTGTCACCGCGATTCGCCGCCAGCCAAAGTGTGAACGAGGCGAGTCGGGCCATAAATTCGTCGATGGCAGTAGACTTTGTGCGCCGCGTGGGCGAGAGCTGTTTGGACGAAAGCGCCAACACCCATATGACCAGATCACCCATGCCGCCGTCACCGTCGGGAAAAGCAACCGTCCAGCCTCATAAAAATATTGCGACAGGCCGAGCGCCGCCCCTGCCAGCGCGTAATCCAGCCGATCATCACGCCGGAAACCGCGCACCAAAAAGCCTAATGCCAGCGTCCCGAACAGCGGATCGGCGATATTACACATCGCAAGGCGGCTGAAATGAATGTGGGGCGGGAAGGTCGCCAGAATCAATGCCGCCAACAGCGCCGTTTTGCGGTCAAACAGATGCCGCGCCAGCCACCATACCGCCGCGATGGTCAGCGTCCCGACGATAGCGCTGAGTCCGCGCAGCCCCGCCAAATTGCGCCCCATCACTTCGATCACAATCGACTGTGTATAAGGATAGAGCCACGTATACGGCGAAACATTGGTCATCGGATACATCAGCGGCACATCCGGCACATCCCAAAACTGCATCGCGCCGTTGACGTTGTGCATCTCATCCACCATCACACGCGGATTGTCTAGCTGCCAAAAGCGCAGCCCTGCCCCAAACAGGATGATAGCGAGCAAAATCATGATTTCTCGGCGGGTGATGGTGTACAGCCTAACCGCTTGTGTATGATTTTTCTCTCCCGCCAGCCCCACCGTCACCAGCGTAATGCCTGCACACAACGTCAAAAATTGGATGTGATGCGAGGCATGATGCAGCCACGCCATATTCAAGACATTCGCGCTGACTTCGCCCACCAGCAGCAGCAAAATTACGCCTGCGCCAAAGAGTATCCAGCGTCGGCGCGTCATTTTTCGGGGCGAGTCATGACTTGCCCCTACGGATTCTGCGCTATCACCATAAAGCTCTGCCCGACGCAGCGCGGCACAAAGCAGCAGTCCACCCACGATCATTAAGCCAAACGCCACCATTACCGCAGGCGTAAAATTTGTCCGGCTTTCTACATTCGGTAGGAAGAAAATCGCGCTGGCGATCATCGCGGCACAAGCCAACAGCGCCAACCGTCGCGGGGTCATAACTGTTGGTGAGAGGAATAAGCGCAAACTATTGACGAAGGCCATCTGGTTATCAATCTTAAAATTACTGACTTAAAAAATGTCACCCTTTGCCATTATATCGGAAGTATTCCCTTGTGATTGTTTTTAATTGTTAACCACCAAGAACACCAAGAGTTTAATTAAATTGTCTGTCGTAGGGACATGTCATGCGATGTTCCATGCGTACCAAGTTAAGGAAAATTCGGCGCTACTTTCGCCTTTCAGGGGTCAAAATCCCCGACTATCAAGCAACTGTAAACCGCTAAAGTTCCCGCCAAATGCTTAAGCATCCGGCTACCAAAGTGCCAAGCGCACTAAAGGCGCTAATGGCGAACTTTCATGACCGCTCATAGCCCCTTCAGTGGGCTTGGGTTTTCGGAAGCCGGACGTTTCAACGTCTGGCGGCGCTTAACTTGGTGCATATGGGACATGTCATGCCATGTCCCTTACAAGCGGTAGTTCATTCTTTTCAAATCTAGTTCTGTGTCTTTTCGCATAAAGCGTATAATGGAAACACTATAAACCGACCTGCCGCAAGGATATAACTCATGCGTAAAATTGGATTTCTCTGCATCGTTCTCCTAACGCTGATTTTCTCCAGCATGGGGTTTGCCACCGCCGCGACCACCGATGAACTGACTACACTAGCAGCGTATGCCCCGCGAGGCACATCCTTGTTTGCAGTTATCCGCACCGACAACGCCTTTATTGCCTCATTCGACGATCTCTATGCGCGGGCCGCCGCCGCGTTTCCCGATGCTTTTCCGCCAACCACTCGGCTAGAGGCCGATGACTTTACCCCGGCTGGTAGCTTTGACGAAGCGGTTGACCCTTGGATTGGCGACAGCGCCGCCTTTTTCATCGCGCAAGCGGGAGGCACATTATTCACCTCACCCAACAACGCACAAATCGTCGTCATCAGCGTCAGGAATCATGCCGCCGCCGAGGATTTCCTCGACCTCATTTATGCTGATTTATTGGTATCTGGCGAATTTGAAAAAGTGGAAAACCCCAACGACACCATCGGTTATAGCGCTGTGGCAGATTTGAATCTTTATCTCGCGCCTCCGTCCGCCATACTCACCGACGACGCGATGATCTTCCCCACCTCGCCCTTTGGAGCATTTGAGGAAATCGTCATGCCGGGAGAGGATGCTGTCTCGCTTTCGGAAACGCACATCTTTCAAGAGGCTGTCGATGCCCTCCCCGCCGAGGATTACAGCGCCCTCATCTACACCGATTTGGGCGATCTGGTAGAAGCCGCTGTGCCTTTATTGAATATCTACTTGCCGGAGATCGATTTTAGTGCTTTACCAGAAAATATCGGGCAGCAAGCCATAGGCTTTACTCTCTTCGAGGAAAATACTTTAGCGCTGGATTTCGTCAGCGTCACCCAGACCGAAGCGGATTCAATTGCGGTGGTTGATCCAGCCTTTTTAGAGCAAGTCCCCGCCGATGCCGCCTTCACCCTTCTCGGCAGTCATTTAGGCAGCACAACGCAGCGCAGCTTGGACATCCTCACGCTGTTTTCCGATATTTTCGCGGAACAAGGCGTAACGCTCAACATCAGCCCGATCCTGCCGAATGCACGATTAGCCGATGCCGTGACCTATGCCGAAACAGCTTGGGAAAACCTCATAGGTGAACCGCTGGCGGACACCCTTTCCCGCAGCAACGGCACATTCGCCGCTTATCTAAACTTCGCCACCCTGGAAAGAGAGGGACGCGGCGGAATCGCGGCGCAACCCGGATTCCTGCTGCAAACAGACGACCCCGGCCACAGCGAAACATTTCTGAACGCTCTCGCCGCGCTCATGACGGAGAACTTCCCCGCCACAAATTACGAGTCCGGCACGCTGAATATCCCCGGCGATGCGATCTATACCGATGAATCCGGTGTACCCATCTTTACAGATGGACAAATCAGCGTGACGGATACCCTGCTGCTGGCAGGGACAGCAGATAATGTGGCCTTTTCACGCGATCCGGGCGAAAACACGTTGGTAGAATCGTCCGCCTTTGAAACGGAACAGCGCTTCTTCTTGCCTGATGCCGAAACGATCTGGCTGGTGAATGTCCCGGCGCTGCGTGACATCGCCGCGATGCTTGATCCCAACGCACCGCTCGACTTCGACTTAAGCGATCTTAACGGCCTGTTGGGTTTCATCGACAGCGCGGCAGTCTCCGGCGGACACGCCCCCGGCGGCATCTTCCGCCTACGATTCACGCTGACGCTGGCGGGATAAGTTAATCGTTATTTACCTATGATGTCGGCGGATAAGTGGTGGAAATCCAGTTAAAGATACTTTTGTGAACATGCGGATCGCTGCTGTTGGCAGTAATGATGGGCAAAATCACAAAGGCAAAACCGAATTTGTCATCCGCCGCAGGCAGTTGATGATTACGAACTGTCTGCGCGAACTGATGAGCATCGACTTTCTTTAAGGCTATTCCCGTAGCTTGCTCAAATTCAGCACATAAAGCCACCGCTTGCTGATAAAGCAATTCGGCATCACCAAAAAGATGTTCAAGACGGTGATTCAGTTCATCTAAAAAGGCGATATGCTTTCTCAGTTCGTAGAGGATAAACGTATAGTGTTTTAAATCTGAAGGGATTGTTTTAGGGTCATCTTGCGTAATCAGGATCACTTTGCGATTATGGGCGTGTGCCATGCCAACTTCATACATCACATTGGCATTACATCCGGTGCAATCCGCGATGATAAGATCGGCCTTTTGAATTTTCGTCCTGATGGTCTCGGTGAAGATATCCGCATCCGTATCTGCGTCGTCTGCCCGTTCACATTGCAGACGATGCGCTGTTTCGAGATGCTGTTTTAAGTAGAGGTAAAAGTAGTGCAGTTCCGCCGTAAAGGGCATGATAACAAAACACACGCCCTTAAACTCACTCATTGACCAGCTTCCTAGCTTTTATGCTTAGATAATAATTCGCCCAAGTCCGCAGATTTTGGCTGAGTTCTTGCGGCTTATCCTGCTCATAAACCAAAAATTGATAATCCACTAGGGCGTAAGGAATCTCATTCTTAGAGCTGATGATCGGCAGCACGGACTTTTGCAGCGCATGAGCATAGCCCACTTCATACATAACGTTTGGGTTACTCCCAGTCAGATCGGCGATCACCAAATCCGCCCGTTCAATATCGCGCTTGATGCTCTCACCTACCTGCCGCTTACCTGTGCGATTATTTTGTTCGGCGGATAGCGGCTCTAATCCACTTTCGCGCAGTGTCGTTTGGATGACATTTTCTAGGGTGTGCTGCGTTTTTGAAGTTGGCGTTAACAGCACATAATTCAGTGCGTTGCGGTTATCCATCGCGTATTCTCGAAAAATTGACAGTTGCATCATTATATCACCTATTTTTACCGTATAACAGAAAAGATGAAACAAAAACGCCCCAGTCATGGGGCGCTTCTGCCGATATAAAATACTGTTTTACTCTGCTAGCGTCAGCGTCATCCGAATGAGGACGCTGCCATTCGCGCTTGTTCCGGTGGAGATGGTCGCGCCGCTGAAGGCTCCCGCCAACTGCCGGAACATCTGCTGTGCTTGCGCTGCTTGTGCCTGAGCCGCTGCGAAGTCAAACGGAATCGGGGTGGCCTGGGCATCCATGCCCCCAACAATATTGTTGAAAATGCCGTTGATTGAGGGACCACTTGCCGCCAGTGCATCACCAAACAGATTGATCGTGTTCGCATCCGCATACCACACCGTCGTCGCACCCGGCAGCAAAATGCTATCGGTTGAAGCGACATACCGCGCCGCGCTGCTTAAGCCGCCATCGCCTTGTAAGGCCGCCGTCGCCGCTTGACGTGTGCCGAAGACGAACACGCTGTCATTCGCCGCGAGGACAAGTTCCACCGCAGGCGCAGGGGCAACAGCCGGAGTCGTGATGACGACAGCATTCGTGCCAGCGATTTCCTCACGCGCAACGGTCACGCCTGCATTCGCGCCAAACTGCGTCAGTGCGTTGCCGATGCCATCAACTAAGGCCTGCGCTTTTGCTGGATCCGTCGCCTTGATCACTAAGCCGGCTTCAAAGCCGAGGGTCGTCACAGGCTGATCGGGGAACAACGACGACGTAAACAGCGTAGGTGTGCCTGGCTCTGGCACTTGATACGTCAGGAACAGCGCATAATCGCCGGTTAGCCAGCTTAACACGCCATCTTGCAGCGTCACACCGACAAAGGATTGGAACAAAGTGTCCACTTGGGCTAATCCGAGTTGAATTTCTTCTTCCGTCGTGGGATCAAAATCCTGTGCAGTCAGCGTAGGAACACTGGCGATAAAGGCATCATAAAGCGCCTTTAAGTTCGTCCCCTGAATAACTAGCGTGGCATCTGCTGGAACGTGCGCCAAAAATGCTGGGTCAACCGCGCCGACTGCGGGAATGTTCAACCCTTCCATAATGACCGAGGTGTCAACCGATTGTGCCACATCAATCGTCAGCGTGGTGCTGTCCAGAATCGTCGCGCCGACTGCTGTCGCGCCAATGCCGGGGACAATTTCGGAAACCGCAATTTCCCCATTCGCTAACTGGCTGGCTTGGATAGTGGACAAATCGGCATAGAGCAGGATGTTATAGCTTTCTGCCGGAAGCTGATCGAGCGATTCGTTAAAGGCTGCATTCCCAGCGAGGCTGTTTTCCGGCAGACTTTCCAGCGGCAGCAGATCGCGGCGGGGCGCAACAAATGCCACATTATCCCCAACAGCGATGCTCGAACTATTATCCAGATCAAATACGGTGTAGCCGTTGATCTCTGTAGGCGTGAGCGAGCCACCGCCGCGCGCCATAATTTCGCCGATGAGCGAAAGCAGTGCCGAGCGATCCGTAATCGATACAGCAATCAAACCTTCACCATCGCCGCTGTTTGCGCCCATCATGGCAGGCGACACACCTACCGCGATTCCGTCACCTAACCAACTGCGGAAAACACTGTCGAAATCGCCGCCCAACTGCGCTGCGATCATATCCAACCCTGAGCGTAGTGTCAGCCCGGCAGGAATATTGGCTTCAGCAGGCAGCGCAGCACTTACACGCGCCAGCAAACCGTCAAGCTGGTCGATATAGGCATCGTCGGTACGGATGTAAGCATACAGCGCACTGTCCGCCGGGAAGTATTCGGCAAACGGAGCGCTGCTGTCTTGGGCGGCGGCGGGCAGAATCGCAACGCCAAGCATCAGCATAAGCACAAATGCAATGATTTTAAGCACGGATGATTTGTTCATCATATCCCTCATAAATTTGAAAGTCGTATATAGGCATAGTAGCACGACTTTTATAAGAGAAATGTGAAATTATGACGAGATCGTCACATCAATGACCACAATCGCTATAAGTTTAGGGAGTATCTTGATTGTCTTTGATGATTTGAACTTTTTCTGTCTTAAGGGTGTCGGATGACTCTATGCTAGATAAGATGGCTTGTTTAAGTGCATCACTCAAAGCGCACTCGCGTTTAGATAACTCCCATGCGTAAAATTCTTTTAGCGCATCACAGCCGATATTGGATTCATATCTCAGCACACGACAATCATCGGGTTTGATTTTAACTTGCTGCTTTTCTAATTCAGGATGCGATCGAGTCAACAACCCCATAGCTAAAGCTAGGGGCTTGCAGTTGGGGTGTCCGAAGACAATTCACCCACCGCGTATGGCACATTGACTGATGCCCGCCGCATACCGAAGTACCAGCGCGAGTCAAGTGGTGACCGTTGAACGTTTTACGGAGTACACGGCGATGCCGACAAAGCACCTTAGTCTCCAACCTCATACGTTCCGCCAGCGGCAAGCCGCTGTGTGCAAGTGTGGGGGCAAACCGGGTCTGCGTGGCACAACACAACAGTGTCTTCGTATTTCCCACAGCCCGTATTTTAGCGCGAAAGCGCTTAGTCCGAAAGGAGAACTTACGCTTCCTCCCGATGCCTAAAGGCAGGGGTATCCGCGCAAGGAATTTGATGATCTGGAATGCCAGCAGCGGCGAAATTTGGGTGTTACTCGGGCGGGAAAATGGCAGATTCATTCCCTTCCCCTCAATAATTATGGCAATCTGCACGTTATCCCGCCGACGAATGTACCGCCGGGACGTTATGCGCCGCTGATGGGCTTTAACCGGATTTGGGCAAATATCCCCGATATACGTCCCCTGTTGGGGTGGGCAGTTGCGCCAGAAGTGAGCTATACGTTAGGCATCACCACCCTCAGCCCGACCAGCTTCACCTTTAATCTCCCAAATGGGCGGGTCGCCACACGCTCGACGGGCGGTTGGCAGTTTAATAACGCGCCGAGTCTGCCGTTTGAGGCTACGCCGGAAGCCACGCCCCAAACGCCACCTGCTGCGCCCGAAGTTACGCCAGAAGCGACATCTGCCGCGCCGGAAATCACGGCGGTGGCCTCCGGCGTGATTGGCAGCTAAGGCCATCTGCACATGAAGTCGGCATGGCTTGGTAGGGGCGAACCCGCCAGCCATGCCGTAAGTTGAGAGGCTAGGGCTTTAAGCCGTGCATAATGCCCTGGAGCGCGGGATAAGCCTGCAAAAATAAGGCATACTGCTGACGATAAACCGCTTCATGGGCAGTGTCGGGTTCGGTAGTGGTGGTGGGGCGGGTGGTGATGGTTCGCAGTGCGGCGAAATCGGGATAAATCCCCGCGCCAATCCCCGCGATCAAGGCCGCGCCGAGCGCAGTATGTTCGCCGCTGGACGACAACCGCAGCGGACGCGCCAGAATATCCGCAGTGATCTGTCGCCAGATTGGGCTGTTCAAGCCGTTCCCCGCTGCTAAAAATCCTTCCACCGCGACATTTTGCGCCGTCATCACATCCAGAATATGGCGCAGCGCAAAGGCCACGCCCTCCATAATCGCCCGTGCCAGATGCGCTCGATTGTGATGCAGCGATAACCCGACGAACACGCCGCTGGCTTGCGAATCCATCAATGGCGAGCGTTCCCCGACCAAATAGGGCAGAAACAGCAGTCCATCTGCGCCAGGTGGCACTTCTGCCGCCTCATCAGAAAGCAGCGTGTAGGCTTCCGGCATCTCGCGCAAGCCGAGCATATCGCGCAGCCAACGCAGCGACATACCAGCGGAAAGCATCGCGCCCATCATGTACCAGCGATCTGGCGCGGCATGACAAAAAGTATGCAAATGGATGTCCGTTTGCGGCTGAGTCAGTGGGATAAAGACCTGTCCGCCCGTGCCTAATGTGACGGATCCAAATCCGGGGTCAATTAAGCCGTTGCCTACCGCTTGTGCGGCTTGATCGGCGCTACCTGCCGCGACGGGGATTCCGGCGGGTAAGCCCAATATTTCGGCGGCGGCGGGAGTTAAATAGCCAGCGATGTCAGTCGATTCCAACACAGGCGGAAGCAGATGCCCCGGCAGGCCGAGCGTGTTTACGATTTCGTCCGACCATGTGCGCTGATGAATATCGAAAATACCGCTGGCGGAAGCATCGCTGGCATCGGTGGCAATTTCGCCCGTTAGATAAGCGCGAATCATATCTTTGGGCAGCAGGGCGGCGGCAGCTTTTTCTAACACGCTCGGCTGATGCTTTTGCAACCAGAGCATCGTCGGCCCCATAAAGCCTGTCGCGGGGAGTGTTCCGGCGAGATAAGCCAGCCGTTCCGCGCCGATTCGTTCTTGCATGACGGCGACTTCAGCAGTCGTGCGTTGGTCAGGCCAGATGATGGCGGGTGCGATGGGCTGCGCGGCGGAATCGACCAGCGCGAAACCGTGCATCTGCCCACAAAGCCCAATCGCCTGAATATCGACTTTCCCCGCTTGCGCCAAAACCGCCCGCACCGCCGCGACCACTGCCGCCCACCACGCCGCCGGAGACTGCTCGGCGTGACCGGGATGCGGCGTTTCGATGGGATATTCGTGCGCTGCGACTGCGATGGTGCGCCCCGCCAGATCAATCAACAACACTTTAACGCTGGATGTTCCTAAATCAATGCCGAGTAAATGGGTCATTTTTTGAACCTAAAAAGTCAAGAAAAGTGTAAAAGTTTTTAGTGATTAGTTTTTGGTTTACCAATTTGTTTTAAGACAAATCATTGAATTCTTCGATGATACGACGTAAAATCCAAAAATTTCTAACCAAGGCATAAACAGAAAAGCGATAAGAATAGCCACCGAGCAAAATAGGGAAATAAAATCACCAATGCTAGATACATTCTCGTTTTGTTTCATATTCTATCCTTTTTAAATTAAATTATTAATTATTTTCTCGTATTATATCACTTATCAATTGCAAACATTTATTTTTATCAAAGGTTATATTTCCAGTGAATATTCAGAATTTATCTAACGATTTGAAAGTCTGTGAGCAAACAGACGATTTCATTCCGCTCATTAAATCCCCAATATGATGGATATGTACCGTCACCCCATCCGCTTCTAAAAGTTATGCAATTAAGGCCAGTTGTTTCCTCAAGCCTGAAATTTAACCACTTCTCGCTTCGGCGTTTCAACTGGATGTTGAGAAGCTCATCTTTCTTTTCACGCAATAATGAAACGGCCTCCACATCCATAAAACAGCCTGTTCCTGTATCCACGCCATAGCCCCAAAACTGGTCTGTGCCAAGAACAGAAATATTTTGACCGATAGGTAAAGCAATCTCCCATCGATTAGGCTTTACCGGCTCTAACTCAAGAAGGGCATAGGCCGGAACGGGGTATTTTTCCTCAAGATGTCGCCCAGTTGTGATGTGAACGGCATAGTGTCCGGGTGCAACTTTATGCGTAAATGGCTTTGTTTGCCAAATTGTAAGCGGATCACAAGCGACAACAGCTCCACTGCTCAATATAAGGTCGCCAATGGAGATACGCTTCCATTCTACCGAGCCATCAGCGGTAAGGGTTGTGATATTATCATTCCAAGCGTTTTCGTATTTGGGCGTGTAAGCCATTATCAGACCTTTTATGACAAACTCATCAGGGGACACGATATGCAGTGTCCCCTGTATTTTACATGAAAATGGCAATCGCCCGTGCATGATGAGCGCGATTTATTGCAAGCCGAACTTCGCCGCTTTTTCTTGCAGGAACGGCAAGCCGCGCCGTGCGATGTCCTGAATGGTGTAGCTCGGTGTGCGCCACAGACAGGTCGCGCCGATGAGTTCCGGGTTGATCGTCGCAAATGCTTCTAAGACCAGCGGCCCGGTAAAGTTGACGGCTTTTAATCCCGTGAACACATCATCCCAATCGACATTGCCCATGCCGGGGATAGCGCGTCCGCTTTCCGAAAGATGAATATACCCGCACAGGTCGCCTGCCGCGATGATAGGCGCACTATAACCCTCTTCTTCGATGACCATGTGATAGGTATCGAAGTGGATAAACACGTTATCCCTGCCCATTTGATCGATCAACTTTTTGGTATCGCTGCCCACGTTAAGCAGATAGGTTTCGTAACGATTAACGGGTTCGATGCCAAGCCGAATCCCGTGTGTCTTGCACTGATCGGCAATATCCGAGAGGACTTCCGCGCAGGCGTTCAATTCGGCTTCGGTGGGGGCAGCCCCGGTGAGTGTGCCGAGATTGCAATAGACACAGCCGCAAAGCGTGTCGATTTCCATCTCAGCGACTTTTTCCACCACGCTCGTTAGAAAAGCGCGGGCTTTTTCGGGATAAAAAGGCAGATGGGCATCTTTGGGCAGCGCTAAAGAGGCGCTGGCTTTAAGGCCATGATCGCGCAGCAGTTTTTTAATGGCGGCGGCATCCACTTCTTCCGGGTGCAGCAGCGGGATTTCGAGCAGGTCAAAGCCGGCTTCCGCCGTCAGACGAATCGTTTCCGGCGCGATTTGGTTGTTCCAGTCGCCGTTCCAAACAAAAGCGTGAATCCCAAACGTAGGCATAAGAGTAGTCCTTAGTTGTTAGTTTTTAGCAATGAGCGATGCAGGTTAAAGGCAGAGCCGCGAAAGACAATGGGACAAGATTTAACCACAGAGATACAGAGGACACAAAGGTTGAAGTTTATATTCTTGGTGTTCTTGGTGGTTTAGATTTTTAAATTTCTTTCGCGAGCCTGTATTAAGCAAAGTATCCAGGTTTTCCAGATATTTTGCGTAATGACCCATAAGACGAAGGCGGCAGCACGGGTGCCGCGCCGCCTTCGTCAATAGATGGTCGATTATTCTTCGCGTTTAATCAAGCGGATCGGCGCTTCTAAACGCGGGGTGACGGGACGGCCTTCCAACACTTTGATCGCCGTTTGAACGCACAGATAGCCCATTTCGGCGGGATACTGCGCGACGGTTCCAGCCAGCGTACCCGCATTCACGGCTTCCACCGCTTCGGGAATAGCATCCACCCCATAGACCAAAACCGTGCCTTCTAATCCTGCTTGGCGCACGGCTTCCATTGCGCCCAGCGCCATTGTGTCGTTGACGGCGAAGATCGCTTTGATGTCCGGGTTGGCGGTGAGGATGTTCGGGACGATGGAAAGCGCCATTGAGCGCTCGTAATTGGCGGCCTGAATCGAGACGATATTCAGTTGATCGCCAACAACATCTTGGAAGCCACCGGAGCGATTTTGGCTGGCGGGGCTGCCTGCGGGACCTTCCAAAATAGCGACCTCGGAACCAGCTTCCAGCAGCGCCAGCATATCGGCTGCCACCAGCGCACCTGCCCGGCGGTTATCGGACGCAATCGCTACGGAAATGTCGAGACCAGCTTCATCCACGACATCCGACGGAATAATGTCGTCCACATTCAGCAGCGGGATGCCATCCGCATTGGCTTGCGTGAGCGCCGTCAATAGGTTGTTGGCGGTGAAGGGCGTAAAGCAATAAGCATCGAAGTCACCGCGAGCGTTCCAGCTTTCCAGCTGTCTCTTATACACATCTCCGAGCCCACGAGACTAAGGCGAATCTCGTATGCCGTCTTCTGCTTGAAA
>ENA-ORBV01010947-ORBV01010947.1-microbial-mat-metagenome-genome-assembly--contig:-NODE-10947-length-14364-cov-7.498775_pt1 | contig 14364 bp, 17 predicted proteins | sample MGYA00237777_ERZ505514 | MGnify/ENA primary metagenome ERZ505514 (study PRJEB26160, sample SAMN06269048) | microbial mat metagenome | isolation source: Oligotrophic lake microbial mat | place...
CCTTAGTCTCGTGGGCTCGGAGATGTGTATAAGAGACAGGGGTGGGGGAGGCTGTGGCGGATCAGCTCGGAGCAGCCAATGGGTTACGGCTCGTGGGTGAACGCAATAGCTGCGGCTTCGGTGTCGAAGACCTCGCGCTGCGCTCCTCGTGCTGCCTCCCACGCATCGGTCGCTCGCTGGTAGCGCACACTCCAGCCGTCAGCGGGAAGCGCCCGATTGGCCGGCTCGCGTGGTCGTTCCCGTGCCTGCCGCGCAACCTGGGCCGTCATCACTGCCTGATGATCGCACCACGCGCTCACCGCAGCCGGGTCATTCGCCCACGCGAGCGCTTGCTCAACGGTATCGAAGAGCTTGTCGGTGCCGTCTGGTGCGGTGGCTATCACCATCTTTTCCTCGGGCGTGAGACGGAGACGCCACGCCGGGCCGGGAAGCTGGGCGTGATGGTGGGCAAGCAAGCGAAGGGTGCCAGAGGACTCAGCCATGTGTCGCTCCGTGTGTCTGTGGTATTACGGTGGGCGGCTCAGGGTCCGTGGTTCAAACGTTGTGCGCTCGTCCTGGCCTAACCAGATGCTGAAAGTCACATCAACCAGTGTCCACAGAGCCGCATTGTACCGCGAACGCTGATGGCCCACACGCGCGGCGCGTCCCTGACCCGTCTCAACAATGGCACACTGCAACGAGCGTAGCTGGGACTTAGCGCCGGGTGGTTCGCTGTGGCCGCCCACGCTGAAGATGGAGCAGACCCCGGTCCTGCGCTTCGCGCACAGTTGCCAGATAGACGAGATGGCGGTCGCCTGCGCGGATAGTTGGGAGCCGGTCGCGCACGGCGGCGTTGGCGAGAGTCGGCAACGGGATAGCGAGTTGCCGGGCCGCGTCAGCGAGCAGCAGGGGAGGATCGAGGTAGCCGAGCAGAGCTCGCACGTGCTGGGGTGATCGAGACCAGGCGGGCCAAGATTGGCCGACGAGGGTAGCGCGCACGGTTCCTTGTTCGATCACGGTCAGCTCTGTCAGCGGGTGCAGGAGGTCAACGCCGACTGGGTGATCCGCTGCATCCAGCGCGAGCACATAGACGATCACCGCCGTATAGGCGAGGTGATACGCCGCATCCTCGACGCTGACGACGGTCACGAGGAGCCCACGCGGTCCGATCTGCGGGAGCACACGGGTAGGAAGTGGCTCGCGCAGCAGCTCCTCGGCGTCGAAGACCTGACCATTGATCACGACGAGGGTGGTAATAAGCATCGATGCGCCTTGCGATAATCAGAGCTGCTCTACTTTACTATACTGCCTGGGTACGTGAGCCACGGCCAACGCCGCCCCGAGTCTCAGCCTTTGCGCGCTTGGTGGCACTCCTGTAGGGTTCGCCAGCAGAGTCAATCTGGTAGCGGCCCTCGTAACTCCGGGTCGGGCAGCGCCGCGTTCATCCTCTCTGAGCGACGGGGATGTAGATAAAGTAGCGCCGCTGGCACCCTTTGAACACCATCCTGAGGCGGAACTTCAAGCAGCAAAGGAGGTCGCTGCTTTCTCGCGACTAGGTACGCTATAATGAGACGGAGGATGGAAGACGAATCAGGAATACCCCTCTCGCAGGGTGATTTGCTCGCAAGCGGTAGCCGAGGCGCACGTCACACGAGGCGGAGGGAGCTGCGATGACCACACTTCAGATAGAGTATCCAGAAGAGCTGCTCGACCAGACTGAGCAGTCCAAAGCGGAGCTTGAGGGCCTGGCGCGCGAGGCGCTGCTCGTGCGGCTCTACGACCTCGGCAAGATCTCATCGGGCAAGGCGGCTGAGCTGCTTACGATGCCGCGCCGCCAATTCCTTGCGCTGCTTGGAAACTACGGGGTGTCCGCCTTTGATGACACGCAGGATGTAGGAGCGGAGGCCCAGCTTGCCGCCCAGGCCAGTCATCTCCAACACAAGCCCGCTGATTAATCTGGCTGGGGCGGGTCAGCTCGAGCTCTTGCGGCAGCTCTACACCGAGGTCTGGATCCCTGCGTTGGTGCTCGCCGAGTATCAGGCAAAGCGCGGCGCCGACGAGCCAGACCTGCGCGGAGTTCCGTGGATAGCTGTTCGGCCGATGGAGCCTGCCTCGTCGCTTCAAGCGCTTGGAACGCTCGGCGCCGGCGAAGCGGCGGCGATTACATTGGCGCAAGCCAGCGCTGCACAGCTTGTCATTCTCGATGACAAGCGTGCCCGCCGTACAGCGCGTCAGCTACGTCTTCCCGTTGTCGGCACACTGGGCGTGCTCCTGGCAGCGAAGCAGCTCGACCTCCTGCCAGCCATCAGGCCAGTGCTCGATGCGCTGATCGCGCAGGGGCGACGCATCAGTCCTGCGTTGTACGACGAGGCGCTGCGTGCGGCAGGCGAGGACGCACCAGAAGCGGCTTGATGAAGGGGCTTGCCTTGTTCCTCGTCCAGACCCCGGCGGACAGCAGGCGCAGGAGTTTGTAGCCCTGGAGCGGGCGCCCGCATGGCTGTTGGGGATCTCCGCGCGGCCTGATGTGGTGCGGAGCAAGCTCGCCCCTACGCGCCCTCCTGGGCGTCCGTCTCGGACTCCTCGCTTGCATCGAGCCGCACCCCGTCGTTGGCAATCTCGGCTGCCTGGGCGTAGCGAAGCGGCATGGCCGGCGAGGCCCAGCCGCCAGCATCCTGAAGCGCACGGATCGGCGTGCCACTGCGGCTGGCCAGCGTCGCCCAATAGTGGCGCAGGTCGTGCGGGCTCAGCCCGACAATGCCTACGCGCACGCCAAGAGTCTTCACGCGCTCGCGCACACTCTGGATGCTCATGCCGCCAGTGAGCATACCCCCCTGACGGCTACCGCGTAAGAGCTTGCCTGCCGCCGGGGCGTCGTGGGCGAGGTAAGCCTTTGCAGCCGCCAGGCTGTCCGTGCTCAGCCGGTGGGTCTGCGTGATGTCGACCTTGCGCCGGTAGAACGTCATGGTGCCGCGTTGGACATTGATCGCCGTCGCCGGCAGGTCAGCCACTTCGGAGACGCGCAGGCCGTGATCGAGCAGCAGGCAGAGCAGCAGCGTGTCGCGCCGTCCCTGGGGCGTCACGGGCTGCTCGTGCTTCAGCTGGCGCGCCTGCGTCCGGGTAATCGTCGTTGGCTGCGCCTTCTTCCGCCCACGGCGTGTCGTCTCGCGCTGGGCGTCAAGGTTGCGGGCCCGCTTGCCGCTCGGGGCGCGCACCGCGCGCACAAGCTGGAGCTCGTCGGCGGCGACGGCGCCCGCCTGCGCGGCGAGCTCCACATAGCGCTTCACCGTGGCCAGACGACGGCCCACCGTGGCGACCGCGTAGCCCGCGTTAAGCTGCCAGCGCACGAAGCCGGCGACGAGGCCCCAGGTCACCCCGCGCCAGCAGGCCGGGTCTTCCTCCCAGGCACATACGGCATTGGCCACCTTGGCCGAGGTCAGGTAGGCGCTCCAAGCGGCGAGGTCGGCGCGTTGCGCGCGGCGGCTCTGTGCCGCCAGCTCATCGCGATAGGCCGCAAAGCTCCCACGTGCGGCCGCAGCTGACGCGGCGGCGCCAGCTACTGCGAGTGGCGCTGTCGCCACATGGACGAGGGGCTGCTCATCATTGGCCATCGAGACCTCTGCTTCGTGCTCCACGGGCGGGGCCACGCTTACTGCGCTGGAGGACTCTGGTTGGTGCCGGTGTCAGCGTCGGCCGGACTCTGCGCACCGGTGAGCCGGCACAGCAGGGCATAGAGCTCGACGCTGATGAGAACGCCCTGGGGGTAGCCCTTCTGCGTGATAAGGATAGGACAGCGCCCTGCCGTTGCCCGCTTGATCAGCGCCGCAAGCGACGAGGCGGCTTTGGAAATCGGGACCACATTGGTGCGGAGATCCGGCTCGAGCGTGAAGTCGGCCAGGATGGACATGTGGGCGGTTCCTATCTATGGGTAGTGGGGCGATGAGCCGAGGAGCGTGGCCAGCGTGCGGCGACCACGCGCATCGGCTCGGTGTGGTCAACAGGTAGTGATAAGCATATCTTATCACTACCTGTTTGTCCAGCGGCCCTATCGACCACGATTAACAAAACATAACGCTCAGCTGCCAGATTGCGGCCCCCGTCGTTGGCCACGCGGCTGCTCCAGCGTGGCGAGTTGGCGTCGCAGCGCGTCCACCTCGCCCGCCAGGCGGGCCTGGGCGAGCAGGTCCGCCCGTGCCTGGGCGAGCTCGCTCGCGTGTCCAGCGAGCTGGCGTTGGAGATCGCCGATCCGCTGCGCCTGCTCCTCCTGCCGTGCTGCGGCGACCTGGGCGCCAACAACGGCCGCATCGAGGGCAACGCGTGCGGCGTCACGTTCCGCACGCGCGTCGTGCAGCTGGCTGGTCTGCTCCTCGGTCATGGCTTCGAGGCGGGCAATGGCCTGCTCGGCCTCGGTCGCCGCGCCACGCGCTGCTTCGACCTGACGCTGCGCTTCCTCGCGCACCTGTGCCACGTCGCGCTTGGCAAGGTTCACCGCGGCCTGCCACACCGCCTGTGCGAAGATGCTCGCTTGATCAGCAATCGCGGTTGGTAGCTCAATTGCGGGCGCTTGCGTCTGCCGCGCTTGCCAGGTATCGAGATGCTTTCTGATCGTACTGAAGCTCCCACGGCCAATCATGGCCTGCACCCGGATGATCGAGGGCTTCTCACCGGCGGCGGCCAACTGGTCCGCAACTGCGGCAACTTCGTCTTCCGTCGCAATCAGCCGTGCCATCGTGTCTCCTACGGTAATTACGGTAATTACAGTATACCGTAATGATTACACTTGTCGAGCGGCAAACAGGTACCGCATCGTCGGCTCCGGCGCTCGCTGCTCCGCACTGTTCGCGAGGCCTACCCTCCAGCTCCGCACTCACGGCCGTGTCGGTGCCCGCGCCTGCGGGTCACCGTCGCGACCATATGGCCCTGTTGTAGCAGCGCGGTCGAGGTCGTGTGGCGCAGCTGGTGCATGATGGAGCGCGGCTTGCTGACGGCGGTCAGACCTGCGTCAGTGCAGAGCTCCATCAATGATACAGTGCGGTGCCGGGGTCTGCGGAGCAATAGAACGAAACGAGAATAGACGCCTTCGTGTACAGTCACTTTCGTGCTGGCAAAGCAATGCGTTGGAGCCAGGTGCTAGATGCGGTCGCGTTTAGCGTTCCACGGTGTCACGATACGCCCGCTATGTAGGCGGTGCATCGTGACATTATGGAACGAATACCTTGACAGACGCACTTCTTCACGCTATGATCGCTGTATTCGTGACGAATTGGAACGATATACACCCCTCACGGGGGTGCTTCGTTCCAAAGAGGAACCTACAGCCGATCACCGGGGGAAGGAAACGATGACAGATTTGCCTGAGCCTCCACAGCGCCCTGTGCGCATCGAGCAGGTGCAGTTCGCCGGCGATGAGCTGGTCGCGGCCGTTCTGGAAGGCGAGGGTGTTGCCGTGCCCACGCGGCTGGTCTGCACCGCCCTGGGTCTGGACCCGGACGCGCAGGCCGAGCGTTTGCGCGAGCATGACGTGCTGGCGCGAGCCCTGCGGATCGTTCGCATCCCGCTGGATGGCCGGATGCGCTCGGTGCTTGCCATTCTGCACACGCATATCGCCTACTGGCTCGCGACCATCCCGCCAAACCTGGTGAGTCCAGCGGCGCGGCCAAAGCTGATTCGCTACCAGGAAGAGTTAGTGGTCGTCCTCAACGCGCTCTACGGCCCGGTCGTCGCCGCTGATGTCGCGAGCACCACCGATCAGACCGTGGCACCTGCGCAGCAGTTGATGACCACCGTGCGCGAGCTGCGCGCCCTGCGTGACGCGCTCCTGGGGGTGATCGGCGAGCAGCGGGCGCAGCGCGAGGACCTTGCGGCATTGGGTTCCCGCCTTGACACCGTCGAGGATGTCGTCGAAGACCTGCGCCAGATCGCAAAGATCAGTGCGGTGCAGGCCGAATACGTGCAGCGCGCGATCAAGCGTATTGCGACACGCCACCAGCAGCGCACGAAGACGGAGCGTAACATGTACGAGCTGCTGTTCGCGCAGTTCAAGATCGACATGGGTATCCCCAGATACGATGCCCTGCCCGCAGGGCAGTACGACAAAGCCATCGCATGGCTCCAGACGAAGGCCGCCGATCTGCTCCCCGATGATCCAGACGCGCTGCCACCGCACCAGGAGCAACTGCTATGAGTGCATCAGCACGCGATTCGCACGCAGCACCTACGACGGTTGGCACCCGCCTCCGGGACGCCCGGCTGCGCGCGCTGCTCTCTCAGGATGAGCTTGCGGCGCGCATCGGGGTCAAGAGCCGGGCGACGATCGCACGCTGGGAGTCGGGGAGCCGCAGCATTTCGACGGCGATGCTTGTGCGCGTAGCTGAGGCCCTTGGCACCGCGCCGTCGGTGCTCTTCGGTGACACCGCACCGCCCACACTGCTGGTTCGTCCTGTGAGTGGTCCTCCCGCCGCTGCGCCACCGCCGCGCGAAACGCTGAGTCCGCTTGAGCAGCAGGCGCTCGATCAGCTGCTGGCCACACTGGCACAGCGACCCGAGCTGCTCCCTGGAGCACTGACGGCGCTGGATCAGCTGCTGCGCGGCGAGCCACTGCACGCGAGCGATGTAGCGCAGGCGGGAGCAGCGGTGCTCGACCGCCTGCGCCGCGTGGACGTGGGGCGGCTCACCCCCGTGCACGCCCTGGCTTTGCTGGCCGACCTCCAAGCAATGGCCCAAGCACATGCGCCCGGAGAAGACGGAGTCTGAAGCGCAGCGATGCGCTGCTATGATGCCCTACGTTTGTGCTGCGCAGGACGCCCCATGACCGGTGGGGTGAACGTCTCGAGCTCGACCTGGGCCACAAGATAGTAGCCACGCTGGCGCCCACCAATGCGCTGCGTTTGGCGTAGGACACCCCGCCGACACCAGACTTTGATCGTCTGCGGCGTTGGCGGCTGGCGCCCCTGGCGGCTCACGACACGCACGCCGCGCTCCGCCAGGAAGGTGGCAGCCTGCACGGTGGTGAGCCAGGTGGTCATCGGGGCTGCGCAGCTTTGCGCTGGAAAGCCTGGTCAACGGCGACGCGCATCTCATCGGCGGTGTACCCGACCCGCGCCGCAGCATCCAGCAGATCCTCAATACGAAGCGCCAAACTGCCGATCACGTCCTGGGGCTCCAGGGGGATCAGCGTGTCGCGCGGGGCAATCTCTGGACCATGCAGGGTCAAGATGACGGCCATCTGCCGCGGCGGTGAGCTCTCGGTGTTGGTGAACTCGCCGACAATACGGCCCCCAAAGGCGTGGGTGCGTGCCCACTGCGCGGTCTCGGTGCTCATAGCGTTATCCTTTCAGGTAGCGGCGGGCGAACGCGGCCATATCGATTGGGTAACTGCGGTCTAACCCCAGAACCTCGAGCAGCTGATCATGAGTGACCTGGCGCTGGCTGTCGAAGTAGCGGAGCGTCTCATAATCATGGCCAGAACCAGTCATTTCGTCAATGTACTCCAGGTAGTCGCTGCACATCCCGGTGAGTCCTTCAACCCGCAACATCCACGGCTCAATGCCAGAGTTGCCCGTGTTGCCGCGCATCCAACTCGCCGCGATCAGTAGCAGTATGACACATGCAATTGCCCCGCTGATCAGGACATCCATACCGTTTCTCCGATTAGAACGTTATGCTTGTCGCCATAAGTATACCGCTAGCGATATACTTTTGCAAACCTGCCTGATGAACGCTGGTGGTCTCGAACCTAACACGGATCGCACGCTGGTGCACTACTGTGCTGGACGAACCCACAGAACAAGCCCGCTGTGCATTGCACAGCGGGCTCATGGATGCCAGGCTGGTTACGCAGCGCTGCGCGATCGCCGTGGGCGCGGCCCGGCGTCGCGGTACAGGACCTTGAGCGCCTTGCGCGTGCGCAGGGTCTGCGCCGTGTCGAGCCAGGCCCGGTCGGTCGCGTAGGCGCGGCCCCGACGCGGGGTAGCCAGGGCGGCCGCGATCTCGGCGTGGTCGGTGTCGAGCTCCTGCTGGCGGGCGCGTTCGCGGGCGTGCTGGGCGATAAGCCAAGCATTGGTCTTCCGCTCCAGATTGCGTCGGGCGACCTCCTCCGGGTCAAGCTCCTTGCGGCGGGCGTAGGCGAAGAGCTCCTGGACGCTCCCAAGTGCCGGTGGGTACTTCGTGCGTTGCCCCGGCACGCCATACCACCAGAGCTTCTCGTCGTAGGCCGCCTCGATGCGGTCAAGGTCGCGCTCAAGCTCCGCGTCTACCGCGCTCCACAGTGGCTCTGGCTCGCGGGTGAAGCGATCGTCGTTCACGCCGTAATCGGGATCGGGGTCGTCCCACCACGCCGTTGTTGGCTGCTGCTCCCAGGCCAGGCGCTGGAAATAGCGCTGATAGCCACGCTGCGCCGTGTAGTGCGGTGCCGGGTGAAAGCCCGTGGCCTGCGTGTGATCGGGGCTGATCACTGTGGGCACCGCAACGCCCGTGATCGTCGTCCCTGCGTACGTGACCTGCACGTCACGCACACGGTCTTTGGGCAGGCGATCGACCCGTTGCTGGGCGAGCAAGTTGTAGAACCGATTCGCAGGGTAGAATCCACTGAAGAGGACATACGCGACCCGACAGCGTGCGCTGATCATGCCGTCCGGCACACAGCTCCCCGTGACACTCTTCCAATAGATGCCGACACAGAACCCGACCTCGTTCACGGCCATGCTCTCGAGCTGTTCCAGCGTGCGACGAACATTCACGGCTAGCCTCCGGCGATAGATGCCACGGCCCGGTGCTGCGGCAGCTGGCCGATTGACCCACCGCCGCGCTTCCCGAGCCGCCGGCGGGAGCTGCGCAAGGAGCGGGGCCTCCGCGAACAACGGCTGTGGCCCCCAGCGACGCGGCGCGGCCGCACCGGCGTGCGAGGCGCAAGGTGGTAGACTGCGCCACACTGCTGCTGCGCCATCCACCGTGCCGGGCGGGCGTGGGCACCACGCGACGCTGGGCCGGGTCGCGCGCCGCCCGCGCCCCGCCAGGCGGCGGCCCGGCCCCACCCTGACGCCCGGCCCAGCAGGGGTGGGTCCCGCCAGGCGGGCGGGTGGCGGCAGCCCCCGCTTCCACTGCGCGAGAACCAGGAATTCGTTTGGGGCTTCCCTGGCAAAGCAGGGAACTCCGAGTCGGCTGCGTGCGCTGGCACCGCATCAGGCGCGCTGCACGAGCTCTGGGTCGCGTGGCACGCTGATCGTCTCCGCCTGCCAGGGGTGGCGTGGATGGTCGCCGTTCAGCACGGTTACTTCGACCTGGTCGTCGTCGAGCGCGGTGATCTCGCCGTCCCGCCACCAGCGGTGTCGATCATCGTCCCAGACATGCACCCGATCGCCGATTGCCAGTTCCATGCGCGCCTCCTTGTTGTCGTCTGCCCACACACACGACGCCACACCGGCACGGCTGGCGCAGGGCGCGCAGCGTCGCCGACGTGTCGGCGATCATGACCCGTGCCGCCTGGCCCGGCGGTGTGGCAGGCTTTGGCGCGCAGGCGACCACCACGAAGCATGCGACAGCTGGCATATGTGTGGGCCGTAGCTAGGCGCTAGCACGTGGGGGGATCAGTCGTCGTACTGCGACCGGTACTGGATGGCCTCGGCGAGATGGGCAGGGCCAATCTGCGCAGCGGCAGCGAGGTCGGCGATGGTGCGAGCGACCTTCAGCACGCGGTGGTAGCCACGCGCCGAGAGGCTCAACTGGCGCATCGCGGCTTTCATCAGCGCCTGGCCAGCCCCGTCGAGCTGGCAGTGGGCCCGGAGCGCCGCCAGCGAGAGGGTCGCGTTGACGCGCCACGGCGAAGCCACTGCATCACGCCCGGCCTGGCGCTGCCAGGCGACTGCCACGCGCGTCCGTACCGCTCCCGACGGCTCACCGAGGCGGTTGCTCGCAAGCTGCTCGTAGCGCACGCGGGGGACGGTGATGTGGATATCGATGGCGGCCTTGAGCGCCCGATCTACCTGCCTGTGGTAGCGCGCGATCAGGGCAGGCGAGCAGCTGCACGTGCGCTCCTCGTCGCCGTACCAGCCGCAGGGACATGGCCGCTGGGTGGCGACGAGCAACACGTCGGCAGAGGCCGTGATCGCGCCGGTGGCACTGCTCATGGTGAGCAGGCGGTTGGCAACAGCCGGAACAATCAGCGCTTGCTTTGCCCCAAAGGCTGGCAGCTCGTCGAGGAGCAGCACCCCCTGGTGCGCGAGGCTGAGTATCCCTGGCCGCCATTGGCCGCCGTGATAGGTTCCCGTGAGGCCCAACCGCGAGGTGCTGGGGTGCGGTGCGACGAACGGTCGTTGCTTCGGCAGCGGTGCATCGTCGGCGAGCTGCTTGGCCACACGGGCGATCGCCGCGACCTCGTCAGAGGCATCGGTCGCGAGCGAAGGCAGGAGCGTTCCGAGGGCACGCGCCAGGAGCGTTTTCCCAGACCCCGGGCTGCCGGTCATACTCACGGCATGGCCACCGGCGGCTGCGACCTCAAGTGCCCGTTTTACGTGCTCCTGGCCTCGAACAAACTGCAGATCGAACGGCGACGTTTCGACGTCTAACGCTGAGCTGAACATCGCATGTCCTTGCTTCTTTTGGCATACTACTGCGTATACGCTTTGAGATTGACGAATGACACCATCGCCTTGACATCACGCGCGAACGCGTGATATATACCTGCCCGGCGTACGGACCGGTGCCGTTCCGTACCATGCTGCCGCAGGCACTGTCCAGTGCGGTCGTGCAGACCGCAGGGACCGCTCTGCTCCGACGCTGGGCTGCGTGGGAGGGACCAGCGTCTGCACGGTCGCTGCGCGCAGCGCCTCCACTGGTAGCGGTGCCTCGCGCTGGCCACGCCGTGGCGGGGCACCCGTTTGAGTGCCCCGCCGACGGTGAACTGCTACGCGGCGACCTTCGTGCGCCGGCGACGGGCCTTCGGCGCCACCGGCTCAGCCACCGGCGCGACCTCAGGCGTGGGCTCCTCGACCGGCGCGGGCGCAGCGACCGGCGCGGCCTGCGCCTTGCGGCCCAGCGGGGCGTCCTCAGAGCGGAGCACCACCAGCTCGACGCTGGTGCGCTTGATGCCCTCGCGGTCGGTGTAGCTGCTGGTCTGCAGCCGACCCAGGACTGCGATACGCTCGCCCTTCGCGAAGCGGCTGAGGTTCTCGCCGGCCTCGCCGAAGGCCACCAGGCGGAACCAGTCGGTGCGGTTCTGCCACTCCTCGTCCTGCTTGAAGCTGCTGTGGACGGCGATGCTGGCGGTGACAATCAGGGTGCCGGCGGGGTTGATGCGGCGCTGGGGCTCGTCGCCCAGGTTGCCAATGAGCGCGGTGCGGTTGACGTGCGTGGCCATGAGAGGTCTCCTTTGCGGTGTGCCGCGGTTGCGGCTTTCTTCGGTCCTGGCCCAGAAGCGCCGTGCCCGTCGTCGGCGTGCAAGGATCAGTGAAACCAGTCTTATTCGGGGCAGGGGCCCCGAAAGACGGTTGAACCCTTGCGGGGCGGCAGCGGGGGCGGCACGATGATCAGGGCAGGCCGTCGTGAAAGCTGCGACGTGCGCCGCACAGGAGACCACCCGGCACCACGCATAGCCGCACCAGTCGTACAGCACATGGGCGCGCCCCGCGCCGCGCCACGTCGGCCCCCTTGATCACCGCCAGTGCCGCACGCCGTGCGTAGCGCGTGCAGGGCGAGCCGGAGCGTCACTGACGGGCGCCTGTGGACCGGCGCGGGCGTCGGGTGCGCCGCGCAGCGGGGCGGGCAGCACAGTCGCGTGGACTGCATCAGCGCGTGTGCCGACGCGGGGCGCGCACCAGGGGAGAGGTGGGGCTTCCGCACGCTGCGGCGCGCCGGTGCCTGGCGCAGGTCGGGCCAGGTCGTCTGGATACCCGTGCCGAGTCGTGAACGCGCCTGGCCGTGCCGTGCGGCTGCGGTGGGCTCAGGCCTGGTGTGCAGGAGGTCGCGGTAGCGGTAGCGATCTCCATGAGCGGTGGGTAGCGGGGCGCCCACCGCTGCGTGTACGTGGCAGCTACTGTATATTAGACATTATTGGGAATAAGGCAGAACGCCCGTGAATCGGCACGCTCAAAAGTTCTACTCCGCGTCCTGATGCGCTGGAGCCATGAGGATTGACAAGCCCTTTCTTATTCCCAATAATGTCTATTGGGGTATGGCAACGATTCGTGTAAAATCACGCCATTTAGCCGGTTTAGGCCGTCCTCATGCGATCTGAGTGAAGCTGGCTTTCAAGCGCCTGTGGGCCAGAGAAGCCGCGATCTCTGGCACGTGAGCCGTTCTGAACCCGCTACGAAGCCTGTTTCAACCTGTGCCCAGGCTTGCCGAGCCTGGAATGCTCTGGCATTCAGCCCTTGTGGCCCATTTTTACACGAATCGTTGCCATGCCCCATGCACAAGGAGAGGCTGCCCTTTTCCTTGGCGGCTTGCTATAATTTCGAGAGTGGTTGTGCTGTCGGAAAGGTATCTGGTTATGAAGGAAGACGAGATGTACGCCTATATCTTCAATTCGCTGATCTTCAAGCGGTGGCATTGGTATGGGCACCATTTCATGCAGCGGCTGCGGGGTGGTAGTCATCCGTTTGCAGAGTCGATCCTGGAAGCTTGTCTAGCCTGTGATACCGCGATGCCTGGGTATGCCAAGCGTGTCGTGGACCTGATGGCAGCCGCGTCTGGCAGGGAGAAGAACGAGCGAGAGCGAGACTACGAGCAGCTATTGCAACTGCTCGCGGAACTACTGGTCGTCCGCCAGGTCGTGACTTTTGAATGGTCTTTCCCGGTGTCATTTCACTCCGAGCCGAGGGCCGCCGGGAGTAAACGGAATCCTGAAATCACCGTCGCCGGTCCTCAATTTCATCTGGGCGTGGAAGTCAAAGCGCCTGCCTTGCTGGAGCATCAGCGCAAACGGGCTCAGAATGAAACACAGATACCCGCGCGGGCCTTTACACCAGAACGCTTGAAGATTGTTACCCAAGGGAAAGAATTTACCCTGCCGCGCGACAATCCGGTCAAGGATTTCCTGATAAGTGCAGATGCGAAGTTTGCGGCATTCAAGCGCGCGGACCCCAATTTCATCGGGCTGCTGGTGATTGTCTGGGACGATCACGTCTATGAGCCGATCTCCTCGCTTATCCACGATGATGCGGGGCTGTTTACCGATAACTCGTTTGCGCGAGATGCGAATGGAGAACCGCTGCGCTTTTCCAATGTCGATGGGGTTGTCGTGATACGCCACCTCCATCAATTCGTGAACATTGCGGGAGACAGGGGACCGGTGGACGGGGCGCAGCATGCGCTGGATTATGGGCGCGCCGGGGAGTTTCCCTGGAAGGTCTTCATCGAGAACCCTCAGGGCCACGCGGTGCCCGAAGTCGTTCTGGAATGTTTTCAGGCGCTCCCGCCAAGTCCGGTTCTTGGCGCGGAATATTCACCCAAGGATCTGGTGTGGTGGTTCCGGATGTAGGATGGGGATTCAGCTTCCATTTCTTGCACCCGTAGGAGGTCGTAGGGTAGCGAAAGCAGTCGCTTGGCCGGGGGGAGTCGGCCTGGGGTACAGCCGAGATACGTGCAAAAACGGGAAGTAAGCGACAGCGTGTAGACAAGACGGGTGTCTCATGGCTGCTACGTGGGCAGAGCAGACATCAAGCGGGCCAGACCGGGCTCTTCATGTCTGCTAATGAACCCCAAATGACCCAAAAGCTATGTCTGCTACGGTCTTCGGCGCGCCTCCGGGTCAGTAGAAACGCTGAAAAAGCGTCAAAGTCTACACCGAATCGAGAACTTCCCAACATGACACGTATCTTGGCTATACCCCTCATTGTCGGAACAGGTTTCGCAGCCACGCGAAGGCCGCGTTCGGTTTCTTCTAAGCTTTGTCGATGCGGGCCAGGATGTGCTCGACGAGGGCCGTGTCTTGATCGTCGAGGTCGGCGACCAGGGCGTCGCGGTCGCGCTCGCCGGCCCAGATGCGCGTGACCGGCCCGCGCAGCATCCAGCCCTGCTGCTCCAGGTGTGACAGGGCCTGCTCCACTGCCGGGCGCTGCGCCGCGTCGCCTGCGGCGATGGCCGCGATAGTGGTGAGCAGCGGGGCCAGGGCCTCGGCGGGGTCGGTGGGAGGCTGGGGGGATGCTTCACCGAGACGTTGCTGGATGACCGCGAGACTCTGGCGTGATCCCTGGGTGTCAGGATGATCTGGGCCGAGCCTGGCTTCGCGAATCTGGAGCGCACGGCGCATCAATTGCTCGGCAGTGGGCAGATTGCCCTGGTAGTAGTGATTGATCGCCAGGTTGTTGAGGCTGGTGGCGGTATCGGGATGCTCGGCGCCCAGCACGCGCTCGCGCAGCGCCAGGGCGCGTTCGTAGAGCGGGCGGGCGGCCT
>ENA-ORBV01010948-ORBV01010948.1-microbial-mat-metagenome-genome-assembly--contig:-NODE-10948-length-14363-cov-14.100308_pt1 | contig 14363 bp, 14 predicted proteins | sample MGYA00237777_ERZ505514 | MGnify/ENA primary metagenome ERZ505514 (study PRJEB26160, sample SAMN06269048) | microbial mat metagenome | isolation source: Oligotrophic lake microbial mat | place...
CTGGCCGATTGCGGTCGTTCGACTCGCTGTCGACCTGAGCCGGTCAACTTGTTGCCGGTAGCGGTCAGTTCCACCGGCGAAGCGGGTCAGTTTGTTTGGCGAGAGTGATCATCTGACTGGCGGTTTGCAGCTGGGCCACCCCCCGCGTCTGTCGGCCTTTGATGATGTGCTTCAAGCCATCCGCGCCGGCGCCTTCCAGCATTTCATCAAAGGCCGCCTCGTCCGTGACAACTCGCTCGCTCGCTTCAATAGCGGCCCGGTGGACATTCTCGTTTGCACCGTTAAGCTCGGCACCTCAGGGCTTGATTGTCCTGAGTGCGACACGGTGTACTTAATCCCTGGATCAACGTCGGCCGCATGAATCAAATGAGAGACCGCGCCCATCGACTCGCCACTCAACATGAGGTTTCGGTGTACTGGCTCGTCAGCGCAAACACGATCAAAGCCGTTGCCCTCGACGTTCTCTCACGAACGCAACAAACGTCCTCCGCTTTGCTGGACTCAACTGACTCGACGGAGGTGCCATCGACGCTAACGCAGGCCGATGTCGATGCGATGTTCCTCGCGTCGCCGCTCCTACTCCCCGACCTGTAATGGTGCGGTCGCTATCTCATCGACCCATTCTGCATTGCGTGTCGCCTTATGACTCGAAGCCGCTTGCGAAGACGCGCCCCGGATCAACGGGCGTTGGGGCAGGAACCTCTCCGTTACAAATCACGTCGCCGTCGACTGTGGTGACCTCGGCGATTCGGTTGCCCGTGTAAAAGAGCCGTATTGGTGGACGCACCTTCAACTCCACGACGTTTGGTCCGTAGTAGACCAGGGCGCCTGCCGCCGTAACCGGCGAGCCGTTGGCGCGTCTGCAGTTCGTCGCCACCGTATCGGTTACGACCAACGCTCGCAGGTCGGGGTACAGAAGATACTCACTCGGTCCCGCGGCGTAGTACCGACCGTCGATCTTGAGATAGGACGGCATGCTTTGAGCGTTCGCATTCTCAGCAGTTGCAACTACGCCCAGTGCCAGCGAGAAAAGTACGCGTTGGCTCAAACGCACGCAGCGCACCTTTAGTCGCCACGCGTGGCCATTTTGGCGGCAGGCACGATGACCGGCTTGCCGACTATTTTGGGAACGGCAGTTGCCGGATCCAGCGGTCTCCAACCGTCGCTAACGGCCGCCAGCGTTTCCAGCCGGCGAGTCGCTTTGACCGAAACCAGTGCTTCGCCCTGCGGCGGCTTGCCGATGACCGGCGACAGCGAGCGCCAGGCAAACGTCGAACCAGGTTTCAGCGGTACAGGGAAGCGTACCTCGGCGCTGTTTCGAGCGAAGGCATGCTCCTCGCTTGCCGTCGAAAGGTCCGCCACCAGCTCCACACCAGGCAGCTCAACAGCGCCTCCGTTGTGTATCGACGCGGTGATCTCCCAGAGCCGTTCGCCCTTGCTCTCGCCATTGATCTGCTCGACCGCCGCATCCGAGATGGCGATCACGTCCAGTGACTCCGTCGGGAGCGAAGTCGAAGCCGGCCCGCCCTTGGCGGCCACCGTTTCGGCCTTCGTGATCGGCGAGCCTTGCTCGTGTCCCACATCCACGGCTGTCGTCACGCGACCTTCGGCAATCGTGTCGCCTGAAGTCGTCTTCGCGTCCGAGCTGCAACCCGCCGCGACCACCATGCTTGCCATAGCAAGCCCCTGCATCCAATGCTTCATCATCATGACCATTCCTTGGTTGACCGGCTCGCCCGGTGAGATCACCTAACGATTTACCAGCGCATCACGCCCAATGTAAGTGGCCAAGAAATTATCTTTTGGGCCCTTGACCGGACACCTTCCTAGCGGTGACGTTTTCGTAATTCTCACCATCAGGTGAAATTAGGCAGCGGAAGACCTCACAGTTCCGCAGCATCCAGTGACCTCCAGTCACGCCTCACCACGCGCGCTACGTGCTCGCATTCCAGGTGCGGTTTCCCGTGTCACCTCAACCCGCTCAGGGCGTGCTTGTCTCGCCCACTATGGGCGCGTCATGTGCGTTCTCCTGCGGTTTCTCACTGCCGCCGTACCTCCGGGGCCTCCCTAAGCCTTCATTTACACGGGGGGCTTCGTGAGGCCTCGGCGGTCGCGGCCCAATCAGGAGTAACAACCATGCTCGATTTACACAACATCGACCCGGCCACGGAATCTACCTCCGACACCGCCGGGCTCTCGACAGCCATTCGCATTGCGATGCAGCCGACCTCCATCGACATTTGGGATGGAAAATATCGGCTTCGCAGTAAGGCTGGCGACATCATCGATCAGACCATTGATCACACCTACCAGCGTGTGGCGCGTGCCCTCGCGGAGCAGGAAGAAGGGCAGTATCAGGACTACTGGTATGAGCAATTCCTTTGGGCGCTGCGTAATGGCGCTATCCCCGCCGGCCGCATCATGTCCAATGCCGGCGCGCTGGAACACAAGAGCAAGACCTCCACCATCAACTGCACCGTGTCCGACACGATCAGCGATTCGATGGATTCCATCCTTACAAAAGTTCACGAGGCCGGGATCACACTGAAGAGCGGGGCAGGTATCGGGTACGAGTTCTCAACGTTGCGCCCGAAGGGCGCGTATGTTGCGGGCGCAGGCGCAAGTACCAGCGGGCCGCTGTCGTTCGCCGACATTTTCGACAAAGTCTGCGCGACTGTAAGCAGTGCAGGTGGGCGGCGCGGGGCGCAGATGGCAACGTTTGACGTGCAACATCCTGACGTCAGCGCCTTCGTACGCGCTAAACGCGAAAACGGTCGGTTGCGCCAGTTCAATCTGTCGCTGCTGATCACGGACAGCTTTCTTGAAGCCGTCCGCAATAATGCAGCCTGGCCCCTCGTGTTCCCGGTCATGGCGTCGGAGAAGGCAGAAATTGACTTCTCAGATTCGACGCAGGTGATCTGGCGCGAGTGGCCCGACCACGACGACGGCTACACCATCCGCGAGGATGGGATGGTCGCCTGCAAGGTCTATGCAACGATCCCGGCCAACAGGCTCTGGGATCAGATCATGGCGGCAACATTCGACTTCGCCGAACTAGGATTCATCCTCATCGATCGCGTCAACGAGATGAACAATAACTGGTGGATCGAAAATATCCGTGCGACCAATCCGTTTCAATGCGGCCATGCGTAACGCATGGAAAATCTCTTCTAATTGACTTGGAAGCCCAGCCGTGGGCGACAGGGCGCAAGCAGGGCATCAGCCCGTGCAGCGTGAACGACTGAACGAAGGGACCTTAGAGGTATCGTCTTACGATTCCCTCGAAGGATGCGACAGTCTGAGCTTCGCCATACCGGGGCTGTGCAGCGCCACATGCGACTGCCCAGCACAAAGCGGAGAGGAGAATCCGAAGCGGTTCTCCCGCCGGCACTTTGCCGGTCAGTAGACGCGTGTACGCGTCGAAAGTAACAGGAATCTGGTGGAGAACAGCCGCTCCCGCCTTACGGCAGCTGCTTGCTCGGATCGGTGAACCTTACAAAGTTCGTTCTGTCGCCTTTCACGGACAGGGCTCGCTTCGACTGGGACACCTACAAACGCGTGGTGCGTGTCTTCACCCGCATGCTCGACAACGTTGTCGAGATCAACGGCCTGCCGCTAGAGCAACAGCGACAGGAGATCCTAAATAAGCGCCGCCACGGAATGGGCTTTCTGGGCCTCGGCTCAACAATGACCATGCTTGGGTTGCGCTATGGCTCACCAGCGTCCCTGGAGTTTACCGATGAGGTGAGCAAACAGATGGCTCTGGAAGGCTGGCGCGTCGCGTTGGACCTCGCCAAAGAGAAGGGCCCTGCCCCGATCCTCAACGACTGCACGCACGTCACGCCCGAACTGCTCAGGCTCCGCCCCGAGATGGTCACCGACGGCTACAAGCTCGGCGACATCATCCTCAACGCGGAGTTGCATGCGCGCTATAGCAGGTACATGCAGCAGATTGCCAAAGAGGATCCGGCACTGGTGGAGGAACTGGCTCGCGTGGGCGCTCGCTTTACGCACCACACCTCAATCGCGCCGACTGGAACGATCAGCCTGAGTCTGGCCAACAACGCCAGCAACGGCATCGAACCCAGCTTCGCGCACCACTACAGCCGCAACGTAATCCGCGAGGGCAAGAAGACCAAAGAGAAAGTCGAGGTCTTCAGTTTCGAGCTCTTGGCCTGGAGAACGCTGGTGAATCCCGAGGCGATGCCCGGCAGCAACGATCCGAAGATCAGTCTTCCCGACTACTTCGTTTCCGCTGACGACATCACACCAAAGGAGCACATCGACGTCCAGGCCGCTGCCCAGCGGTGGGTCGATTCGTCGATTTCAAAGACGTGCAATGTCCCCACCCAGATCCCTTTCGATGAGTTCAAAGGCATCTACCTTTACGCCGCCAGTAAAGGGCTAAAGGGCTGCACCACGTTCCGCTTCAATCCGGAGGCCTTTCAAGGCGTGCTGGTGAAGGAGCAGGACCTGGCGAACACCATTTACCGCTTCGAATTAGAAGACGGAACGGTTGTGTTGGCGAGAGGCAACCAGCAAATCGAATACGACGGCGAGCTGCACAGTGCGGCCAACTTATTCGACGCCCTTAAAGAAGGCATGTACGGCCGCTACTAGCCCCGCATGTTCATCACTCAACTGGAATGGACGCTGGCACAACGCCAGCGTCCGAAAGGAGATTCGCATGACGATCCAGATTGAACACAAGATCAAGGCGTACAGCATTTTTCGCCCCGAAGATCACAACAACATAGCCAAGTCAGACGGTTTCACGAACGATATGGACCGTCGGCTTGTGCTCAGCAAAGTGCCCCGGCCGCTTGCCTCCAGTTTGCGCTGGCAAAAGCGGCCGCGCCTCGCCGGCGGAAACCCGTCGTGGACGTATATGGTTGACTCTCCTAACGGTCGCTTCGGCGTGCTTGTGGGGCATGTGCCAAACGGTCCCGACTCCAAGGGCGAACCGTTTGAGTGCTGGGTGCTTGGCGAGGCACCACGCGGTCTCAACGCGGTCTGCAAGTCGCTTTCCATGGACATGCGATCGCGCGATCGCGGGTGGCTCCGAATGAAGCTCGATTCACTCAGCAACTGTCCGGGTGAAGCGTTCGACATGGTCATGCCGAACGAGACGCTGGTACGGGTCAAGAGCGACGTCGCGGCCTTTGCTCAACTTGTCCGATACCGCTGCGCCGAACTGGGTGCCTTCGATGACGAAAAGCTCACCGACACACCTCTTGTCGACGCGCTGATGTCGAAAAAGGAACCCAAGGCCGGTCCGGACGGCACGCTTGCTCCTAACTTCTCGATACGGAATTGCGCGACAGGCGACGACTTTGAGATGTTCCTCAAAGAAGCAGTGCTCGACAACGGGCAACGTCGGCCGTTTTCGGTATGGTTCTCAGGCGAATACGCCCCTTCGCTCGATGGCTTGGCCAAGTGCCTCTCCATTGATCTGCGGGTTAGCGATATCGACTGGGGGGCGCGCAAGCTGCGGCAGCTTCTCGATGTAACCGAGCCTCGCGGGGATTTCCTCGCGCAGGTCCCGGGTAGCGATAAGTCGACCCTCTACGGGTCTACCGTCGCCTACATCGCGAGCCTGATCCTGCGTCGACTCAATGTGGTCGGTTTGGTAAACGATCGCGGTGAGGCCACCCACGATTCCGCGGTCATTGATCTCGGAGCGGAACGGGAGGCGCGGCAGGAACCGTCGACCCACGAAGGCAGGCCGAAAGGGCTTCTTTGTGAAGGTTGCGGCTCCTACACGGCGCGTATCTCAGAAGGTTGCAAAGTGTGTACGTGCGGTTTTAGCAAGTGCGGTTAGCGGTATGCAATCCGGTCCCCTCACTCGAAGGCGCAGTTCATCGCGCTTTCGAGGGAGGGGAGCCATTTCTGCGTGTGGCCCCTTTTGCAGGGCCCTTTTTTGTGGTATTTATTTGTCATAGCGTGACGCCCTAGGTGACACGAAAAAGGCTCCTCTGGCCTTGCAGAATTTTGTGAGTCATTGACTCCAAAGAAGCTACCTGAAGGCTCAAGTTCAGGCTCAACCACCCCGACCGGGAGATCTCTCCTGATGCTCGGGGGCTCCTCCGGTTACTTCCAGAGGAGTCCACATGCACCACACCACTCTTGCGCTTGTATGCCAGAGCACTCCGATCCACGAGCAATTGACGACATGCTTCCCGGCTCAATCGCCTTATGAAGCGGCCGCCATTGCTGTCAGTGACGTAGTTGCACTGCGCTACCTGTATGAGTTTGCGTACGACTGCACCATCAATCCTGAAGGAATCTCCGATTCTGAGCTCGCTGCCAACTTGCAGCGCGCAGAAGGACTGATGTTCAGCGCACTTAATTGTCTCGATGACGATGACGTGCAAAGCATCCTCGCGTCGCACCAAGACACGGACCTTGATGGTTCCAGTTTTTCGGTAACGACACTCGAAGATGTCCGTCGCCTAGCGACAGTCACCACGTAAACCAAGCGCCACCACACCACCACCCGACCGGGAGAACCTCCCGATCTCGGGGGATTCCTTCGGTTTTCTCTTGCCTTAGGAGTCCACCATGAACACCAACAACAATTGTCAGCAGCAGATCGCGGTTCTGTTTCAACAGGAAAGCGGATTGGTTCAGAAGCTACAGGATGCCCACCAACAGATTCACCTGGACATCAAGCTGGGCCAGAAATACCTGACAAATGGAGATGTCTGGGATCGCATCGAGTCCGTTGAGCGTCAGCTCGGCAAGGTGCGTACTCAACTCAGACACGCGCGTCGCGTCGATCCGGTCTTCAATCCGGAAGCCGCCACGTTCGAACAGCTGCTTGATCTGCTGTCGGACGATGATTTGTCGGGAGCGTTCTGCACCGACACCTCGCGTGAAGGTGCCCTCGCGGCGGCCTGAATCTCTCACAACCACCACCCGACCGGGACGAATCTCCCGTGTCTGGGGGCTTCTCCGGTCGTTCTCACTGGAGATGACGCCATGTCTAAAGTGGCAATAAAATCGCTTAGCAAACGCGCTGCTTTCGCTCGTCGGAGATTCCGCCGCGCATCGCAAACGTGGGTGATCAAGCCTCATCAACAAAACAGCGTATCGGCTGCTTCACCGGCCCCGGCCACCCCGACGCAACTTGATTTCTTCGGCTTCACGAACAGCACGCTGGTCTATCAGATCCGGCCCAAGTTCAAGCGGAAATTGAAGCGACGGGGTAAGGGTCTGCAGTACAAGATGCTGCTTCGAATCCGCAACGCGGAAAGAAAGTTGGCATTTCGCAGCAAAGCTTCCAAAGAGCACGCGCTGCGTAACGATGAAGCATGGAGTGATAACGACATCCGTCGCCTTCACTACATTCTTCTCGTCGGTACGCTCATCACGCTCAGAGACCACGCAGAGATTGACTCGGTTCGCGCCGCTGAAATCTGGACGTGGATCGAGCGCAAAGGCATGGGCGACTTCACCTTCGACGCCTGCGTGGCGATTGCCGGTGAGTTGTCCGTCGATCCAGCCTTTCGTAATCCGTTTCCCGAAGTCGATGTCGACTTCCGGGGCGCAGATCCGGAAGGGTTGCGGGCGCTAGCAAAACACCTTGTTCGAAAGAATTTCGGTGCGCTACCGCCACATGCTGGGCTTCTGCGTCGCGGCATTCGTGCTGCCGAAACAGGAGATCCAGATGCAATCGAGTGGTGCCTGGCTGATGCCAGCGACCCACTGGGTTTCGTGTCGTGTTGCGACGCTCTGGGCTTTGAGCCTGAATCCGTTCGCAGCCAGATCGATTTACCCGTCAATGCATCGATGGATCGATCAATCGCAGCCTAACCACAAGCACCACTTCAAACCACCCAATCGGGGGACGTGTTCTCCCGATATTGGGGGCACCGTTCCCCTTTCTTTTTTAAGAGAGGTTAACGATGAACAGCAACACACACACCGTGCCAGTGGATCTGGCCGATGCCGGCTTCGGTGATGCCTACCGAGGTGCAGTTCTCCCAGGGTTCACTGGAATGGAAGGCAGCCACTACAGCGTGCCTATTGATCCGGAGTACCAGTTCGACAACATCGACGCGATGCGTTTGATGTCGCAGGCCTGGACACGCGAATGGGAGCGTCCTGATCATCGCCACCGCAAGGGGGTGCTGTTCTTTGGACCGACCGGCAGCGGCAAGTCCTCGTTCGCCGAGCAGTTCTTCGCTCGGTTGCGGGTACCCGTTGTTCGCGTGACCTGGAATCCGAAGCGGGAAGCCGACCAAATGATCACCGATAAGGTGCTCATCGACGGAATGCTGCTGGACAAGGATCAAGCGATCGTCATCGCGGCCCGACTTGGACTGCCGTTGATCATCAACGAGCTGGACCTGGCCGATCCCGGCGAACTCGTCAGTCTCAACGACGTGATCGAAAAGGGCGTAATCACTATGCCAAACGGTGACTCGTTCATCGCTGCGCGCGGATTTTTCGTTAGCGCAACGTCGAACACCTCAGGTGTAGACGATGAGGAAGGTGTGTATCACGGCACGCGAAGCCAGAATGCCTCGACACTGAGGCGCTTCTTCCAACTCCGGATGGGTTACCCCACCGAAGCCACGGAGAAGGCGTTCCTGGCCGAGCTGTTCCCAACGCTGTCCGAAGCGTTTGTCGGCAGTGTCGCGAAGGTCGTGACCAAGATTCGCCAGGCCTATGAAGGTACGTTGGACGGGAATCGGCTTTCTAAGCCCATTTCTCGGCCCGAGGTTATCGATTGGGTCGACCTGATGGGCCGCTTCGCCTACCTCAAAGCTAAGGGGGTGAACGTCGCGGAATACGCCATGGGCTTTGCGTTCTTCAACGGACTCTGCGAAGGCGACAAGACCACGGTGCATCACATCATCGAACAGCACTTCGGGGAGGACCAGTAATGTCCAAGGTCACTCTCCGTAAGCCCGGCTCTCCCAAAGCGAGTTTTGTCGCGGTGGAGACAAAGGAAAACGGTGATGTGTATGTCAGCAGGTGGAAGGAGGGAGCGAAGGCCGCCAAGGGGATCAACTTCCCAGCAGCATCCTTCGCACCCACCTCAGCCTCAGAGCGTAGAGATGCGATCGTCAAGGAGGAAGCAGCGAACGGATACGTCCTGCAGCACGCCGACTTCAAAACCGACGCCACTGTCTACAGCTTCATGCTCACTTTGCTGCATGAAACGATGCCGCACGCCCTCAAAGTATTCGAGGCGTTCGGTATCGCGATCGCCGACCCGACATCCACGGCTCAACAGGCTGTCATCGGTTCGGAGTTCGTAATCAAGCGCACCGTCAACGACATCCGCATCACGGCCGCACTCTCGTGCGACCGCAGCGATCCGGTCCAGAACAGCATCCTGCTTCGCCACTTGGCGATCGCACGCTGCCTGTCAACCGACGCTGAGGTGTTCGAGAACACCCAGACACAGATCGACCCGATCAAAGCGCTTAAACGCGCCCGCTTGGACCTCGACGAGTCTGTCCTCGAACCGCTCTATTGCTTCGGTGTCCTGCGGCGACCGGTTGATCTCTCACGAGAATTCACCGGCGCAGCGGAAACACCGTTTGCTGTGGGGTTCTGATGCATTCGCAGGGGCCACCTCATCGCCCCTGCTTTTCCCTCTGATTTTAGGGGGCTTTTCCGTGATCGTTTGATGTTGAGCAATCAGGGTCAAGTCACTTGAGTTTGCAGTCCACTCTTGGACTCGAAAGCCAGCAGAAGGCTCAAGTTCTGCAACAACTCCCGACCAGGGCGACCTTCGCCCTCAAGGGGTGAAGTCCGCGCTTTGTTCGGCCCCCCCGTGGCCGGCCAATCGCACCGGTCACTTCTCTGTGCACGGAGACTTCACGATGATCAGCAACACAACAACTGTTCTCGAAGGGCTGGTGCTTTACCACCCGATGATCGAGATATGGAGCGGTACGGTGCGTATTAGCCGTTCCGTGGACTTGGCCAACGCCGAGTCCCATTTGCCGCCCTCTGAGCTTGTCTCAGATGGTCGGAAGCGGATAGTCCCCAAAGACCCGCTTAAAGCGCTTCTCACCATCCGCAAGGCCGTAGAGAGGCTCCTCAAAGGTCCAGGCATTCCCATGATGGGAGGTGTGGCGGTTCCCGAAACGATGGCGTCAGTGATCGAGGCTGAGCTCCCCAAGCTTGAGTCCACGTTCAACGATGCTGTCAATGAGCTGTGCTCGGGTCTTCTCGTCTCTTACCAGGCGCTTGAAGACACGTGGCCAGAATGGGCACCCATGCTCCGCAAGTCGCGCCTCAAAGAGGCCGACGTGCGCGCACGGTGCAGGTTTGACGTCGTCGCCCTACGGGCTGCGGCGCCGGATGCTTCACGTTCTGCCGGTGCAGCGAAGCGGTTTGACCGCATCGCGACAGCTGCTCTACCGAAACTGCTTGAGGACATCGCCGCGCGAGCGGAGGAGATACTCGAGCAGAGCTTTCGCGGTAAGGGAGTTGTCACACAACGCCAGCTCACCCCTGTGCGCCGTTTGGTAGAAAAGCTCGACACATTTAGCTTTCTCGATCCACGCGTCGCACCGATGGCCGGGTCGTTCGTCAACCAGCTCGCTGGTCTGCCGAAAGCCGGTCCTCTCAACGCAAGTCATACCGCCACTGTCGTGACGGTACTCAAGACGCTTGCGGATCCCGACCTGATGCTGACGCATGGGTCTTCCGCAATCTCAACCACCAACTTCGACAGCGATCCTGCCGACAGTTCGCCACCCTCACTCCTGCCGCTATTTGCAGATGTGGAGGCCGCTGACTTCGTCGTGGATCACGTCCTGGACACACCGTCCTCGTCAACGCACAAACGCGTTGTCGAGCCGGAAGTCCAGTTCAGCGTCGGCTTCTAGAGGAAATTCAAGATGAACACCTCTCTTTTGTCCCAACTGCAGGGTCTGTTGCTTGGCAATACCGCAAGTGAATTGAACCTGCTGCGCAAGGCCAAGGCACTCGCCGTGGCCATTCCGCTCATTGCCCAGTCCCTGGTGGACACCCTCGGCAAAAAGATCCGCCTGCGCCGGCAAACCGGACCTGGTGGATGTACCGATGGCAAAACCATTTGGCTGATGGACACGCCGCTTCCGAGCAATGCGAAGGACACCGAGCGATTCGTGCTCTACGTCGCTCTCAAGCTCGGGCTGGTTCACCACGAAGTCGGTCACGTCAACGAGTCTGACTTTTCGTTGGGCCGGTTGGCTGATCCCCTCGAGCGTCATTTGGAGGGAATCGTGGAGGACGTGCGTCAGGAAAACGCGCACATCCAGCGCTTCAAGGCAGCGAGGAAGTATCTCGATGCCCTGTCGATCGCCAGCATTCACTTGGGTCTTAATAGCCCGGTGGGTGCCGACGAACCGCCAATCGCCGTGTTCACTGCGTACCTGTTGTTCCGCTTACGTGCTGAGTATCGCAACGAACCACACTTCCAGCCGCTCGCCGATCAGGCCGAGTTGGTCATGAAGGACAAGTTCACTCGCGGTGTCTTGGTGCGACTCGAAGCATTGCTGCCGAAATTTGAACGCCTGCAGAGCACCGCAGACGCTCAGGCAATGGCCAAGGAAATCGCGAGCTTCATCCGCGATGAAATCCAGGCTGTACAGCAAGAGCAGCAGCAACGCCAACAACAACAGCAACAACAGCAACAACAACAACAAGCCGCATCTCAGGGCCAAGGCCAAGGTTCCGCGTCCGACGACGACACCAGCGATGGTGAGTCGTCTGACGACACCGAGGCTCAAGCTCAGGCAGATGCTCAGCCCCAAGACTCCAACGAGCCCGACGCGTCGCAAGACAACATCGGACCGGGCGAGCAAGGGCAGGGCAGTGGCACCGCCGACAATCCTTCAGCTTCCGATGCTCAATCGGGTGCGGGAGAGGAAACCGGCGGCGCCAACGGCACGGGGAACAACCCCTTTAGCGATCTTGACGACGCCCAGCTTCAGCAGTTGGCGCAGGCGCTTCAGGACATGCTGGATGGGAAGGACGCCGATCAGGCCAAGGGCGACCTCGACGAGGCAATCCGCAATCAGTTAGATCAGCTCACCTCAGACCTGGCTTCCAAGCCACTCGACGGGTGGAGTCAGGTCGATATCGAGAGCATCGATGCGGCCAATCTGAGCTTCAGTGGAGAGCTTCACACCGGGGGAGACTACGACCTCAACAAAGCCGTCTCAGTGGTCTCACGTTTGCGCTGTCGCCTCAAGCGAGAGATGCAGGCAATGAGTATCACCAAGACGGACCGTGGTCGGCATGGTGGACGAATCGATGTTCGCATGGTCTATCGCGCGGCTCTCGGTGACCCCCGGATATTCCGGAAGGTCAGTGAGGGCATCACGGTAGATACCAGTGTCTTGTTGCTGTGCGATGTGTCGGGTTCGATGCACGAGCACAACAAGATAGCTCTGGCCAATCAGGCGCTCTACGCAACTGCGTGTGCGTTGCAGGCGATGCCGGGGGTAGAGGTGGCGGTGGCAGCGTTTCCGGGCCGCCAGCTGGTCTTGCCCTTCGGTGCCAGAGCCAATCGGGAACAGGCGCGTTTCAGCCTGGTGTCGACGGGTTCCACACCGATGCATGAAGGCGTCGCCATGGCGCACCGGATGCTCAGCACACGGCGTAAGCCGCGAAAGCTGTTGATGGTGCTCACCGATGGTGAAGCGGATTGCATGGGCTCTGCGCAGGCCAGTTTGGATGCCGCGGAGCATGCAGGAATCGAAACGTACGGCATCGGGATCATGACCGACTATGTCCAGCATCTGTTTAACAACTGGGCGGTCGTCATGGATGTCGAGCAACTGCCTGAGGTCATGTTGACGATGCTGAAAGGTCGTCTTACTCAGCGCCGTGCCGCCTGACCACTAGCAATAGAGCCCCAGCAACATCGGGGCTCGTTTTTTTAACCCATCGCGGGATCTCGCCCGCATGGGGAGGTCTTGCCAACTTTTTGGAGGGCTTCTCCATGCAACGATCTAACCCGCACACGTTACGTGCTTCCAATTCCTCTTTTGGTGGAGGTGGTAGATGAGCAAGCTGGATCAATACATCGAGTACACCAATACCGTGCGTCAAGCGGCCTCTGGCCGCTGGGATCACGTGCTTGCTCGCCTAGTTCCCGAAATCGCTGAGGCACTCGCTAAGCCCGGACGTCATGTGACCTGCCCGTTTCATGGCGGTGAGCGCGACTTCCGTGTCCCTCGCGAGGTGGCTGAAGAGGGGAAATGCTTCTGCACCTGTGCACCCGGCGCCAACCAGGGTCGTGGTCACTGGGACGGTTTCGCGATGATCCAGCACGCTAGACGCTGGGACTTCAACAAAACCGTCGAAGAGGTTGACGCAGTGATCGGCGGGAAAGGCTGCGTGCCGATCCCGAACACACCGATCAATCGCATCACCCCTGAACAGCAGAGGGAGAAGGACGAAAAGTGGAAACGCAACATGCAGCGGTGGTGGAAAGAATCTGTTCCACTCGACCACCCATCTGCCAAGCCTGCGCGGCTGTTTTTTAAGTCGCGTCAGCTCGGCGAGGTTGTCATGCCGCTTGAAGACCTCGGGTTTCACAGAGGCCTTCAGTACTACGACGAAGACTTTAAGCTTGTTGGCAGTTTTCCGGCCATTATTGCCATCGTGCGCACGCCCGATGGTCGCGTTAGCACCGTCCATAGAACCTACCTCACGCCGGAAGGCGCTAAGGCATTTCAGGGCGAGGCGTCGCGCAAGCAATACAAGTCACCAAGCACCCACCCGGTAAGGGGAGCTGCAGTTCGTCTCGATAAAGCCGTCGGGCCAGTACTCAATCTGGCAGAAGGCATAGAGACAGCTCTGGCTGCTCGCGCAATTACTGGCCAAGCGTCTTGGTCAACGCTAAACAAGGAGCTTATGCGCCAAGTGCGCATCCCGGCTCAAGTCAAGATCGTCACGATCTGGGCTGACCGCGATGCCAGCTACGGTGGTCAAGAAGGAGCGTTCGCGCTTATGGATCGCTTGCGAGGCGAGGGGATGTCGGCGGTGGTGATGATGCCTCCGTTCGCTATCCCTGACGGCAAGAAGTCCATCGATTGGAACGACGTAGTTGCCTCGCTCGGCCTTGCCAATGCCCGCAACCATTTTGAGGTTGTGCGCTGGAAGCGTGGCCAAGCAGAGTACCTGCGAAAACAGGGCGTCGAATCGGACATCGGCGTGACCCGCAAGCAAGTGGCGGGCGCGTCGTGATCCTTCGTAGCGATCGGTTCGAAACCACCCCAGGGTCGACAGGCGAGTGCGCGGTACTGGCACCGCCTGCCGATTTCTCGGGCGACGGTAGAGCGTTTACGGAGTGGCTGCGAAACAGCTACGACAACGACCCTCTCATTCGTCAGGTGCTCGCCATC
>ENA-ORBV01010951-ORBV01010951.1-microbial-mat-metagenome-genome-assembly--contig:-NODE-10951-length-14361-cov-4.845421_pt1 | contig 14361 bp, 10 predicted proteins | sample MGYA00237777_ERZ505514 | MGnify/ENA primary metagenome ERZ505514 (study PRJEB26160, sample SAMN06269048) | microbial mat metagenome | isolation source: Oligotrophic lake microbial mat | place...
CCACAACCCCCTCCACCAGCGCTACATACTCCTTCTTCACCCGCCCCGCAGTCCACGCCCGCGTCAACACCCTCAGCGCCGCCTCCGTCTTTGCAACAACTAACACCCCACTCGTCTCCTGGTCGAGCCGATGCGGAAACCAGAACCGCTCCCCCTTCAAATGCCATGCCAGCGCATTGGCAAGCGTCCCCGTCTTCACATGCATCGTCGGATGCACCAGCATCCCCGCCGCCTTATTTACAACAATCAACCCCTCGTCCTCAAACAGCACCTCAAGCGGAATCTCCTCCGCCCGCCGCGCCGTCGCCGCCTCAAGATCGACATCAATCGACACAAGCTGCCCGGCCCGCAGCTTCCGCCCCCAGTTCTCCACCACCTCACCTGACACAAGGCAAAAGCCCTGATAAACCCGCCCCTGCAAATACATCTGGCTCAACCCGCCAAAACGCCGAACGAGAAAGCGCTTAACACTCAGGCCTTCCTCCTCCACCGCGACAATCAGTTCCATCAAACGCTCAAATCCTTTCAAAACTGGTTCAATAGTATAAGAGACCATATTTAATGCGAATTGCCTACTTTGACGCGTTCTCCGGCGTAAGCGGAGACATGACCGTCGGTGCCCTGATCGACGCTGGTGCCGATGCCCATAAACTGATCCACGGTCTCGAACATCTGGCCCTGGGTGCAACATACAAAGCCACCAAGACAGTCCGTTACGGCATCACCGCCACCAAGTTCGACGTCCTCATCGGCGACCAACCGGCCGACCAGGTCCATCACCACCATGACGGCGAGCACCACGATCACGACCATACCCACGATCAAACCCACGATCACAGCCACCGCGGCCTCACCCAGATCCTCGAGCTGATCGACAAAGCCAAGATCCCCGCCCCCGTCAAAGCCTCGTCAAGCCGCGTCTTTCAGGTCCTCGGTGAAGCCGAAGCCGCCGTCCACGGCCTTCCAATCGAGGAGGTCCACTTCCATGAAGTCGGTGCCGTCGATTCCATCGCCGACATCGTCGGGGCCTGCTACGGTCTCCACCTCTTGAAAGTCGACGAAGTCTATAGCGCCCCCATCAACGTTGGCTCCGGCACAGTCAAGGCCGCCCACGGAATGCTCCCCGTACCCGCCCCTGCCACCGCCCTGTTGCTTAAGGGTAAGCCCATCTACGTCGACGGCCCCGCCTTCGAGCTCACCACGCCAACAGGAGCTGCTATCCTCGCGGCCCTCGCCAAAGGCTACGGCAACATGCCCTCCCTCAGCATCAGCTCCCTCGGCTACGGTGCCGGCACCAAAGACTTCCCCAACCGCGCCAACGTCCTCCGCATCACCATCGGCGACAAACTCGATTCAAACGAAGCCCAAACCGTCCTCCTCATCGAAGCCAACATCGACGACTCTTCTCCCCAGGTCCTCGGCTACACCATGGACCAGCTCTTCCTCGCCGGAGCCCTCGACGTCACGCTAACCCCCGTCCTGATGAAGAAGAACCGCGCCGGCCACATCCTCACCGTTGTCGCCAAACAAGAGGACAAAGACGCCCTGTCGAACCTGATCTTGCGCGAAACCACCACCCTCGGCCTACGCATCTCCAGCGCCGAACGCCGCACCCTCCCGCGCGAATTTATCGAAGTCAAAACCCCCTTCGGCCCCGTACGGATTAAGGTCACCGCCAACGGTTTCGCCCCAGAATTCGACGACTGCCAAGCCATCGCCCGCGAGAAGAACGTTCCCCTCAAGGAAGTCCTCTCGGCCGCTAATTTTGCCTACCTGAAGACGAAAGCCTAATGTCCAAGTACTACCTCACGACCCCGATTTATTACGTCAACGCCGCTCCCCATATCGGGCACACCTACACCACGCTGGTCGCCGATACCATCAAGCGCCTCAAGGCTATGCAGGGCATCGAAGCTTATCTCGTTACCGGCACTGACGAACACGGCCAGAAGATCGAACGAGCCGCCACCAAGATCGGCAAGAGCCCGCAGGAATACACAGACCTCATCTCCGCCGAGTTCGAAAATACCTGGAAGCAACTCGGCCTCGCAATCGACAAGTCCCAACGCACTACCTCGCCCCAGCACGCCGCCGCCGTAGCCAAACTCTTCGCCGCCTGCGATGCTGCCGGCTACATCTACAAGGGCAGCTACAGCGGTTACTATTCCGTCACCAGCGAAGCCTTTGTCGCCGATGCCAAAGAAGGCGACGTCGACCCGGACTCGGGCCAACCCCTCGAGCTGGTCACTGAAGAAAACCTCTTCTTCAAGCTCTCCGCCTTCCAGGACAAAATCATCGAATTGCACGAAACGAATCCACAGTTTTTGCAACCCGAATCGCGCCGCAACGAAGTCCTCGCCTTCCTCAAGAACGAGAAGCTGCAAGACCTCTCGATCAGCCGCACCACCGTCAAATGGGGCATCCCTGTCCCCGAACATCCCGGCCACGTCTTCTACGTCTGGTTTGACGCGCTGATGACCTACTGGTCTGCCGTCGAAGGAACAGACCTTTGGCCGGCTGACCTCCACCTGATGTCCAAAGAGATTGTGCGCTTCCACGCCATCTATTGGCCCGCCTTCCTGATGGCCGCCAACTGGCCACTGCCCAAGCGCATTTACTCGCACGGCTGGCTTCTCTTTGAAGACAACAAGATGTCCAAAAGCCGCGGCAACATCGTCCGCGCCACTCCCATCCAACAGGTGATGGGCTTTGACGCCCTGCGCTACTTCCTGCTGCGAGAAATCCCTTTCGGCTCAGACGGCAGCTTCAGCTTTGACGCCCTCGTCGCCCGCTACAATTCTGATCTCGCCAACGGCCTCGGCAACCTGCTCAGCCGCACGCTTTCGATGATCCTCCAGTACCGCGAAGGCAAAGTCCCCGCGCCCGTAGAAGCCGACGCTTCAGCCATTCCCGTGGCCCTCGCACATTACGAGAACTTCGAGTTCCACAAGGCGCTGGAAACCATCTGGCGCTGGATCGGCGAGCTCGACAAATACATCGTCGAAAACGCCCCCTGGAAGCTGGCCAAAGACTCCTCGCCCGAAGCCCAGGCCCGTCTTGACGCCGTCCTCTATCGCTGCTTCGAGAGCCTCCGACTGATTACCGCACTGGCCGCTCCGGTCATTCCTGAGTCTGCCGCCAAGATCGCATTGCAACTTAACATCCAGGGTCCCCTGACCTGGGGTCACACCCCTCAAGGCCACCCCATCGGCGAGATCTCGCCCGTCTATCCGCGTCTCGACGCCAAGGTCGCCATCGAACAAATGAAGACTCTTGAAACCGAAGAGCTAGCCCGTCAGAATGCTCTCCTCGGTAAGGTGGAAGAAGCACCGCTGGTCAACATCCCACCAATCGCCGAGACCATTTCCATCGACGATTTCGTCAAGGTCGACCTCCGCGTTGGCCAGGTCTTGAGCGCTGAAACCGTCAAGGGCGCCGACAAGCTCCTCCACCTCAAGATCGATATCGGCGAGCCCACTGGACCCCGCACCATCGTCGCGGGAATCGCCAAAGCCTACTCACCTGAGTCCCTGATCAATCGCAAAGTGGTCATCGTCGCCAACCTGGCCCCGCGCAAGCTCAAAGGCATCGAAAGCCAGGGCATGATCGTCGCCGCCAGCCTCGAAGGCGGCAGCCCTGCCCTCGCCGCATTCCTCGAAGAAGTACCCGTAGGAGCCCGTCTGAAGTGATCGACAGCCACTGTCACGTCGACAGCGATCAATTCGATATAGACCGGGATGCAGTGATCGCCCGTGCCCTGGCCGCCGGAGTTAGCACCATGCTCGCCATCGGAACCGGCGAAGGCCCTCCGCATCTCGATGCAGCAATCCAGCTTGCCGACAAACATGAGGTATTCCTCGCAACGGTAGGCGTACACCCCCACAGCGCAATTCGCGTAAACCCGGAAACATATCCTGAGCTAAACCGTCTTGCGCGGCATCCAAAGTGTGTGGCCATAGGTGAAATCGGTCTCGACTATCACTACGACTTCTCGCCCCGCGAGGAGCAACACGACGTATTCATCAAACAGCTGTATCTGGCCAAGGAACTGCGCCTCCCGATCATCATCCACACCCGCGAGGCGTGGCGCGACACGATAGACATTCTCAAACAACACTGGGATAACACCCTGGGCGGCATCTTCCACTGCTTCAGCGAAGGTGTGGCCGAGGCTGAAGAAGCCCTCGCGATGAACTTCCACTTCGGCCTTGGCGGTGTCCTCACATTCCCAAAGGCAGATAAGCTGCGCGAGGCCGCCAGCTTCATCCCGCTCGATCGGATTCTGCTCGAAACCGACGCACCTTACCTTGCGCCCATTCCTTTCCGGGGCAAGCGCAACGAGCCAGCTTATGTGGTCAATACCGCAAAGCGCCTAGCCGCCCTCCGAGGCCTCACCCTGCCAGAGCTCGACGACCTGACCACGCAAAATTTCCGCCGTCTATTCTCGGCTAAACTGGAGCAACCGTCATGAAGACGCTGACCCAAGCTGTCTCGATGAAACAAATTCTCGACCTCGTGCGCGAAGATCTCGCCCGCGTCGAGAAAGCAATTGGGCTCGAAACCGTCGGCTCTATCGCCGCCGTAAACACCATCTCTCACCACATGCAGTCTGCCGGTGGCAAACGCCTCCGGCCCATCCTGCTACTTCTTTCAAGCCGTCTGGTCTCCTCAAACACTGAGACCACAGAAGAAGCCATCCAGCTGGCTGCAGTAGTTGAACTCATCCACACGTCAACACTCGTGCACGACGACGTCATCGACGAGGCCAAAACTCGTCGGGGCCAAGCTTCTGCTAACGCCCTCTGGGGCAATCAGATGAGCGTCCTCGCCGGCGACTGGCTCTATATGCAGGCCTTCCAGATCGCGATGCGCCAGCGCAATTTTTCGATCCTCGACATCCTCATTGGCCTCACCCAAACCATGGTCGAAGGTGAATTCCTGCAAATGGATCGCCTCGGCCACATAGATATTTCGGAAGCCGATTACATGGAGCTGGTAGACCGTAAGACCGCCAGCCTCTTCAACGCCTGCTGCCGCCTGGGCGCAATGGCCGGTGGTGCAAACGACACCCAATCTGCCCGCCTCGGTGAATTCGCCTGGAACCTCGGCATGGCCTTCCAGTTGATCGACGACATCCTCGATTTCACATCCAAAGAGACCATCCTCGGTAAGCCCGTTGGCAACGACCTCGCCGAAGGCAAGGTCACCCTCCCGCTGCTCTACTCACTCGTTGAAACCACCCGCGAAGAAACCCGTATGATTGAAACGATCCTCAAAGATCGCAGCTATGAGCGCGTGCCCTTCTCGGCTGTCCTTGAAATCATCGAAAAGTACAAGGGCGTAGAAAAAGCTCACGAACGTGCGCAACAGTTTACCGCCCGAGCCCGTCAGGTGATTGACACGTTTCCCGACTCTCCTTATAGGAAGGCGGTTCTAACGATCGCCGACATCATTACCGAACGAGATCGTTGACACCCAATGAAAAAGTTAGCAATAGCCCTGGCCCTGATCCTTATCTCCGGGCTGGGGCTTTTCTATTACGTCAAGAGTAGGGCCAAACAAGATTGGGAACCCCTCGCCCGGAAGCGTCTCATCACCTACCTCGAAGAAAGATTCGACAGTAAAGTCGACATCGGGGAACTCGACTTCAACCACCTCGAAGGCACCAGGATCGAAGCGATCGGGAAAAACTTCAAGCTCCACTTTGAGCGGCGCACCGACATCCCGCCGATCATCGCCTTCGACCAGATCAAGATCGAATCCGATATCGCCACTCTCTACAATGGCCCGCGCGTCATCAACCGCGTCGTCATCAAGGGCCTCAAGCTCACGATCCCACCAAGGGCCGAGCGTCCCAAGATGCAGCCCGGGCCACCATCTCAAAACCCAATCCTCATCGAGACCATCGTCGCTGATGGAGCAACGCTCGTGATCCTTCCCAGTAAAGCCGGCAAAGAACCCCTCGATTTCGCGCTCACCAAACTCACTCTCAAAACCAACGGTGCCAACCAACCCTTCTCCTACCAAACCACCCTCACGATTCCCAAGCCACCCGGCCTCGTAACGGCAACCGGCCACTTCGGTCCCTGGAATGGACAGGACCCTCGGCAGACCAAACTCGATGGCACATACAACTATGTGGAAGCCGACCTCGGAGTCTTCAAAGGCATCGATGGCACGATGGCATCAACTGGTAAATTCTCAGGCGCACTGGAAACCATCGACGCAGAAGGTGAGTGCCGTGTACCCAATTTCCGCCTCTCCATGGCAGGCAATCCTGTTCCTCTTACCGTCCAGTACAAGGCCTTGGTCGACGGAGCGGACGGGGACACATATCTGAAGCAAGTCAACGCAAAACTGGGCAACACCTACTTCACTGCCAAAGGTGAAGTCGTGGGCCTCAAAGGCCATCCCGGCCGCGCAATCCACCTCAACGTGATCATGCCCAAAGGCGACCTTAAGGACATTCTCAAGCTCGCGATGAAAGGCAACAAGCCCTTCCTCGAAGGCGCGGTCAACCTCAAGTCCAGCATAGATATCCCAAGAGGAAATGTTCATGTGGTTGAGAAGCTCAAACTCAAGGGTCGCTTTGAAATCCGCGAAGCCAATTTCACCTCAGACGCAATTCAGGACAAGATCGACGGCCTCGCCAAACGCGCCTCCGGGCACCCAAAGGGCAAAACCTTCGAGAACATACCCGCCACTTTCAACGGTCAATTCCGAATGGCCGAAGGCAAGCTCGATTTCGAACCCGTCGTCTTCGTAGTCCCGGGGGCACTTGTGGATCTGACTGGCTCCTACCAGGTCGAACCCGGCACCCTCGACTTCCACGGCTCTCTCAACCTTGATTCCAAAGTCAGCGATACCTTCGGCGGCTGGAAGCGCTGGGCACTCAAGCCCTTCAATCCGATATTCTCGAAGAACGACGTTGGAACGTATCTACCTATCAAAATCACCGGCGACAAGGATAATCCCCAATTCGGTCTCGACCGGAAGAAGAATTAGCGTCTGGCTATTCTTGCTGGCGCTGCCCCTGCTCGCCGGCCTTGGAGGCTTCCCTGAAAAAGCTGAATTCTATTTCCTGCGTCTCGAATACACTGATGCGCCCTTCGTCCGTCGTCCATGGGGTCGCGGCTGGTGGATGCAAGACATGCCAGAAGCTGAGATCCATTTCTCCAAGGGCATCGAGCGACTCACCCGAGTCCACATTGGCGAAATCCGCCACACCCCACTCACCGACAATCGTGTCTTTGACTACCCCTGGATCTACGCGACACAAGTCGCCTGGTGGGATCTCTCAGAGCCGGAGGTCCTCCGCCTGCGAGACTACCTCAACCGGGGCGGCTTCCTCGTCGTCGACGACTTCCACGGAGACCGCGACTGGGCACTCTTTGAAGCCTCAATCACCAAAGTCCTCCCCGGCAAACCCATCCTCGACATCACCGACGACGACCCAGTCATGAACCTCGTCTTCGAAATCAAGGAGCGTACCTTCATCCCAGGTCTGCGTCACCTCCGTCGAGGCCCCAACGGCACCACAACCGTCCAACCCACGGCCATCCCACCGCGATGGCGAGCGATCTATGATGACCAGGGCCGCATGATCGTCGCTATCAACTTCAACATGGATATCGGCGATGCCTGGGAGCATGCCGATATGCCGGAATACCCTGAACAGATGACCAGCCTCAGCTACCGCTTCGGCATCAACTACATCCTCTACTCAATGACTCACTGAGGGTCTCGCGTCCAGATATATTCGCCACCCTGGAGCCTGAAATCGATGATGACGCGCTCTCCGACTCCCGCGATTTGCTTGTAGAGCCACTTTGCGTGATCCGGATGCACTTCGATTTCATCGGGAGGCCCATACTGAATGTAGACATGGCCACGATCGGTCTTCCAGCCTTCCACCTTAGTGGCAAACAACTCGTTTGCATAAGCAATCCGCCGGTAATGCTCTTCTTTGAACTCGTTCTCACTGGGAGTCGCAGGGCTGGGATCACGCCTGGCCCAGAACTGGACAATGAACTGCTCGCGTTCAGAATCTGACTTCAGGCTGGTGAAACGGGCCTTCTCATCATCTTTGATGATGTAGATGACATCCCGCTTCAGCCACATGTCGTAGGGTGAGTTACTCTTCTGCCCAAAAGCCGCAAGGCAGGCAAAAACCGTCAACACCCCAACAAAAACCATCACTCCGCCTATACCTCTCGGTTCCTCTTTCACTCCGGCCAATCTTTGAATTCGTCCCATTAGATCTCCTCCGTTTGCTGCGAGTACCGGCTCAAGCCGGGTCGCACGTTGTTCTTCGATTAACAACAGGGCTCGCGCATATTCTCGTGCATCGCCCTGCAAAGCCACCACCAGATCGTCGCAGCAGTTTTCACGCTCGTCGCGAATCACTCCCGACACCCACCACACAGCCGGGTGGTAGAAAAGCAAACTCTCCACCACTGCTTGAAGTAAATTCACCAACGGATCCCGGCGATACAAATGCGCCAACTCGTGCAGCAAGATCGACTCAACCTGCGACACCGGCATCGACGTCAACATCCCCACTGGAGTTAGCAGCACGGGTCGGAGCCAGCCTAAGACCATTGGCACCTGCACCAGTCCAGATTCAAACCAACTCACAGGCCGCGATAATCCGATACGCATCTCCAGCACTTTAATGCGCGCACGCCATTCGCTGTTGGCCCTGCAGATTCCTTCACGGCGTAGCTTGCGAGTCATCCACCAGCCACCGGCCCGATATCCAGCCAGGATCAAAACACCAAGAACCCACGCAGCACTCAGCCATGGCAACAAAACCTTCCAACTCTCAGTCTGCCCCTTCCAGGAAATCGCTGTATCAGCAACTGCATTTTCGTTCAGCGTCATAGATCCCACGCGAGTTTCAACAATCGCAACTGAGGTGGCAAGCGTTGCAGCAAATCCGGCGATCATAACCACCATTGCCGTCACCGCAATCCCGTGCCGCAACCGGGCTTGCCCGGTCTAGCGCATCGCCGCAAAGAGCAGCAGAGCAATCAATGCGCCCTGCCAGACAAAGTGAACCAATGCCAATCCGAGTGCAGTCGAGGAAATCACTTTGCACCACCTTCCATGTCTTCAATCAACTTCTTCATCACTGCCAGTTCCTTCTTCGATGCCTTCTTCGCCGAAAGCGCGCCCAGCATGAGACTACTGGCCGAACCCCCAAAAGCCCGCTGCAAGAGATCCCCGGCCAACTGTTGCTGTGTCCATTCCTGCGGCTGGCTTGCCACAAAGCGATGCGCTCGTTCAGAGTCATCGCGGATCACCAGCCTCTTCTCGAGCATGATCTGCAACATCTTCAGAACAGTGGTGTACTGTGTCGGCTTGCGTTCGAGGATCGCTTCATGAACTTCTCTCACGGTACTGGCTCCACGACTCCAAAGCACAGTCAGGATTTCAAGCTCGGCATCGGTCGGTCGCAATGGTTTTACGCTCTTATCACTCATCTACGAAGACTGTACTACTAAATACTTAGTAGATCAAGAAGAATTTCGTTCACATGTATTTTCAGGTTTTTTTGCGCACCTAACTCTATTATTTTCAACATTACATTGATTTAAACGATCAGCTTGCGCTCACTTCACTTGTTACCGTATCTTCTGTAGGCGGGTCTGACATTTCTTGTTTGGAGTGTTGAGGCCCGCATTTTTTTGGGAGTAAGCCATACCGTCCCAGCCAATACGAATTTACGAAACGAACCCAATCCGAATAGCCATGTCTGAAACCATCTACAAACTACAACCCAACCGCACTATGCAACTGCGCGGTTTCGATGCCTTCGGCGCTGCTGCTGCCATGCACCAGGCCACGGCCAACTCCTTCAAGGTCAGCGGCGTCTTCCGCGATGCCGCAGACTTTGCCGTTCTCGTTCTCTATGACGCCGACAACTTCTATGAACACTCGAGCCTCAAGTATCTGCCAGACTTTGATTTCAGCGGACTCACGCTTAGCTTCGATGTCCACTACGATGGGTTGCGCCCGCTGCATTCCCCACGCTTCGCCACTATCGATTGGCCTTATCTCGATGTCATCAAGGCCGACAACACCACGACGCGTGTCCGCCTGAGCGACTATGCCACGCTGCAATCCGGCACGCACGCCAAGGCACAAACTACCTTCACCATTGTCAACAATGACCTCAAAGAGTTTGATCGCCTCACCGTCTGGTATATGAACTTCGCCTTCGATTATTTGGTGCCCAAGGTCGAATGCGCTTATGCGTTTACCGGCGCGGGAGCCGGTACCCAACACCACATCTCGATCGGCGCAACCAACTATGTCTATACAGAACTCGCAACCGACACGAACACTACAATCGCAACCAATCTCGCCGCACTCGTCGATGCCTCGACGCAACTCAAAGCAACTACCGGCCCGGCCAACCAGATCAACCTTCGTACAAAGATCGACGATGAACAGGCTTATGTGATCACCAGTTCGGCCAGTGCATCCAGCTACACGCTATACGGCATTGGAGTTCAGGCCGTTGCCGCAAACCTGGCATGGCAGATCAATAGCGTCAACTGGACCGCACTTGCAATCGCTCTGCCTCTCGCAGCTAACGCAACCGCCGGAGTGCTGACAATCGAATGCAGCAAGGCCGGCGTAGACGGCAACGCGATCACGATGTACGCTATTGCCAAGAACACTCGCCTGATGACCACCGCAAGCCTTGCAGTTTTCTCTGGGGGCTCGTCCGATTGCGTCTGGCGCATCAGCCTCGACTTCTCCGCACTCAACATCCCCTCGATCCGGCAGATGTGGTTCACCTTCGCGCCGCCTATTCCGGATGGCACCCCGCTCAGCTACATCGAATGGGAAGCAGAGTTCACCAACTGGACGCTAACCGGACCGAGCTCAAAACGCGAGCTCAAAGTCGCGGGGCCCGATTCCGTGCGTGTCGAAGAAGACTCCTCCTGGTGCAAATTCACCGGCAACTGGATACCTCAAGTCGGCTTCCACTCTGGAGCTTTTGCCAATCGCACAGCCGAAACCGGAGCCAAGGTAGAAGTCTTCTACGCCTGCAATTCCACGCACAATCTCTACCTCGGCACAACACTTTTCGCCGACCGGGGCACCGTCAGTGTCAGCCTCAACGGCGACACCGCAACCACACACAACTTTGCAGTCTCAGCCGAAGCGCCCATTTATGCAAGAAGGCTGCTGCGCACAGATGTACCGGCCGGACGGCACAACGTCATCATCACATTAACCAACACCGGCAACTTCGACTTCGACTTCATCGAAGCCGTTGTCCCATCCGATATCCCCGCACCACTTCCCTCCCGTGCTCATGTCTCTCCAGCCTTCGACTATTCGACAGACCACACCTTCAAGCTCCCGCCTGCCCGCACGCACTGGATCCTCGATCAGCTGGGCTTTGCCGGGCCCATGAACGAATACATCGGGGTCTTCTGGTGGAACCAGCGTAATCGGGTCGGAGCCACTGTCCCTCAGGCCACAGTCACCTTCGGAGGCACCTACATTCCCAATGATCAAGTCATCCTCTCGATCGGTGGCAGCCTGGTGGGCAAGACTGTTTTCCCATCCGAGTCAAACGACACAATCGCGACTCATATGGCCAGCTTCATCAATTCCAATCTGGTGGGCGTTTATGCAAGTACAGCGGGCAATGCCTTGACCATCATCAACCGCTCGCCCACTCCCGCTTACGCCTTCCCTCTTACGGTTTCAGTCACTTCGGCCAGCGGGACGGCGACGATCACCGGGGCCCTCGACAACGGCGTACCCGGTAGGTGGGAAATCGACCTCACCCAAAGTCCGCCCCTCAATCGCGCCGCTCGTGATTGGCATGCCGACTTCTGCGCACAAGCAGCAGCACGCTCGAGAGAGTTGATCATCGCCTGCTCGATGGAACTGGTCAACCCGCCGGCTGGCTTCGCGGCCGTCTATCCAGATGGCAACGAAGTTGTTACCGATGTCGGTTTTGCCAGCTTGAAGTCGACCCACTGCTGCTTCAACACCGCCATGCGCGATTACCAGAAGTCTGTCTATCTTGAGATCGCAGACATTCAAGCAGCCGCCGGCCTTACGCCCTATATCCAGTTCGGTGAATTCCTGTGGTGGTTCTTCACCAACTACAACTCAACCACCAATCCTGCGGGAGGCATGGCACTCTATGACGCAGAAACAGCATCGCTCGCCGCTACTGCGCTCGGCCGGCCCTTGCATGTCTTTCGCCAGCCCACCGACGATCCAACTGTGAACTCCAGTGCCGACGCAATCTTCCTACGCAATCGCCTTCGCGATCACATCGCTGCGCTTCGCACTCACGTGCTGGCAACTCATTCGAATGCCAAATTCGAGTTTCTCTATCCCTACGACGTCAATCACCCAACTCCGGCTGGCGTCCACCAACTGGGCGGCGCTCTCAACTACTTCATCAACTTCCCTGTCGAATATCAAGACAAGAGCGGGAGTGGCCTCGACACACTCAAGATGGAAGCACTCGATTTCGGTGCCTGGTCACGTTCGCTCGACTTGAGCCGCACAGCCATCGAGTTTCCCATTCTTCTTGGTTGGCCCAAAGACTCACTCCGCTATCTAGTCCCAGTTTTCAGGGGCGGCTCAGCCTGGGAGAAAGAATACATGGAAGCCAAAGGCCAGGGCATCCCGGTGATTAACTTCTGGGCCTTTGACCACTTCAACATCTACAACCTGAACTGCCGCGAGCCCGAGAAGACTGCGACAGTGCAGTCCAGCACCTAGCGAAGATTCTGTCCGATTAGCTCGGCGGCAGTCGCTTGCATCTAACCGATCGACTGACAGACCCGCCGGCGGTTAGCCTAATTTTCGAGCAATGTGAGAAATGATGTGATAACCGACTACGAACTTGAAGGGGGTTTCACCCATCGTATAGTGGCCACAGGGGAGCACCACCAGCTTATGCGGCGCGCCGCTAGCCTTGACGCACGCGAGGATTTCTTTGCTGTACTGAGGCAGAAACGTCGTGTCGTAGGTGGTGTAGATGAAGAGGTTCTTCTTCTCCTGGTGTTTGGCAAACTCGTCCATGTAAAAGCGCGGGCTCATCGAATCCCACACTGTCTGCAATCGCTCCAGTGTCAGGTGCTGTTCAAGGCTCGCCTTGATATGGCGGGTCGAAAGCCCCGTCCACACCACGTCGCCAAAACGGGCCGAGCAGTGGTTGAAGACGTTCACCTTGAGCCGCTTGTCAAAGGTGCTGGCCAGAAAGGCAAAGGCGGAGCCAAGACTGGTACCAACGATTCCAATGTTCTCGTAGCCGGATTGTTCAAGCCAATCAACAGCCGCGCGAATGTCGTGCACCGCCTGGCGGGTGGCCTGAAGAGTTCGGCCAATATTGGACGACACCGCATAGTCGGCCCGCGTCAGCGGAGGCGGCATGCGGCGGTCGTGATATGGCAGGCTCAGCCTCAAAGCTGGGATGCCAAGCTTCTGGAAACCCTGACAGAGCGCAACATGCTGCTGGGCGTGCGAGTTCCAGTGCGGCAGTACGATCACCGCCCTCTTGCGCTTGTTCTCCTTGCCGGCAGGCATCGGGAACCAGCGGCCTTCGACGAGATTGTTCTCAGGATAGGGAGACTCGACCGAAGAAGTGAAACGAAGCCATTCGCCGTCGAGGGTAAAGTCTTTGGGCGTTGTGTGCTGAAAGTAATCGGGCCCGTTGGCGATGGTTGCCTTGTTGACTTCACTCAGCCAGGCCTCTTCATCACCGCCGTCATAAGGCCTCAGCCCAGGCAGTTGCACATCCTTCAACCACTCTGTGCCCCATTCAAAGGGCCGCACAACACGGTCGGTGGACCTTGTCGCCAAATCTGTTTCCCACCGGTCGAGCCAACGCTCGTATCGCCTTTTCAACATCTCTTAGGCTGCCTTCTCCCTGATGCCGGCCAGCGGCAAGTTGTCCTTCACGTGATCCATGTTCACCATCTCGGAGATCGCTGCCGTAAGGTTTGCGTTACGGAGGTTCCAGATGTAAGCCTTCTGCATCGGCTTGAGGTCTCCGGGGATTGCCGCGTTGAGCTTGGCCATGTGCTCGCTCGGGGTCTGACGAGGAGCGCGGAAGTTAAAGGGCCGCGCCGACTTCATCGAGATCATGCCCATGCCGGCCTTCTTCGCCGCAGCAAGCGCGTTGTCTACATAGGGCGAGTTCACCATGTTGTAAGCCACCATCGCCGCCGAGTAAACCTTCGCCTTGACAGCGGCTTCAAGCACACCACCCGGGTCGGTGTGCGAAGACAAGCCGAGATGGCGAACCTTGCCAGTCTTCTTGAGGGTCTCAAAGGCTTCAAAGATCTCGGGGTGATTCAGAATCTCGTAGGG
>ENA-ORBV01010952-ORBV01010952.1-microbial-mat-metagenome-genome-assembly--contig:-NODE-10952-length-14360-cov-10.322341_pt1 | contig 14360 bp, 12 predicted proteins | sample MGYA00237777_ERZ505514 | MGnify/ENA primary metagenome ERZ505514 (study PRJEB26160, sample SAMN06269048) | microbial mat metagenome | isolation source: Oligotrophic lake microbial mat | place...
AAGCAGAAGACGGCATACGAGATTCGCCTTAGTCTCGTGGGCTCGGAGATGTGTATAAGAGACAGAGGGGGTGGATGTCGGTAGAATTGTGGAAAACCTGTGATTATCGGTCTTTGAACGGCGAACTGTAGGTTTCACTCGAAATTCGGCCTGCGACGCGAAGAAATGGCCGCACTTGAAAGATTTTGTGCGAAAGTTCGGTCTGAACCGATCCCGCAGCCCGATAATACCGTATCATCCAACGATCTCTCTCTCCTCCAGCGGGGCGCTGTCCTTGGATAGCGCCCTGCTTTATTGGTGGACCTTGCGGGTGGGCCGATCGGTACGGTTGACAGCGCTGCGGTTTGCGTCTTGACTACGGACGCTGCGATTTCAGGCGACCGGACCCCGCATCGCGGGTTTGTGCCTTGTCTTCAAGCGATTTTTGAGATCCGCCGGTGGTTCGTGGGGTTCCATCCCTGGGGCAAGGCTCGCCCCGACTTCCCGCTCCTTCTCGGTGGTGGGTTTGACGAAACGGACCGATCGCGGTTCGCGGTGGCCGCTTGTGGGCCGGGCGAGTTGCGGCAGTTCTGAAGTGGCGGTGCGCCAACCGGCCAGCGTGGCTTGGTTTGAGCGATCCTTGCCCGTCCCGGACTTCGCGAAGCGATGGATTTCATCCTTCGACTCATCCACCGCTACGCTCCCGGCATGGCTGGCGGGCACCCTTTCGCCCCGGCTACGGGGAGCAGCGTGATGAGCCAGGGTGGCGGGGCGATTCTGGTGACCGGAGCCGCGGGGTTCATCGGGTCGCATTTGGTCGAGGCGCTGCTGTCTCGCGGCGAACGGGTGGTGGGGCTGGACAACTTCGACCCGTTCTATGGGCGCGAGATGAAGGACGGGAACCTGCGGGAGGTCGCGCGGCATCCGCGGGCGGGGGCGTTCGAGTTCATCCAGGGCGACATCTGCGACGCCGCGCTGATGGGCGGCTTGGCCGCTCGGGTGAAGCCGAGCGGCGTGATCCACATCGCGGCCAAGGCGGGGGTTCGCCCCAGCATCGCCGACCCGCGCGGGTATGCCATGGCGAATCTGGTGGGCACGTCGGTGGTGATGGAAGCGGCGAAGGCAGCCATGTGCTCGCGGATCGTGATCGCGTCGTCGTCGTCGGTGTACGGGAACAACGCCAAGACGCCGTTCGCCGAGGATGACCCGGTCGAGGGGCCGATCAGTCCGTACGCGGCCACCAAGCGGGCCAACGAACTCATGGGGCACACACACTGGCACCTGACCGGGATGCCGACCGCGATGCTGCGGTTCTTCACGGTGTTTGGGCCGCGGCAGAGGCCGGACCTGGCGATCCGGCAGTTCCTCGCAAACGTCGCGGCGGGCGACGAGATCCAGATGTTCGGCGACGGGACGACCAGCCGGGATTACACGTTTATTGAGGACATCGTGTCGGGCGTGCTGGCGGCGTATGACCGCGTGCCGCAGTTCGGGTATCGCGTGTGGAATCTCGGGGGAAACCACCCGATCTCGCTGGCGGGGCTGATCGAGGCGACCGGGGCGACGGTGGGCAAGACGCCGCGGGTGAAGAGGGTGGCGATGCAGCCGGGGGATGTGGAGAAGACGTGGGCGGACCTGACGCGGAGCGGGAGGGAGCTGGGGTATCGGCCGGGGACGAGTCTGGAGGAAGGGTTGAAGCGGCAGTGGGGGTGGATGCGGGATGGGTGAAGCCCAGTGCGTCGCGAATCGGTCACGGGTCAGCGCGGCGAGACTCGTTCTGCCGCGGGTGGTCGTGCATCCTTAGCGCTTCGCTGGCGCGGGCGCGATCAGCCGCGCGCCCACGCGGTTGTCCTCGTTGACCTCGCCGCGCTCAAAGTCGCTCACGTTGGTGATCGTCGTCTGCGCAATCGCCGTGCACGCCTCGTGCGTGAAGAACCCCTGGTGGGCGGTGATGAGCACGCTCGGGAAGCTCATGAGCCGCACGAAGACATCGTCGTGGACCACCTCGGCGGAGAGGTCCTTAAAGAACAGGTCGCCCTCCTCCTCGTACACGTCCAGGCCCACCGAGCCGACCCGGCCGCGCTTGAGGGCCGCGATCAGCGCCCGCGTGTCGATCACCGCGCCGCGGCTGGTATTGATCAGCATCACATCGGGCTTCATCGCCGCCAGCGCGGCAGCGCTCACAAGGTGCTTGGTCGCCGGGTTGAGCGGGCAGTGAAGCGTGATGATGTTCGATTGCGCGTAGAGGTCCGCCAAGGCGACGTACTCCACACCCATCGACACGCACACGGGGTTGATGGCCGGGTCGCTCGCCAGCACGCGGCAACCGAACCCCGACAAGATCTTGCAGACCACCTCGCCGATCTTGCCCGTACCGATCACGCCCACGGTCTTGCCGTGCATGTCGAAGCCCATCAGGCCATCGAGCACGAAGTTCTGCTCGCGGACTCGGTTGAAGGCACGGTGGAACTTGCGGTTGAGCGTGAGCATGAGACCCACGGCGTGCTCGGCCACCGCGTGCGGCGAGTACGCGGGGACGCGCAGCACGGTGAGCCCGAGTCGATCCGCCTCGGCGATGTCCACATGGTTGAAGCCCGCCGACCGCAGGGCCAGCACACGCGCGCCGCCCGCATGCACCGCTTTGAGCACCGACGCCGAGGCGTCGTCGCCCACGAATATCGAGACGGCGGGGCAGCCCTTGCCGAGGTCCGCCGTCGCCGATGTGAGCGCCGCGTCGAGGTACACCAACTCATGCCGAGCGTCAGCGTTGACCGCGTCGAGGAACGGCTTCTCATAGGACTTGCTGGAATAGACGGCGATCTTCATACACGAGCCCCTTCGAGACAGCCGAGCCACGCGCCCGCGGCCTCACGATCGCGTCGTCTACCGCATCGCTGAAGGCGCAGGCGTCTCGTCCTTGGCCAGCGGGTGCTCGAAGCCCTCGGGCTTGACGGCGAGGATCGAGCACCCGGACTCCATCAGCACCTTCTCCGCCGTGCTGCCCAGCAGGAGGTCGCGGAGGTTGGTGCGGCCCCGCGTGCCCAAGACGATCAGGTCAGCCCCCGCCTTGGCCGCGTACTCGACGATGCCGGATCGGTGGCCGTTGTAATCGTACACGACCCTGCTCGTGCGCAAGCCAACATGGGCTTCGAGCGCCGGGCGGCAGAACTCGTCGAGCCGGCGATCCAGCCCGTCGCGGTACTGCTTCTGCTGGTGCGGCGGGGTCAGCGGCGTGGGGGCCCGGTAGTGCAACTGGTGCCACGGGGCCGCAAAGACGTGCAGCAGGTGCAACTCCGCTCCGTCCTTGGCCGCGAACATGGCCGCGCGCTCGACCGCCCGCAGCGAGTTAGCCGAGAAGTCCACCGCCACGACGATGGTTTTGAAGGGCGCGTTCCCGCTTTCGGGCCGCGTGTCCCGCACCAGCAGAACATCGGTCATGCTTTTACGCACGCAGGCGGTGGCGACGGTGCCCATGCCCACATCCGGCGCGCAGTTCCCGAACGCGCCCATCACGACCAGGTCGGCCTTATCCTCGCTTGCACGCCGCAGGATGCCCACGATGCGGTTGTTGATGGAGACTTCGATCGGCAGCCCCGCCGCGCCGGGAATGTCCTTGGAAAAGTCTGCCCAAGACTTCTCGGCGTCCTTGACGAGGCTGTCGCGGATGCCCTGCTGCATCGGCGAGAGGGCGGTTTCCAGCTCGATCACCACGATCGTGTCAATCACATGGACGATATGAACCTTGGCGTTCGACCACGCAGCGATGCGGATCGCCTGCCCGAGCGCGACCGCCGAGCAGGGTGTGAAGTCGGTGCCGACGACGATCGAGGAGACGGCGAGCGTGCTGTTCATGGTGACATCCATATGGGAGAAAATCAGATCTTTAAGGATAGGGCGAGCGGCGCGCGTGGCGGGGAACATGAGCGAGGCGGCCCCGCCGCCGACCACCACGCGGCCGCTCACGCTGGTCGAGAGCGTGCAGCGGCTCAAGCACCAACTGCGGCCCAGCGCAGCGCCGACACGTCAGCCGGACTAGTCCACACCCACCCGCCGCACGCGGCCCGAGGGCGCGCTCGGGGCCGAAGTATGGGTGAAGTTGGTGGAGCCAAGGAGCTAAATGCCAAATGGCCAAGTGACCAGATCAGAGGACGAGCCGCGCACGCTCGGCGACTCCGTGCCAACCATCGGCGCTCCAAGCACGTTCTGCTTCCTGACCATGACCACCAGGCCGACCTTCCGCGCCGAGTTCAAGCCCGGCGATGGCGGCACAAAATGGGAGGGCGCGGTTTACATGGCTGGGTGTATCAACACACGCAGCGAAAAGGGGCTGTGGTCGGAGATTACTACTGCAACTGTCCCAGCGTGAGGGGCGACCGTGGCGACCTAGGCACCATCGCGCGGACATGCGTGCGTACGTTTGTTCGCCGTATTCTCGAGTGCGAGGAGTCCCCGTATGTCCACCGCCTTTGAGTCCATCCGGCGCACGCGACCCTTGAAGCATGTCGTGATTGCCCGCCTCGTCGCAGGCCTTCCGCTGTCGGGGATCAGCGTGATGCACCTCATTGCCGCGGCCCCGCTCAAGCCGATCCTCCAAGCTGCGCAGATCCCTATACCGGATCTCAACGCGATCCTCGCGCCCGTGCTTGTCCTGCTGGCGGGGCTGATGCTGCTGAGCGGAGCGTTCGCTCGCGTCGGTGCCGCCATCACGTGCGGGTCGATGTTCGTCGCGCTGTACGCGCACCTGACAGCTAACTGACCCGATGAGCCGCCGATCGTGCTCCCCCTTGCCGCGCTCGCCGCATCGCTCTACGTGCTCTGGCGAGGCGGTGGGGCGTGCAGGGTGAACGGCAAGTCGAACAACTAGCGCGGGCCGAACCCTCACGACCAGTTGGCCGGGTTCAAGCGCGACGAGTGCCCCGCTTCAGTACCTTTCCCTCATGTCGGGTTGGCAGCAGAAGCGCCGTGCCATGAATCGTTAAGGTTCCGGACCGCTTCTTCGGCGGCAGAGGAGTTGACAACTGCAATAGCGTCCGCAGTCAGATCGGCTACCACGGCGTGCGGCAGCAGCTCGCTCAGGCCCATAATGAGAGCCGGATACTCCTGGATATGACGGAGTGTCAGCGCCGCAGTGGCTGGGTCGTTGAGGGCGAGCGCGGTGGTATGGAGCATGCTTGTGCAGGCGGTGACGAAGCTCACCGCCGTGTAATCATCGCGCAGCATACGGGAGGCCGTCTCTCCCCTCATCTTTCCGTACAGGCCGGCCAATACCCCGGTCACAGCGCCCACCACGTCCTTCACCATACCGCCCGTGCTCACCCCGCCCAAAGCCTTGGCGTGGGCCTCGAGGTCGGTATGCTGGCGGATCAGCACGGAGTTGAGGTTGTCGATCAAGCGCCCGGCATGAGCAATCCGCCGGAAATCGTCGTTACCAGCCTGCTTGGCGACCGCCTGCGACACATGGTCCAAAACAGCGATGAGGTCGCCGAGGTAGCCATTGATCGTCTCTTCACGGGTTGCGGTCATCGGAGCTTCTTTCTAACAAAGGTTGATTGGGGGATACACGCCGTCTGATCGGATCGTCCTGTTGCAGGCAGGATGGAGCAGAGCAAGCAGACCCGTCTTTACCTGCATCTAACTGTCGCCACTTCACCCGCTGAAGCAACTTCGGATAGTTCCTCTATCTCGGCCGCACGCCCGCACCCTTAGTGTCTCGCCGACGATCTCTTGCGACCCCACACCAACCGTTCCGTAGGGCTGCAACCAGGTGGGTGACGACGTGACGGCTCGGGGTCGCCCGCCTCGCTCACGTTTCCTAGCGGCCTTTCACGCTCCGTCACGCGGCCCGTGTCAGACCCGGGCTTCGCTTCCGCTTGCACCCCGTCAGGTCGAGCCCAGCGTCGCCCTCGTTGCGGCGTCGGCCCCGGTAGCACACCCGCCGGCATCCCATGTTCTTCATCCGCACGAATGGATGCTCCATCACCGGCCGCAAGGGAGCGATCAGTCCGTTGAGCCGATTGAGCAGCGGCGGCATCTCCTGCTGACCACGCCGCCGCTTGAAGATCATGGCGCGCCTCACTCCGCGCGCTACCACATCCGTCATAACACGCATCCGCGTCGAATCTCGGGCCTGCCACGCCGACGATAAGCGGAGTCCTCGGAGCGTATCGTCGCGCTTTCCCAGCAAGCTCGGAAGCGAATCGAAGCAGTTTGACCTTCAACGCTTCGCTACGCCCCAACAACTTCCACGCCCTCAAACACCTCAAACGCCCCGCCCGGCAGCCCCTGCGGGGTCAGCGAGACCGCCCGGCTCGCTATTCGACGCATCCGCCGCACCTGCGCCTTCCGCTTCGCCAGCTCGATCAACCACGGCCGGGTCAGCCAGCCACGCGCCACGTAACGCGCGATCTCCGCGTGCGTATGAAAGCCGCGGACGAGTTCCGTCCGCCCCAGCTTGATCCCGGCGAGCGCCGCTTCCACGCTCGTCTCGGCCGCCTCCACAATCGTGTGCGCCCGGCCCAACGTCGTCGCAAAGTGCGAGTCGGAACCGGCCGTCATCGGCAGGCCACGCTCTGCCGCGAACCGTTCCGCCAATACGTTGGCCCCGCGCTCCAGCGTCTTGGAGTTGTGCGCTTCCACGCCGTCGAAGCCCACCGTTTCCAGAACGCCCCGTCCGACGCCCCACCGCGAGCGTTCCATCGGGTGAGCCGCGATCGCCAGCGCCCCCAGGCTGTGCGCCCGCCGCACGACCTGCGCCGCGCTCGTCCCCGGGGCGGCGTCCCAACCAGCCCCCAGCACCAGCACATGCCCCTCGACGCACGAAACTTCGACGCCGGGGATGACCAGCACGCCGTCGACAGACTTCCCGTTCGGATCCGCGAGCCCAAGTTGCACCAGCCGCGCGTAGCCGCCGGCACGGTCGTGATCGGTGATCGCAAACCCGTCAAGCCCGGCCGTTTTGCACATGTGCCACAGCTCCTCCGGCGTCGACAGGGCGTCGGAGCTGAAGCGTGAGTGCACATGCAAATCCAGCCGCAGGCGTTTCACAGCCTTATTCATCGTCGCGCGCGGCGATGTCGACAACCCGTGGAAATGAGTCTCACGCAGTCTTGACCGCCCCTGCATGAGCCCTTGACAAAACACGGCTCAACTGCAAAGAAACCATCGCATTCGACCGCAGTTCCGGGCGATGCCAGCGCTTCCCCTGCTTTCTATGGCCCCTTGCCTTCCGCCCCTCAACCGCCGTGCGACTTCGCCACTTCCCGGTTCGCTGCCGGCTTCACTTGCGTCGTCGGGCTCGGGTGCTCCGCGTCTTCATGATCGCAGTGCGCGTCGATTGTCGGCAGCGGCTGGCCATCCAGGCACGCCCGCATCGACCGTCCCACCTTGAACTTCACCGTTTTCTTCGCCGGCACCTGCACCGGCGCCAGCGTCTTGGGGTTCTGGGCCTTCCTCGGCGCCCGAATCTTGATCTCAAACACACCGAAGTCGCGGAACTCCAGCCGCTTGCCCGCGGCCAGATCCGTGATGATCAGCTCGAGAAACCGCTGCACCGCGTCCTTCACCACGCCACGCCGGTGCCCGGTATCGCTACAGATCCGGTCAATCAGTTCTTTCTTGGTAACGGTGGTCATATCGCGTCCATCCCACGATCCGGGCGAACGCAGCGCCCCCACGCAGGGGCACACGCCCGACACGGATCTTCTTCTATTGATGCGATCAACCCGACTAGAGCCTGCCATGAATGCCCGCCGACGAATGCGGCTGGGACGAGAACCCCAGTATGGACCCCCGCTAATCGCCTGTCAATACCGGAGTTACGAACCGGCGACAACAATTGGGCCGCGTCCCTACGAAATACGTACAGAATGCGAACGCCGCCAACCTCTTCCTAGCCGCCGATCAGCCCGCTCCCCTTCAATGACCGCTCCAATACTAGGTTTTTTGGCCGCTGTTGGGATTGCCCGCGAACTTGATTTATGCCTCAGCTCCCTTGACCGCCCAACTCGGCAAGCGTCGGGCGTCTATGCCCGCCATGAATCGAACTGTCTGGGCGGAAGCGCACGGAGCGTGCCGGCGCGGACGGAGCTCGCCCGTTTTGACATGTTGCCCTGAAACTCGCGCAGCTTGCTGTGGTTTTGTTTCCATGCCGCGCCGTTCGTGGTACGCCGAACGAATGCTCGGCCGAGGCGCGACCAGCATCTGGCGGCCTCCGCTGCACGAAGGGGCTTCCGATGCGATAGATCTCTGCGTCCGTCGTTGTCGCGCTGGCCGTCGCTCTGGCCCTCATCGCCGCCCCCCAAGCGGCCCGGGCCCAGGTCTTCAGCAACAACGCCGCGATCACGATCCCCCTCAGCGGCACCGCGTCACCATACCCCAGCACGATCAACGTCTCGGGCTTTGTGGGCTCGCCCCTTGGCGTGCGCGTGCGACTGAACAACTTCTCGCACACGTTCCCAGAGGATGTACAGGTCCTGCTTGTAGCACCCAGCGGACAGGGCATCCAGCTGCTCAACAGCAATGATGGCTCCTCCGCTGTCAGCGGCCTGACGCTGACCTTTGCTGGCGAGTCAATCACGCCGTTGCCATTCCCACTGGTCACGGGCACGTTCGCGCCCGCCGGTGGCAACTTCGCATTCTCCGCCCCAGCCAACGCGATCCCTCGCGCCGCTTCGCTGGCGGCGCTCTTCGCGGGCAGCCCCAACGGTGCCTGGCGGCTCTTTGTTCAGGACACCTTCAGTCCCGACGGTGGCAGCATCGCCGGTGGGTGGGCACTTGAGTTCGGCGACTTTGGCTTTTTCGCCGTGCCGTCGGCCCCATCCACGTTCACATACCAGGGCCGCCTCGATGGCGGCGTGACCAGCGGCACGATCGATGCTCGTTTCAGCCTCTGGAGCCATCCTTCGACCAGTGCGACGCTCAACCGTCTGACAACGCCGGTCACGATCAGCGGCATCGCCGTCATAAATAGCCTCTTCACCACGCCGGTGGCATTGGGCACAACGGTGCCAACCGACATCCAGACGTGGCTGCAAGTCGAGATCTCCAGCCCCGCCGGTTCGCCGTTTGTCACATTGACGCCGCGGCAGCCGATCACCGCTGCTCCGCTCGCGAGTGTTGCCGCGTCGCTTATCCGAACGACCGCGTTGCCGACGGGCGACACGCTGATCAGCGGGCCGCAGGGTGTGCTTCAGTCCGGCTCGCTGACGCTGCGAGCGCCCGGCGCTGCGTCTTCCGACAACTCCGGCTCACCGGGCGGGCTCCTGAGACTGGTGGCGGGCAACGCCAACACCGCTGGCGCCACGCCGCCCGTGGGCACCTCGGCGGGCAACGATGTTCACATCATCGCGGGTGACAATGTTTTCTTCGCCTCTAACGGTACGGTGTGGAACGGCAACATCCAGTTCTTCGCCGGCAACGGCCAGCCCGAGCGTCTGCGCATCGTCGGTGACAACGGCTTTGTCGGCATCGGCACCACCAACCCCGGCCAGAGGCTCGACGTCCGAGGCAGCATCGCCATGGGCAACGCCGGTGAACTGCGGGCCGCCAGCGGCGAAGAGAACCTCCGCATGCTCCGCGGCACGCTCAACGCCAACGGCACCATCGCCCTGGGCGCGGGCTTCCTCGCTACGCGCGCGGGCACCGGCACGTACCAGGTGAACTTCAACCCCGCGTTTAGCGGCGTGCCAACCGTCACCGTCACGCCCCAGGGCGCGTCGCTCTACGTCTTTGTGTCAGGCACGACCGCGGGTGCCACCTTTATCAACGTTCGCAACACATTCAACACCGCGACCGACGCCGTCGTGAACTTCATCGTGCTCGGCGCGAGGTAGACACCAGCACGCCGGCGGAACCGCGACGACGGCACTCATGGTCGAGGCCCTGCGCGACCTGCGGGCCGGGAAAGACGCCGTCGCGGCATCGGCCAACGCCGAGATCGCGGCCCATCGCGCCAAGAACCGGCTCCTGCGCCAGCGTCCGGAGCGACTCGAACAAGTCCTCAACCGCCCCGACCAGACGTAACCCGCCGGCCGCGGTACCATCGCCCGTGCTCGCTCGCGCGACCCGCAGCCGTCCCAACTCGATGGCCGACCTGATCGACCCCGACCTGGCCGCCCGGCTCGACGCGCTCGATGTGCGCTCGCGGAAGGTCTTCGCGGGCAAGCTCCAGGGCGAGCGACGCTCAAAACGCCGCGGAAAGTCCGTGGATTTCGACGATTATCGCGAGTATGTCCCGGGCGACGACCTGCGTCACCTGGACTGGAACGTCTTCGCCCGGCTCGACCGGTTCTTCATCAAGGTCTTCCAGGAAGAGGAGGATCTAGCGCTCCACCTGGTAATCGACGCGTCGGAGTCGATGAACGCCGGCGTGCCCAACAAGTTGCTCTTCGCCGCCCGCCTGGCGATGGCGCTGGGCTATGTCGGACTGGTCAACAACAACCGCGTCGCCGTATCGGTCCTCGGCGGCCCGGGACCTCGGCGCTCGGCCGGCATGGAACGCCTCGAAGCGGTCCGCGGGCGACGCAACGTCCCCCGGCTCGCCCAGTTTCTCACCGACGCGATGTTCGGCACCGTACGGGAAGAATCTGGCGCGCTAATCGACGCCGATCGCCCAACGGCCACGGCCCAACCCGCGGTTGAGTTCGCCGCCGCATGCCGGCTGATCGCCGCGGCGCCGCTGGGTAAGGGCGTTACGTTGGTGCTGTCGGATCTTCTGCTGCCGCCGCTGCCGGGGCCCAAGCCCGAGGCGGGCTACTGCGCGGGCCTCCGCTTGCTGGCCGGGTTGACCAGCTCCGACGTCCACCTTCTGCAGATCCTCTCGCCCGGCGAGATTGATCCAGCCGCCGAACGATCGAGCCTTTCGGGCGATTCGACCGACGGCGGCGTGCCCGCGATTCTGGGAGATCTGCGCCTGACCGACGCCGAGACGGGGCGAACGGCGGAAGTGACGGTCACTCTGGCTCTTCTAGAACGCTACCGAGTGGCCGCTCGGCGCTATGTGGATGATGCCAGAGCGTTCTGTTTGGCCCGCGGGATCAGCCACGCGCTCACCCCCAGCGACAGCCCGATCAACGCGTTGCTGCTCGACGAGCTGCGGCGGCGCGGCGTGCTGGCGTGATTCGGATCCCTGATTAACTTCGCGACGTGCTTGGGCACAATGTGCCGACCGGGCGAACTGCGCCCCACCAGGGCCCCCGGCGGTGGGCATCGTTCTGGAAGGCTGACCGTGCGGGTTACGCGAAGGGGCCGAATGCGGAGTCCAAAAATAACAACGCCCAGGCACAAGCCCGGGCGTTGCTTTTGGTAAAACAGTTGGGGTCCATTCCCTGCGACTTGCGTCGCCGGTATCCCGCATCTTTTGGATGCTAAGGACGAGAATATACTGACGATACTGGCTGCGGGTCTCCCCGCGCACCTCGCGAAAAAGCGAGGTACATGGCCAGTCTAAGGAATCCCTTAGAAAGGAGGTGATCCAGCCGCAGGTTCTCCTACGGCTACCTTGTTACGACTTACTCCCAGTCACCGATCTTGCCGTGGACGCCAGTGAAATCTGGCGGCTTTGGGCACTACCAGCTCCCATGAGTTGACGGGCGGTGTGTACAAGGCTCAGGAACACATTCACCGGGGCGTAGCTGATCCCCGATTACTAGCGATTCCGGCTTCATGCAGGCGGGTTGCAGCCTGCAATCCGAACTGGGGTGCGTTTTTTGCGATTTGCTCCACCTCGCGGTCTTGCGTCGCTTTGTGCGCACCATTGTAGCACGTGTGCAACCCTAGGCGTAAGGGCCATGAGGACTTGACGTCATCCCCACCTTCCTCCGGTTTGACACCGGCAGTCTCGCTAGAGTACTCGCCATTACGCGTGAGCAACTAACGACAGGGGTTGCGCTCGTTAAGGGACTTAACCCGACACTTCACAGCACGAGCTGACGACAGCCATGCAGCACCTGTGCACGTTCCACCCTTGCGGGTGTGGCTCGGCTTTCACCGAGTTAATCCGTGCATGTCAAACCCAGGTAAGGTTCTTCGCGTTGCCTCGAATTAAGCAACATGCTCCACCGCTTGTGTGAGCCCCCGTCAATTTCTTTGAGTTTTAGTCTTGCGACCGTACTCCCCAGGCGGCACACTTAATGGTTTTCCTGCGACCAGAGGGGCGTGAGAGCCTCTCCGATCTAGTGTGCATCGTTTACGGCGTGGACTACCAGGGTATCTAATCCTGTTTGCTCCCCACGCTTTCGTGCATGAGCGTCAGAAAAGGCCCAGCCGACTGTCTTCACCATTGGCGTTCCGAACGATATCTACGCATTTCACCGCTCCACCGTTCGTTCCGTCGGCCCCTACCTCTCTCAAGACCCGCAGTCCACCCCGCAGTTCCCCGGTTGAGCCGGGGGATTTCACGAAATGCTTGCGGACCCGCCTGCGCACCCTTTAAGCCCAGTAATTCCGATTAACGCTCGCACCACTCGTATTACCGCGGCTGCTGGCACGAGTTTAGCCGGTGCTTCCTCTGGGGGCGGTCAGTGTTCCTGCCCCCTGACAGTGGTTTACACAGCGAAGCTGCTTCATCCCACACGCGGCATTGCTCCGTCAGGCTTTCGCCCATTGCGGAAGATTCGTCGCTGCAGCCTCCCGTAGGAGTCCGGGCAGTGTCTCAGTCCCGATGCGGCGGGTCGTGCTCTCACACCCGCTACCCGTCTTCGGCTTGGTGGGCCGTTACCCCACCAACTACCTGATAGGACGATCGCCGATCCCAAGGTGCATTGCTGCTTTTCTCCGTAGAGCACATCAAGTATTACCCGCAGTTTCCCACGGCTATCCCTGACCTCGGGGCACGTTCGATCGTATTCCTCGCCCTTCCGCCACTGGTCTTGCGACCCGTTCGACTTGCATGCTTTAACCATGCCGCCAGCGTTCAATCTGAGCCAGAATCAAACTCTTCAGTTGAGGTTCATTGTCCGCTTTGGCCCCTTGCGGAACCGCAGCGGTTTCATTCAACCCGGTTTGACCTGGAACCCCATCCTTGCGGATGAGGTCGGTCGGCCAGCACCCCCACTGCCCTCGGTTTGACCCGAAGACAACGGCTGCACTGACCTGCCATCCACAACTTCCGTCGAGGATGGCTCCAACATTCCTTAGTATGGCCTGACCTCCGCCTTTCGGCTTCGATCAGGCCGGGCTCTGCTCGCGCCCTCAAGAACCGCCTTGCGGCGAGCTTGAAGGTCGAGCTAAAACTTTTTACGCTGTCGCACGAGAATGTTGGTCCACCATCGTGCTGTGAACACGTGGTGGGCCATTTTGGGATGGATCGACTGACCCGGCTAGGTCGCGGCGTACACCGCTGTCGATCCGTCACACTCTCGTGACTCTCCCGACTGTTCACATGTCAAAGATTGGTGCGAAACCCAAGGCATCACGCCCTGAATCCCGCGGCGGGAGTTCGTCCCTTCTTGATCTCTCAAGTCGGCGCGATGCCCGCGTGCCCCGTTGCTGGTGAGCGACGTGGCAGGGGAGATGGTACCCCCGCCCGGGTTTGAGTCAAGCATCCCGCCCATCTTCTCGTCGAATCTGGTGGCGTCCGGGCTGGCAACTCCAGTTTTTTCAGGCGATTAGACTTTCGTCACCTTCGCGCGAATCCTGCTCGCCTTCAGAGTTCGTCCCACGCAGCGGCCGTCGTTCGTTCGGCGTGACCACCGCGAGAGTGGCGACCCAGACCTGGTTCGCGCCGAGTCTACCCCCCAGCCGGCGTTCACGGGCTTGGATTGCACGACAGGCCGCTCTGAGCGTGGCGCCGGTGGTCCGGACGTCGTCCAGGACGATCAGCGCGGCATACCCGGCCACGGGTTCCCCCGATCGGGGGAGGAAGGAGCCTCGCGCGTTGGCCTCCCGCCCGGATTCGGGGAGAGACGCCTGCGCGGGTCGGTGGCGCCGGCGCAGGGGGCGGCGAATCTGACTGGCAGTGACGGCCCGGACACCCCGGGCGATGGCGAGGGTGTGGTCCAGACCTCGGGTCCAGCGGCGTTGGAGGGACATGGGGATGGGGAGGAGGGCGGCGTCGGCCGGGTTGAGGTCGGCGGCGCGGAGGTGTCGGGCGAGGGTGTGGCCGAGCTGGATGCCCAGGTCGAAGGCGAGACGGCGGGAGCGCGCGTACTTGGCTTCGAGGATGGCGGTGCGGAGGGGGCCGGTCCATGCACCGAGGCGGACGGCGTGGGACCAAGGGAGGCGGGCGTCGCGGCAGGCGGAGCAGGCGGGTGGGTTGCCCGCAACTTCGTGGGGACCAACTTGAGCGGCGCAGCGGGCGCAGTAGGCCGAGTCGGGGTCGGGGCGCCAGTTGGCGTCGGCAGCGCGGATGGGCCAGGGGGCTGAGAGGAGGCCCAGGAAGGTGC
>ENA-ORBV01010953-ORBV01010953.1-microbial-mat-metagenome-genome-assembly--contig:-NODE-10953-length-14360-cov-5.245397_pt1 | contig 14360 bp, 6 predicted proteins | sample MGYA00237777_ERZ505514 | MGnify/ENA primary metagenome ERZ505514 (study PRJEB26160, sample SAMN06269048) | microbial mat metagenome | isolation source: Oligotrophic lake microbial mat | place...
GTGGAATTCACCTTGGTCAACACCGTTGGCTGCCAATACCAGTCGCTTTCCGTCTTCGGCGGTCCTCCGGTTTCGAGCTTGGCGCCTTTGTCCAAAGCGTCCTGCAACAGCTCTCGCAGGATCTGGTTGGCACGATGATTGGCCAACGGTCCGACATCCGACGAGGGCGTGGTGCCAGGGCCGACGTTGAGCGCACGCACATGGGCGAGGACCATTGTAAGGTACTCAGCGGCGACTCGCTGATGGACGAACACGCGTTTCACCGCCGCGCAGACCTGGCCGTTGTTGGAGAAGCGCCCGAATACCGTGGCGTTGGCAGCCCGTTCGAGGTTGGCATCATCGCAGATGATCAGTGGATCGCATCCACCCAGTTCCATGAGCGCCGGGCGCAGTAGGGGCCCGAGCGCCGCCTGCAACTTTCGACCCACCGCCGTCGAACCGGTGAACGCGACGAAATCCACCCCAGGCGAAGTCGCCACCACCGAACCAAGGTCACCAGGTCCATGCACCACCTGGGCAAGTCCTGGGTGGTCCTTGAAGGCGTCGTTAAACAACCGTTCGATAAGCTCACCTAGGAGCGGAACGGCCGAAGTAGGTTTGACGATGACCGCGTTGCCCGCCGCCAACGCAGTGATCGCGGGAGTCATCGCCAACTCAAAGGGGTAATTCCACGGCGCAATGACGCACACCACCCCGCGAGGTACGTAGCGGATCAGCGCCCGTTTGTGCGCGCCAAAATGAGCCGCGATTGCGACCGGTTCATCTGCCAAGTATTCAGCACCATGATCGATGTAGCCGCTCAGATCTTCGACCACCATGGCCACGTCGAACGATAGTGCCTCGACCAGGGGCTTGCCCATGCCGAGCGTGATGGTGTCGGCAATCTCCGGGGCCCGTGCCCGGATGAGGTCTCGCAATACGCTCAATGACTTCGCACGTTCCGCGAATGCCAAGCGGCCCCATGTTTGCTGTGCGGTTTTGGCTTGGGCAATCATCTCCGGGATACGGGACTCCTGGGTGATGTGCACCGTACCGATAACCTGCCGTGTCGCGGGATCGATGGCATCGATCGTGGTTCGTTTCCTCGTAGCGGAGCCGATCTTTGCCGCCGGCTTCCCGGTCGATCGAGGAGTTTCCTTCGACATCGTCGCCGCCTTTGACGATACTGGAGTCACGGTGTGTTCGGCAGGTTTCATGGGAATCTCTTTATGCAGTTGGGTCATTTACTGATGAATCTTCCGAGGCGCAGACTTGAGGTAGGAGCAAGACGTGATCGTTGGTTCAATTCGGTGCCCTGGGACACAGCCTTGCTTGGCTACGCAGATGCGTGACCAGATGGCTCTGGAAGCCAGCATTCCAAGCAGGGCCATATGCGCTCAGATCGCTCTGAGCGCATGGGGTGCCAATCGCTCGCGGAGGTGGAAACGGCCGCCACCGCTAACCCCAGCCAACAGCGCGCGGTCGTCTCTGCCGGGGGACTGCAATATGGCGCGGTGGATCCCTGCGCCTCCTGCAATCAGCAGGAAAAATCCAGGTGATCTCCGGGAATTGGGCGACCACACGAAAATGTCCCGGAATGATCGCCCGGTTTTAGAATCGCGCCTGCGTCATTGCTGGTTACCGCTGGAACCTACGCGCAGCTCTACCTCGGCTGAGTCGAGGAAGACCGTAGCCCGGTTCGTGCGCTACCACCCGAGCCGACGATGGATTCGGTCGCCGCACTGAGTGATCAGGCTGCTCCCCATCGGTAGTGCCCGAGGCGCTCGTAGGCTTCGATCCGCATTCGGATGATGTGTGGAATGAATTCCCGTTGTCGCAGTTTGTCGGGGTAATCGCTGGCTTCACGAAGAACGCGTTTGATCAGCTATGGTGCCTGCAGCGGTTGCACCTACCGTTGGACTTGGTCCGTGGTCGGAATTCCGCCCGCGAGAATCAGGTGCTCATCGACGACAATGGCGTGGATCGACACGACGCCGTACGGCTCCATCTCGCTGATCTCAATCACTTTGATGATGTCCGCATCGACACCGAGTTGCTCGACGACACCGCGCACCAAGCGCTCCGTCCAGATGGTGCCCTCACCTCTCACTGAAATCAGCTAACCGCAATCATGCCAACTGATTTGACTTTCTCTCGGGACATCCTGACTAGTGCACGTCACGGAGCGGTTGCCCACCGGGCCAATTCGATTCGCTTACCGTTAGCCTCGTCGAATTGGCCGTGCTCGGCCTATCGTGAAAAATAGGTTCTTCGGCGAGACCAATGCGTGAACCGAGCGCAAGTCGACCCAGCTTTCTTCTCGCGGATATTCAGGACAGCTTGCGCGGTCGAGAATCTTTGGGACGACTTGCGAGGGAAACACTTCACCAACCGTTTCTTACCCCTCACTCACTGCCGCTCACTGCCGTCAGGGACACCCCTGCATCGCACTGCGGCAACTCCATCACGACACAAATGAACCCATTCCATCACGGGATTCGGATGGATCACCATGAAGTGAACGATGGTTGATTGGTATCAGTCGCTCCCGCGCACACGTACGTTGCCGATCGCTCTCGGGTGGAGTCGGGAGGATTCGAAGTAGGGCATTAGAAGCCAAGCACCCCGCACGATTGATTGCCAGGTGTGAGATCGATGACCGTGAAGAATGCCGTCGCGACTGACGTTTCGATGTGCTTAGTGAGGAGGCTCTTCCCGTAGGAATCCGCACCTTACCCGGGTGCCGAAGCGAGACCGTACGGATAACGCGTTGTAGCTCTGCTCCACGTGCTGTCAGTGAACCCCTAAGTCAATTCAGGTTTCCTCATCGGCAACGCTTTACACGAGTGAGATGACGTTAGCGTACCCGCCAACCGCCTAGGGGTTCTGACCGTCGTCCTTATTTTCAATGCCGCCAGCTTCCGCTGCGCAGACGAGAGTTTTATGTGCCATGTGCTTCGTACAGTTTGGTTGCTTATCGGTAGCGCCATCGCCTTATTTTCCGCAGACTGCACTTTCACGGGTGCGAGTAACGCCAGTTGGAACAATGCGAGCAATTGGTCTCCGGCACAGATTCCCACCGTCGGTAAGTCCGTCGATATCCCCGTCGGGAAAATGGTCACCCTGGATGTGGCCACGCCAATCTTGGGCGCAGTTACGGTGGCAGGAACGCTTACCGTTTCGCAGGTGCTCAAGGCCAGTTCCCTCGCCAGCAGTGGTACGGTGACACTTGCCGGAGGGACCATTAATGGAGCGACCATTACGAGTGGAACCATCGGCTGCACGGCTACGACCAACAGTTTGGATGGCGTGACGCTTGGTGCCGGGACAACTTTGGATTTATCGACGGTGGATGGTGCGGGGTGCTACCTCAACAATACCGTGACGATCAATGGCATCGTCCTGCTGGGAAATACGGGAGGAACGACCTACGGTCGGTTGTACTGGAACACCACCACCACGGTCTGGGGCGGAAGCGGTGAGATATTGTATGGTGCAAGCGTCAATAACGGCTGTTTCTCTCAGGCCAGCAACACCAGTTTGACGATCGCGTCGCCGTTGAAAATTCACGGCATCAGCGGATATTTCTATGCGAACAGCACTGGTTCAGTGCTGATTAACCAGGGCACCATCGCCAGCGATGGTGGCGGCACCTTCACCATCAATTGGGTGGGGTGGACGAATAATGGAACTTTGTCGGCGACCTCAGGGTCGATATTCACCATGAGCAACAGCGGTACTGGTACGAACAATGGCTCGATCACCACGAACGGTGGAACCATGACCGTGGCTGGCAGTGGCGTCTGGAGCAACACCGCCGCGAGTGGTCTGACAGCATATAACGGCACCCTGACGTTGGGCGGAGCATGGAGTAGTTCGGGTGCGGGCACGATCGTGACGTCGGGTTCGTCGGTCAATCTCGGCGGCACCTTCACCACCGCCCAGGCGCTCGCTGTGGTGCATTCAGGAACGACGACGATTTCGCTCACGGGCATTATGACGAATTCAGGGGCGACACAGTTGGCCTTGGGTCCGACCACGGGATCGTGGTATATGAATGGCGGTACCATCATCGGTGGGACGATCAGCGGCACGGCGAATGAACGGCTGATCCCGACCAGCAGCACCAACGTATTGGACGGCGTGACGATCGCAGCAAATGCCATTGTCGACCTGTCGCAGGTGAACGGGGCTGGATGTTACCTGAACAACACTGTGACGATCAATGGTCAGGTGCTGCTGGGCGACACTGCCGGCAACACCTACGGTCGGCTGTATTGGAATACCACCACCACGGTGTGGGGCGGCAGCGGCGAGATCATCTATGGATCGAACGGCAATAACGGCTGCTTCGTGCAGGCCAATAACACTAGTCTGACGATTGCGTCACCGCTCAAGATCCACGGCTACGGTGGATCTTTCTACGCGCACTACAGCGGTTCAGTGCTGACCAACAACGGTACCATCAGTAGTGATGCGGCTGGCGGATCGTTTATCTTCAACTGCATCACGTTCATCAACAACGGCACCATAACCGTTGGGAGTGATTCGTCGCAAACTTGGAGTTGGACCGGCAACTTTACCCAATCGGCCAGTGGTGTGTTGGAAATGAACATCGGCAGCACCACCGTAGGGCAGTTTGATCGCCTGACCTTTGGCACCGCCACGGTAGTCCTGGGCGGCACGATCCACATTTCCTCGACGAGTGGTTTTGTTCCGACCGTCGCCACCCACGTCGATTTGATCACGCTTACGGGAGGTTCCGTCAGCGGCTCATTCTCGACGGTGTCCGGAAGCTACACGATCAGCACCACCGCAACCAAAGTTACGGCAGACGGCAAGGCGGGAGTCACGGCTCCAACCGTCACACTCAGTTCGAGCGCTTCTGATCCCACCATCGTCAGTCCGATTCCTGTTACCGCATCGTTCAGCACAGTAGTCACCGGATTCGCACTTGATGATTTGGCGCCGACTAACGGCACGGTGGCCAATCTGGCTGGCAGCGGCACGACCTATACGTTTGACCTGATTCCGTCCATCAGCCAGGGAACTGTCGGAGTGAGCGCGATTGCTGGTGCGGCAATTAATGCGCAATTGCAGTCTTCATCGGCATCGGCGATTCTCCAGCGTTTGTACAATAGCGCAGATCCCACCATCACTGGCCTCAGTCCAACAACAGGCACCACTGCAGGCGGCACTCCCGTGGTTATCTCCGGCAATGGCTTTATCAGTGGCTCGACCCAGGTGTCATTCGGTGGTAATGCCGCGAATCTAACCGGTGTCAGCGCGAACAGTATTTCCTGCACCACACCGACAGGTTCGGGAACGGTCAACGTACAGGTGACCGTAGCGGGACGTACGGTCACGTCCGTCGCTGCCTATAGCTACACCACTCCGACAGCCGCGGATTGCGTGTTCATTGAAGCCGTCAATTCGAATTGGAACAACGCCGCGAATTGGAGTCCAGAGGCCGTACCGACGGCAACCCAAGCCGTTAATATCCCCGCAGGGAAAACCTGCGTGCTGAATGTCAACACGCCCACGTTGGGTGCGATAACGGTGGAGGGTACGTTGACCCTTTCGGGGGGCTTCACACTTCAGGCCACTTCGCTTACCAACAATGGCGTGGTTCAACTCAACGGCACCACGGTGCAGGTGACGACCATCAGCGGTTCACTCCTCACGGCCACCAATGCCACTAACGTGCTTGATGGCGTGACGCTCAATGCCGATCTCGACCTGACCACGGTCAGTGGCGCGCAGGTGACGATCAAGAACGTGGTGACGTTGGCCAACGGACGCACGATTTCGCTCGGCGCTGCAAATGGATCCACGTATGGCTATCTCTACTTTACCCCTGGCGTCAGTAATGTGGCGACTCTTGCGAGCAGTGGCACGTCGTCAGTCGTGCTGGGCGCTTCGGGCAACAATCTCATTCGGGACAGCGCGACGAACACTGCCATAACGATTGGTGCTGGAGTCACGGTCAGTGGTGGGGCTGGTAGTATGTATGTGTACCAAACTGGTTCGACGTTGGCGATTGCCGGTGTGGTCGATGCGACGAGTTCGGGTCAGACGACAACGGTCGGCAACAACTCGTATGCGAATCTGACCACCATCAGCGGCACGGTGCGAGCGAGTGGCGGCATTCTGACCTTGGCCGGAACGTGGACCAATAACGGCACCATCGCGGTGTCGGCGGGTACGGTGAATCTCAGCGGCACGTTCACTGAAACCAGCGTCCAGGATCCCCGTTGGAATCGCAGCGGCGGCACGGTGAACATCGACGGCGCTCTAACCATTGGTGGTACGCTTACGCATACCACAGCGATGGGAGCATGGCGACTGACGGGCTGTACCATTACCGGCGGCACGCTGCTGTCGACGGGTGGCACCTTGGTCGCCAGCAATGCCACCAACGTATTCGATGGCGTGACGCTTAACGCTGATCTTGATATCGCGCAAACGAACGCAGCTCAGGTGACGATCAAGAATGTGGTGACGCTCGCCACCGGTCGGACCATCTCCATCGGTGCCGCCGGCGGCGCGACCTACGGCTATCTCTACTTCACCCCTGGTGCGGGGAATGTCGCCACGCTGGCCACCAGCGGCACGGCGTCCGTGGTGCTGGGTGCGTCCGTCAACAACCTGATCCGTGATGCGGCTGCCAACACGACTATGACGATTGGCGCCGGGATCACGGTGTCGGGCGGCACGGGTGGCATTTATTCCTACCAAGCTGGTTCGACCCTGACCATCGCCGGCACCGTCGATGCGACCACCGCCGGCCAGACCATCACGGTGGGTAACAATGCCGATCTCACCACCATCGCAGCGGGCGGCATCGTGCGCGCCAGCGGCGGCATCCTGACGCTGACCGGCACCTGGACCAACAGCGGCACTATCGCGGTGTCAGCGGGTACGGTGAATCTCAGCGGCACGTTCGGCTACACCAGTGTGCAGAACGCGCGTTGGAATCGCAGTGGCGGCACGGTGAACCTGGTCGGCACCCTGACCATCGGTGGCGGCAACACGCTGACGCATACCACGGCCATGGGTGTGTGGCGCTTGGCTGGTTGTCTGATCAGCGGTGGCACGCTCACCTCGACCGGTGGGACGCTGGTGGGAACGAATACCACCTCGGTGATCGACGGGGTGATCCTGGATGCCAATGTCGATCTGACGACGGCGAATGCGGCGCAGGTGACCATCAAGAATGTGGTGACGCTCGCCACCGGTCGGACCATCTCCATCGGCGCCGCCGGCGGCGCGACCTACGGCTATCTCTACTTCACCCCTGGTGCGGGGAATGTCGCCACGCTGACCACCAGCGGCACGGCGTCCGTGGTGCTGGGTGCGTCCGTCAACAACCTGATCCGTGATGCGGCTGCCAACACGACGATGACGATTGGCGCAGGGATCACGGTGTCGGGCGGCGCGGGTGGCATTTATACGTACCAAAGTGGTTCGACTTTGGCCATCGCCGGCACCATCGATGCCGCGTCAGCAGCCACGACGGTGACGGTTGGTAACAACGCCAACCTCACGACCATCACGGGGACGCTCAAGGCGAGCACCGGTATTCTCACTCTCGCAGGGACGTGGACGAATAGCGGAACCATCATTACCCAGACCGGCACGATCAACCTGGGCGGAGCATTCGGTTACACCAGCGTCGTTGGGGCACGTTGGAATCGTTCGGTTACCGATACGGTGAACTTGACTGGCGTGCTGACCATTGGCGCGGGCAATACCCTGACTCTCGATGCTCTGACCGGATCCTGGCAAGTTCTCAGTGGCACCGTGAAAAATGGCACCTTGATCGATACCGGTAGCCGGCTGGTTTTCACTGCATCCGCAGGAGCAGTGGATGGGGTCACCATTCCGCTTGGAACGGTGATTGATCTCGGCATCTCGAACGGCGCGTCGGTTTACCTCAATAACAGCGTGACCATCAACGGCACGATTAAGGTCGGGCGTACCAATGGCGCCACCTACGGACGTATCTACTGGAATTCTGCAACGGCGGCCTGGGGCGGCAGTGGCAATATCGTGTTCGGTGCGAGTACGTCGAATGCCTGGACAGCACAATCCGGCGCGGGTGCTCTTACCATCGGGTCGGGGTTGCTGATCCACGGTTCGAACGCAATTATTTCGGCAACGGTGAGCGGCTCATCATTGGTCAACAACGGGACTATTTCGACCGATGTGGCAGGTGGAGCTTTCCCCTTCACTTTAACCTCGTTCACCAACAACGGCACGCTCATCGTTGGTAAGAACACCATTCAGAACTGGAGCTGTAGCAAGAATTTCACCCAGTCGTCGAGTGGCATGCTGGAGTTGGATATCGGTGGTGGCAGCGCCGGCCAAGCTGATCGCCTTGCCTTTAGTAGTGGCGCTTCCGCAGTGGTACTGGGAGGCACTCTGCGCTTGATCTCCAGCAGCGGTTTCGTGCCCACTCCAGCAACCTCCGTCGATCTGATCACCATCGCCACCGGTTCGGTCACGGGAAGTTTTGCCACGGTGCAAGGCGCCTACTCAGTCAGCTACGCCGCCACAAAAGTCACAGCCGTCGGTCAATCGGGTCTTACCGCACCGGTGGTGACGCTGGCAACAAGTGCGAGTAATCCGACCACCGTCTCACCCATTCCAGTGACGGCGACGTTTACCTCTGCGGTCACGGGCTTCACTGCAGCCAGTTTGGTGGTGACCAACGCATCCGTCAGTGGCTTCAGCGGCAGTGGCACTACCTATGCCTTCAATCTGATCCCGTTATCGAGCCAGGGCACCGTCAGCGTGAGTGTCCCGGCAGGGGCTGCGAGCGACGCGCAATTCCTCACCAATCCGGCATCCAATTTGACCCAGCGCCTTTACAACGGGGTTGATCCGACCATCGCGGTTATAAGCCCTGCGATCGGCACCGACCTGGGGGGCACGACGGTCACCATCACCGGTACTGGTTACTTGGCTGGATCCACCAGTGTCATGTTCGGTGGAGCGTCGGCGAGCGTGGGAACGGTAACTGCGACGACGATCACCTGCATCGCGCCAGCGGGAGCTGCGGGAACGACGGTGGATCTGCAGGTGGCGGTCGCTGGCCGATCGGTGACGGCCGTTGCGGCCTATACTTACTCCGCGTTGGCTCTGCCTGCGATTAGTGCGCTCAATCCTGCGAGTGGACTGATGGCTGGCGGTACGGCCGTGACTATCACGGGCGTCAATCTCAACGGTACCACCGCCATCACCTTTGCGGGCGTAGCGGCAACTAGCGTCAACGTCGTCAACTCCACCACGGTGATCTGCGTGACGCCAGCCTATACAGGACCCAACCCGCTCGCGGTTGATGTACAAATCACGACCGGGATCGGCAACACCACCAGCACTGGCGCGTTCTATTACGGCAATTCTCCGACGGTGGTGGTCGGGGCGAGTGGATCGGCGACCGGTTCTTCCCCCATCACGTTTACGATCATCTTTTCCGCCTCGGTCAACGGGCTTACCACCAGTGGTCTGGTGGTCACTAACGGAACGCTCGGCACGCTGAGTGGAAGCGGGACGACTTACTCAATCCCTGTCACTCCGCTGAGCGACGGCGCGGTGACCGTGGGCGTTAGTCTCAATGCTGCGACGGACACCAATGGCCTGAGTAATCTCGCATCGAACGTCGCCAACGTCGTCTACGACACGACGCCTCCGACCGTAGCGATCACTCCTATCAGCGGCACGTTCTCCAGTTCACCGATCACCTTCTTGCTGACCTTCTCAGAGCCGATCGTCGATTTCAGTGTGGCCGATCTGGCGTTGGGTAATGGAGTCGCAGATTCGGTGAACATCATCGACTCTTCGCATTACACCGTTCCGATCACCCCCTCCGCTCCGGGAGCGGTTTCGGTGACCTTGTCGGCGACGACGGTGACCGATGCGGTGGGCAACGCCAATGCTGCATCAGCCACTGCGACGGTGACCTACACGGCAAATCCAACGGTGGTGGTGACGACTGCTGGATCGTCGACTAACGTGTCGCCGATTTCTTTTACGCTGACGTTCTCTGCCCCGGTTACCGGCCTGGGTGCGGGTGGGTTGACCGTGACCAATGGAACCATCGGGACGATCACCGGCAGCGGCACGACCTACAGCGTGCCGGTCACGCCAACAGCCGATGGGTCGGTGAGTTTGCAGGTCCAAGCCAACGCGGCGACCGATACCAATGACTTGGGTAATGTGGTGTCGAACCTCGCCAGCGTGAGCTACGACGGCACCGCACCGACGGTGGTCATCTCACCGTCGAGCGGAACGACGTCGACTTCGCCAATCATTTTCAGCCTCGACTTCAGCGAGGCGGTAAGCGGCCTGGCGAGTGGAGATTTGGCCATCGGTAACGGCACCGCTGGAGCCATTACCGCCATCGACGCGCTCCGCTACACCGTCCCAGTGACGCCACTCGCCGCAGGAGCCGTGACCGTGGCGTTGACGGCGGTGGCCGTGAGCGACGTGGCAGGCAATGCCAATGCGCTCTCCGCGAGCGCGTCGATCGTTTTCCTGACGGGCAAGCCTACGGTGTTGGTGACCTCGGCTACCGCGACCAATGTGGTGCCCATCGTATTCACGCTCACCTTCTCCGCGCCGGTCACTGGATTGAGCCCCGCCGGATTGACCGTAACCAATGGTACCAGTGGGAGTCCGACCGGCAGTGGTACCAGCTACTCGCTTACCGTCACACCGACCACTGAGGGTGCGGTGACCGTGCTGGTCAATGCCGATGCAGCGTTTGACGGCGCCAGCCAAGGGAACCTCGCTTCGAATCTGGCGAGTGCGGTCTATGACATCACTGCTCCAACCGTGGTGATTTCACCCACGGGCAGCACGACCACGGCTAGTCCGATTCCGTTCTCGCTGAGCTTTTCTGAAGCTGTGACCGGTCTGGATGTCAGCGGTTTGACGGTCGGCAATGGCGTGATTGGCACCATCACTGGTTCTGGTGCATCCTATACGGTGCCAGTGACGCCAAGCGCAGGCGGGGCGGTATCGGTCTCGCTCAATGCCAACGCCGTGACTGACGCCGCCGGTAATACCAATGCAGCGTCGACGCAGGCAGTGATTACCTATACGTCAATCATCACCTTCGTCCCGCTTGCCGATGCGGTCGGTATCATCGGCAGTCCGATCGCCATTCCTTTGGTGGCCAACAGCACTGCGCTGCTGGCGACGGTGTCGATCAGTACGGGTACCGATCTGGTCCCACTTGGACTCACTCTCGCCACGACGAACAATGGGCGCGCTCTGCTGAGTGGCACCGTGCCCGTTGGTCTCACCGTGGGCACCTATCCGCTGACCTTCTCAGCAGCGGACGGCATCTCGACCGCAACCTCCGGCTTCTCACTGACCGTCGTCGCGGCAAGCGTCACTACACTTTCCGCTCCGACACTGCCGCTGACCGATGACACCGGACCGGCACGGTTTGTCGCGCTGGGTCTTGCCACGCCTGAAGGAATCCAATCGGTGATGAGCGCCTTGGTCGGCAAGGATCGTTTCCAGGCGCGCGCCTTCGCCTTCGACAACGGCGTCCAGTCGTTCGTTGAACTTCCGTCCCAACCGATCGGCGGATTGACGGCGTATTCTGGAATGTACCTCGTCAGTCGTCTGCCACTTACGATTGATCTCAGTGGTTCGCCAGTGCCGATGCCTGCCGTTCTGGTACTCAAACCCGGTTGGAGTTTTTTAGGCGTACCACCCATTCACGATGGGGTCGGAATCCAAACCACGCATTTGTGGGATCATTTCCAACTGCAAACGAGCGATGGCACCCCCGTAGCTAATCCGATCGATCTGATCGGCACACCGGGCGGAGCGCTCACCACCACCGAGCCGTATTGGTGGAATGGCAGTGGGTATACGCAGGTCACTACGCTCTCAACCGGAACCGGATACTTCTTTAAGAATAATGGTTCCCAGCCGTTGCGGTTGGTGCGTACGGCAAATCAAATCGCGAGCGTCGGAGCTCTGCTTGGAAAAACTCGGCCTTCCATTGGAGCGGTTCACCTTCGTGCGGTCAGTGATCGCGGCATGCCTCCGCCTCCCCCAGGATTTTCCGGCGCCAGTGCGAACAATAACAACGACTCAAGCGGTAGCCGCTGTGGAGCTGGTTCCGGCGTGGGCGTCCTCGGAATCTTCCTCCTCGCGCTCTACCGGTTGCGGTTGCGCCGACGCATCACTAATTGGTGATGCTGGCGCAGGCCCATTTCAACGTGATCTCTGACTTGAAAGCAGCCTCGCACGACGCGATTTTCCGCGCTCCTGCTCACCGCGATGTGATGAGCCCTCCACACCGTGGAGCGATCAATTTCCAGGGAGCGCTGGCGGTGTTGGAAGTTCGCTCAGTCCTGTTCCGATGACTTGCTGGGTCACTTCTTCGACGATGCGATTGGTTATCTGATCGGTGACGGCGCGAGTCACTTCTTCGACCACTTGCTGTGGCAGAACAGGGTCAAAGGCTGCGATCCCAGGTACCCCGGGCGCACTAGGTCCGGCAGGAACTTCGGCATCTTTCACGAGTATTGCTCCCGCACCCGCACCCGCTCCCGGGCTCGCCGTATTGCTATCGGACGTGGCAGTACCGGGGGCGCCAGCGCCGGACCCGCCGCCTGTATCAAGGACGCCACCAGTACCTGCACCTGGGGCGAAACCGGCTTCAGGCACTAGCCCAAGTCCCGCAACGGCTTTGGGGAAGGTGGAAATGGACGCCACCGCCGACAGGGATTGTGGCTGTCCCAGTCCCGTCTGAGTATTGCCGCTCAGCCCTTGGCCAGCGACGAGTTCGACCGGCGGATCACTGCGATTCAGCAGTGCGGCGATATCGCGGCGCAAACTGATCGACACTTTGCCGAGAACCATTGCGACATAGTCAGTGTCGCGTCGCGTCCGATCGACCACAAAGATGGTGCCGGTAACACGAATCGAGATCGCAGCACCGCGCACTTGGAGCGAAGCATAACTGCCGAGCGCATCGAGCTTGGCTTCCAGGCGACCACGCTGCAAATGGACGATGAGATCCGCGTGGCCGGCGTCGTCCTCGCTGCTTAAGCTGACCTCTGATTGCGGCAACAACAGCAAGGTGCCTTGGGTCGGCGTGACGAAATCGATACGGGCAACCGTGTTTCCGGAGACCGCAAGCAGTTGACCGCCCGAGACGTCTGCTCCAGGCGCGAGTGCTTGGCCGTCACGAGTGACCGTGCCTTCGACCAGTCGAGCTAAGACCACCGAATCGGCGGCGCTCAGCGCGAGGACACCAACGAAAAACAGAATGACGGTGCGCATGGCAGTCCTCAGAACGTAGTTTCGAAACGCAGACCGGTCTGGAAGCGTTGATAGTCGCTGATGTCGACGGTGGAATCCCTGTTTGAGAAAACCACATACGGTCCAAGGCTGGCCGTGCGCCATAACCACCACGCGGCTTGCCCGCCAGCGCGCAGGATCGATTGGCTTTCTTCTTGGCTCGAACTGTCGGGATGGTCGTAGGTACGTAGCTCAAATGAGAGACGCAAGGTGACATCGATCGTTCCTGCCTCGATCTGCCGTTCGCCAAAACGCCACGCTCCGGCGAGCGCTCCCGTAACCGTGCGATAGGTATCGGCATCGCCTTCGGCGAGATAGCCACCGCCGCGCAGTGACACCTCCAGGTTGCGGCGAGAATCAGATTCACGCAGCAGAAAGAGGTGTCGATAAGAGACCTCCAGCAGCGATCCGCTTGCAGCCGTGTTGTCATCGTAATCGAGGCCGACCCACCCGACGGTGACCACCCCAACCCACCAGGGGCGTACCTTGGTGACGATGGCGGTGGCCATCAGACTGGATGCCGCTCCGTCCCCATCGAGCCAATAGCGATGCGCGGCTATCAGCAGTCCAGGATCAATGCGGCCAAGCGAATCCGTCACCAAGGTGAGTTGGCCGAAGGCACGCAGACCAGCACGTGACAGGTCGGCCTCATGGGCCGAGGGATAGGAGGTCTGATCGCCATCGGCGGACACATCAACACGTCCGATCGACGTCGAGATCGGATGCCAGGCGAGCCGCAGTTCACCGCCGAGTACTGCGGAGCTTTCATCGGTGGCACTTGGCCGGTTAGCCGGTTGCAGCAGTACGTTGTTGTCCCAGCCGCCGACTAATGCCACCGACCCGGTCCAACGATTAGCCTCTGTGGCTGGCGCGGCCGGGATTGCCGACGCTGCGACCACACTGGCTGGCACAGGATTCAGGATCGGCGCTCCACCCAGCGGGGGAACCACCGGATTCTGATCTGGCGGCGGCGGATCTTCGCCACGAACGAATGGTGCGAGAACTGTCTCTTATACACATCTGACGCTGCCGACGAATAGAGAGGTGTA
>ENA-ORBV01010954-ORBV01010954.1-microbial-mat-metagenome-genome-assembly--contig:-NODE-10954-length-14359-cov-5.203333_pt1 | contig 14359 bp, 13 predicted proteins | sample MGYA00237777_ERZ505514 | MGnify/ENA primary metagenome ERZ505514 (study PRJEB26160, sample SAMN06269048) | microbial mat metagenome | isolation source: Oligotrophic lake microbial mat | place...
ACCTTGCTGGTGCGCACAAAAGCTAGAGTTCATAAGGCGTATCCAGCGGAAGAAAGCGGTCAACTGCGGTTTCTAGGTTGAAAGCTATGAGGCACCGCAAGTACGCGAGGCCATTGACGATTCCGTCACCAGCTTCGTCACCCAATTAAAACTGCGGCGCATTGACAAAAACGGGCCTGAAACCCGCACCGATGCAGTGTTTTCACATCTCGCAAGTTCCCCAATTGCGAAATATTGGGTCATTCGCGCCAGGGGCTGCGGCGCGCGCGCATTGAAAGCGACTCGGCGCCATTCATACCTTGCGCAAATGCCATGCCTTGGGCCGCGTAAAGGTCTGGATGCCGTAGGTGGACAAGGTCAGACCCACGCCCGAATCGCCGTAGCCGCTCCAGGGCAGGCGCGGGCTGACGCGGTCACAGCAATTCCAGTACACGCTGCCAGAGCGAATCTGCGACAGGATGGCGCGCGCGCGGCCTTCGTCGGGGGTGTAGACGCCCGCCGTCAATCCGTAGCGGGTGTCGTTCATCAGGCGCACCGCTTCGTCGTCCGAAGACACCTTCTGGATGCCGATGATGGGACCGAAACTTTCTTCGCGCATCAGGTCCATGCCGTGGTTCACATTGCTGAACACCGTGGGCGCAAACCAGTTGCCGGGGCCGGGCAAGCGGGTCCCACCGTGCAACAGCTTTGCACCCTTGGCTTTGGCATCGGCCACCTGGACTTCGAGCACATCGAGCTGCGGCGCGCGGGTGATGGCCCCGATGTACGTGTCCTTGGCAGCAGGGTCGCCCACCTTGAAGCCACGCACCGTCTCCACAAAGGCCGCGACAAAAGCATCGTGAATCTTTTCATGCACGTAGATGCGCTCGACCGCACAGCAACTCTGGCCGGTGTTGTACATGGCGCCGTCGGCCAGGGACTCGGCTGCCAGCTTGGGGTCTGCGTCGTCGCACACGTAGGTCGGATCCTTGCCACCGAGTTCGAGTTGCAGCTTCACCATGCGTGGCCCCAGCGCCTGCGCGATGCGCGCGCCGGTGGCATGCGAACCGGTGAAGAACAGGCCGTCGATGTCTTGTGCCTGCAAGGCCGCACCGACGTCGCCACCACCAACAACCAAGGTAAAGACATCGCCCGGGATGCCCGCCGCGTGCAACCGCTGCGCAATCGACTGGCCCGTCATGGTGGCGTATTCGGACGGCTTGTACAACACCGCGTTGCCGGTCAAAAGCGCTGGTACGAACACGTTGCCGCCCACAAACCAGGGGTAGTTCCAGGCCGAGATGTTGGCCACTACACCGAGCGGAACATGCTCTATCTGCTCGGTCATCCCGCCTTCCGCGAACACCGTCTCGGTGGAAATTGAGGCCGCCGCCTCCTGCAGGAAAAAGTCGACGCGCCCCAGAAAGCCGTTGAGCTCGTTGCGCGACATCTGGATCGGCTTGCCGGTCTCGGCCGTCATGATGGCCGCGAGCCCCTCCATATCCTCGACCACCATCGCCCGGAAACGCCGGATGCAAGCCGCCCGATCGGCCATCGGTGCGCGGGCCCAGCCCGGTTGGGCGGCACGCGCGGCGGCTGCCTTGGCGGCGACGGAGACGGCATCGTCTGCTGCGACCTGGGCGATCAAGGCGCCGGTGGCGGGGTTGTGGATGGCTAGTTGGTTCATACGGCAGTGTGGTGGGTCCTCGCAGCGCGCGCCGCAGCCAGGAAGTCTTGCAGAATCGGTGCGTCGTCCAGCGTACCGAGTTCGGGCTTGTGGAACTCGGGGTGCCATTGCACCGCGGCCACCCAGGACTTGCCGGTGTGGCGGATCGCCTCCACCATGCCGTCCACCGGGCAACGCGCCTCAACCGTAAAGCCGTCCGCCAGATCCTTCACTCCCTGGTGGTGCACGCTGTTGATCTTGCGGCTGGGTTGCGAGGCAAGCAGGCGGTCCAGGCGGCTGCCGGGCTCAATCGCGACATCGTGAAAATTCAGGTCGTACACCACCGCGTCGCGGTGCACCATGGACTCCGGGCGTTGGGTGCCGATGTCCTGGTACAACGTGCCGCCAAATGCCACGTTGATCAGTTGCAGGCCGCGGCAGATGCCGAATACCGGTTTGCCTGCGGCAGCAAACGCGCGCACCAGGGCTATTTCGTATTCGTCGCGGTTGCGGTCGCCGCTCCAGCGCTCCTGCAGGGGTATCTCGCCATAACTGCCGGGCCATACATCGGCGCCGCCGTGCAGCACGATTCCATCGAGCCACTGCGCGTAGTCGTCAAAACCCACATCACCGCGCGCAGTCTCGCCCACGGGCGAGGGAATCATCACCGGCAAGGCACCACCGGACATGATCCAGTGCGGAACCGACTGCTCGACGTATTGCAAGGTCTTGCTGGCAAACGCCGCGCGGTTGGCATCCGGGTAAAGGAAACAGGCGCTGACGCCAATCTTCAAACGGTCTTTCATCTTTCGCGTCCGCTGTTCATAACGTAACCTCCGCACTACGTGCTGCGGTGCGAGCTTGCTTGGGGCGGCCCGGCGCGGCGCTCATAACGTAACCTCCGCACTACGTGCTGCGGTGCGAGCTTGCTTGGGGCGGCCCGGCGCTGCGCTCATAACGTAACCTCCGCACTACGTGCTGCGGTGCGAGCTTGCTTGGGGCGGCCCGGCGCTGCGCTCATAGGGCGGCTTTGAACAGGGTCTCGAAATCCGCCGCTGTGCAGGGCCTGGGGTTGGTCTGGTGGCAGATGTCGGCAGTCGCAATCCGGACCAGCCGCGGCAGCTGCTCGGCCTTGACGCCGTGCGCCGACAGGGTCCCGGTAATGCCCACACTGGTCTTGAGCTCACGCAACCACGCCACAAAAGCCTTGCCGCCACCCGCAACCCCGCACACATGGGCAAGTTCAGCGAATTTCTTCGGCGCCGATTCGTAGTTCCAGGCCATCACGGTGTCGATCATCAGCGCATTGGCCAGGCCATGGTGCAGGTCACACACCGCGCCCAGCGCATGGGCGCAGGAATGCACGGCGCCCAGGTCCTTCTGGAAAGCGATGGCTCCCATCATGGAGGCCATCATCATGTCGGAGCGCGCTTGCAGGTTGGTTGGCTCACGCACCGCAGTCAGCAAGGCCGCAGCGGCGATGCGCGTACCTTCCAATGCGATGCCGTCACACAGCGGGTGGTAGGCCGGGGAGAGGTAACTCTCGATGTTGTGGGTGAGCGCGTCCATGCCGGTGGCGGCCGTCACATGTGGCGGCAGGCCGAAGGTGAGTTCGGGGTCAGCGAATACGGTTCTGGCGAGAATCTTCGGGCTGAAAACGACCCGTTTAAGGCGCGTGTCGTTCTCGCTCACCACGCTGGAGCGGCCCACTTCGGAGCCGGTGCCCGATGTGGTGGGCAGCGCCACGAAGTAGGGCAGCGCATGGGTAATCGGCCGCACATTGGGATGGTCCCACACGTATTCCAGGATGTCGCCCTCGTGGGTGGCTGCCACACCGACGATCTTGGCCACATCGAGCGCCGCGCCGCCACCAAAACCGATCACGCAATCGGCGTGATGCGCTTTGAAGGCGGCGGCCCCGTCCATCACCTGGCTGCCGGTGGGGTTGCCAAAAACACCGGAGAAGACGGCCACGTCCAGGTCGCCCAAATGGGTCTTGAACTCGGCCAGAACCGGCAATGCGCCCAGCGCCCTGTCGGTGACGATCAAAGGCCGTTTGCAGCCTTGCGCCAGCAGGTGGGCGCCAACCAGCTTGCGCGCACCAGCGCCGAACTGGATGGGCGTGGGAAAGGAAAAGCTGGAAATGCTCATGGGGTGTCCCTGTAGATCTTTGCAATAAACATTACACCGCACGGGCTGAGCCTGTCGAAGCCTGCAGCCCTTCGACAGGCTCAGCGCGAACGGTCATGTGGTTGTCGCGATTTTCGAAAACCTCAATACATTCAGATGATTTCAAAATAACGCTTCATTTCCCAATCGGTCACGGCATCCAGCCACTGGCGCCACTCCCAGTCGCGGGTCGCGGAAAAGTGGTCCACAAAGCCGTCGCCAAGCCAGTCCCGCGCGATGGTGGACTGTTTGAAGATGCGATTCGTTTCCACCAGGGTGCGCGGCGCGCGCGCGATGTTCTCGGCGCCCACATTGGTCCCGGTGATTGGCGGCGTGGTCAGCTTCAGGCCTTTCTCCACCCCATCGAGCCCGGCGGCGATCACCGCCGCCATGGCCAGATACGGGTTGACATCGGCACCGGGGCAACGGGTCTCCAGCCGCGTCGCCTTGGGGCTGCCGGCGATGACGCGGAAACTCGCCGTGCGGTTGTCAACGCCCCAAGTCGGCTTGACCGGCGCCCAGAAGCCATCCACCAGGCGCTTGTAGCTGTTGATGGTGGGCCAGATCATCGGCGCGAACTCCATCATGCAGGCGACCTGCCCGGCCAGGTAACTCTCGAACAGTTTGCTCATCTTGCGCGGATTTTTCGCGTCATAAAACAGGTTGGTCTTGCCGTCCGACAGGCTTTGGTGAATATGGCCGCTGCAGCCGGGCATGGTCTGGTGCGGCTTGGCCATGAAGCTGGGCATGATGCCAAAACGCGCGCCGATCTCCTTGGCGCCGGTCTTGAACAGCAGCGCCCGGTCGGCCTGCTCCAGCGCTTCGGAGAAACCAATTGCCGCCTCGTACACACCCGGTCCCGTCTCGGTATGCAGACCTTCGATCGGCACCCTGAATGCGAGCATCTCGTCCATCAGTGCATTGAAGAAGTCGCGGTGCTGGTTCATGCGCAGCACCGAATAACCAAACATGCCGGGCGTGAGCGTCTGCGGCGCAACACCCTTCTTGGCGGCCCAGCTGTCGGGTGTTTCAAGAAAATTGAACCACTCGAACTCCATCCCCGTCATGACCGCAAAGCCCATCTTCTCGGCCCGCTTCAAGACCCGTTTGAGCGTCTGGCGCGGGCACTGTGCGTGCGGGGTGCCGTCGGCGTTGACAAATTCGCCCAGGAAAAAAGGGACCTTGCCGTCCCAGGGTACGTGGCGCGCGGTGTTCAGGTCGAGTCGCGCCAGCGCATCCGGAAAGCCATGTTGCCAGCCGGTGGCGGTGGTGTTGTCGTAGGTGACATCCATCATGTCCCAACCCAGCACCACGTCGCAAAACCCGAAACCGCCGGCCGGGTAAGGCTCGGCCGCCCCGAGGAATTTGTCGCGGTGCAGGTATTTGCCACGCAACACGCCATCGATATCGCTCACTGCGACCTTGACCTTGGGCGCGCCGGATTTGCGGATCGCTTCGACGGCAGGGTGGATTGATCTTGACGAACGGGCCATGGGATTTCCTTCAAGTCGCGCAGCAGGGCTGAGCCGGAGTCACAAGTATGCGATTCTGACGCATTGCCCGGGTGTGTTGGAATACCTTCGCACTTTGTGCTGCGGTGCGAGCGCCTTGGGAGCAGCCCGGCGGCGGCTTCCGAATACCTTCGCACTGCGTGCTGCGGTGCGAGCGCCTTGGGAGCGGCCCGGCGGCGGCTTCCGAATACCTTCGCACTGCGTGCTGCGGTGCGAGCGCCTTGGGAGCGGCCCGGCGGCGCTCAGGCGCGTTTGCGCAAGCCCAAGGCGATGACCGCCCCGACCACCAGCAGCGCGCCGCCGATCTGCACCGGCGCGATCACCTGATCCAAAATCAACCAGGCCAGCGCCAGCGCAAACACCGGCTCCACGTTCATGATGGCCGAATTGCCGACCACGCCCAGACGCGGCAGGATGGTGAACATGATGGTGAAGGCCGTGCCATACAGGAGTGTCAATGCGGCCAGCCCCCACCAGCCGGCGCTGGCCTGCGGAAGGTGCCAGCCCCCTTGCAACGTGATGGTGGTCACGGCAACGAGTGCGGCTATGCCCATCGTGGTGGCAGTGCGAAAGCGTCCATCCACGGTGCCCGCTTCATGCTGTGTCAGGACCAGCGCCAATCCAAAGAGTGCGGCCGCGGCAAGCGCAAATCCGACGCCGGCACCAATCCGGGTCCACTGTGCACCAGCTCCCAATCCTGACGTTGCACCCAGTACGTCGAGCGCGAGCGCCAGGCCGACCAGGATGATTGGCATCGCCATCAGCAAGGGGCGCGAAGGCGGCTCACGGTAGATCACCCACGCCCACAGCGCGGTCCAAACCGGAAACGTATTGAACGCCAGCAATGCCAGCGCCACCGGCAGCCGAGCGACCGAGGAGTACAGGCACAGGCTCTGCAGGCCGATCAACAGGCCGATGGCAAGCAAAAAGCCCCGATGCCGCGCGGTGAGCGCCACCCGAACCCCTTGCACCTGCAGCAAAACGACGATCACGATGGCAGTGATGCCACTTCGGAACAGTACCGCCGTAGCCACATCGACACCATTGTTGAAGGCGATACGCGCCGCCACGTGGTTGGCACCCATCATCAGGGCAACCAGCAACAGGGTGGCGAAGGCGGTGGCGCTGAGCGCGCGCGGCGTGGCGGCGTTCAAGTCAAAGTGGCCAGATGGGCTTTGGCCGCGCCGGCCAGCTTTTCGTCGAAAGTCGCCAGCGGGGCTTTGAGCTCGGCTGCCAGCCACAGGTAGCAGGCGTCGTAGGCGGATAGCTGGTAACGCAGGGCGAGGGCCACCACCTCATGCGCCTTGACACCATGAAGCTCAACGTCCATCGCCGCAAATTGCAACATGCCGTCATTTGCGATATCCGGACGGCCCAGCCTGTGTTTCTTCAAGGCAACGCTGGCAATTTCAACCGGTAGAAGGGCCGGTGCATGCAGTGTTCTGTCACGCATCTGATCCAACGCCTGCTGGTACCAGGATTCCCGAAAGATCAGGCCGGCCAAGGTACTGCAATCGAGTACCAAGGGCGGCAGGACAAGGTATTGCGCGGGAGGCTCAGCCAGGAAGAGTTCGCGCACTGGCGCTGTCACCGGGAGTCCCTGTCAGCTCGGATGATGTCCACTCCAAGTGGAACATCGGTAACGGGCTCCGGGTATTTGGCCTTCAATTCGGCGGCAACCTGTTCGACCGTTTTCCAGCCGCGGCGGATGTTGGGGTGGCCGCCCGCTCCGTAACCGACCACCACGCCCATCCCGGAGCGCCCGTTTGGAGACCAGCCGAGCGCCGCCGCCGACTGCGCGGTTTCCTGGACCGCGCGCTCGATGATGGCCATCAATTCGCCTTGCAACGAACGGTGGTTGCGCGCGGCACGCTGGCGCAGAGTCTCTGCCCATTGCTCAGGTACATCTTTGATGGAGATATTTGGCATATTGGCTCCAAAATGGATTGATAATTTATTATAGACCCAAAATGGAAGCATTCAGTTGAGTGACTCTCGGCAAGCCATATGCGCTGCCATGACGATGCGTTTAGCCGCTCCGGCAACCCAAGCCTTTCAGTACCCCAGCCGTTTCTCCACCACGTTGCGCAAGGGCTCATCGCGCAAGAAGCGCTCCAGATTCCCTATGAAGAATTGCATGGCGTCGTCGATCCAGGTCTGCGTGTGGTCGGCACAGTGCGGGGACAGCAGCAGGTTGTCGAGTGCATAAAACGCGTACCCCGCAGGCAGCGGCTCCTGCGCAAACACGTCGAGCGCGGCACCACGGATCGCCTTGCGCTGCAGCGCCGCAATCAGTGCCGCTTCGTCGATGACGGCGCCGCGACCGACGTTGATCAGCACACCGGTGGGCTTCATCGCGGCGATGGCGGCGGCGTTGACCAGGCCCCTGGTGTCGGGCGTCAACGGGGCGGTGACGACCACATAGTCGGCACGGGCCATCAGCTCCAGCAGCCGGTCATTGCCGAGGGCCTCGTCAACCAGTTCGTCGTCACGCGACTGCTCCGGACGGCGGCGCAGCGCCAGCACCCGCATGCCCAGGGCCTTGGCCAGCCGGGCGGACGCCCGACCGATGTCACCGTATCCAACGATACCCATGGTCTTGCCATGCGCCTCCTCCACATCGAACTGCTCCCAGCGCCCGGCCGCCTGATTGCGCTTCATGCGGTGGAAGTCCTTGGCGAAGAACAGCACCGATGCGGCCACAAACTCGCCCAGGGAGCGGCTGTATACGCCGCTGCTGTTGGTCAGCGGCACCGGGCTTTCAACCAACGCCGGGAACAACAAGGTGTCGAGACCGGCGGCGCGCGAGTGGATCCAGCGCAGCCGTGGTGCAATCGCAAAAACCTGCTGCAGCAGTTCGCGGCTGCCCGTCCACACCAATAGCGCGTCGGCCGATGGCGCCGCAGTTGCCACGGCGGCCATGGTTGGCCCGATGACGATCTGCAGCCGGTCGCGTAACGGTTCGAGCATGGTCAACTGGGGCTCATCGGGGTCAGACAACACCAGCAGGGTGGTGGGGGAGGGGGCCATAAACGCGTTCTCCTTGATGTGTAGCTTGTTCCGAGTGTGCTCCAGTTTGGCAGAAACACGGGTGCGGACCGCGCCTGCGCGATGACGATCCCGTTGACACCGGCCACGACCGGCCACGGATCAAGGTCGCTCCGGTCGAAGTCATGCAGTAGTGCCAAGGCGTCCCCCCGCTTCACCAGCGCGCCGCACTTGAGCAGGGGGCGCGGTGTGGCCGGCGAAGGGTGACACGGTGATGTCGGACTTGTGCGGCAAGCGCAAATGGAGTCAAGACGGACCGCACCCGCCGTGCGGTAAAGCGGTATCGCACCGTCCACCAACGGGACGATGTGCGAGTTCCCGGCAGCAAATACTGTGAAACTGTGAAAAAGCGGCGGGACTTCTACACTTCAACTTTCTTTACCCGGTCGCCAAGCCATCTTGCAGGGCGGGCCATAAACTGGCGCCATGGTGGACCGTTTGTTGATGATCGAAGATGACGCGCGACTGGCGCAGATGGTCGGCCAGTATCTCGGCCAGTCTGGCTACGAGGTCAGCCATGCAGCAAACGGTCTGGCGGGCCTGTCCATGCTGGCCGGACAGACCGACCCGCCGCGGCTGGTGATCCTTGACCTCATGCTGCCCGACATCGACGGCCTTGAAGTCTGCCGCCGCATCCGCGCCCTGCCGGGCAGTGCTGCCCAGACGCCGGTACTGATGCTCACCGCCAAGGGCGATCCGATGGACCGCATCGTCGGGCTGGAGTTGGGAGCCGACGACTATCTGCCAAAACCGTTTGAACCGCGCGAATTGCTGGCGCGCATCCGCGCCGTCCTGCGCCGGCATCTGCCAGGCGCCAGCGCCGCTGCCAAGCGCATGTGTTTCGGTTCACTCGAAATCGAGCGTGACGCGCGCACCGTTACGGTAGCTGGCAGGGCCTGCGAGCTGACTTCCTACCAGTTCGACCTGCTGCTGGCGCTGGCCGAGCGCGCAGGCCGCGTCCTGACGCGAGACCAGATCATGGAGGCGGTGCGTGGTCGCGAGCTTGACGCGTTTGACCGCTCCATCGATGTACATATGGGCCGCATCCGCGCCGCCATCGAGCTCGACCCGAAAAATCCGAAACGCATCCTGACGGTGCGCGGCGTCGGCTACGTCTTCGCGCGGCAACAGGGCTGAGAGTGTGAGAGGCTGCGCATGAAGACGCCGTTCCACCAGCGCCTGTACCTGCGCATCTGGCTGGCCGTCGTCGGCACCGTGGCCCTGTTGGCCCTGCTGGCGGGGTGGCTCGCGCGCATGGAAGCGGAGTCGGAACGCGCCAGCCGACCCGGACGCGAGATTGTGTTGCGCAATGCGGCCGGCGAGGTGATCGGCCAGGCCCCGGCACGACCGGTTCTCGTGACTGGGCAGGGGCCGGAGTTTCAGGTGACCCTGCGCGATGGCAATACCATCACCGTCCAATTGCCACGCCGCGACAACCGCCCGGCGGGTATGGCGCCGCCGGGTCCGGCCGGGCCACGGCGCTTCCCGATCAACTTCGCCTGGATGCTGGCGCTGGTGGCGTTTGCAGTGGCAATCGGCAGCTATCCGGTGATCCGCCGCCTCACCAAACGGCTGGAGGCGCTGGAGCAGGGCGTGCGCCAATGGGGTGACGGCAACCTTTCGCAGCGCTTGCCCGAAGGCGGCCAGGATGAGGTGGCCGCGCTGGCACAGGGCTTCAATGTGGCGGCGCACCGCGTGCAGGCCTTGCTGCTCAGCCACAAGACCTTGCTGGCCAACGCGTCCCACGAGTTGCGCTCGCCGCTGACCCGCATCCGCATGGCGCTGGAGTTGATGGCATCCAACCCGGGCGTGGCCTTGGGCGAGGAAATCGCCCGCAATATCCAGGAGCTGGACCAGTTGATCGACGAGATCCTCTTGGCCAGCCGGCTCGACGCCAGCGCTACCGACCTGGGCACGGTAGAGCCAGTCGATATAGTGGGCCTGCTGGCGGAGGAATGCGCGGCATGGGGCGCGCAGCTTTCAGCGCCGGCGCCGCCGCCTGCACTGGTCGTGCAAGGCGAGTCCCGGCTGCTGCGCCGCATGGTGCGCAACCTGCTGGAGAATGCCCGCCGCCATGGAGCGCAAAGCGTAGCGGCAACAATTGCCATTGATCGCGACAGCATGGTCTTGACCGTGCGTGACGACGGGCCAGGGGTGCCCGCAGCATTGCGCGAGCGCATTTTCGAGCCGTTTTATCGCCTGCCAGGCGCCACCGAACGCGACGGGGGTGTGGGGCTGGGTCTGGCCCTGGTCCGCTCCATTGCACAGCGCCACGGTGGCAGCGTGCGGTGCGTGGAACCAAGCAGCAGCGGGGCGTGGTTCGAGGCACGTTTGCCGATGGGCAGCCAGCCATCCTGATGAAGTCGCCGGCCAAACCCCAAAAAGTACCGGATCGTCAAAAAAAGCTGGGGCCGTCCCCCAAAAGGACTATGGCCAAGTCGGCACGCCCTCGCTACAGTGGTTTTAACTGCTGTCACAGTTTAGGGTGCCAGGCGGCTCAAAGACCACCGGCCACGGTTCATGCAGGGTCTCCAACGACGTCCTTTTGAGGACTTTTCAAAGCCACCGCAAGGTGGCTTTTTTTTGCCCGCAAAGACTTGTCGTCGGCAAGGCACAACCGCCAGTGGGTACAGTTGGGGTTGCCACCGCGCCGGTGGTGCCCCATCTTCCCAGAAACTTTCCATGTCCAATCTCGTCGTCCACGGCGGCACGCCTCTACGCGGCCGTATCACGCCCTCTGCCAACAAGAATGCCGTGCTCCCGGTTTTGTGCGCCACCTTGTTGACGATGGAGCCGTTGCGCCTGCTCGGTGTGCCCGACATCACCGATGTGCGCAAGATCCTCGATATCTTCCGCACACTGGGCAGCAAGGTGCAAATGGACCTCGCCAGTGGCGTCCTTGAGTTGCACCACCGGGAAACGGTGTTTGACGCGGCACAGCACCGGCTGCCGGAAGAAATGCGCTCGTCCATCATGCTGGTGCCGCCGCTGCTGGCGCGCTTTGGTGTGGCGCGGCTGGAAGACAACGTGAAGGGTTGTACGCTCGGTGTGCGCGAAATCGATCCGCATGTGGATGTGTTCCGCCGCTTCGGCAGCACCATCGAGCGCGCGGAGGGCTCGCTGCTGGTGCGCTGCGCGGGAGGGCTTCGGCCGAACCGGCATTGGCTCGACTATGCATCCGTTACGACGACCGAGAACTTCGTATTGTGTGCAGCCACGGCCAACGGCACGTCGGTGCTGACGAACGCCGCGTCGGAGCCGCACGTGCAGGAGTTCTGCCGCTTCATGGCCATGATCGGCGTGCGCATCGAGGGTATCGGCACCTCTCGCGTCACGGTGCACGGTGGCGCCCCGCTCGGTGGCGGCGAGTTCCGCTTCGACGAGGACTTCCACGAGATCACCACCTTCCTGGCGCTGGGCGCGATCACCGGCGGCGATGTGGTGGTGCGCAACAGCGCGCCCGACAACTTCCCCTTGATTGACCGCACTTTCGAGAAGTTTGGTGTGCAGATCACCCATGCGGACGGCTGGTCGCACGCCCGCTGCGCCGGGCCGCTGAAGGTCCAGACGCCGTTCACCAGCAATGTGCTGACCAAGGTCGAGGCGGCGCCCTGGCCCTACGTGCCGGCGGATCTGTTGCCGATCTTCATCGCGCTGGGCGTCTGCGCACAGGGCAACGCGCTGTTCTGGAACAAGGTTTACGACGGCGCCCTGGGCTGGTCTGGCGAACTGTCCAAATTCGGCGCTCATGTGTTCCAGTCCGACCCGCACCGGCTCGTCACCTTTGGCGGCGCAACACTGTCACCCGCGGTGGTCGAAAGCCCCTACATCATCCGGGTCGCGATCGCGCTGTTCATGGTGGCCGCCAGCATTCCGGGGCGTTCGGAAATCCGCAACGCCACGCCGATCCGGCGCGCCCATCCGCGCTTCGTGGAGAACCTGCGCAGTCTGGGCGTGCAGGTGGAATGGACCAGCGAAGACTAGGAGGCTGTCGGACTTTGGGTTTGGTCCACACCGGGGAGAGTCGCATTGCCAGCCAAGGCGTCGGCGAGGCCGTGTGGCTGGCCCACACAACGAGTCGGCAACGACGGATGGCGGCGCGAATCCCCCCGGCCTTTCGGGTTCGGCCTGCAAGGGGACCGACGCGGCGTTGCAAAGGCCCGCCGGATGTGCTTCTCCGCTGCGCTTTGCGCCTTGCCTCCACCCCCTTGCAGGCCCAACGCGGACCCAACCCAAAGCCCGACAACCTGTCGGGCTCGTCAACGCGATTGGAGGACCCGCGCCCGGACTGCCTGCCAGCCTTTGGATTCGACCCGCGCCGGCGCGCACGCCAACGCTCAGTGGTGGGCGTCGAAGTGCTCGCCCGCCTTGAGCGCGTAGACCGTGCCGCAATACGGGCACTTGGCCTGGCCGGTATGGGCCACATCGAGATAGACCTTGGGGTGGCTGTTCCAGATCTTCATATCGGCCTTGGGGCTGGGACAGAACACCCCACCTTGTGCATTCAGGTCCGCCGCCAGCAACTCCACATTCGCGCTTTTGCCCATATCAGACCTTGCTCAGCCAGCCCGCGTATTTCGGGTTGCGGCCGTTGACGATGTCGAAGAACGCGCTCTGGATCTTCTCCGTGAGCGGGCCGCGCGTGCCCGCACCGAGCGGGATCCGGTCCAGTTCGCGGATGGGCGTGACCTCGGCGGCGGTACCGGTAAAAAAGGCCTCGTCAGAGATATAGACCTCGTCGCGGGTGATGCGCTTTTGCACCAGCTCCAGCCCCAGGTCTTTGCAGATGTGCATGACCGCATTGCGGGTGATGCCATTCAGCGCGCCCGCCGACATATCCGGCGTGTAGACGACGCCGTCCTTGATGACAAAAAGGTTTTCGCCGGCGCCCTCGGACACAAAACCGTTCGCATCCAGCAGCATGGCCTCGTCATAACCGTCGTCGGTGGCCTCCATGTTGGCCAGAATCGAATTGGTGTAGTTGCTGACTGCCTTGGCCTGGGTCATGGTGATATTGACATGGTGGCGGGTGTAGCTCGAGATCTTCACGCGGATGCCGTTTTTCAGGCCGTCTTCACCCAGGTAGGCACCCCAGGGCCAGGCCGCGACCATCAGGTGGATCGTATTGCCCTTCGGGCTGACGCCAAGTTTCTGCGAGCCGATCCACGTCAACGGGCGCAGATAACAACTCTCCAGCTTGTTCTCGCGCACCACATCCTTTTGGGCCTGCATCACCTGCTCCTGCGTGAACGGGATCTGCATGCGCAGAATCTTCGCGCTGTTGAACAGCCGCTCTGTGTGCTCCTTGAGCCGGAAAATCGCCGTGCCGTTGACCGTGTTGTAGGCGCGCACACCTTCGAAGGCACCGCAGCCGTAATGCAGCGTATGGGTCAGCACGTGGATCTTGGCGTCGCGCCATTCCACCATCTGGCCATCCATCCAGATCTTGCCATCGCGGTCGGCCATTGAGGGGGGTAGGGCGGTCATATCAATTCCTAGGGTTTGGGCAGAAAAGGGGCTTGCAGAAGACGCAATTTTAAGGCGCTGCCTGGGTCGGGTCGGGACGCCACAGATCCCACTTGCGCAGCTTGCCGCCGCCGAACTCGCACGTCACATGCGAGTGCGTGTTGTCGGTCCAGCGGTACACCTCGGGCTGCACATCCTGCTCCGAGCGCAATTCCCCGAGTGCGCGTGTCATCGCCACTACGTGCAGCAGGGTCACACCCGGGCGCAGCTTCGCGTTGAGCATGACCGCGCTGTCGACCGACCCGATCGGTCGGTTCGCCGCGCGTTTGAGCACCTGCAGCACGCGGTTGAAATGCAGCAGCGCCCACATCACGAGCGCCGAGACTGCCGCTGCCACACCGGCCCAGCCGTAGGAACGGTAGGCCAGCGCGACCAGCGCCACGCCGAGCACGGGCACACCGACACGGGACAACAGGGATTGGAAACGCGGGCTGAAAATAGGATCCTCCGGTCTATGGAT
>ENA-ORBV01010955-ORBV01010955.1-microbial-mat-metagenome-genome-assembly--contig:-NODE-10955-length-14358-cov-9.824872_pt1 | contig 14358 bp, 10 predicted proteins | sample MGYA00237777_ERZ505514 | MGnify/ENA primary metagenome ERZ505514 (study PRJEB26160, sample SAMN06269048) | microbial mat metagenome | isolation source: Oligotrophic lake microbial mat | place...
TTCAAGCAGAAGACGGCATACGAGATTCGCCTTAGTCTCGTGGGCTCGGAGATGTGTATAAGAGACAGGCCCAGTTCGCGCGCGAAGCCGGCGCGGACGCGGTCGCCCATGGCCACCGCGTTGTCGCGCAGGCCTTCCTCGTCGATGATCTTCAGCGTCGCCATGCCCGCCGCGCAGGCAAGCGGATTGCCGCCGAAGGTCGAACCGTGGCTGCCGGGCTTGAAGGTGCCCGTGGCTTCGCCGGCGGCGAGGCAAGCGCCGATCGGCACGCCGGAGCCGAGACCCTTGGCGAGCGTCATGACGTCAGGCTTCACCGACGAATGCTGGAACGCGAACCAGGTGCCGGTGCGGCCGATGCCGCTCTGCACTTCGTCGAGCATCAGCAGCCAGCCGTTTTCGTCGCAGATCCGGCGCAGGCCGAGCAGGTAGTTGTCGTGGCAGACGTTGATGCCGCCTTCGCCCTGGATCAGTTCCACCAGCACGGCGACGACGTTGCGGTTGTTCTGCGCGACGCGCTGCACGGCCTCGAGATCGTCGAAGGGCACGCGCACGAAGCCCGGCACCAGCGGCTCGAAGCCTGCCTGCACCTTGCGGCTGCCGGTCGCCGACAGCGTGGCCAGCGTGCGGCCGTGGAAGGCCTTTTCCAGCACGATGATGGCCGGCGCCTCGACGCCTTTCTTGTGTCCGCGGTAGCGCGCCAGCTTGATCGCGGCCTCGTTGGCTTCGCAGCCGGAATTGCAGAAGAACGTTTCGTCCATCCCCGACAGGGCGGCGAGCCGGTCGCCGAGTTCCTCCTGCAGGGTGATGTGGTAGACGTTGGAGGTGTGGATCAGGCGGGCGACCTGGTCCTGGAGAACCTTCACAAGCTTCGGATGCGAATGGCCGAGTCCGCACACGGCCACGCCGGCGAGCGCGTCGAGGTAGCGCTTGCCTTCCGTGTCCCACAGCCAGCAGCCTTCGCCGCGCGCGAAGGCGACGGGCAGCCGCTTGTACGTGTTCATCAGGTGCGCCATAAAAATCCCGGTCCAGAAAAGCCGACGGCGGCTTGCGCCGCCGTAAGGGTCCCGCTAGAGGATTCCTGCAACGAAAACTGATTGTCCGGCCAATCCCCGCAGCGTGCAAGCGCTGGCGACCGTCATGCAACCGTCACGGTCGGCGCAGCCAGACGGCCGCGGTCAGGCCATCGCCTTGATGGCGGCGGACAGGCGGCTCTTGGTGCGGGCCGCGGTGTTGCGGTGAATGATCTCTTTGGCCGACATCGAGTCGATGACCGGCTGCGAGCTGACGAGCGCGGCCTGAGCGGCCTTCTTGTCGCCGGCGTCGATTGCTTTGCGGACGTGCTTGACGGCGGTCTTGAGCTCCGACTTCAGGCTCGTGTTGTGCTGGCGGCGATGCTCGGCCTGGCGCGCAGCTTTGCGCGCGGATGCGGTGTTGGCCATGGGGTCTCCGATGGGGCAAACGAGGGAGTGGAAAAAAGGGCGGTATGATAGTGGGGTGAAGGCGATTTTGCAACAGATTTTACAGACAAATCACGGAGTTATTCACCGGGGCCCCCCGGCATGAACCTGCTCAGGGCGCTGGCGACCGTCAGCAGCTTCACGCTCGCCTCGCGCATCCTCGGCTTCGTCCGCGACAGCGTGATCGCCCGGGCCTTCGGTGCGGGGCTCGCCACCGACGCCTTCATCGTCGCCTTTCGCATCCCCAACCTGCTGCGGCGCCTGTTCGCGGAGGGGGCGTTTTCGCAGGCCTTCGTGCCCATCCTCGCCGAGTACCGAAACCGCCGCGGCGACACCGAGACCCATGCGTTGCTCGACCACGTCACCGGTTTCCTGACCGTCGCGCTGATCCTCGTGACGGCCGTGGGTACGGTGGCTGCACCGCTCATTATCTGGATCAGCGCGCCCGGCTTCAGCGCCGATCCCGGCAAGTTCGGTCTCACGGTGGCGCTGCTGCAGGTGACCTTTCCGTACATCCTGTTCATCTCGCTGACCGCGCTCGCGGCGGGAGTGCTCAACACCTGGGGCCGGTTCTCGGTGCCGGCGGCAACGCCGATCCTGCTCAATCTGTCCTTCATCGTCTTCGCCTTGTGGCTGGCGCCGTACTTTGACCCGCCGGTCATGGCCCTCGCGTGGGCGGTGTTCGTTGGCGGCGCACTGCAGCTCGCCTTCCAGATTCCCTTCCTGCTGCGGCTGCGCCTGCTGCCGCGTCCGCGCCTGTCCCTTGCCCACGAAGGCATGCGCCGCGTGCTGCGGCAGATGGGGCCGGCGGTGCTGGGGGTGTCCGTCGGTCAGGTGTCGCTCCTGATCAACACCATCTTCGCGTCTTTCCTGGTGACGGGATCGGTGTCGTGGCTGTATTACGCTGACCGCCTGATGGAGTTCCCGACCGGCCTGCTGGGGGCGGCGCTGGGCACGATCCTGCTGCCCAGCCTGTCCAAAACCTTCGCGGACGGGGCCCACGGCGAATACTCCCGTCTGCTCGACTGGGGTCTGCGGCTCACCATCCTGCTCGCGGTGCCGGCCGCCGCCGCGTTGGCGGTGCTGGCCGTGCCATTGATCGCTACGCTGTTCCACTACGGTGCGTTCTCCGCCGAGGATGTGCGCCAGACGCGCTCGGCGCTGGTGGCCTACAGCGTGGGCTTGGTCGGACTCATCCTCGTGCGCGTGCTCGCGCCGGCCTTCTATGCGCGGCAGGACATCCGGACGCCCGTGAAGATCGCCGTCCTCACGCTCGTTGCCACGCAGCTCATGAACCTGGTGTTCGTGTGGCCGCTGCAGCACGCCGGGCTCGCGCTCGCGATCGGATTGGGCGCGTGCATGAACGCGACGCTGCTCTATCGCGGCCTGCGCAGCCGCGGCATCTTCCAGCCGCAGCCCGGCTGGGGGCGTTTTTTCGCGCAGGTCGGCGCGGCGACGGTGGCGATGACGGTGACGCTCGCCTTCGCCGCCGGCGCAGCGGCGTGGTGGATGGAGGCGGGGGCGGGCCTGCGCGCGGCGCGCCTCACCGGCGTCGTGGTGGCCGGCATCGCGGCGTATGGCGCGGTACTGTGGCTCGGCGGAGTTAGGCCCCGCGATTTCATCAAGCGCGGCGCCGACTGACCGCGCTTCAAGGCCGTCAGCGGCCTCCTGACGCCCGTGGTTCCGGGTCGCGCGGAAGAACCAAAAGCGGATAGAATTCAAGCTTTTAGCTGCGCGGCTGCCACCGGTTTCCGATGGCCCTGGCCGCGCCGGATCATTCATGCGCGTCACTCATGGGCTGCGCGCGGCTGCCGACGGCGGGCCGCACGCGGTCACCATCGGCAACTTCGACGGCGTCCACCTCGGGCACCAGGCGATGCTCGCGCGGCTGCGCGAGGCGGCGCTCGCGCGCGCGATTCCCTCGTGTGCGCTGACCTTCGAGCCGCATCCGCGCGAATTTTTCGCGCCGGACCAGGCGCCCACGCGGTTGACCAGTCTGCGCGAAAAGCTGGAGCGGCTCGCGGCCGCGGGCGTGGACCGCGCGCATGTGTGCCGTTTCGATTTCGATTTCGCGCGCATGGCGCCGGAGGCCTTCATCGAGCGCGTGCTCGTTCGGCAGCTCGGCGCACGCTGGATCATGGTGGGCGACGACTTCCGCTACGGCGCGCGGCGCGCGGGCGACTTCTCGCTGCTGAAGGCGTCCGCGGCGCACAGCGGCTACGCAGTGGAGGCCATGCCCACGGTCGCCGTGGACGGCGGCCGCGTATCGAGCACGGCGGTGCGCGAAGCGCTGGTGGCAGGCGATCTCGCCTGGGCGGCGCGGCTGCTCGGCCGGCCCTACAGCATCAGCGGGCGCGTGGTGAGCGGGCAGAGGCTGGGCCGCACGCTGGGCTTCCCGACCGCCAACGTGCAGATGAAGCACAACCGGCCCGCGCTGATGGGCATTTTCGCGGTAGTACTGCACGGCGTTGCCGCCAAAGCGCTGCCGGCGGTGGCCAGCCTTGGCGTGCGCCCCACGGTCGCGCGTGAACCGGTGCCGGTGCTGGAAGTGCACGTGCTGGATGCCGCGGGCGACTGGTACGGGCGGCACGTGCGTGTGGATTTCCTCGAGAAATTTCGCGATGAGGAAAAATACGCCGACGTGGCAATACTCACGCGGCAGATCGCGGCGGATGTCGAGAATGCGAAAAACTTTTTTCACCGCAGAGACGCAGAGATGCAGAGAAAAGCGAATCGATGATGGCCTTTTTTTTTCTTGCCGCGCCTCCGCGTCTCGGCGGTTCCCTGCTTGGCTTTAACCATGGCTGATTACAAGAAAACACTGAACCTGCTCGATACCGCGTTCCCGATGCGCGGTGACCTCGCGAAACGCGAGCCGCTGATGCTTGCGGACTGGACCGCGCGCGACGTCTACGGCCGCATGCGCACCGCCCGCAAGGGCGCGCCGCGCTTCGTGCTGCACGACGGCCCGCCGTACGCCAACGGCGATATCCACATCGGCCATGCGGTGAACAAGATCCTCAAGGACTTCATCGTCAAGACCAAGACGCTGTCCGGTTTCGACTCGCCGTACGTGCCGGGCTGGGACTGCCACGGCATGCCGATCGAGATCCAGATCGAGAAGGAATACGGCAAGCAGTTGTCGGTGGCCGCGGTGCAGCAGAAGTCGCGCGCCTACGCGGAAGTGCAGATTGAGCGCCAGAAGAAGGACTTCATCCGGCTCGGCGTGCTGGGCGACTGGGAGCATCCATACAAGACGATGGCCTTCCGCAACGAGGCCGACGAAATCCGCACGCTCGGCAAGATCATCGCCAAGGGTTACGCCTACCGCGGGTTGAAGCCCGTCAACTGGTGCTTCGACTGCGGCTCGGCGCTGGCCGAGGCCGAGGTGGAGTACGCCGACCGCACGGACGTGGCTGTCGATGTCGGCTTCGCCTTCGCGGAGCCGGACAAGCTCGCTTGCGCCTTCGAGCTGGCGAAACTGCCAGCAAACGGCAATGCGGGCTGGATCGTGATCTGGACCACTACGCCGTGGACGATCCCCGCCAACCAGGCGCTGAACGTACATCCCGAATTCGACTACAGCCTCGTCAGCACGCCGAAGGGCCTGCTGATCCTGGCGAGCGCACTGAAAGACGCCTGCCTCGCGCGTTACGGCTTGACGGGCGAGACGGTCGCGACCTGTAAAGGCGCGGCGCTCGACCACATCGCCTTCCGCCATCCGTTCTACGACCGTCTTTCCCCCGTCTACCTCGGCGACTACGTCACGCTGGATGCCGGTACCGGCATCGTGCACAGCGCGCCGGCCTACGGCATCGAGGACTTCCAGTCCTGCCGTGCGAACGGCATCAAGGACGACGAGATCCTCACGCCGGTGCAGGGCGACGGCGTGTACGCTGAATCGCTACCGCTGTTCGGCGGTCTGAGGATTTGGGACGCGAACCCGAAGATTGTGAAGGCGATCGAAGAACACGGCGCGCTGTTCGCGCAGCACAAGAACGTGCACAGCTATATGCACTGCTGGCGCCACAAGACGCCGATCATCTACCGCGCGACCACACAGTGGTTCGCCGGCATGGACGCGGTGCCCGGCTTCAACGGCACGCGGCCGGCCGAGCCGCTGCGCGCCACCGCGCTACGTGGCATCGAGGGCACGAAGTTCTACCCGGCCTGGGGCCAGGCGCGGCTGCACGCGATGATCGCCAACCGTCCGGACTGGACGCTGTCGCGGCAGCGCCAATGGGGCGTGCCGATGCCGCTGTTCATCGACAGGGAGACCGGCGCGCTGCATCCGCGCACGCTCGAACTGCTGGAGACCGTGGCGAAGCAGGTGGAGGCCGGCGGCATCGAAGCCTGGCAGGGCGTGGACGCGCGCGCGCTGCTCGGCACGGACGCCGACCGCTACGACAAAGACCGCAACACGCTCGACGTCTGGTTCGATTCCGGCTCCACGCACGAGACGGTGCTGGGCGGACCGGAAGGCAGGTCGGGCGGTTCGCACGGCGCGGACCTCGCGTTTCCCGCCGACCTCTACCTCGAAGGCTCGGACCAGCATCGCGGCTGGTTCCATTCCTCGCTGCTCGTCTCCTGCATGCTGAATGGCGTGCCGCCGTACCGCGGCCTGCTGACGCATGGCTTCGTGGTGGACGGGCAGGGCCGCAAGATGTCCAAGTCGGTGGGCAACGTGGTCGCGCCGCAGAAAGTCATGGACACGCTGGGCGCCGACATCCTGCGCCTGTGGGTCGCGCAGACCGACTATTCGGGCGAACTGTCGATCTCCGATGAGATCCTCAAGCGCGTGACGGAGTCCTACCGCCGCATCCGCAACACGCTGCGCTTCCTGCTCTCCAACCTGTCCGATTTCGATGCCGCCAAGCACGCGCTGCCGGTCGATGAATGGCTGGAGATCGACCGCTACGCGCTGGTGATGACGGCCGACCTGCAGACGGCGCTGGCGTCATCCGAACTCGGCGTGCGCGAGACCGGAACGCCGGGGCATTACGACCGCTACGAATTCCACCAGGTCGCGCAGAAGCTGCAGGCCTACTGTTCCGAAGACCTCGGCGGCTTTTACCTCGATGTCCTCAAGGATCGGCTCTACACGGCCGCCGCCGATTCGAAGGCGCGCCGCTCGGCCCAGAACGCGCTGTACCAGATGACCGAAGCGCTGGTGCGCTGGATGGCGCCCATCCTCTCCTTCACCGCGCAGGAAGTCTGGGAGACTCTGCACGGCAAGAAGGCGACCGTGTTCGAGCAGACCTGGGCGGCTTTCGCGCTGCCGAAGGACGCCGCGGCGTTGCGCGCGCGCTGGCCGCGGCTGCGGCTGCTGCGGGCGGACGTGATGAAGCAACTCGAAGCCCTGCGCGCCGCCGGCAGCATCGGCTCCTCGCTCGCGGGCGAGGTCGATCTTTATGCCGAGGGCGAGCCGCTGGCGTTCCTGCGGTCCTTTGGCGATGACCTGCGCTTTGTTTTCATCACCTCCCGCGCCGGCGTGCACGCGGGTGCTGCGCAGGGCGCCACGTCCGCACCGACCGCGCTCGACGGCGTGCGGCTCGCGGTTGCGCCGACCACGCACACGAAGTGCGAGCGCTGCTGGCATTACCGGGCTGATGTCGGCGCGGTCGCCGCGCATGCCGACCTGTGCGGGCGCTGCATCGCCAATCTCTTCGGTGCGGGCGAACCCCGCGCCCATGCCTGAGGCACGCATGCCTACGCGCGCGGTAGCCGGATGGCTCGCCCTGGCAGCAGGGGTGGCGCTGCTCGACCAGGTGAGCAAGTACGCGATCAGCTACATCCTCGTGTACGGCCGCGACATCACCGTCACGCCGTTCTTCAAGCTGGTGCTGGTCTACAACCCCGGTGCGGCCTTCAGTTTTCTGGCGTCGGCCTCGGGCTGGCAACGCGAGTTCTTCATCGGCGTCGCCGTCGTGGCCTCCGTCTGGATCACGTATTTGCTGGTGAGGCATACCGGCGAACGCCTGTTCTGCTTCGCGCTGGCGATGATCCTCGGCGGCGCGATCGGCAACGTGATCGACCGCGTGCGTCTGGGGGCGGTGGTGGACTTCCTCTATTTCCACGCCGGTGGCTGGAGTTTCCCGGCGTTCAACCTCGCGGATTCGGCCATCACCTGCGGCGCGGCCCTGCTGATCTGGGACGGCTGGTTCCGGCGGCCGGCCGCCAAAACCGCTTAGCGTTGTCAACGACGCCCGCGCCAGGCCGTTAACGGACGGGCGGATGGGCGGACTGCGCGCGGGGCTTGCCCTGCTAGAATCGCGCCTTTTTATCCGCGGCAGGCATCGCCGCGTTCACCTCTCACTGGATCTCCGCACCCATGCTTCCCTTTGCCGCCACGATCTTCCTTTCGGCGTTTCTGCTGTTCCTCGTCCAGCCGATCATCGCCAAGCAGATCCTGCCGTGGTTCGGCGGCGCCGGGTCCGTGTGGGCGATCTGTCTTGTGTTCTTCCAGTCCACTCTGCTCGCTGGCTACGCCTACGCCGACTGGACTACGCGCTACCTCAAGCCGCGCAAGCAGGCCTGGCTGCATGTCGCCGTGCTGGCGGCCAGCCTGCTCGTGCTGCCGATTTTTCCCGACGCCAGCTGGAAGCCCACCGGCAACGAAGACCCCACGCTGGCGATTCTCGGCCTGCTCGCCGTGACGATCGGCCTGCCGTACTTCCTGCTCTCCACCACCAGCCCGCTGGTGCAGTCGTGGTACTGGGCCAAGTTCAAAAGCGGCGTGCCGTACCGCCTGTTCGCGCTGTCGAACTTCGCCTCGCTGCTCGCGCTGCTCTCGTATCCGGTGGCGATCGAGCCGTGGATCTCGTCCAAGGCCCAGTCGTGGGTGTGGTCCGGCGGCTACGCGTTGTTCGCCCTGCTGTGCGGCCTGACCGCGCTGTCCTCCGCCAGATTTGCCGAGCGCACCGGCGCGATCCGCCGCCAGGAAGAACCCGTCACGGATAGCCCCAAACCCGCGGGCAGCCAGTACCTGCTGTGGATCGTGCTGTCGGCGATGGGCTCCTGCCTGCTGCTCGCCGTCACCAACCACCTGACGCAGAACATCGCCTCCGTGCCCTTCCTGTGGGTGGTGCCGTTGTCGCTGTACCTCGTCACCTTCATTCTGTGCTTTGACCATCCGCGCTGGTACTACCGTCCGGTGTTCCTGCCGCTGGCCGCGGTGGCGGTGCTGGTGATGGCCTGGCAGATCGACGAGATCAGCATCTACCGGGCCGCGCCGCTCTACGCGGCGGGCCTGTTCGTGCTGTGCATGTTCTGCCACGGCGAACTGACGCGGTTGAAGCCCGGCCCGCAGCACCTCACGACCTTCTACCTGATGATTTCGATCGGCGGCGCGCTCGGCGCGCTGCTGATCGGCATCCTCGCCCCCAACCTGATGACGGGCTACTACGAGCTGGGCGCCTGCCTCATCGCGGTCTGCGTGCTGCTGTTCGTGCGCACCTGGTCGGGCGCCAAGTGGATCCCGGCCGCGGCCGTGGTGCTGATCGGCGGCGTCAGCGGGCTGCTCTACAAGTCCTACGACCACTACCTGTCCGACACGCGCGTCATCATGCGCAACTTCTACGGCGTGGTCCGCACCAAGGACTTCGACAACCCCGTGGCCTACCGCGCGATGTATCACGGCGGCATCAACCATGGCGGCCAGCTCCTTGATCCCGAGCACCGCCGCAAGCCCTCCAGTTATTTCGGCATCAACAGCGGCTACGGTCGCTTGTTCTCAAGCCTGCCCGAAGGCCCGCGCTCCGTCGGCATCCTGGGACTCGGCGCCGGCGCGATCGCCGCCTACGCGCGCCCGCAGGACCACTTCGTGTTCTACGAGATCGACCCGCAGGTCGCCGCCGTCGCCACCAGCGAATTCACCTTCCTCAAGGACAGCGGCGCCAAGATTGACATCGTGCTGGGCGATGGCCGCCTCTCGCTCGAGCGCGAGAAGCGCAAGTTCGACGTGCTGGCCATGGACGCCTTCTCCGGCGACGCCATCCCCATGCATCTGCTGACCAAGGAGGCGATGGGCATCTACGTCGATCACTTGAAGCCGGACGGCGTCATCATCTTCCAGGCCACCAACCGCTTCGTGGACCTGATGCCCGCGATCGCCAAGCTGGCCGAGGCCTACGGCATGACGGCGGTGCACATCTCCGACTCCCCGGACGCCACCACCGGGGCGGACTACTGGACCTCGTCCACCGACCAGGTGATCGTCACCCGTAACCCGAAAATCCTCCAGCACCCGCGCATCACCGAAACCGGCAAGACCCTGCAGGCGCCGGCCGATTTCCGGATCTGGACGGACGACTTCTACAACATGCTGCGGGTCCTGAAGTAGGGGCGCCGGCGGCCCTACTGGCGGCAGGGGAGAGGCCGCGGAGCAGGTTTTTTTTAGTGAATCCCCGCTGACCTCCGTGCCCCGGGAATCCACAGCCCGCCAGAGGACTATCCGGCGCCTTTCCCTGGGCCTCCAGCCACCCGGAACGGCGCACCTGGGGCGCACCGGAGGCGGGCTTCCCACGGTGCATGGGCGCCGCGCAGCAGGGGCGCCCCGCTGGAACGTCGCCTATCGCAGCCGTCAAGCCCCTGCGCGCGCCTCGCGCACGGGCTAGCGCGCGATTTACCCTATGAAAACAGTCCGTTTTGCGGTGCTCGCACGCTCGCCGCCGGCATGCGCGGCAACGGCTTGTTAGCAGAGGATTATTTGTTTCCTGACGTGAATGTTCCGGGCACTGCGCTGGTGCTGAGAGACCTAACGCCTGTTTTTTAGGCGGCCTCAAGCGAAGGCTTTTTTTGTGAGGGGTTATTCCGTTCGCCAGAGACTTGTGCACACTGTTATCCACAGATTTTGTGAATTGTTTTTGACGCTTCCGTGACACCAGCATGAGGTCTAAGCGGCCTGAAGCTGGCGCACGAAGCCGGCGATGCCGCGCAGCAACATTTCCACCGCGATCGCCGTCAGGATGAGCCCCATCAGCCGCTCGAACGCCGCAAGTCCGCGTTCGCCCAGCCCTTTCGCGATGCGCTCGGCGAACAGCAGCAACGCCAGCGTCACCACGATCGCCACCGTCAGCGCCGCGATCCACTCCGGCATCCGCTGCGGGGCGCGCGAGGCGAGCAGGATCACCGACGCCATCGCGGCCGGCCCGGCGATCGACGGAATCGCCAGCGGCACGATGAAGGGCTCGCCTTCCGGCGTATCGCCGAAGAGGCCCTCGCGGTGGCGGAACACCATGCGCAGCGCGATCAGGAACAAGATCACGCCGCCGGCGATGTTGAGGGAATCGTCCGTGAGCCCGAGCAGTGCGAGCAGCCGGTTGCCCGTGAGGATGAACACCAGCAGCACGCCGAACGCGATCGCGCACTCGCGCACGATCACGCGGGTGCGGCGCGCCGGCGGCACCTGTTTCAGCAGGGCCACGAACAAGGGCACGTTGCCGATCGGGTCCATCACCAGCAGGAGCACGACAACGGCGGAGGAGAAGGTGAGTTCCATGGCGGGTCCGATTCTAGCCGCAGCTTGCGGCTACAATTCGCGTTCCTTTTAATCCAGAGCCTCCCATGACCGACACCCTCATCATCGAAGAACTCACCGTGGGCACCGGCGCCGCGGCCACCGCCGGCCAGCACGTCACCGTGCACTACACCGGCTGGCTGACCGACGGCACCAAGTTCGACTCCAGCAAGGACCGCGGCGACCCCTTCGATTTTCCGCTCGGCAAGGGCCACGTCATCAAGGGCTGGGACGAAGGCGTGGCCGGCATGCAGATCGGCGGCAAGCGCAAGCTCACCATCCCGCCCGCGATGGGCTACGGCGCGCGCGGTGCCGGCGGCGTGATTCCGCCGAACGCCGTGCTGGTGTTCGAGGTGGAACTGCTCGGCGTGAAATAGACCGAGGCCCGGATCGTCCGTGGTGTCCGCGTCCCTCCGTTGCGCTGTCCTTTGCCTGCTCGCGTGGCATTCCGCGCAGGCGGCGGACGGCTATCCCGCGCGTCCCATCCGCATGATCGTGCCGGTGTCGCCGGGCGCCACCACCGACACGCTCGCGCGTGCGGTAGGCGCCAAGGTGTCTGAGAGCGTGGGCCAGCAGGTTGTCATCGACAACCGCGCGGGGGCGAGCGGGGTGATCGGCACCGACCTCGTCTCCCGGGCAGCGCCGGACGGCTACACGATCCTGGTCATCACCAGCACGCACACCATCAATCCTAGCCTGCAGAAGAATCTGCCCTTCGATCCGGTGCGCGACTTCACGCCGATCATCCTGATGGCGTCTTCCCCCACCGTGCTGATCGTGCATCCGTCGTTGGCAGCCACCAACCTGAAGGAATTCATCGCGCTCGCGAAGGCAAAACCGGGGCAGCTCAATTTCGGCTCGGGTGGCACCGGAACGTCCACGCATCTCGTCGCGGAACTCCTCAAGTCGACCGCCGGCATCGACACCAATCACGTGCCGTATAAGGGCGCAGCTCCCGCGCTGACCGACGTGCTGGCGGGGCAGCTCCACTTCATGTTCAGCGGCATCGTGCCCGCGCTGCCGCAGATCCGGGGCGGCAAGGTTCGCGCGCTCGGCGTGACCAGCCTCACGCGCTCGGGCGCGGCGCCCGAGATCCCGACGCTGGCCGAGTCGGGCCTGCCGGGCTTCTCCTTCGGCCTCTGGTACGGCGTACTCGGCCCCGCGGGCCTGCCGCAAGCCGTCGTGGACAAGCTGAACGCCGAGATTCGCCGGGCGATGACCCTGCCGGACGTGCGTGCGCGGCTGGTGACGGAAGGGGCCGACGTTGTCGCGAGTAGCCCCAAGGGTCTGCTCGACCACATGCAAAAGGAAATCGCGACCTACCGGAAGCTGGTGCAGAACGCCGGCATCAAACCCGACGACGTGAAGTAGCGCGGCGCCTCAGACCGGCACGCCGCCCTCGACGGTCGTGCGGTGCATCAGGCGCCGCAGCGGCAGATCGTAGTCGAACGTCGCCTTGTGCAGCGTCACGACGTTGTCCCAGATCACGAAGTCGCCCGGCTGCCAGCAGTGGCGGTAGACGAATTCCGGCCGCACGCACCACGCAAACAGTTCCTGCAGCAGCGGCGCACTTTCCGCGGGCGTCATGCCCGCGATGCCGAAGGTATGGCCCTCGTTGAGGTAGAGGCATTTGCGGCCGGTCAGCGGATGCGTCCGCACCAGCGGATGCTCGACCGGCGGCACCACCTTCTTTTTTTCCTCTGCGCTCATCGCCTCGCGCTTGAGCGCGCCCTTGCTCAGCTTCTGCTCGTATTGATGACTCAGGCTGTGCAGCGCTCTCAACGGTGCCAGCCGGCGCTTCATCGCCTCCGGCAGCGCGTCGTAGGCGGCTGCGGTGGCGGCGTAGCAGGTGTTGCCGTAGACCCGGCCATCCTTGGCGGGGACCTCGATGGAATAGAGCAGGGAATAGAAAGCCGGGCGCTGCTGGTAGGCGCCGTCCGAATGCCAGAACACGCCCGCGTCCGGGTTGCCGATGTGCCGGCCGTTTTCGATGATGTTCGACACGCGCATCACGTCCGGATAGTCCGGCAGCGAGTACGCGCCGAGCAGCGGCGTGTCCTTCAGTTCGCCGAGCCGGCGGGTGAATGCCACCTGGCGCGACGGATGCAGGTTCTGACCTCGGAAGAACACCACGGAGCGCTCGTTGAGCGCTTGCCGAATGCGCTCGAACGTGATTTCGTCGATGTCCCGCGACAGGTCGATGCCGAACATCCCCTGGAACACCTTGACGGCATCGACGATGTCGCCGACCGTGATGTCCTTCCACTTATCGAGTTCTTCACTGAAGTAGCCGAATACATCGAGATAGGTCAGGGCTTGCTTGGCCAGCGCGTTGCTGGGTTCTGGAACGGCCTCGAATGCCCGGCGCTTCTTGGACGCCGACTTGTCCATGTGCCCGACCAATAGATCTACTGCGCGTTTATTCGCCATGAGAATTGACCTCCATGTCAGGGTACGTTCGTTTGAATCGAAACGACGACGTCCTCGGGACTGATGTAAAACTGAACCGTGCGGAACGTCACCATATTGGCCGGATCGTCTGGGATTATCAAGGCCTCAGAGCTCCGCAGGTACGCGACTGTGCCGTTCGGATAACGAATTCGCCCGAGCATATCCACAGCAGATGCGGTCTGAACGCCACGCAGGTGATTGTGAATCACGTCGTGTAACTGACTCGCGTACAGCCGTCCGATGAAACCAATAGAGTTGATCTCGGTACACAGGTCCGCTGCGACGGCATCGGTATCGGGGTCGGTATCACCACTGCGTTTGAACACCGTAAAGTTCACGGACACAAAGCACGGCACCGGTGCCTTGACCAGAATGTCGGCGGCATGGTGCTGAACGTCTCGCGAAGATACAAAGTCCTGAATGTCCCCAATGAGCGGCAAACTCGTGAGTTCCAAATCGTAGTCCGCGGCGGCTCCCAGGGTCAGAGCACTAGTGTCCGTGAGCGTGTCGACAAAACGCACCACGGCAGTCTGGAAACGGCTATAAGCTCCTTCGGCCACCGTGGCGATATCGGGAATGAAGCCGTCGCCCGTGAGATCGTTGGTTCGCAGATCCGACACGATCACAAAGCCGTCCAGGCCGATGACGGTAGTCGGACGGATGGCCGCGACTTCGTAGAACCCCGGAGCGTCGTCGCGAGTGATCGAGATCTGCCAGGTGCCCCGATTGTCCGCGGTTTTCTCTACCAGCACCGCGGCCTTGGTCACGCCCAGGCGATACAGGTCGAGCTGTGTACGTACGTACCAGTCGGCGCGCCCGCCACCGGCCACCGGGAAGATCCAATGTTTGTCTCTTAGCTGCTCGGAATCACCGTAACCGACGATGGACGTGGCCACCACGCGGCTGAAATCGGCTTCCGCTCGCAGCATTGCC
>ENA-ORBV01010957-ORBV01010957.1-microbial-mat-metagenome-genome-assembly--contig:-NODE-10957-length-14357-cov-5.520798_pt1 | contig 14357 bp, 6 predicted proteins | sample MGYA00237777_ERZ505514 | MGnify/ENA primary metagenome ERZ505514 (study PRJEB26160, sample SAMN06269048) | microbial mat metagenome | isolation source: Oligotrophic lake microbial mat | place...
AGAACACAACTTCACAAAAAGATCGCAGAAGGGCTTTTGGTACATGACGTAAGCCGGCTTTCTGACGAGCTTGAGTCGGAGACATAGACATTGCCATCGTGAATCAGATCGAATCACGGGTGAAATCGCACATCTCTCATGTTGGAGCTCTTAGTTAGAGTTCTTGATTGAAGTTTGAGCATAACAGTGCATGCAACAACAACCATCTGATGCCAACTGAGCTAACAGAACTAGCTAAGTCAGCTAAGTGAATGAACAATTGGCTAGTTAACTGTCTGAATTGGAGTTTTTGATTGAAATTGTCGATTGGATTGGAGTTCTCAGTTGGAGTTTTGGTTTTCAATTTTTAGGAGCAAGAATGCTACCCATATTTTCTGCACAAAGTCTGCTTTGTGGAAACTAGTCTAAAACCTACACCATCGCCTGACACCAACAAATCTCAGAGACAGAGCCAATCAGAAATGGTTGGCTAAAAGGGATCAACTGTGGTTGCACCTCCGCAGTCCCACGTGACTGGACTCGTTTCTCAAAGCTTTTTGCTTTCCACCGTACGACGTACCATGATACTCACTCCTGCGACAACATCAACTGCCGGGCGAGCGTTTTTGTTTCTCGGTTTTTCGGCCACAAATTGAAATTAGTCAAACGTTGGGGACATAATTCAACTCCAAAATGATAATAATGGCAGCAAAAGATTGGTGAGTGCATGCTGGTGCTTGAGTGTGAGTAGATACAATAGAGCATGCAGGCTAGCTAGCTAGTAGAGCCAACATCGTGCGGCGTCAAGTACTAGCTAGCTAGCTAGAGTAGCAGTGGAAGAGGAATGCGCATTCATTGGACGTTTTGATATACCAGTCACCTGGGAGCTGCACTATCCCGCCATCATCCTTCCTCTACTAGCTACTTGTAGCTATCTAGTAGTACTCCTTTTCAGTACAGCGCCATACTTACTTTCTTTGTTGTCCTATCCAGTTTGGGTGGCACAAAATAAAGAAAGAATTTAATACTCTTCTGTAACACCCATTTTCGCTACAACTGCCAATACGTCTAGCAAGCAAGCAAACAAGCAAACAAACAAACAACTCCACTGACTGCCTTTGGGAAATCCTAACAAAGAGATCCAACATCATCACCATCATGTCGGATTATTATAACAGCCAAAGAAGGGCGACAAGTGCATCCTCAGGACGACGGGTACGAAGTGGTTTTGGGGGAATGCCTCATCTCCTTCTCGACGAAAGTCCCTTTGATCATAGGGATTATGCCATGGCTGCAGTACCCTCGCCCCTTATACCCGCCACTACTAGCAGGAATGTCGAAGTCGAAGACATCTCGCCCTTGCCATATGTCGTTGCGTGGCCGAACAACTATCATCCTCAACATCAGAACAGTAGTAGTGCAGCTTCGGTAGTTTCCGGTATCACCATGGAGGAAGATCTCTTTTCCGGTGTCGTTCCGACGCAAACCCAGAGTGGGGAAGATGCCACGATCTTTGCGGCTTTGAGGCAAGAGGAGGATGATAATAATGTCGTGGATGAGACTCTTTGGGAAGAAACTGCAGCCACTTTGCTCGCGCAGCTCATGGAAGATGGCCAAGGAGGAGGAGATAGCGACAAGGTAGAGGTTGCCGATAGTATGGATGTGTCGATTGGCTCTCTTCCTTGTACCAAAACCAATAACACCTCGGTGAGAATGGCCAGCCATTATAACAGTGCCATCCAATGCTCTCAGATCACAAAGTCTTGTGAAATTCAATCCCAGAGACAAATGACGACGACGGCGACGACGACTCGGATGGCCAATAAGAAGTCTACCCATAAACGGCAAGTAACAGCGTCGACCGTGGGATCCTTATGCTACAGTCAAAGTAGTGCCGCACCGAGCAGTTTTGCATCTGCGCTAACGGGCCCAAGTGACGACGACGAAGAAGAAGAAGATGATGATGATGATGGATGGTGGAATAACCACGAGGAATCTCCAATGATCGATGCGCATCCCAAGCAGCAGGATCATAGACCGACCATCAGCATCACAATGGATACCTTTGACTTGGATCATCTCAACTTTCTCCACGAGGACGGCCACAGCCCAGAAGATGAAGAATGCGAGTCTAACGGAGAGCTCCAGATTGTCAAGCAATTGCGGAAAAATGCCCGTTCTCTCTATTGGTTGCAGCTTACCACGCCCATTCAAGATGTAAACCGACTGGCCATGGCAATGGTGGGAAACACAAGTGTGCGAAATGTTACCATTTATCCCAGTGCTATGCAGCCGCTCAAATGTTCACAACAAATGCAGTTGATTGAGTCCATTTGCCAACTTCCCAGTCTGGCCAATCTCATTGTCTTTCAGGATGGAGGAAACCTCTTTTTGGATCCACTGAACCGGTATCGTCCACCACTCACACGACTGACGCTGTACAAGCTCGATCTCGACAAGTCGAATATCGTACGACTGACAAGCTTGCTAAAGGGCCTAGCAACCTTAGAAGAGCTGTCGCTTGAAAAATACCATGGGTCGGAAGGGGACAAGTTATTGTCCGTCATGGCCAAAGTCGTGCCATCTCTGCCATCTCTTGCCAAGCTGACGTTGACACCCGCCCGAAGTGTCCAACGTTCCAGCAAGGGTTCATGGGATTTGTTTCGGGCTCTGAAACAAAACACATCCATTACAACCTTATCGCTACAAGGGGGCGAAGACTGCATGGATCAAGCTTGCATCGACCAACTTGCCGAAACCTTGACGGTGAATGCCACCCTCCACACCGTCAAATTGTCTGGTTTTTGGAGAAGTCGCGACGCTTTCTGGAAGCGCTTTGATACGAAATCACAAGAGCGCATCAATTACTTTTTGAAATTGAATCAGTCCGGCGTGAGAAAGTTGCAGCTGGACACGAGCGTCAGCTTGGAACGGCTCCGAGACGTCCTCATATCCAACAAGGATCATTTGGATCACGTGTTTTATTTGCTCCACAATCATCCTTCCATGGTGACGCGCTCGCAAGTCATTGGGAAGTCATAGAAAGCAGGAGACCGACCCCATCAATGGTTTCCGCACTTTGAGATGTCACTCTATCGAAGAGCCTGGGAATGAATTGCGAGTTCTAACAGGTTAATACATTAGTACTGTAAACTAAGTCTTGGGCATTACATACTTCAGGGTCAAAGTAATCAGCGGTAATCGCAAAGGTAGGTTCCACAGTAATGCAGTAGGTGTTGATGCGGAAAACAATAGTAATCACAGAATTACTGAAGGGACATTAGTGATTACTGTTGCATTGCTACAACTTTTTCTACAGTTTTTGAGCACACTTGAAATGTTAGTTAGCTATATACATTATGCTAGAATTATTCTACTTGGACCGACTGAGCTGTCTCGATGCTTCCCTTGGAATCAATGATCAGCGAATGAATGAGTTTCGGTTGAGTTTGTTTGAAGAGTTTTGATCGAGTAAGTGTGCGGCTGAGGCTTAACTCAGCCTCGCCCCCACCACCAACAAATCCCTAAAAGAGCCACACAGAAAATAGCGAATGAAATCTCGTTATTATTACCATGCACTCGATGCGGATTTGATTTCGTTGACGTTTGGATTAAAAGAGCATCGGGATTCGACATATATCTACTACTATAGCAGCTGGCTGAAGTAAGTTAATTAGAATTTCTCAGAGCGTTGCCGTTTTGTCGATGTGGGGTTTGGATCAAGAAGGGCAGCTGGCGAAGCAAGTTGCTGCGGCAAGAGACCCGAGCCACGAGTTGCTACTAGCTACGAGGTGCCCGGATTTGGCGGAGCCCGTCAATGAATGCTGCGGGCGGCCTCTAGAACTGCGCAACCTCAGACGGGAGGTTTGGTTTTCGATTTTCATTCTATTTATTTCGTGCCATGCCATGCCACACTATGCCATGCCACTGATTGACTTCGACGCTACGATTGGCCGAGGCGTACAGTACACTTCATCGCTGTCACTCACCTTTCCCCCGTATATTTTATTTCAGCACCCAACATTCGCTTGCAGCGTGACAAAGAGCAACAATAAACACTCACAACAACAAACAAAGCAAGGCAGCATTACAGTACAGTACTACTGACTACATCATGGCGACACGAGGCGTCTTTCAACTCCAAAAACTACGATTGTACTATTGCGAACATGGGGGTTCCTCCCGTGCCATTCGTGATTACTTAGCCTCGGGACAGTTGGTCGACTGGGCCTGCGAGCACCCGAACGTGGAAATCATTGTCCAACTCCGGAATGGACATCATCCCTTCCTGCGGGGCGAATACAAGACGCAAGCCGCGGCGCATCAAATTTGCGTCAAAAATGCCGCCGCCCCTCAAGTCATCCAGGATACGGTGGAGAAACTCCACAACCGATCGGGACGCAAAATCAAAAAATTAACCAAACCGGTATATTCCACCACACCAAGTATTCAAGGGGTGTGGACGCCCTTTTTGGGGTTGCGAACAGAGTCCTTTCCCATTCAATTTGTCAATGGTGACACTGCTGCTTGAGAGTTAATAGATGCGTGTATTTTCATTTCGTTTTAGAGCTATATACATGACTTGTACTGCAAGTTGATGATTTAGACCCATATTAGACCAAATAGAACCTGTTTTAGACCCCATTTGTGACCCGAGACCTTATTTAGGGCCTTTACACCACACCACTTTTTCTGCATCGTCCAGCCGCTGTGCTCTTGAAAACACAACAGCCGCCTAAGGTAGACTAGCTAGCTAGATCAAGAGGTCGCAGCAGATGCACAAACCAAAGATTGCAAATGGAGTGACCCTAGGCTACAAACTAACAGTTGTCGTTGGTTGTTGTCTGTCCATTGTGACATGCCAAAAAAGTGAGCTCTTGTCAAGGGTCCCGCAAGGTGTCACGTCGATCTGTTGTTACCCAGCTGGCCGTGATCACAATGGAATGTCCGAGCCCCTGCACACTGCTCTTTGCATTTGACTACGGTTCTAGTGCCATTGGCATGTGAGTCTTTAAAAGGCGAGTGACTATGATTCCTCTTGCATTAATGTGCTCAGGCAATGTCATGGAGCCTGCTACACCCAGTCTCCCATTAATTATTTTGTTCATTCTTCGTTTGTCCAAAGACAATCCAGCAAGCAAAGTTAACATCATGTTTTGGAAGACCCCGTCCATAAATGAAACATCCGATTTAACACTCATGTCATCTACTTGTCAAGTGCTGGTCCTCCTGTCCTCAAACGCTTGTACATTGAGATTCCAGATCAGCCGGCTTTTCAGCATGTCCAAAATGTTTGTGTTGGTTATTGGTTTTTCGGGTTTCCACTGGAATGAACTGCCTGTCTCATAAGCCTTGCATTCACATTGGGTGGTGGATCTGGAACTGCTGAACATTGTTGGTGCTGGGTTTTGTTTGTCTGCTGGGGGCAACTCGGGGGGCAACAGGAGGAGTGCTTGGTTGATGCCATCTCTGTGTGTGCTGGATTAACTTGTTCATGTTGCCTTGATGATTTTCAGCTGGGCCATTGTTTCTTACACGAGCTGGAGGGAACTCCTTTCACATTCTACTGCAGTTCTAGTGTCAGCACAGACAGTCAGGATTGACAAGAACATTCCCCCTCCACCCCTGAGAGTTTGGTCTGACTCTTTCGCTTTGTCGTCAGACTTGCTTCTTTGTCAATGGCTTACAACTTGATTGCAACCAGGCTCAACTCTCCCGTTTTCAATGACATTCTTTCCAGAATCCACCACCCCTTGGTGGCTCAGTCAGGTGCGGGTTCATCTTGTGCTGGTAGACAACACAGGGGATTGTGGTTGAAGCTTTTTACTTATGGTCAAAACACTTCCCTAAACAACAGGACAATTTAGAGTGAAGTTTCAAAACATGTTCCATCATCTAATGAGATTCTGTTGGTTAGACATGCAAGAGATCAATTTGTTGGTTGAAACAGATCAGTTTATTAGAAATTATGAGCACTGCAGTCAGTGCTGTTAGCTACTGTTGTTGTTGAATCTTTTAGAGCCTTCCATACGTGTAGAATTGACTCATCCATTCTTTAAGATAGGTGCACACCTGCCCCTTGTGGAATCCTAGCTATCTGTAAACTGTGCACAGATTCAAATCTTGCCACCTCTTTGATCTCATGACCAACTAACGGCTCTTCAAATTTACAGCGTAGGATGATCTACTAGCTAGTCTGCATGCAGTTTTGTAGATATTCTTTAAAAATACATACACTCGGGATATCGAGCTACAACAAATCTACAAGAGCCATTCAGAAATCGTCATTGGCGATTGATTATCTGTGCAATTATTATCCTGTTGTTAACCATTCCTTGACATGGAAAATCGGAACACCAAGTCGGCGGCAGTAGTAGCCGATGAGAAAAATCGGATGGATCATCTGGGTGGTGACGGCAACATCAACAATGATATGGACCATATGGAAGATCCAGTAAACGAATGGCGACAACAAAGGTCTGCACCGACAGGGAAAGACCCCGAGATCTTCAAGAAGGCTTCTCCTCCTCCTCCTGCTACCGCTGGAACGAGCCACAAAACGGGCAATGCAACCGCTAGGCTTGGAAGAAAAGATGGTGCCATGGTGGATCAGAAATTCTCCTCCTTGTTGACACTGGTGCGTGAACAGAGTACGAGAGGAGCATTTCACAATGCTGCCTTGGCTGATGTAAAGGAAGTTGACCAGGAGGAAGATCCAGGCCGTACGACCCTCTTGGAGCAAAAACACGTTGGGCCAAGTGCCCGACGACGACACAAAGATGAGGATATTCACGGCACGCAACAACGGCAAACGAAGGACAGATATAATGACAGCACAGAACTCCTTTCGTTGGAGCGAGGTACCGTAAAACAACAACGACAAATGCTTTCTCCCGGACCTTCTGCCAATGCAGAAACTTCAAGTCCAGATATGGTGCACAATGAGGGTCCGAAATTCCCACAGGTCGGTGCGAATCCATTGGGCGACGCGTATTCCAATTCCATGAAACAACTCGGTGCCGGCGGCAACAAGGAGGTTGGAGGTGGCCACCACCAAAACGGCTATACTAGTTCACGCAACGTTGTTGGTAGTGGTGGCCACCACAAGCCAGGAGGAGATCCATTTACGTCGTCTTCACCCTCCACCAAGGACTTGGCGGTGGCAAATCCAGGTGGGGATCCCGTTCTCTTGGATTTACCAACGACAGAAGAAGAACTGGGAGATCAAGCAAGGGGGAGGGGGAAGCTGCAATTGAATCGAGTTACGTTGATTGCTTTGTGTTGTGGTGTCATCGCGGTGGTGGTCGTGGTGGTAGGAATAGCACAATTTGCAATGCAGCTTTCCGACAACAACAACAACGGGAACGATGGAGAAAGCGTGGATATGAATAATGCCAGCAACAACTCCTCATCCTCTCCCCAGCCAGGGACACTTGAATTTCAGTTGCTTTCTCTACTTCCAGGGGATACACAAAGGGATATTCAAAATGGTGGATCTCCACAAGCAATTGCATTCGAATGGATTGTACAGGATCCTCACTTTACGAGTTATCCAGGTTGGCGACAAGTACAACGATTTGCCTTGGCTGTATTGTACCATGCGACCAATGGAAGTCGTTGGCGCCACAATGCGCACTGGTTGGATTATAGCGTTCACGAATGTGACTGGTACACCGAGCCATCCTTTGGGCATGCCGATTTCTTCTCCACCACGCCACCCTACAACGACCAGTACATCCCCCAGTACCCAACCAGCGATGCCTTTCCGTGCATGAGCAGCAGCAATAATAACAATGACACCAAGATTCTCCATGTGAATAGCAGTGGAAGCACGGAAACGGTTCAGCACTTATGGCTCGATTTTAACAACCTGGAGGGGACTCTTCCTCCAGAGCTTTTTTTGCTGACCAACATCAAAAGTCTATCACTTGGATTGAATCCGCTGGTTGGAACCCTATCGAAGGAGATTGGAAACTTCCCAATCCTCGAGGCGCTTGCTATTTTCAACTCGGGCATATCCGGAAGTCTTCCCAATGAACTGGGGCGCCTTACAAAATTACAAAGCTTGGCACTGCATGAAAATCATCTGGCAGGGCCTATTCCGGACCTAAAAAAGCTATCTCAGTTGCGCTTATTCTTAGCAAACGGAAATTTTGGATTGACGGGAACCATCCCAACCGAGTGGGGGAGGTTGACGGAATTGGTACAAGTGTTCCTGCACGATAATTTGCTCAGTGGTAAGTGGCCAAATCCAGACCGGCGGCTCTTGCCATTGGACTCATAACAAACAGCATGCATGTCTCATCAAACGAGCCGTTTTTGGTGTTGTTCCTTCCCGTGCAGGCACTCTCCCATCAGAATTGGGGTTACTGACCAATATGGAATGGTTGGTGGCAAGTGATAATTCCTTAAATGGGTACGTCCAACGTGCTGGGCCTTTCTTTCAGCATGGATTGTAGTGTTTGTTTGCTGCACTCACCATATTATGTTTCTACAAGACAGGCAACTGCCCTCGGAGCTGGGAATGCTGACAAAGATGACGTGGATGACGCTGTCCTACAACTTTTTCCACGGTAAGAAGCGAGAAGCAAGTGGTGTTTGGTAGATTCGCCAGGGCTTGCTCTTCTCACCCCCTTCCAACTGTTCTAGGCACACTACACACTGAAATAGGTCAACTCACGAATATTGACTTTTTGAGTCTGCGTCGAAATAGGCTGTGGGGGACCATTCCTACTGGTAGGGTTTGAATTTGATGATTGTGCATTCAGCTTGTGACGTGTCAATCCAACTGTTGAATTGGCTAATGCGTGTTTTATTACACTGTCCTTAGAGTTTGGCAATTTTCGGAGAATGACCCGGAGTCTTCGCCTTGGCCCCAACAAAATACGAGGGAGCATACCTACTGGTAGGGTTTAAATTTGATGATTGTGCATTCAGCTTGTGACGTGTCCATCAAACTGTTGAATTGGCTAATGCTTGTTTATATCTCGACAGAGCTGGGAAATCTCAGCAATGCAACCCAATTTTTTCTCATGGACTGCTTGTTGGAAGGCCCGCTTCCAAGTGAGCTCGGTAGAATACGTAGCTTGAGGAGCCTTCATCTTCAAGGCAATCAGAAAATCAGTGGAACCATACCAGCAGAATTTGCTGCGCTGGGATCCGATGGTGTTTTGCAAAATTTCAATATTACTGGAACTTCCATTACCGGCGAACTTCCAGAGAGTGTCTGCAAAGTCAATGACAATTGTCCCAAGAATCGAACGCTTGATGAACCCGAACCATGCATGGGTCTCAACTTCGATTGTTCTCCATCGAAGCTGTGCGGATGTGGCTGCACGTGCGCAACGGAATCTCGTGGTAGCAACATTAGTCATGGGGCAGCCTAGTAGGAGACGGACTGTTCTGTTTAATCAGAATAGACCTAGCCGGCCAAGACGTCGTAGAGGGCCTTGATTTTCTGATTCGTTCGTCGCTTTTTCCTTCTTGACTTTGTGATAGTCCCTTCAGGGCCCAATAGAACTTGGCTTCGAATTCTCCTAGCTAGAAGCAACTTAGTCATAGCTAGGATGGATCTGCCTTTGCAGTTGTACCCAACCGTCAGATGTCAGATCCCTTCTTTGGCCACCTTTGAGGAGCAAAGACTGGCTAGCTAGAGCACAAGAAAGCAGCAGCATTCCCCCAACAAAAGATCTCAAAGGTCCTCAACCTTGCTCACACCGTCTTCTACAAGATTAGAAATAAGTTGCAACATTTATTACTCAAATTTACCTTGCTTTATCTAGCTATCAGCACTACTGTAGAGAGTGATTTATTAGAAAATGACTTACACGACGACATGGGCATGACTAGTAGTATTATCTGACTTGTTAACTATTCTTACTATGTGCGCACTATTCATAATTTTCCACTTAACACAAAAACGACCAAATGAATATCCCCTCCCTGCGCTTGGTATTGAAATATTGTTTTAGTTGCCTTTCGCTTCCGCTAATTGCTGACAATGCATGGACACAGATTGTTCTTTGGAAGGGCGGGAAGTATTTGCCGCAACAACCAATGAAAAGAGCAAATCCACACGCAAGCCAGGTTCTCCCTGAAAAGAAGCAAATGCTTTTTAAAACAAGGTGTTCAACAGGAGGCTGCCCAAGAATAGAATTGCCGCCGTGGCAATTCCACTGGAGAAGGCCTTCGAATTTGGCGCAGGTGTCGTTTCTCCAGTTTCAGAGGTCCCACCATCAGGTGCAGCAGTGGAATCTGGTGGTGGTTCAGTGCTAATTCCAGTGTCCACTTGACAAATAGCTTCATCAGGGTTGCCGCAAATGCCATTTTCATCACAGCCACCGGTTCCGCACCATTCGTTGCCCGACGTTTCGTCCTTGTACCAGGCGCAAGTGCTGATACCATCCGACGTGACAGTGGAAGTGCAGGTAAAGCAATAGTTCTTGCTCCCACAAAGAGCAACATCCGCTTGGTCAGTTCCCGTTTCGACAGCAGAAAGACAAATCTCTTCAACGGTTGCATTGGGGAATAAAGCTGCCTGAAAGCACTGAGCATTCGCCACATTATCACAGGATGGCTCGCATGTTCCTAAAATCCAAGCACACTCGTTTTCATCCGACAGACAAGGGATACAGCCATCCGAACCGTAGACGTCAAAAGCATAACAAGGATGGGAAGGTTCTGCGCCGGCATCAGTCTCTGTGGGGGCAGCAGTAGTGTTGGTGGTGCCACCACCCTCGGCGGGACTCTCAGTGACACCACCTTCAGCAGGACAACTTGTCATGCCACAGACAGCACCTCCACCCTCGCATTCACCAATGCCGCACCATTGAATGCCAGTGGATTCATCACTGTACCACTGACAAGCTTCGCCATCGGATTTGAGGGTTTCCAAGCAAGAAGCACAATCCATTGGGGCATCACACAATACTCTGTCAGCTCCTGCTTGGTCGGCAGCGGCGCAAATTTGATCCAACGACGAATCCGGAAAGGTTACACTGGAGAAACAACCCAAGAATGAATTGGCGGCTTGCTTGGTCTGCATATCTTCGTCGCCCATCAGCATGCAACTGTCGGCGCATTCTTGTGTGGCTTCCATCCATGCACAGATATCACCTGCCTCCAAACAAGAAGTACAATCATTGAAACCGACACATGATACAGACTCAGCAACGCTGGGCGCGGCGGTTGGTGCCTCCTCAGCAGGACATTCTGCCACACCACAAAGTCCGTTCATGTCACACGCCACGGCCTGACAAACTTGCGTTTCTGCGACCCACAAACATGTGGCTGCATCCGGATTGCTGGGCAAGGCTGTTCCTGTACAAGACGCACAATCTGTCGGTGTGGCGCAGGCAGCTGCATCGGCAACTTCATCCCGCTGAATGTCACAAATTTCTTCGGCACTTCCCGAATCCATCATAGCGGCAAAGGAATAACAAGAGGTATCCGCAATCATATCACAGGAATCCATACAGGCACCGACCGCCCATGCGCAGTCTGCCAAGACACAGGCATCGCAATCCAGAAGAATGTTACAGTTTACACTTGGTGAGAGAGTTGGAGGATCCGTAGCTTCGTCAACGACAGGAGGGGTCGTTGCGTCGACTTCGCAGGTCGTCGATCCCGCCCCAAAGGGACCTTCACCACCCCCAAAACAGGCATTTGCGCTGGTGTACCACTGACAGGTACTGCCATCACTCTTAATGGCCGCCACACAGTCGCTACAACTGGTTTCCGCTTGACACACGGCAATGTCAGAGCGGACAGCGTCGCACACGCCAATGGCGTCCTCATCGGAGTTGGTATAACAGGTGGCACCATCGTCGTCCAAACACGCCGAGAAGCAAAGGCCCAAGGAAAAGATGCACTGGGAAGGATTTTCCAAGCATGCTACGCAATTGGAGGAATGAGATTCGCAAGATTGAGTTGCGTCGGGTTGCGCCGTCGTAGTTGTGGTTCTGGTTGTTGTCGAAAATAGCAGGAATACTGCGACAAGGATGGTTGGAGGACAACAAAGTCGGTGCTTCATTTTGAATTTTAAACTGAAAGGAATCAATGGAAGGAATCAATGGAGGAATCAAAAGGAAAGAAGGAATGAATAAAACAGCAACGGGTGTATTGGTGTAATCCGCGTGTTCAGAAGCTGCCTGGTTCTACTTTGTAGCTAGCTAGTAGCTGCTATCACAGTTCTTGAGTAGATAGTTGACGATAGGCTTTAGGTTCTCGGCCGGCTAATATATTGATATAACAATTCAAATTGATATGGGGTGATCGGCGCGTAAATACACTGTCGCCGTGCTACTACTCCTTAGTAGTGATACTAGCTAGCTGGCTGATACTACCGGTAGTAGTAGTACAGTTGAGTAGGTAGCGTGCTACTACTGGTAGCTAGCTAGCTAGCTAGCTAGCTGGACGACTAGCTCGTAGTAACGGGTTCTCAAGTAGGAGCTCTAGCTAGTAGCTACTAGCTAGCTAGCTACTACTGTAGAAGATAATAATGACACCGAATGTCTCCATGTGGTAGGACATGGTACAAGTTGTACAGTGCGACAAACAGGAATATTCGAGTACTGCAGTACAGAGGAAATAATCTCATTGGTCGAGGAGCACCGGGAAGACATCGTAATGAATGCTGAATGAATATGAAGGATAATCTCATTCACGAATGGTAGTGCTTCACTCAGTAGTCAAACCATTTTACAATGGTCATTTCTGGAAGAGAACAAGTGTCACACTCCTATGACTGCTGTTGAAGAAGATGGAACTCACATTGCAGACACATGCAACACTGCTTCATCCAATGACAATGCATCACGGGGAATCAGTGACTGTGACTGACAGGCACAAGAGAATCAAAGTGGGGGTTGTAACTTGACTTTTGTGTCAGGCAAGTGAAGTGTCAAAGAGCTGCTTTCAGAACAAACATGTTGGTGTCACTGTTGTGGGGATAAAAGAGATTTCTTCAGTCTTTTTGTGTTGACAACAAAGACAAAGGATTTTGCAATACTCCAAAGTGAGTATAACACAGAGCATCCTCATGCGGGACTCTTTCATTCGGGACTCATTCACGGAAGACACACTTCTCAGCGCACTGGACTAGTTGCTTCTAACACTGTCCTTCACAAGTCGTGAAGAACATTGCTCAAGAGAGCAATAAGAATGTTGTCAAGACTAAGCGCCTACATAAGATAACGGCTGCATATTTTAACTGCTACAAAACGCCTAGAAGACTTTTTTTCTGGATGGCATAACACGAGCTATCGTTGCATTCAAAGTCATGACAAACTGCACAACTGGCACGCCAATGCTTCACGCAGAAGCATCGTTCATCTCAGTGGAGAGAGGATTGTGCCTTGGGATCTTGAGCTGAACCTCTCTCAAACATTGTTTTTATTTTAGCTCATTCTAGAGCTTATAATTTTCCAGTCATTTACAAACAACTCAAAAGGCCTGCAGCTTTTAGCAATGTGCAATTTCACACAAAAGCAGCCACACAGATGACACAGAAAGAATCCTTCAAACTGCCTGCAAAACATGGCAACACTTGGCCGACAATGACTCATTTTTAAGAGCTTCTTTTGGTGCTTTCTTTTAAGGATGTCTGGGATCAATGCTAATTTACACCAATCGACAAAACGCTGAAAAAGAAGCACACTGACCACCTCATGGCATTCAATGACCTGCTCGATTGCATGTGACACCATTGCAACACTGGGGATCAAGAGAACCTTCTTTGCCCTTCAAATCAGAAAGGACAGACTGGGCTAACAAAATGTTCAGATCAAGACATCAGAGACATAGGGGCATTTTTGACAAAGATCTGATGGGCACTTGCAAAAAGTGATCATTGGTCATGGACAGATCTTGCCTCATGGAGGCGAAAGAAGTGTGTTGGAGAACATGCAGTGCATGGCAATCAAATGGGTGTGAATGTGTTAGCATGTCCAACTGGTGCTAGGATTGACACATCCAGCACATGTCAGTTGACACATCATGTGTTGGTATCACATTCAAAGGAATCTCACTTTCCTATCATTTTGCTTGACTCAACACGGTTTCTCAAGAGTTAGATGTCCAACTGAGAGGTGTTGTCAAGATCTGAAACATGCTTGTTATGTTACCAACAACTCGTCAACAAGGGCGCAATTGTCAGTAAATTTTGTTCGTTTGAACTAAAGTTTCCAACTGCAATGTTTCACCAAAGCAATTGCTTGTGCATGTCACAAAAAAGAAACTTACAAGAAATTAAACTGAGGGAAATTTGATCGAAAACTGATCAAATCCTCACGAAATCAACTGCTCGTTTCTGGCTTTTCACTACCACAATTCGTAGAATTGCACACAATTAGCCTTCTTCGACGTGTCATAATGACCAG
>ENA-ORBV01010959-ORBV01010959.1-microbial-mat-metagenome-genome-assembly--contig:-NODE-10959-length-14355-cov-4.031587_pt1 | contig 14355 bp, 15 predicted proteins | sample MGYA00237777_ERZ505514 | MGnify/ENA primary metagenome ERZ505514 (study PRJEB26160, sample SAMN06269048) | microbial mat metagenome | isolation source: Oligotrophic lake microbial mat | place...
CTCATGTGCCTGGAATAGACCCTTCTAACAAATAAGGTGAGTGAGTGATAGCGGATTCAGGGGCTATTTTCAGTCCTGATGAGCGGCAAGAAGGTGTAGCACGCTACTAAAAGCCGCGTTAATTGATCTGAAAGAATAGTTTTGAAGAATAATTTTGGACATTAACCGAGAGGACTGGCAGTTGCCCACAAGCAGCCACCCGTGGCCACCAGAAATAAAATGCCCATCACGCCTGCCAGCGGTTTTCCCCCTAGACCCGTGAGCCACTCGCTCGCCCGCCCGGTAGGAGCCAATAGCTGTGCCGTTTCCACATTGGCGATCGCCCAAATCCAGCCAGCATGAAGCCCGATGGCCAGCCCCAAATGGCCGCCATCGACCCACCGAGCCAGCACCAGCACCATCCCCATCAGCCAGAGACCCGGCAACTGGGGAATGTTGTCGCGCCCTTCCCAGAGCAAATGCAAAAGGGCAAAAATTAGACTAGCTATCGCCGCCGCCAGCCAGGGTGCATAGCCTTGCTGCAACTGGGTCAAGGTAAATCCGCGAAACACCAGCTCTTCGGTGCCACTAACCCAGACTCCCAGCGCCAGCGTAGACAGCAGTTGCACGCTCCAGGCGTAGAGACTTATGGTCGGCAGAACGGCTCCATCTGCCAGGACACCAGTCGGCACCCGCCAAGTCATCCAACCCAATCCAACTTGAACCGCAAACAGCCCCGCCAGACCCAACACACCGACCAGCCAACCCAGTCCCACAGACCCTATTAGCCCGGTATTCGCATCTAAACCATATGCAGAAAATGACTCGCCCAGCCCCCGCGCAAACCCCAAAACGATCAGGGGAGCCAATACATACAATGACGCCAGCAACGGCAGTTTTTGGGCTGGAGCAATGGGCTGGGGTGGATGCCAGCGCAGGGCGATCGCCAAAGGGATAGCGATCGGCAGCCACAACAACAGCCAGACAAAATAAAAGCTAGCCACTCGCAACCAAGGCGAAGCCTCTGCCAGTGCTAGCGAGAACGCAACAAAAAAATTATTCAACTTTAAACTGCAACTCCCTCTAGAATTGCGACCCTTTCAAAATTGCAATCTCAGTTTAAACACAGGCTATGGGCAGCTGTTAAATTAGCCCAGATGAGTAGCAGGCTGCTCCGGGAGCGGCTAACTACTCATCAAAATTTGATTGGTTCAGACTTGTCGAATTGCTAGCTCAAAACTAGGTTTAGTCTTCGTCGTACTCTGTGTTGCCGTCTTTTTCAGAATCCATTTGAATCAGGTGGATGTGTTTATACCCCAGCTTGATCTCAAATTCATCGCCAGACTTTAGACCCATTTTTTCAGTGTAGGTTGCACCGATCACGATTTGGCCGTTCTTGTGAACGCTGACTCGATAGGTCGGTTCACGACCTCGACCATCGCGATCGCTATCAGCGCCAAGTGAAATGCCTCGAGCCGCCAACAGCGCCTCATAAAAAGCCCCCAAATTGACGCGAGTCTGGCTATTTTTTCCGACTGTCTGATAACCACAGCGGATCGCTTTTTCTCGGGGCTTCAAATGGGCAAGTTCTTTTACTTTTTGAAGCAGTGCTTTTCCAGTTAATAGAGATATTGCAGTTTCAGTCATCGTGTTGAGAACATCCTTAGGTTCAAAAGAGAGTAGATTGCTAGATATACTCGCCGCTTTAATAAGCTTACTTGAAGAACTTGATTAAATAGTAAAAACTATATCTTGTAATTATAAGCTTAAACTTTCCCACATTCAAAGCAGTAATTTCTTCAACGTTCAAACAGCTTACAGCGAAGTGCTCAGCAGCAGTTTTCCGGCGCTGAGAGGCCACTTCACTACATTAAAAAATATATGAAATTTTAATGGTCTTAGCCAAGCCTGCGTTAAAAACCGTGAAATAGAGAGAGTAGGGATGCTTTGTGCAACTATCCTGCGTGTTATAAATCTCTAGCCATTTGGCACCAGCAAGCTAAGGCTTAAATGCTGAAAATTGCCTGCGCCCCCGTTTGGGCACTAGCAAGTGGCACAAAGCCATCCCACCCGTTCAAGCAAGCCTAAACTGAGTCTAGATCCAGCGTTGACTAGTTCCATCTAATCAAAACTCAAATATTTTTGATTCTGCTCAAAACCAGCAGAGCTGAGTATTACTTATGCTTGTGATGCGAACAGGTTTGTCGCAAAATGGCACGCAACCTTAAACAGCCATTGGTTTAGCGGTCTTAACAGCCGTGATTTCAGCTTGAGCTTTATCACAGGTTTTATAGTTAGAGGTAGCAGAGGCAGAATTGGCTCAATTCCCCGTTCTGTCTAGTTGAGGTTGATGCCCCCTTGGTTCTGCGCCAAAGTAATGGTAGGGGACGGCGTGATCTAGATTTTAAGTTGAAATAATTTAAAGCTTGTGTCTGACGGATCCAATCACTCCATGAATCTAAACTAGGGGAAATATGGCCGAGTTCCAGCCTTGTTAGAGCATTGAGACTTAAACTAGAACAACAGCTTGATAGAAATTCAGCGCTTAATTAATCAGAATCGGGGTTGTCGGCAGTTGGCTGGCTCCAGCGTAAACCAGTCAGGCGATTGAGGCAGTGAGGTAACCAGCACATTGGGGAAACTAACATCTGTCTGTATTTTTACTTTTGGCGTTCCCAACCCAGGACAAATAGGTTCAAATCCACTAAATTGCTGTTTAGGGCAACAGATATGCTCCGGTTTAGCCCAGCATGTTTAATCGCTCAAGCAATTTAATCACCTCACGCCAAGTTTTGCTCTGCCTAGGATTTGAATTCAGCCTCTCACTCCACAGTTCCTTACACCTCCCTTTCCAGTTGTCTCCTATGCAGATTCAGTTCAAGATTTTACGGCAGACTGCCGATACTGCTCCTACATTTCAGACGTACCAACTCGAAGCAGATCCAGGCAACACCATCCTAGATTGCCTCAACACGCTGAAGTGGGAGCAAGATGGCACCCTCGCCTTTCGCAAAAACTGTCGCAACACCATCTGCGGCAGTTGCTCCATGCGGATTAATGGGCGCTCTGCTTTGGCCTGTAAAGAAAATGTAGGCAGCGAAGTCGCCCGTTTGCAGCAGATCCACGACAGCCAAATGCTTGACGGCCAGGAGGCTAGCAGCCCCGACTCTGGAGAGATCCCCACCTTTATCATTGCTCCCATGGGCAATATGCCCGTCATCAAAGATTTGGTGGTCGATATGCAGAGTTTCTGGGATAACTTGCAGGCCGTTGATCCGTATGTCAGTACAGCAGCCCGACAGGTTCCAGAGCGAGAGTTTTTACAAACGCCTGAAGAGCGCGATCGCCTGAATCAAACGGGTAACTGTATTCTGTGCGGGGCCTGCTATTCAGAATGTACCGCCCGTGAAACCAACCCTGAGTTTGTTGGGCCTCATGCTCTAGCCAAAGCCTATCGGATGGTAGCAGACAATCGAGATAGCCAAACCGAAGCCCGATTAGAGCAATATAACGACAGCACTCAAGGGGTCTGGGCCTGCACCCGCTGCTATTATTGCAATAGCGTTTGCCCCATGGAGGTTGCTCCGCTGGATCAAATTAGTAAGATTAAACAAGAAATCCTCGATCGCCATGATGACCAGTCAAGCCGCTCTATTCGCCACCGCAAAGTTTTGGTAGAGCTGGTAAAAGCAGGAGGCTGGATTGACGAGCGGCGCTTTGGTCTCAAAGTCATGGGCAACTCCTTTCGTGATGTGCAAGGGCTAGCTAGCTTGGGTGCCTTAGGGCTGCGGATGCTAGTGAGAGGTAAGCTGCCATTGGGCTTTGAGCCGTCGGCAGGGACAGCAGAGGTGCGATCGCTGATCGAAGCGGTTCAGCAGCTAGAACAGGAAGAAAGGCTAAAGGAGGAAGGGTGAGGGCGGGTCGTGCGCATCTTTAGTTAATCAGCCAGTTGGCATTCATTGACCGCTTTACCACGCGTTGACTGCTTCACTGGTCAGCCGCTGCTGCTGACACATCTACTAGCCTTTTTCCATTTACACCATCTATTTACAACTCTATGAGCAGTAACACGCCTACTTCAACGCCGTCCGCTGACGATGCTCCGGCTCAGCCTGAACCTGCTTTTGGCTGGACTGCTTACGCCGAACAAATCAATGGGCGATTTGCCATGATTGGCTTCATCGCCCTGCTGGTGGTAGAACTCGTGACGCGCCAAGATTTTTTTACCTGGATCGGTCTGCGGTAGATGCTGGAGGTCACTGTTGAACCAATTTAATAGCCTCAGCTGCATCTATAGCCCTCGCCACTTCGGTGCAGTACAGGCAAGGGGCTTAAGCCCCTTGTTCTGGAATCTGTGGTGTGTGGCGTTCATCTGAAAACTGCTGTAGGCAAAAAAAGGAGCGATCGTCAATGGCGATCGCTCCTTTTTGACTAAACCTGAATTACCCGCAGATTGAGCTGCCGTGATGCTAACGAATAGTCAAAATATATCGTCCCCGGCCATTGCGATCGTAGGCGTTGGCAATGACTCGATAGCTTCCCGTGCGGGGCAGCCTAACGGTGATGGCGGAATTGGTACTATTGGGAGTCGCATCGTCGTTTTGCTCAATCACCTGACCCTCTGAATCCATCAAAATCAGGTACGTATCAAATTCGTTGCTTTCCATCGTGATCGTCACGCTCTGCCCACTCGTTCCTTGGAATGAGTAGTCTTGGTAAAGGCTGTTGTCTTCTTGCAGCACAGGAGAATTTACATCGAGCTGACCCTGCTCTCGGAGCAGCGTTCGGGCAGTAGGTGTAGAGGGTGGAGCGGCATTACTGGTGGCCACACGCACACGATACCGACCAGATTCTCCGGGTTCAAACGTGTTGGCTAGGATGGTGTAAATGCCATTGGTAGGCAGCGTGGCAGCTAGTCGAGAATTGCGATCGCCCCCACTATCGTTATCTTGTCCGACCTCATCCCCATCGGGGGTGAGTAAAATCAGATAAGCATTTAGCTCACGGCTAGTCATTTCTACTACTACCTGCTGTCCGGCTCTGCCTTCAAACGTGTAGGTATTGTAGTAACTATTATCTGACTGGAGCACACTGCTATTGCTGTCGAGCCGACCTTGGATCGGGGCACCGTCAAGCGAAATCCGCTGCGCAACTTGCCCTCCACCCAGCATCGGTGACTGCTGCGCCGTGCGGGGGGCACGCCCTTCGCGCACCGCCGTCAAAAATGGCTGCACCCGCTCAATTGAAATGGCAAACCCGATACCCGTATTGCCAGTCGAGCCTCTCGGAGAAAAGATAGCCGAATTGACGCCAATCATAGCACCTTGACTGTTGAGTAAAGGCCCGCCCGAGTTGCCGGGGTTAATCGAAGCGTCGGTCTGGATTAACCCCCGACTAGAATCGATCCGGCTGATAATCCCCGTCGTGAACGTTCCTTGAAATTGCCCAAAAGGATTACCAATCGCAAAGGCACGCTGACCGACTGCCACCAAACCCGGTCGGGAAATGGATACCGTCGGGAGATTTGCCTGCCCCCGGATTCTAACCGCCGCCAGATCTAAGCCCCCTTCGCCAAACGCAACCACGTCTGCCTGAAAGCGACGCCCATCGGCCAAAGTGACAGTGACCGTTTGAGCACCGCTAACGACATGGGCATTGGTCAACACCAGCCCGTCTGAACTGATGATGCTACCGCTACCCGTGCCTGATTCGGCTTCAATTGACACAACGGCTGGACTTGCAGTCTGATATACCCGGACATTGACACCCTCCTCTGCATCTTGAGCTAGTGCAGCAGTAGATTGCCCCAGGTTAGTTAGGCTTAAAAATGATTGAGGTCGCAAGGCATCTACGGCCAAGAAACTGGCTGTAGTAACGGCTATGGTAGCTGAGAGCGCTAGACGAGAAAGGTTGGTACTCATGCGGTGAGGGGGGTGGTTCTACAGTCTGGTTTACTACAGTCTCTTCTATTTTCTACAATGCGCTGGGACTCGTCCAGGAAAACGTAGAGAACCTTGCTAATTATTGCTAATTCGTAGGATTAGACCTTACTGACTTCTCTCCTATTCTGCCCACAACTCGAAGCAAGCGTCATCTGGCCAGGTTTTAAACTTAGAAAATAAATAAATTTAAAAGTCAGAACGGTCATACAGCACAATATCCCACTGCCCATTGGCATTCGATTCAAAGGCGATTTTGTTCCCATCGCCGCTGATGGTAGGGTTTCGTACCTCTGCGTCTAAACTGGCCGTGAGGTTTTGCAGGCGGCGCACTTGGCGATCGTATCGGTAAATATCTACATCGCCGCCGTGGCTAGCTGCAAACACAAGATAGCGGCCATCAACGGACACACCAGGGTGAGACGCAACGCTATCGACTGAGTTTAGCCCAGGTAAATCGAGCAGCTTGCGACTGACTAGGTCGTATAAATAAACATCCTGGCTGCCATTACGGTCAGAAATAAACACGAGATAATCTCCTGCAACCTGTGGCTCATGCTCGGTGTAGGGGCTGTTGAGACTGCGCCCAGCAGAATCATAGGGCAGCGTCATCAAGCGTGGATAGCTGAAGCTACTCAGGAAAAATACGACGAGGGCGATCGCCACAATCACAGGGACAAGTTTCACAGAACTATGAGGAAGAGATGAAAACAGCAGGGACGGCCTAATCTAAACCCTACACCTTTTATCACAGCCTTTTGCAACCTGTTGCGGACTGAATTAACTCACTAACTGCGTTGATCTAAGATATCCAGTTCTATGTTGCTGCCTCGGTCAATCATTTGGATATCCCATTGGCCCTCTCGACCCGATTCAAAAGCAATATAGCGCCCATCAGGGCTAATACTAGGGTTTCTAAACCAGCCCCGGTAAGCCCCGGTCAATACCTGAACGAGTTGTGTCACCCGATCATAAAGCTCGACTTCAGGTCTACCACTATCGCTGGCAACATAGACAATGTATCGGGCATTGTTACTAATGCTGGGGTGCTCGGCGATCGCATCGCGACGATTTAGCCACGGCAGATCAACTAACTGCTCGGATTGCAGGTCATGTAGCATGAGGCGGCGACGTCCATCGCGACCAGAAATAAACGCTAGAAACCGACCACTGCCGCTCAAAACAGGGTGTTCATCCGTGTAGGTGCTGTTTAGCCCCTGCGGATTGATTAACCCAACGGAATTTAAAGGAATTGCAGCCAGGGCGATCGGCTCAGCCCTGACTGCAAAACAGCTAACGTAGCTGATCGCGGTAATCAACAGCAGGCTGAAACTAATCACGAGCCAGCCCCGTACTCGATGGTCAAAGCGACCTAACGCCTCTTTAGTCAAAGTTGGAAGAGTTATCAGCCTCATCATCTGAGTAGTCAATCGGCTGATAATCTACATAGTCGGCAGCAGGCTGCTGTGAAGTTCGACGAGTCGCGCTATCGTCGGTGGGGCGAGGCCGCTGAGGGCGAGAAGAGGAAGAGGATGGACGACCGCCAGAGCGAGCAGTTCGACTCGCATCACGGGTAGGCGGAGTGTCTTGAGAATCATCATCCCAAACGCCCCGTTCAGAGCGGCTAGGAGCCTCATCATCCCAAGCGCCACGGTCGCCACGGTCTACGGAGCGCGAGGGTGGACGGCTTTCAGGGCGGGAAGATGAGGCAGGCGGACGCCGCTTGCGAGAGGAAGGGCTATTGGGACTAGGTCGTTCGGGGCGATCGCTACCCCCACGAATCGAAGGGCGACGACGACCTTCATCGGCATAGTCATCTAGATCATCCGAGCGATAGTCGCGGCTGGCTCGAATCCGGCGAGTGGTCGGTCGATCTTCGACTGCCGACAATTCATCAAGTTCGGCTCGATACACCCGGCTTACGGGTCGCTCATCGTCTACCACAGGGGTATAGCGCTTGGCTTGTTCCGTCGTGGCACCGCGCAGGCGAATCGTTTCTAGGGCAAACGCCGCTGCTGCGCCCGCCATCAAGAAAAAACCGAAGGTCAAGATGGGATCTAACCGCCAGCCCTGGAAAAACAGAATTGCCCCACACAGCAACAATACAGCAGCCAGTGCGATGTCTTGGTCGCGAGCAGATTGAGGCCGAAAATTTCTTAAAAAATAAAGCCCTGCACCACCCACAGCCAGCGCAATCCCCAGCAATGCGGCTGGGTTGCTGCCAAATACCACTTGAGCCAGGACTGGTTGGGGCTGCAAATAGAGCGCACTGACCACGCCGCTCAAACTCAGTCCGAGATCCACCATCACACTTCTCCGTAAATATGTCCTAATCCTAGCGGCTGGAAATGGAAATCACCAGTTAAAATAGCTACTCTAAAGTCCTGGAATCATCCTAACCGAGTCCTAAGCTGAAAAACCCTAGCTGAAAAGTCTTAGCTAAAATGGTTCCCAATAAATGAGGGACACCCCAATAGCGTGTCCCCAAGCCAGTCTTGCCTCACAAGCTGCCCAAACTAGCTAGGCAGGTGGTCAAACTAAAGCCGTTGAATCTTATCTTTTTGGCTAATGAACACCAGACCCACCACAACGGGGATCACAATAATGACGAAGCCTGCCAGTAAGCTATAGAAAAAGTTCATCAATGATGGGGTCATGGGATCTTAATCCTTAATTTTTAGCGATCGCTTCACTTATTAATTCTATAGGTCTGTTAACGTCTTGAAAAGTCAGCGTCTATAGAATTAAGAGGATTTTGGCAATCTTGCGGGCGCGCCGCAGGGCAGTCGTTTGGGTTCACGCTCTTGAGTAGAATATGAGAAGTGAACGATACATTGCTTAAAATTTGGCGTTTATGACTTCTACTGCGATCGCCTCCCTAGGACTAGGAATCACCTTCGGTTTGATGATTTTGCTATTCATCTTCCGCATCGTGTTGACCTGGTACCCTCAAGTTGACCTAACTCAGATGCCGTTCAAGCTAATTGCCTTGCCCACTGAGCCGTTCTTAATTCCTACCCGCAAACTAATTACACCGATTGGTGGGGTCGATATCACGCCGATTGTATGGGTAGGGGTTTTCAGCCTACTGCGCGAAATCTTACTGGGGCAACAGGGACTACTAACCATGATGGGGCGATACTAGTCTGGCTAGACTCCTTAGACTGGCCAGTCTAATATCACTCAGACGCGGGTGAACTCACAGCGTGAAATAACCTGCGGCTGCATTAGTTTTTAGAAACCCGCCTTACTCTTTAGACGCCTGCATCATTTGCTCGACAAAATCGGTGTAGACATTACCATCTAAAAAATTTTGATTTTCTAAGATTCTTTGATGAAAGCCAATGGTTGTCGGTAATCCGGTAATGGCAAATTCTCTCAAAGCCCGCTTCATCCGGTGGATGGCAGAGAGGCGATCGGGTGCCCAGACGATTAGCTTACCAATGAGAGAATCGTAGTAAGGCGGAATCTCATAATCGGTATAAACGTGAGAATCCATCCGCACCCCGTTACCTCCAGGCGGCAGGTAGCCACTGATGCGTCCAGGGTTGGGGCGAAAGTTTTGATCCGGATCTTCAGCGTTAATCCGGCACTCAATCGCATGCCCTCGCAGCTGCACCTGATCTTGCGTCAACTGCAAGGGTTCACCCTGAGCCACTCGAATTTGCTCTGCAACTAGGTCTAACCCAGTAATCACTTCAGTCACCGGGTGTTCGACCTGGATGCGGGTGTTCATTTCCATAAAATAGAAATGCCCCGACTGATCTAACAAAAACTCAATGGTGCCCGCACCGATATAGTTGATCGCTTGAGCGACCCGTACCGCTGCCGACCCCATTTTTTCGCGCAGTTCTGGGGTTAGCGCCGGACTAGGGGCTTCTTCCAGTAGCTTTTGGTGACGCCGCTGAATCGAACAGTCGCGTTCACCCAAATGGATGACGTTGCCGTAGCTGTCAGCCAAAATTTGAAATTCAATATGGCGGGGACGTTCAATAAATTTTTCGAGGTATACACCCGCATTGCCAAATACTGCCTCTGCTTCTCCTTGAGCGGCAAAAAATAGCTTGACCAGCTCATCTTCAGCTCGCACTAGACGCATACCGCGCCCGCCGCCGCCCGCTGTGGCTTTGATCATGACAGGGTAGCCAATTTCACGGGCGATCGCCAAGGCTTCCCGTTCATCGGTTAACAGTCCTTCGCTGCCCGGTACCGTCGGCACCCCAATCCGCTGCATCGTTTCCTTTGCCGTAGACTTATCGCCCATCGAGCGCATTGAGTCGGGCGAAGGGCCAATAAAGGCAATTTGGTGATCGGCGCAAATTTCCGCAAACCGGGCGTTTTCTGCCAAAAAGCCATAGCCGGGATGGATGGCGCTAACGTTGCGAGTGAGCGCTGCCGCAATAATGTTGGGAATGTTGAGATAGCTTTTACTGCTGGGAGGTTCACCAATACAGACCGCCTCGTCCGCCAGTTGGACGTGAAGGGCATTGCGATCAATGGTGGAATGGACAGCAACCGTGGCGATCCCCATTTCCTCGCAGGTTCGAAGAATGCGGAGGGCAATTTCCCCTCGGTTAGCAATGAGAATTTTTTCGAAACGCATCGTATAGGAACTGGGAACCAGGGACTCGGGGTAGAAATGATTAACTAGCCAGTGTTCTGAATTTTACGCCGAATCGGGTAACCCCAAGATGCAGACTTGCAAAATCGAGATTTCTCTTCGTTCAATTTAGAGACCAAACTGGGGCAATAGCAAAACATAGGGTGGGAATTACCAACCAAACCCTTCAGGAAATCCCCGAAGACTCTAGCTAGCTATGCCCACCCTATGGGAAGGATGAAGGATAAGGAAGCAGCTTGCTTCTACGAAGCAGTGGGAGGAAAGATGAATTAGGTCTTGGAGGTGTGGTTAGGGGTCTAGCCTCTACAACCTAGGATCATCCTACTCTTAATCAGCCGTTGCTAGTGTAGTGCTGCCGCGATTGCGTTTGCGCGTCAATAGACTAAAGAGCTGAATGCCGATCGCTTTGATCAAATTGCCTTCTAGCTCTTTGAACATGGTCATGTTCAAGCCAAAGGCAGCATTGGCTTCTTCGACAATGCGATCGCCTGCGGCATCGTCAATCGACAGGGCATCTAGCCGTTCACGATAGACGCGTTTGAACTCTTTTTCATCGGGGATCTGCTCAAATTCATAGAATGCCAGCCCTTTATTTTCAGAGAGATTCATCGCATTCTGAGCAATTTTTTTGAGAATTTGACCACCAGAGAGGTCACCCATATAGCGGGTATAAAGGTGTGCAATTAGCAATTCTGGTTCAGTATTGCCAATCTCGTGAATTCGGCTCACATAAGCTTGAGCTGCTTTGGATGCAGTGGCGTCATCTTTCCAATTAGCACCGAAGTAGTACGCCAGATCTTGCTCAAGGCTAGCTCGGCGGTTCAGTTCAGGAAAGTAGAGTTTTCCAAGAATGGGATGCTCCCGATGACGATACATTTCGTCTTCCATCGCCGAGTAGACGTAGTAAAGATTGGCGACTAGCTTACGGTAAGACGTAGGCTCCACGGTGCCTTTTAGAAAACACGCAACAAACCCGGTGTTTTCCGCCATGGTGTGCGCTTTCTTGGTTCCTTCGCGGAGTTTTGTTGATAAATTGCTGCTCATTCTAAAAATCCTGCTAAACGTCCTAGCTAAATGCGTCTCATCGCGACCTTGAGTGCCTTTACTCTTTCTCTGGAGTATCGACACTTACAATTTTAAAGGGCACCTAATTTGTTAGCGTAGACCGATTTGATGAGAGTTTTTGTTAAAAATTTTTACGGGCGATCGCCCAGCCCCCCAAACAGTCGGACTATAAGCCCTAAAAGTTGAGAACAGAAACGTCATGTTACCGCTTAGAAAGCTTGATTTTCGTACTCTGCACTCACAAAAAATTAACGTTTAAGATCAATCTTCAGCCTCATCGAGATCAATTGCTTTAATTGGGAACCGATAAAAAATTCCACCCTGTTCATCTACCTCAAAATTGGCGCTAAATTCTTCTGCCCTCTCGTCCAAAAATGCTTTCGCTTTGTCTCCAGGCAAATTGGCTGCCATGGAAAATTGCATTACACTCATGCACCCGTCGGTCTCTTTGGCGAGCTGAAAGAAGATGGCTTGAAGGCGATCGCCTTCCTTAACCCAAGTCTCTCGGTGCAAGTTCCAGGCAATCCAGCCACCCCAAAGCGTTGGCGGAATCCCTACCAGCAAGCATGCGACAATCTGCTCTGTTTTAGTGTCCAGATCCTCGTCCTTGTTAAAGGGAACATAAATGGCGACAATGAGAAGAATCCCGCCAAATGTTAATAAGATTCCAGAGGCAATTCGTTTGAATAATCTCACTTAGACAATTTTATAGAACAGAGCAGCTAGAGCAGGGATCAAGCTGCATGAGCCGCCCCGCGATGATCATTCCCATCTTGGCCTCTAGATCTAGGTATTGAGGTTTATTCTTAGGAAAAGTTTGCGTTTGTGAAAGAATTCCTCTAGATCTAGAATTCCTTTAGATATCTGGTAGATCTGGCAAATCCGATAGCTCTGCTCCTTTTCTGTATGGTTCTTTTCTGTAAACGGCAGATCTCTACCCTTTCACAGCAGCCTTTTACAGAAAAGGATTAGATTGCTTGTACCCTAAACCCGCACCACTTCCAGCAAGCGCGAAAAATAAAACTGCGTTTTTGTCATCGCATTGCGCTCTACTTTCCAGCCATTTGCCTCTAGCGCCTTTACCACATCCACTTCACGGTGCAGGTAGGCGCGGGTCGCCTTACTGGGGCCAGGAAAGAAATCGCCAATTTTCTTTAATAGGCTGTAGGCAATCGTCTTAGGCGCAAAACTCAAAATTAGGCGCGTATCGGCTAAAGAGCTAAGATGCGCAATCATTTGGGCAGCTTGTGCTTGTGGGTAGTGGATCAGCACGTCTAGACATACCACAGTGTGATATTTGCCGCTCAGCGATTCTAGATCTTGCACCGCAAACACCGGATTGTCTGATTGCCCCAGTTCTACAGTGGCGCGTTCCTGGGCTTCACCTACCATTTTTTCAGAAATGTCGCTGGCAAATACCTGTGCGCCCATCTGCACCAGAGGAATACTGAGACTGCCCACCCCACATCCAGCATCACAAATCGTTAGCCCCAACAAATTCGCATCATCTTTTAGCCAAGAAATTACGGTATCAACGGTTTGCTGATGACCTTTACGGATGTCAAGTTGAACTTTGTTGACCTCTCCATCGCCATAGATCCGCCGCCAGCGATCGAAGCCTGTGGCGTTGAAATATTCTCGGACGACAGTTTTGTCATCGACTACGTTAGTCATAAATGCAGCACTTCTCAGCAGTTCTCAAGGTTTCAGTAATCATTGAAGCACTAAGCGGGCGGTCGCATCCCGTCAATAGGCTGCATCAGTCTAGGAAACTTTCATTGTTTTGTAGCAAGGAGCTTATGAAGCCGTACCAGAATTTTGAACAGTAGCAGTAGTGTTTTCAGGAGGTTTAATCCCGCCCATCCGAATTTCGGAGCAAAAAGATGCCGTACTAAAACTACCCGATTGCCTCAGCACACTAGTTCGCAGGCGCAAGTTGGGACTAGCAAACCAAAGCCGTTCTTCAGAGTATAGAGTTTCGTTCTCAGTAGTTAAGACCAAGACATCATCATTGCCGAGGGTATAACGACCTGTACCCAGAGATCTTTCGGCATCACTAAGTTGTTGCAACACCCTGCCTTGATTAGGATTAGCGGGATCAGCAATAGGAACTAACACCGTAGAACCCGCAGGCTTGCCTTTGTCCCACTCCATTTTTCCATCCCAGGTGACATGGACACCACACAAAGCTAGCGTAGGATCAACCCCATAGTGTTCGCATAGGGCAACCACCGTAGGGGCATCCTTGGGCAGCATTTCAATCAAGAGATTAGACTTGCCACCTTCCGATTGCTTGAACGCAAAATGATGACTAGAGCGCTGAGAAAACCACTTGCCGCTGCTTTGCTGAAAAAATTCGACAATATCCATGAGGGCGGAAATACGAAACGACGCTTAAAAATAAGGAAAAAAGGGGAATGCCTATGCCATCTTTCATCTTATAGCGATCGCCCTCCGCAATTAGCATCTGCCTCTAGATCTGGGTGGCCTCTATCCTGCTGAAACGGAGCAAGCTACAGCAGAGCCAAAACATTACTAACGAACGAACATTGCCGACTGCCGATCTTCGGGGCAATATCTCCAAAATAATGGATCGGGTTTCCCCGTTTTGTTTTCTCTGTTCAGTAATTACTGAACATTTAGAAAGTGTTATAGTTATGTTTGTAAAGCAAACGTTACAAACTAGTATAGCAACCTCTGTCTCTTATACACATCTCCGAGCCCACGAGACTAAGGCGAATCTCGTATGCC
>ENA-ORBV01010960-ORBV01010960.1-microbial-mat-metagenome-genome-assembly--contig:-NODE-10960-length-14354-cov-4.193738_pt1 | contig 14354 bp, 10 predicted proteins | sample MGYA00237777_ERZ505514 | MGnify/ENA primary metagenome ERZ505514 (study PRJEB26160, sample SAMN06269048) | microbial mat metagenome | isolation source: Oligotrophic lake microbial mat | place...
TTTTCAAGCAGAAGACGGCATACGAGATTCGCCTTAGTCTCGTGGGCTCGGAGATGTGTATAAGAGACAGTATTCAACCGATGTACGCGCAGGCCACGCGCGAGGCCAGCCGCGGCCATGCTCTTCATATAACCGGATTCGTGGGAGCCTTCAAGGCCATGCACTACGATCAACTCACCGCGCACCGGGACGGCAGGATCATGGCGGATGGCGAGGACCTGGACTGCGGGTTCAGTCTGGTGCAATTCGCGCACGCCGGGGTAGCGGGCTTCATCGAGATTGCGAGGCCAGAAGTTCGCGGCGATCGTGGCCAGATCGCCGTTCCTGATTAGCGGATCAAAAGGGGTCAACTCTAACAGGCTAATGCGAACTAGAGCTTCTCGTCATCCGGATCGTCGCTCTTGCGCGAAAGCTCTTCGGTAAGAATGATCGCCTCAGCTAGTTCCTTCATCGGCTTGCGGTGGCGGCGGCTCTCATTTCGCAGGCGCAAATAGGCTTCCTCTTCGGTCAGTTTGTAACGGCTCTGCAGGATGCCCTTGGCGCGTTCAACCAGCTTGCGCGTCTCAAGCTGACGCTTCATCTCCTCGGTCTCGCTCACAAGGCGCTGGTTGACTTCGCTCAGCACTTCCTTCGAGATAGCGATGCCCATCTGTTCACCAATGAATGTAAGCAGCGAGATCTCCTCGGCCGTGTGAGGATGCGGCTCCCGATGGTGCACGTTGATAACACCGATGATTTCGCCTTGGTTGATGAGCGGCACAGAAAGAAATGCTTCGTAGGTATCTTCAACCAGACCCTGGAAGCGCTTGAATCGGTGATCGAGGCTGGAATTTGCCGCCAGCGCGACTACAGATTTGTGTTCGGCTACCCAACCCGTTACGCCTTCACCGACTTTCATGCGCAAAAGATTCAGATCGTGCGCGTGAGGCACCTGTGAGGCGCGCAATACGATTTCGTTGGCTTCTTTTTCAATCAGATAAACAAGCGCCGCGTCACACTCAGTAACCTGAACTGTAAGGCCGATGATCTCGCCCAACATTTCGTCCAAGGACCGCTGCGAGCTTACGATACTCGAAATACGGTGTAATAGTGCTACCTGTGAGGTTTGGGGTTCGGTCATAGTGCTGGGTCCCATATTGCAATGCTAGGGAATCTCTCCTCTTTACACAATTCAATCTTTTTATCAGTGCGATGGTTCGCAGTACTTATTTGCTTCTTTGCGAATTGGCAACTGTCTGCACAGACAGCCATCCGTTCACAACACTTCATTTTCTACAGCACTCCTCAAAATTTGAGAGCTGCAGAACAAGGCTTGCAACGACTCGAGGAACTGCGTGCGGCCATTCAGGCCCTGCACGGAAAGCAATGGGTCTCAACCAGCCCACTGCGAATCTGGATGCCTGCAAACGAAGCGGCATGGAATAAATTTACAACAACGAACGCGGAACAGGGCATTTTTGTCAGCGGCCAAAGTCAGGACTGGGTCGTCGTCAACCCAGGGTCTCAAAGCTTTCTCGAGGTGCTCAGCCACGAGTACATCCACGCGGTACTCCACCGTGCTCTCCCGAATCTACCCACATGGTTCGAGGAGGGGATCTGTGAATATTACTCTAACCTGCTTTTGCGTCGCAAGGGGAACCGCTTTGTGGCAGTCGTTGGTCAGCCTCCCACCCGTCACCGGCGGATTTTGGAAGACCTGCCATCCATCGACATCGACCAATTAGCTAGCGAGCCGATCACGATCAACACCTATGCGCCCGCCTGGGCCATCGCCTACCACCTCTGGCCGAGCTACAAAGCGGGTGACAAATTCCCGTCCAAACTCTCCATTGGGCCCTTTTCGGCAAGAACGATCCCTCTCGATTACATCTCGCCGGCAAAAACACAGAGTCTGCTCAGCCGCAAAGAAGTCAATGAACTCGAAATTGAGTTCCGCAACCAGTTCCCAAGCTCGAATCAGCCAATCGAAGCCGCTGTATCTCTGGCAGAATCAACCTTCCTCGAAGGCTTGCGGCTATCCGATTTCGGTCAGACCGGGCCAGCGATCCTATTGCTCGAAAAGGCCTGCGCTCTGAGACCATCCAACAGCAGTTGGTGGAATGCCCTGGCATTGGCCTATCAGGAGAACAAGCAGTTCCCAGAGGCTCGAATAGCAATTGAAAAAGCACTGGCAACGGCGAAAAACGAAACGGAAACCGCCGCAGCACGAAGCCTGCAGAAAGCTCTCAACTAACATAACCAATAGCGTGGATTCTCAAACAGACAGTCAAAGCCGCAGCGGCGTTCTCTCCTCGCTGTTCCAACTTGCCAAAAATTACAAGGTCAAGTTCGCCGTCATCAGCCTTTTCGCACTCCTGGCAACAGGAGCCGATCTCCTTCAGCCGCTGATCTACCGCGATGCGATCAACGATGTCGCCGGCCTCTTTGTCACTCCAGTAGCTGAACAACCCGCGCAACCACACCGCCCTGATTACATCGCTCCACGAACCACCGGGCAGACCTTCGAGACACTCGTTCAATCCGTCGTCCTGCTCTTTGTGATCAGCACCGCCGGCTACTTTTTTTCGCTGCGATCAGACTACTACGGGTCACGCGTAGCAAGCGCAATGGAAGCAAACCTGATTGTCTCAACCTTCGGCCATGTACTGCGTCTGCCACTCAGTTTCTTCGCCCCACGCTCTAGCGCCGGCATCGCCAAACGGATCGATCAATCTGACCAACTCGCCCCAGTCGTCCATGCCTTCTCGCAACAGATCGCCCCCGAGGCCATACGCCTGGTCGGCATCTGCGCCATCATGTTCAGCCAGAACTGGCGCATGTCCCTTGTCGCACTCTGCCTCTTGCCGCCCTATCTATGGATCGCCCGCCGCTCCGCTCTCCGCATGAAGACTGGCCTTGAGCCTTACTACGAGATGTGGGAAAACATCTCGGCCCGAATCACCGGAGCCCTCGGGGCAATCAAAACGGTAAAGCTTTCTGGCGCCGAAGCCCGCGAAGAATTGCGCCTCGATCAAGAGTCGAGCGCCGCCTATGCTGTGTACATCGAACGTATTCGTGTGGCCCATCGCTACTACTTGTCACAGTCACTCCTTAGCAATCTCAGCAAGTCGCTTGTTCTTGGCTATGGCGGCTACCAGGTCTTGCAGCGTCAGATGACCCCAGGTGACGTTATCATGTTCGTCGCATACCTCGACCGCCTCTTTGCCCCTGTCGACTCGCTCAACGGCATCGCAGTGTCCCTGCAGCAGCACCTCACTTCAATCAATCGTGCGATGAGGCTTCGAGACGAAGGGCCAACCGAGATGCCCGGCGACGACCTGCCGCAAGGCCCAGGCAAAGTAGAATTTCGTGATGTGCACTTCAGCTACGTACCGGAACGAGAGGTACTCAAAGGCCTGAGCCTAACGCTTGCCCCAGGCAGGATTACGGCCCTCGCAGGCCCATCTGGTGCAGGCAAGACAACAACAGTAGATTTGCTTCTTAAGTTATTCGAGCCTGACTCTGGCCAGATCCTGATCGACAATCATTCCATTGGCGATTCCGGGCCAGCCCCTGTCCGGCGTGCCATTGGAGTTGTGGCAACCGACGGCGCCATCTTCCGCGGAACTCTTGCCGAAAACATCCGCTATAAGCGCCCGGATGCAACTGAAGCCGAAATCTACGAGGCGGCACAATCCGCCGGCCTAAGCCGCCTGCTCGAACGCCTGCCGGAAGGACTCCACACTGAAATAGGCGACAACGGCGTAGGACTTTCCGTAGGCGAACGCCAGCGGCTCCAGATCGCAAGAATCCTTGTCGACAAGCCGCGACTGCTGGTACTCGATGAAGCCACAGCAAATCTGGACTATTCGACGGAACTCGAAATCAAGCATTCGCTGCTCCAACTGAATCCAAGGCCCACGATCCTGATCATTGCCCACAGGTACACGATGATCAAAGAGGCAGACTATGTCTACGTCCTGAAGGAAGGCCGCGTCGCTGAAGAGGGCACCCCAGCTCAACTCATCGCCGATAATGGGTGGTTCGCACAACTCGCGCTGCAGTCCGGCGCTAGTAGCGAGCCATCAGTATAAATACCCATGCCCCTGCAAAACCGCGTAACGCCATTCTCAACCATCGAAGTCTCACCCACCCGCGGTCTCTTCACCGGCAACCGGGGCATCCTTCACAACGAAAGGCAAGAGTTGGTGACAACCAACTGGCGGCACAAAGCCTGGATCATCTGCGAGTTGGAGTACAAAGGCTTGCGGAGGAAACTCATGCAGCCAGGCCACTGGACCGAACTCTTCTTCCTTGATGAAGCCACCGCCCTCGCCGCAGGCCATCGCCCTTGCGCACTCTGCCGCCGCGCCGCCTACAACGAATTCCTGAAACTATCGGGCCGTCCGTCCGCCAAGCAACTCGATGAAGCGCTCCACCCGCAGCGCACCAACGAACAAAGCACTATCGCCTTTGATCGGCTGCCAGAGAACAGCTTCTACGCAATCGGATCTCAAGCCTATCTCAAGCGGGCAGCAGGCAGCCTGATCTGGTCGCATTCCGGCTATCAACCTGCCAATCCACCCTCACTCAAAGCTCTGGTACATCCACTTACCCCACTACTCACACGCCAGGTCCTCGCTCAGGGCTACCAGCCAATCCTCCACCCATCAGCTCAGTAAGTTCCGCCCTCGCATCCAGTCCGCAAGACGGTCCAGCCAGGTCTGCCCTACCAGCGACTTCGCATTCGGTTTCACTCCAAATCCGTGGCCACCCTTTTCATAGATGTGCACCTCTGAAGGCACTCCCGCCTTCTTCAAACTCTGATACAAAGACATCACACCAACCGAAGGCGTCGGGTCATCATCAGCTACAAGGAGAAAGGCAGGAGGCGCATCTTTGCCAAAACTAATCGCATTCAAATTCCCGCCAGGGTACATCAAGATTTGAAAATCAGGCCGTGAATTCCCCTGATACCGCGATCCCGTCAGCGCAGCCAACTCCCCGCCTGCAGAGAAGCCCATCACGCCCAGGCGGCCATTCGCCACACCAAATTCCGCTCCGCGCTGCTTCACCAACTGAATGGCCCGCTGCGCGTCCGCCAATGCATGTTCTTCTACTTTATAGATAGACCCATCAGCCCTCGCCAGCCTGTACTTCAAAACAAAGACCGCCACGCCAAGCTTGTTGAAATACTGGGCAACGTTCTTCCCCTCATGTTCGACAGCCAGATGGCGATGTCCACCACCAGGACAAACGACGATCCCGGTTCCATTGCCTTTCGCGGGCAGGTACACCGTGATCGAAGGGTTGTGGACATTGGTAACGCGCTCAAAGTCGCCAGCCCCTGTAACTTTTTCCGATTCTCCCTTGTGCGCTTCAGAACCAGGAGCACCAGAAGGCCATAGATAAACCACGCCTTGACCAAAACCGCTCGCACAAAGCAAGGCCACCAACGACAGAAATTTCATTTCGCTACAACGATATACCAACGAGGCTGTTCTTTAGAAGCCCAGGCGCGATACCGTGTAAAGCGCTGCTCCAAAGAACGCCGCACCAAGAAAAACACAAACCGGCAGCGTCAGCACCCAGGCAAGCAACATATTGCGCACCGTCTTCATCTGCACTCCGCTCTTGTTGGCCACCATCGTACCAGCCACACCACTGGTTAACACGTGCGTCGTACTCACCGGCAGCCCCAACTGATCGGCTGCGCCAATCGTAATCATCGCAACCAGTTCCGCGCTTGCCCCTTGCGCATAGGTCAGATGGTCCTTGCCAATCTTCTCGCCAACTGTCACTACAATCCGCTTCCACCCCACCATTGTGCCGATGCCTAGAGCAAGAGCCACAGCCACTTTCACCCAAATCGGGATGAACCGGGTACTCTTGTCCAGATCATTCTTGTAAAGCCCGACAGCAGCTTTCACATCCGCATCTGGTACACGATCCTGCTTTACTAACTTCCCCAAGCTCTCATCGATCAGGTAGAGATCGCTGCGCAACTCAGTACGTTCATTACGTGGCACGTCACTCAATGTCTTTTTGTTGGACAACTGCATCGTCACATCGCGGTTCAACTGAAGAACTGCCGCTGCGGTGGATTTATTTGGCGAAACATTCGGCTTCAGATAGTTCGAAAGCTCCAACCTGGCTTCCTTATCCGTCATACTGAATTTCTCATAACGCCCCTCAAGGAATGAAGAAACCTGGGCAGAGTTCTTCAAAAGAGATTCCATATCCTTCGGTGTTGCGCCCTCGTTTAGAGCGAAGGAAGCCGGGATCACGCCGATTAGGATCAACATCACCAGACCCATACCCTTCTGTCCATCGTTCGAGCCGTGCGCAAAGCTAACGCCAGTGCAGGTAAAAATCAAAATCGCCCGAATCCAAAGCGGTGGAGGCGTATCTTTGGTCGGAGCCTCGTATAACGCAGGATTCTTGATCAGAGCTTTGCAAAGTAACAGAAGCAATGCCGCACAACCAAACCCAATGAGTGGTGACAACATTAGCGCCGCAAATACCTCTTGCACCTTCCCCCAATTCACCCCTCGACCGAAAACTTCAGACGACATCACCGAGTGCGCTAGCCCAACACCCAAAATAGACCCAATCAGCGTATGCGAACTGGACGCGGGCAGCCCAAGATACCAGGTGCCAAGGTTCCAGATAATGGCCGAAACGAGCAAGGAGAACACCATTGCCATCCCCGCCGCCGAGCCAACATTCAAGACCAGTTCCACTGGCAATAGCGATACGACACTAAAAGCAACGGCCCCGGAAGAAGCTAGCACCCCCAGCAGATTCCAAACCCCAGACCACACTACAGCCACATTCGGTTTTAGGGTGTTTGTATAAATAACCGTCGCTACGGCATTCGCTGTATCGTGAAAGCCGTTCACCATTTCAAATGCTAACGCTAATGCCAAGGCTATTAGCAAAAGAATCGCTGTCGACAACGCTACCGACTCACCAAATAGTTCCACTTTGAGCTACCTATAGCAGTGGACCAGATTCCAGGGGTCTGTAGCAATCTATTCATCAAACATTCACGGAGACTTTATGAAATTGAGACGAAGCCTTGTCATCCTTGATATAAGTCGCAATATGTCTCGCATCATCACAACCCTTCTATTCACAGCGCTTTACGCGTTTGCCCAATTTGATTCAGCCGCCGTCGTGGGCTCTGTCCGCGATGAAAAAGGCGGTCCGATATCCGGTGCCAAGGTTGTACTCAGAAACAACGATACCGGCATCACCCAAACCACAAAGACAACAGAAACGGGCGATTTCAATTTCCCGTCCGTACGCATCGGTGCCTATAAGCTGACAGCCGAGATGCAGGGTTTCACCACTGGCTCAGCCGAAAACATCAGCATCACTGTCAACGCCCGCCAGCGTGTCGACCTCAACCTCCGTGTCGGCCAAGTCACAGAAATTATTAATGTTGAGGCAACCACCCCATTGCTGGAGGCGGACAACTCTTCCAAGGGCCAAGTCATCGCCGCAAAGCAGGTCGTCGAACTGCCGCTCCAAGGTCGCAGCTACGCAAACCTTGCCCTCCTTTCGCCAGGCGTTCGCCAATCTCAATCGGGTAACCAAGGCTCCATCGCCTTCCGCCGCGAAGGCTCTTACAACGTCAACGGTCTGCGCAGCGTCTGGAATAACTTCCTGCTCGACGGTATCGACAACAACTTCTACGGCACTACCAATCAGGGCTTCTCGAACCAGTCGATTCAGCCCTCGCCAGACTCCGTGGCCGAGTTCCGCTTGATTATCAACGGCTATTCTGCCGAATTCGGCCGCAGCGGTGGCGCGGTGATGAACGTCGCTTCCAAATCTGGCACCAACGCCATCCACGGTGCGGTCTGGGAATTTCTCCAGAACGAAAAATTGAACGCCACCGGCTTCTTTAAGCCCACCCTAAACCAGAAGCCAGTCAACAAGCGCAACCAGTTTGGTGCCGCAGTCGGTGGGCCAATCATCAAGGACCGCACCTTCTTCTTCGCCGATTACGAAGGTTCCCGCTGGTCGATCGCGCCTTTTTCACTTACCTCGCTTCCCTCGACGGATATGCGCCGTGGTGTTTTGCCTCTTGACGTCCGCGCACCCCACGCGTTCACCGATGACACAGGCCGCACCATCCCCGCCGGCACCGTCTTCCCCGCTGGTTCAGCCATCCCGATGACTCGCTTTGCCCGTCGCGTACTCGCAGAACTGCCCCAGGCCAACCGCGCCGGCGGCGGCGCACTCGGCATCGCCACAAACTTTGGTGGCTTCGATAGCAACAAGCTCACCGACAACAAGGGCGCAATCAAGATCGATCACAAGGTTTCCAACAACCTCAACAGCTTCTTCCGCTTCGCTCAGCGCCGCCAGAACATTGTCGCCCCCGGCCTCATCACCGGCTTCGCGGGCGGTAACAACCTTGGCAATCTCGACACCTTCAATCAGCAGGGAATCGCTGGCCTCACCTGGGTAAAGTCCGCCACGGAAGTCATCGAATACCGCTTCGCCGTGACTCGTCTTGGCATGGATCGCCTGCCTGCCCAGGTCGGTGGCCCTTCGATGCGCGAACTCTTCGGCATCACCGGCCTGCCCGAAGGCCCCCGCATCCAGGGAGGCATCACGCCTCAGGACATCCAGGGCTTCCCGCGCTTTGGTCGCCAGTCCACTAATCCTCAAGCACAGTTCCCCACCACGATCAACTCGCGCATGAACCTGTCGAAGATCGTCAATCGTCACAACCTCAAGATGGGTTACGAACTGCTCTTCATGAACATCCTCGTCGACGATACGAACCCGCTCTACGGTATCGACGGCTTTGGCGGTTTCTACTCACGCCTCCCGGGTCAGAACCTCGGCGCCCTCGCCGGTGGATCTGCCAATACCGTTCACTCTTTGGCCGACTTCTACTTCGGAGCGCGCAGTTCTTACCAGATCGCCACACAGGTGCAAGCCAAGGTTCGTCAACAGGCCCATTGGTTTTATATCCAGGACGACTTTAAGGTCAACTCCAAGCTCACCCTCAACATGGGCCTCCGCTACGAGATGACTACCCCCGCCTACGACGCCGACAACAAGCTTGCCAACTTTGACCCCGCCAAGAACCAACTGGTCCTGGCCAGCAGTGGTAATGGCATTTCCGGACGTACCCTCCAGCGTCAGACTTGGAACAACTTCGCTCCCCGCTTTGGAGCTGCCTACCAACTCGATTCCAAGACCGTCCTTCGCGGTGGCTACGGCTTCGGGTGGAACTATTGGAATCGGATGGCCAGTGCCGAATACCTCAACACCAACGCCCCCTTCGTCACGCGTTTCTCGGCCCAAAACAGCCCTGCGCAGCTAGGCAATCTCTGCGCGGCAAACAGCTTCGCTAATTGCTTCCGCACTCGTGAGCTAGGCTATCCCGTCAATCCCGGCTCAAACGTCATCCTCTACATGGATCGCGATACGCCCTGGGGTTCGGTGCAGAATTGGCACTTCACAATCCAGCGCACGCTCTTCAAGAACACGCTGCTCGATGTGGCATACGTCGGCAACCGCGCCGATCATCTGCCCGTTCTCGGCGACTTCAATCAGGCCCGCCCCATCACCCAGGCTGAGGTTTCACAAGGTCTGACGACAATCGGCACGCTGCTGGCCCGTCGTCCTGTACAAGGCTTCGGAAATATCACGGCCGTTGTCCCAGCCGCATTCTCCAACTACAACTCGCTACAGGTGAAGTTTGAACACCGAGGCAACTGGCTCACCTTCCTAAACTCCTTCACCTACGGCAAGGCGATCGACACCGTCGGTCAGGTTCTCGAAGGCTCCGTTGGCGGCAGCCCCAACCCACAGGACATCCGCAACGTCGCCAACGACAAGGGTTCCTCCAGCTTCGACCAGCGCTGGAATAACACTTCCAGTTTCGTAGTCGAACTCCCCTTCGGCAAGGGTCGTAAATTCGGTCGTGACGTCAACGGTGCTTTCGATGCCGTCCTCGGCGGCTGGCAGGCAAGCGCGATCGTCAATTCACAAAGCGGCCTTCCGCTCAACATTCGCTATCCCGACGCCTCCGGCATCCTTTCCGACGGCCAACCCGACTTTCTCGGCAACGTCGCCTTGCGCCCCAACGTGATCAACGGCTCGATTGGCGTCTTGGCCCCAGAGGCCGATCGCAGCTTCAATAACTACTTCAACCGGGCCAATCTGGCGATTCCTGCGGTAACGTCGCCCTTCGGCAACCTCGGCCGCAACGTTGCCTTCGGCTTCCCGCTCTACCAGACAGATTTCGTTCTCTCCAAGAGCTTCGGCATGCGCTTCATCAACGAAGGCGCACGGCTCCAGTTCCGCAGCGAGTTCTATAATCTCTTCAACAAAACCAACTTTGCAGCTCCCGAAATCAACCTAGCTAGCGTCAACTTTGGCCGCGTCGGATCGACCCTCGATCCACGATTTGTGCAGTTCGCTCTCAAGCTGATCTTCTAAAGGCAATATTTAGATCGACTCAAGCAGGTGTGCATCAAAGCGAAAGTGAAACTTTTTCTTTTTCTGCTGACTTCACACCTGCTTTTTTCACAAGACACTGCTGGCGTTGGCGCACTCAGCGGTATCGTTCAAAACCCTGACAAGACCCCTGTCCCCGCTGTAAGTCTCTGTATCGCCGCCACAACCAACTGCACCCAAAGCGACGCGCAAGGCCGCTTCCGCTTCACTGGCCTCCGCCCAGCCATATATTCCATTAACGTCAAGTCTGCCAACATTGAGCTTAAGACCGACCCTATACAGGTCCGCGCCGGCATCGAAGAGCGTTTTGAAATCACTCTGCCTAACATCCAGTCGAACACGCAAACGCTAACCGTCTCTGAATCTGCTCTGGTCGCTCCCGAAGAAATCAAGACCTCCGCCTACATCGTTACGGGCAAGGACATCTTCAAGAACGCGGGTGCCTTGCAGGACGTTTCCCGTTTCGTCCAGGTTCTGCCCGGTGTCGCGATTGGATCCAACGACTTCCGCAACGACATCATCGTTCGCGGTGGTTCTCCTCTCGAGAATCTCTTTGTTGTCGACAACATTGAGATCCCAAATATCAACTCTTTCGCAAACTTTGCCTCGGCTGGCGGCACGGTTGGCATCCTCGACGCAAACTTAATTGAAGACGTTACGTTTATTACCGGCGGCTTTCCCGCTGCGTATCTGAACCGCACCAGTTCCGTACTCCAGGTCACACAGCGCGAAGGCGACCGCGACAAATTCGGCGGCCGTGCCACGCTCGGTTTCGCCGGTGCCGGCCTTATCCTGGACGGCCCTTTGGGTAAATCGAAAAAAGGCAGCTTCGTAACCAGCTTCCGTCGCACCTTCATCGACCTCTTCACGGACGACATTGGCTTCGGTGGTGTCCCTGTCGCCTACACTTCCAACACCAAGCTGCTTTATGACTTCACACCGCGAGACCGTGTCTGGATTGTCAATCTAACCGGTGTCGATAAAATCCGCCTTGGGCCCACAGGCAGCCAAACCGAGAAAGACCGCGAAGAAGAAGTTACAAACCTCGACATCCGCTACAGTGGACGCCGCAGTGCAACGGGTGTCAATTGGCAGCGCACTTTTTCGGCCCGCTCCATCGGCCTGCTTGGTCTAACGTATTCTTCAGCCAGCAATAGCTCCCGCGTCAAAGACCTTCTGAGCACCTCACGTAACATTCCACTCACGGGCAATCTCGACGACCTGATCGCTCGCAGTCAAACGCTCTATCGCGAAGATTCCAGCGAAGGCGAAACTACCATTAAGTACGACTACACTCGCTATATGGGTGAGTCGCTCAAGCTTCAGGCGGGCGGCAACTTCAAAAGCTTTTCGCTCAACTACAACTCTGATTCGCCTCTCGGCGACGATTCGCCGTTCTCGGTCCGTCCCAACCTCAACCCCTTCAGTCTCAGAGACAAGTTCCGCTCCTACCAGGCGAGCGCCTACACACAGATCTCTGGTGATGTGAAGGGCAGGCTCAGCTACACGGTGGGCGGTCGAGTTGACAAATACGATTTCCTCAACCGCAGCCGCTTCAGCCCTCGCGCCTCGGTCAGCTACAAGATCACGCAACGTCTAAATGCCAGAGCCAGCTACGGCCAATATTTCCAGCAGCCCGCCTTCCTCTTTCTGTCGGTCTTTCCACAGAATCGTGGCCTGCTGCCTTGGCGCGCCGATCATTACATCACTGGCCTGAGCTTTCGCTTCAAGGGTGGCCTGCTGCTCTCGGCTGAAGCCTATCGCAAAAACTACAAGGATTATCCTGTAGCCAGCCAGTTCCCTAGCCTGTCGCTAGCGAACGTCGGTGATACCTTCGCTGTTCGCTCGATCCTCTTTCCGCTTGAAAGCGCGGGCCGCGGCTCCAGTCAAGGTCTCGAACTCTACGCAGAAAAACGCTTTGGGGAAAAATGGTTCGCCATCGCCAACATGAGCTTTTCAAAAGCCCGGCAGGCCGGTCTTGACGGTATTCAGCGCCCCTCCTCATTTGATTACAACCGGATCGCAAACTTTACCGGCGGCTACCGGCTTACTCCGAAGTGGGAGCTCTCCGTTCGCGCGGCCTACCTCTCAGGCCGCCCCTTCACACCCTTCGATACGCGCCTCTCTACCCAACAAAGTCGCGGCATTTTCGATCTGGCGCGCATCAACGGCGAGCGTTTGCCCGACTATTTTCGCCTCGACCTCCGTGCCGATCGCCGTTTCACTGTCAGAGGTAAACCAGTGCTCTTCTTCATCGGTGCACAGAATATTACTAACCGATTGAACGTTGCTGGCTATTCCTGGAACCGCCGCACTAACGCGCAGCAACTCAACGACCAGCTTGGGCTCTTTCCAAGCATCGGACTCGACTGGCGCTTCTAATACGCTTTCCTGGCAAGATGCCCGACCGTCGCGACTTCCTGATCGGCCTCATCGCCATGATCCTCTCGACCAAAGGCGGCCCCCGCATAACAAACGTCTCTACCATCTTCAAGCGCGACGACAATGGCTGGGGCAGCATCTGGTTCCATATCGCCAGGTCCAATCCGCAGAACGCCGCCTTTGAAACCGAAGAAGATTCCCTCATCGTCTTCCATGGTCCTCATGGCTACATCTCTCCCAACTGGTACACCACCAATAATGCCGTCCCCACCTGGAACTTCGCTGTAGTCCATGCCAAAGGCAAACCCAAACGCATCGACAACGATGAAGCCTTCGCTACCAATCTCAAAGACCTCGTCGCCGAAAACGAAGGCCACTATGGTGGCGGTGACGTCTGGGATTTCAACAAGCTCCCGGACTCCTATCTCAAAGGCATGCGCCAGGGCATCGTCGCCTATGAAATGAAAATCGAAGCCGTCGAAGGCAAATTCAAACTTGGCCACGATCGCAGCGAAGCCGACCGCAACGGCGTCCTCAAAGGCTTTGAGAAGAAGCAGCAGCGCACAATCCTCGACCTCACCCGCGACTACTACAGCCGCCGCAAAGCATGAACTCAGAAGATATCAAGAACAGAAAATGGACTGAGCAGGAGAAGCAAGCGATTCGCCAGATTGCCAAGGACCAAAGGCTTGGCGACAATTCCAAAATCGATTTTAGCGATATTCCGCGACTCACGAAGCACCAGCTGGCGAACATGATTCCACTCCGGAATTTGAAGAAGAAAGTAGCTGTAAGCGTAAGACTCGACCCCAAGGCAGTCTTCGAAATTGAATCCGATTTCTAGCTCACCAAGTCTCGCAGCACCGCACCGTGCACATCCGTCAGCCTGCGATCAATCCCGTTGTTCCTGTAAGTCAATCGCGTATGATCAATCCCCAACTGATGCAGCAATGTAGCATGCACGTCATAGCAATAAACTGGCTTCTCCACCGCCTTGTAGCTCCACTCATCGGTAGCACCAAAACTCGTACCACCCTTGAACCCACCACCCGCTAGCCACGATGTAAACCCAAGCGGGTTATGATCCCGCCCCAGACTCCCCTGGCTACACGGCATCCGCCCAAACTCCGTCGTCCAGTAAACGATCGTGTCCTCCAGCAGCCCGCGGCCCTTCAAGTCTTTTAGTAGCGCGGCCATCGGCTTGTCCAGCTCATAGGACAGCATCCCGTGATCCTTCTTCAAGTTCTCGTGGCTATCCCAATTGCGCCTCGGAAAACCATTGTCAGCCCCGCTCCAGATCTGCACAAATCGCACTCCCCGCTCGACCAGCCGCCGCGCTACCAGGCATCTCCTGCCGAGGTCTGCCGTCAGCGGTTGATCCATTCCATACAACTTCCGCGTCGCCTCACTCTCGCCTTCAATCCCCAACACCTCCGGCGCGCTTAACTGCAACCGGGCCGCCATTTCATACGATGCAATCCGGGCCTCAAGCCGCGAATCCCCGC
>ENA-ORBV01010961-ORBV01010961.1-microbial-mat-metagenome-genome-assembly--contig:-NODE-10961-length-14353-cov-8.199145_pt1 | contig 14353 bp, 12 predicted proteins | sample MGYA00237777_ERZ505514 | MGnify/ENA primary metagenome ERZ505514 (study PRJEB26160, sample SAMN06269048) | microbial mat metagenome | isolation source: Oligotrophic lake microbial mat | place...
TGGTCGGCTCAGTGGTCGGCTCAGTCGTGGGGTCGGTGGTCGGCTCGGTGGTCGGCTCAGTGGTCGGCTCAGTCGTGGGTTCGGTGGTCGAGGTGCTCGTCGGATGACTCGTCGACGTACCGGTTGGGGTACTCGTCGAGGTAGTCGACGGGCTGGTCGCGGTCGAGGTGGCCGTGCCGGTCGGCTCGGTCGGCTCCCCGGTCTCGGTCTGCGTGACCGTCGATGTGACTGTCGACGTGACCGTCGACGTGACGGTCCAGGTCACGGTGACGGTGGGCGTCGGTTCGACCGTGCTGCTCATCGAGGGCGTACCGCTGGGGGTCACGGTGTGCTTGACCCGTGTGACCGTCAGCCGCCACGGCGCCACCGCCGTGGCGAATTGATTGTTCGAGGCTCGCGCAGCCTGCGTCACCGGCCCAGTGCCGGAGGTGGACCTGGGCGCCGCGCTCGTTCGCTCTCGCTCCGATGCGGCAACGACAGCTGCCTCGCCCGGCTCCGGCGGCGCCGTAGGGGCGGACGTGTTGCCGGCGGTGCTGCTGAACGTCGGCGTGGACGGTGGCGATGTCGTCGAGTTCGTCGCCGTCACCGTGGTCGGCACGGCCGGAACGCTCGGCGGGTCCGGCAGCGGCGCCGACAACGAGCCCGACGCGCTGACCGGCGACGACTCCTGCGCGTAGAGCACCCAGCTGGCCAGCGCGACGGTGACGACGCCCACGCTGGAGACCACGCCGAGGGCAAGCGTCGCCACGGCGACGGGCACGCGATCACGCGCCATGACGACCCCCCGATCGCGCTGCCCCTTCGCGCAAGGGTCGCCAGGTCTCACGACCCGCGACATTCAGCACGATGTCATTCGCTGGCGGTTCACCGATCGTCACGCGGACACCTTCATGGGGAAACGTCCGGACTGTTACCCGTGATGCGAGGCAGGCGGCGGCGAATTCCTCGCTCCGGCTACCGAGTGGAAACCACACGAAATTTCCCTCCGATTGTGGAATGTCCCATCCCTGGGTGAGCAGCGCTGCGACAACTCGCTCGCGCTCGGCGACGATCGCGTCGATCTGCGGGGTCAATTCAGCAGCGGCGCCCAGCGCCGCCACAGCAGCGGCCTGGGCGATCGCGGAGACGCCGAATGCCACCGCGGTGGCTCGCAACGCGGTGGCGACCAGCGGCGAGGCGACCGCGTACCCGACGCGCAGCGCCGCGAGGCCGTGTGCCTTGGAGAAGGTGCGCAGCACGATGACGTTGTCGTGCTCGCGGGCCAGCGCCAGCGCATCGACGGCCAAGGGGTCGCGGACGAACTCGACGTAGGCCTCGTCGATGACGACCGCGACGTTCGCCGGAATCACTGACAGCGCCGCGACCACCTCCTCGTGGTGCACGACCGGTCCTGTCGGATTGTTGGGCGTGCAGAAGATGACCAACCGGGTCCGGGCGGTGACGGCCGCGAGCATGGCAGGCAGGTCGTGCCGGCCGGTGGGGGTCAGCGGCACCTGAACCGCCCGCGCGCCCGCGACCCCGGTCACGATGGGGTACGCCTCGAAGGACCGCCAGGCCGTGACCACCTCGTCCCCCGGCTCGCACGTCGCCGCGACGATCTGGCCCAGCACTCCGACACTGCCGGTGCCGACCGCGACGCGATCGGATGCCACCCGTAGGGAAGTGGCGAGCGCCTCGACGAGCTCGACGGCGAACATGTCGGGATAACGGTTCGACTGGGACATCGCCCGCTCGATCGCCTCGATCACGGGCGTCACCGGCGGAAACGGGTTCTCATTCGACGACAATTTGTAAGCGGGCTCCGCGGTGGACTCGATCGCACGTCCCGGTCGATATCGAGGGAGAGCCGCCACGCTCGCCCGGATGAGTCCGGTTGGAGGCCACGACATGAGGGGAGGGTATGACGTGCCGCCGCTCCGACTCATCGTTAACCAGTAATCACTGCGCGTTAGTCCGATGAGGCATCGACCGCTTCCCGACCGGTACCCGTCGCCTGCCCGCTCCCGGATGGCGCCGAGGTTGGCCGCAGGGCTGTCGGCGGCGTCTCATCTGGGTCAAGATGACCGGCATGCCAGAAGGCGAGGACGGGCCGCTTCGAGTGTGCTTCGTCTGCTCGGGCAACATCTGCCGCTCGGTCATGGGCGAGGCGGTGCTGCGCGCCCTGCTGGAGAACGCGGGGCTGTCCGACCATGTCGCGGCCGTTTCTGCGGGCATCGGCGACTGGCACATCGGCGAGCGGGCCGACGTCCGCACCCTGGCCGCGCTGGCCGGACGGGGCTACGACGCCACCGCGCACCGGGCCAAGCTGTTCGACCCGCTGTGGTTCGACTCCGTCGACCTGGTAGTAGCGCTCGACCGGGGTAACGAACGGGCGTTGCGCGCGTGGGCGGGCACCGACGAGGCCCGTGACCGCGTGGTCCTGCTCCGTCGGTTCGATCCGCGGCTGGCGGGTATGTCGGGGGCGGCACTCGATGTTCCCGACCCCTACTACGACGACGACGCGTTCGAGGAGGTGCTCGACCAGGTGGAGGCTGCCTGCCGCGGGTTGACCGCCCATCTCGGACGGTTGGTGGCCGTCGGGGTGCGCCCTCGATGAGGGAGACCGCGCCGGCGACGGCCACGGCGGTCGGCGAGGCAGCCGCGCCTGGCCCCGCCGCGGTGACCTTCACCAAGCGCCGCCTCGGCGCGCCGACCGGTCTGTTCGCCGTCGAGGCGGCCGGTCTGCGGTGGCTCGCCGCCGCGGGGGGAGTGCCTGTGGTGAAGCCGCTGTCGGTCAGTGACGAAGCACTCGTCCTGCCCCGCTTACCCGAGATCGCACCGACACCGGAGGCCGCCGCCACCTTCGGCCGACTGCTCGCGATCACGCACGACGCCGGGGCACCCACCTTCGGTTCACCGCCCGACGGCTGGCGGGGCGACGGCTACATCGGACCACTGGGACTGCCGCACCGCCCGGGCGAGCACTGGGGTGCCTGGTTCGCCGAGTTCCGGGTGTTGCCGTATCTGCGATCGGCACGCGACGCCGGCAACCTCAACCGCGACGAGGCCGAGACCATCGGCCATGTGCTCGACCGGTTGGCCGACCCCGAGAGCGGGTTGGCCGACCCGGGTGAGCCCGCTCGGCTGCACGGCGATCTCTGGAACGGCAACGTGCTGTGGACCGAGGGCGGCGTGATGCTCATCGATCCTGCTGCCCACGGTGGCCACCGGGAGACCGACCTGGCCATGCTCACCCTGTTCGGGCTGCCGCATCTGGACCGCGTGCTGGACACCTACGTCGAGCAGCATCCCCTGGCGGAGGGCTGGCACGAACGCGCCGGACTGCATCAACTGCATCCGCTACTCGTGCACGCCACACGCTTCGGCGGTGGCTACGGGGCGCACGCCGCCGCGATTGCCCATCGTTTCGCCTGAGCATCGCGGACACGTGGTGCCCGTCAGGACACGCCGAGGGCATTGACAGCGCGCGACCGGGGGAGTTGGGTACCAGCTCCGGACACGCGTTCGATTCCGAGGAGCCGTCATGCCCTTCCGCACCGATCCGTGGCCCACCGGCACGCCGTGCTGGGCCGATCTAGCTGTGCCCGACCCCGCGGCCGCCGCGGACCTCTATTCCTCGGTCTTCGGCTGGGCCGTCGTCGACCAGGGTGAAGACTTCGGGCACTACCGGATGGCTTCGATCGATGGTCATGCCGTGGCCGGCATCGGCACCAACCAGTCCGGCCCGCCGGCGTGGACGGTGTACGTCGCCAGCGAGGACGCCGTGGCCGGCGCGCGGGCCGTCACCGATCACGGCGGCGCCGTCGTGCTCGAGCCGATGTCCATGCCGGGCGTCGGGACGATGGCCTTCGTCACCGACCCACCGGAAGCATTCTTCGGGATCTACCAGGCGGGCGGACACATCGGATCAGGCGTGTACAACCAGGCGGGCGCCTTGGTCTGGACCGACACCAACGTCTCCGACATCGAGGCCTCCCGGGCCTTCTACGCCGCGGTGTTCGGCTGGACCTTCGACGACGTACCCGGTGCGAGTGAGGGCTACGTCACGTACAAGCTCGGCGGCGACGCGCTGGGCGGCCTGGGTGGACTGGGCAACTTCCCGCCGGGTACGCCATCGCACTGGTTGCCGTACCTGGGAACGCGCGAAGCCGACGCCGCGGTGGCGCAGTTCACCGCCGCCGGCGGCACCGTGCTGATGCCGGCGTCCGAGACACCCTTCGGCCGGATGGCTGTCGTGGCCGACCCGTGGGGTGCGACGGTGAGCCTCATCAGCGTTCCAGGTGAGGGCTACGAGACCGGGACGTGAGCCGCGGCGACGACCCCCGCCAGCCGGAGGGGACGGCCAGGGTGTGTTTGGATCGGGTCGTGGCTGACGGCTCGCTCGATTCACCGCTGGGGCCGCTGGACGGGCGCTACCGGTCCGTCGTGGCGCGGTTGCGCGATCAACTCTCGGAGGCCGCGCTCAACCGCGAGCGGCTGCGCATCGAAGTCGAGTGGCTGATCCACCTGACCAGTGGCGTTGGGCTGCTGCCCGGCATCCGCACCTTGACTGCTGATGAGGTCGCCGTTCTGCACGGCATCGCCGACAGCTTCGACGACGAGACGATCGCCGAGTTGCGCGCACTGGAACGGACCACGGTGCACGACGTCAAGGCCGTGGAGTACCTGCTCAAGTCACGATTGGCCCGGACCACCGCCGCCGACCTGAGCGAGATCGTGCACTTCGGCTGCACCAGCGAGGACATCAACAATCTCGCCTACGCCCGGATGATCCAACGTGCCGTGCGGGAGGTATGGCTGCCCGCAGCCCGCAGATTGGTGGAGCAGCTGACCGCGATGGCCCTGCTGTACCGCAGCGTGCCCATGCTGGCCCGTACCCATGGCCAGCCCGCCACCCCCACGACCGTGGGCAAGGAGCTGGGCGTCACGGCGCAGCGGCTGCAGCGACAGGCCGAGCGGGTGGAGCGGGCCGAGTACCTGGGCAAACTCAACGGGGCCACGGGAACGTACGCGGCCCACGTCGTCGCGGCACCCGAAGTGGACTGGCAGGGCGTGTCGCAGAGCTTCGTCGAGGCGCTCGGGCTGACCTGGAACCCGCTGACCACGCAGATCGAGCCGCACGATTGGCAGGCCGAGCTGTACGCCGACGTGGCCCGCTTCAACAGGATCGCCCACAATCTGTGCACCGATGTCTGGACCTACGTCAGCCTCGGCTACTTCACACAGCTGACCAGCACATCCTCGACAGGTTCGTCGACGATGCCGCACAAGGTCAACCCGATCCGATTCGAGAACGCCGAGGCCAATCTGGAGATGTCCAACGCGGTCTTGGGCGTACTGCAGGAGACTCTCGTGACGTCGAGGCTGCAGCGCGACCTCAGCGACTCCTCGATGCAGCGCAACGTCGGGGTGGCCTTCGGGCACTCACTGGTGGCGCTGGACAATGTCAGCCGCGGCCTCACGGCACTGGATGTCGACAGCGAGATGCTGACGGCCGACCTCGACGGGGCGTGGGAGGTCCTCGGTGAGGCGATCCAGACCGTGATGCGACTGCACGGCCTGCCCAACCCCTATGAGCGACTCAAGGAGCTGACCCGTGGCCGCCGGATCGGCGGTGCCGAGCTGCGCACTTTCGTCTCGGGTCTGGGCCTGCCGGCCGCCGCCGAGCAACGGCTGCTGGCGCTGTCCCCTCACAGCTACACCGGATTGGCCGAGGACCTGGTCGATCACCTCATCCACGGTGACTACCCACGTCTGCTCACCCGCGACGACGACGGTGCCGCCTGAGCGTTCCGCGCGTTACGCGCTGCGGATTGCCATGGCGGAAGGGCGGTCAGCACGGCCGCCCGCGTCATGGCGGGCAGCGGCGCGCTGGCCATGATCGCCAGGTCCTCGCCACGCGTGCTGGCACCGTCGAGGAATCGCAACACCCGCTCGATGGGCTGGCGACGGAACAGCTGCCGGAAGAACGCCGGGCCGTCGACCAGCCGGTCGTCCAGCGCCCGCAGCATCACCGCGTCCATCCAGCGGTGGCGCGACGGATAGGCGGGCGGCGGGGCGGGGACCCGGCCGACGGCCAGCGCCGCGGCCACGGCCTCGGCCTGGCGGATCATCGCCGCGAACGTGTATCCCGTGGACCCGCGGGTGGCGCCGCCTGCCGTACCCAGCCGAAACACCCGTTCGCCGGCCCGCCGCGCGAACCTGGCGTCGGTCATCGGGATCGAGCCGCGCTCGACGTGACTGGGCACCGCACCTGGTGTCACCGCACCTGGTGCCACCGCATCGATCCGGACATCGCCGGCCACACCGAGCAACCGTAGGTAATCCAGCAGCGCCGCCGTGGCCGCCGCATCCGTCATGATCTCCGGCGAGAACTCGGTGTACTCGACCAGCACCGTCCTGTCCCGCATCGGCAGGCAGTAGCCGAAGGACAGCCCGGCCGTGGGCTGCCGTGTCCGGAAGTCCATGAGGAACGGGACCTCACCGACGTCCGGCACAGCCTGCGCGGGCAGCACCCAGCCGAGGAATTGCTGCCGCCAGTGCACCCGACCGCCGGAGACCGGTGGCGCCGGGCGGGAATCGAACACCCACGAGGCGGACAGCGCCTCGCCGGCGACCGTGAACGCCACCTCCTCACCAGCGCCGCGCACGTCGTCCGCGGCGGCGGCCTCGTACCGGTCGACCCGCAGGCGCCGGGCGGCGGCGACCCGCTCGCCGACCAGCCGGTACAGGTCCGGCGATCGGATGAGGCGGTAGCGCAGCGGGTCCAGGTCCAGCACCACCTCGGGGCTGCCGCCGCCAGCCACCCGAAGGTGGCGCCAGCTGCTGTCCACCGCCGCCTCGGCGATGCCCGCCCCCGCTCCCCACCAGCACCAGGTCCGGTCGTGACCGGTCCGGGTGACCGGGTCGACGACCGCGACCCGGATGTCGAGGTCGGCGCAGGCCAGCGCGAGCAGCAGCAACTGCCCGGCGCCACCCGCGCCGATCACGGCGACGTCATACCGCTGCACCACCGCCGGAGCGTACGACGCGAGCGCCACGGCCCAGTCCCGACGTCCGGATGCGGAGCAGCCGATCATGCCGGCGGTCATTACAGTGACCAGGTCATGCCAGGCCTCGATCCCGCGTTGCTGCTGCCTCGCCTGAACGGCCTGACGCTGCGTGACGCCGAGCGGCTGCGCTCCCGACTCGACGCACTGGCCACGGCCGACCCGGCCCGGCAAGCCGCGGCATTCGTCGAACTGGCCGCTGCGGTGGCTGGTGCCGAGCAGCGGATCATGCGCCGTGAGGCAGGGCGCCCTGTCGTGACGTACCCCGACCTGCCGGTGACCGCGCGTCGGGCGGACATCCTGGCGGCGATGGCAGCGCATCAGGTCGTGGTCGTGGCGGGCGAGACCGGCTCCGGCAAGACCACGCAGCTGCCCAAGATGCTGCTGGAGCAGGGCCGGGGGATCCGCGGCACCATCGGTCACACCCAGCCGCGCCGGATCGCCGCCCGTGCCGTCGCCGAACGGCTGGCCGAGGAGCTGGGCGTGGCGCTCGGTGAAGCAGTCGGCTACACGGTGCGGTTCAGTGACACCGCCGGCGACCGCACCCTGATCCGGGTCATGACCGACGGCGTGCTGCTCGCGGAGATCCACGACGACCCGCTGCTGCTGCGCTACGACGCGCTGATCATCGACGAGGCCCACGAACGGTCACTGACCATAGACATGCTCCTCGGCTACCTGACCCGGCTGCTGCCCCAACGCCCCGACCTGTCCGTCGTCATCACCTCGGCCACCATCGACCCGCAACGATTCGCCGAGCACTTCGGCGGCGCGCCCATCATCGAGGTCTCCGGGCGCACCTACCCCGTGGAGATCCGGTATCGCCCCTGGGCCACCCCCGAGGACGACCCCGACGAGGAGGCCGAGGGCACCGTGGTGCCGGCTGCCCCCCGGGCAGCCACCACCCCACCCGACGCCGAGGAGCGAGACCAGCCCGACGCGGTCGTCGACGCCGTCCTCGAACTGTTCGCCGAGGGCCCGGGCGACGTCCTGGTGTTCTGCAGTGGCGAGCGCGAGATCCGGGAGGCAGCGCAGGCGCTGACCGACCGGATCGAGGCCGCCGCCGCCGGGGACCGCCGGCTCGCCGGCACGGAGATCGTGCCGCTGTACGCACGGCTGTCCGCCGCCGAACAGCACCGGGTCTTCGCCCCGCACGGTGGCCGCCGGGTCGTGATCGCCACCAACGTCGCCGAGACCTCGCTGACCGTGCCTGGGATCAGGTACGTCGTGGACACCGGCACGGCGCGGATCTCGCGCTACAGCCGCCGGACCAAGGTGCAGCGGCTGCCGATCGAGGCGATCTCCAAGGCGTCGGCGCGCCAGCGTTCCGGGCGGTGCGGCCGGGTCGCGGACGGTGTCTGCATCCGGCTGTACGCCGAGTCCGATTTCGAGGCCCGGCCGGAGTTCACCGAGCCGGAGATCCTGCGCACCAACCTGGCCTCGGTCGTGCTGCGGATGGCCGCGCTGGACGTCGGGGCCGTGGAGGACTTCCCCTTCGTCGACCCGCCCGATCGACGGGCCGTGCGCGACGCGGTGCTGCTGTTGGAGGAACTGCACGCCGTCGTCCCCAGCGATGCACCGAGAGGCGCCCCGGTGGCGCCCGAGCTCACCGCGGTCGGGCGGCTGCTGAGCCGATTGCCGGTCGACCCCCGCCTCGGCCGGATGCTGGTCGAGGCGCAACGACTCGGTTGCCTGGACGAGCTGAGCGTGTTGGTGGCCGCGATGTCGATCGTCGACCCCAGGGAGCGGCCACGGGATGCGCCGGAAGCGGCCGAGGCCGCGCACCGCCGCTTCGTACAACCCGATTCCGACCTGCTGACCCTGCTGGCGCTGTGGCGATACCTCGACGAACAGCGACGGGAGCGCTCCGGCGGCGCGTTCCGACGGCTGTGCAAGGCGGAGTTCCTCAATCACCGCCGGGTCCGGGAGTGGATCGACCTGGTCGCGCAGTTGCGGACGTCGGGACGCGAACTGGGGTGGCGCGGTTCCAGCGTCGGTCTGGTCGCGGGAGAGGCCCCGGCCGGCGGCGCGGCGGATCTGGTCCATCAAGCCGCACTCGCCGGGCTGTTGTCGCACGTCGGCGTGCGGTTCGACACTGACGGCGGCCAGGGCGGCCGGACGGTACAGGACTACCTGGGGGCCAGGGGTGCACGGTTCAGCATCGCGACGGGCTCCGCGCTGGGCCGCAAGCGACCGCGCTGGGTGATGGCCGCGGAGCTGGTCGAGACGTCGCGGTTGTTCGCCCGCACGGTGGCCATGATCGAGCCGGGCTGGGTGGAGGCCGCCGCCGGCGACCTGGCGATCCGCACCTACAGCGAGCCGCGATGGGATCGTCGGCGCGCCCAGATCGTCGCCACCGAGAGGGTCTCGCTCTACGGCCTACCGCTGGCGATCGGCCGCCGTGTCGGCTACGGCGGAATCGACGCCACAGCAGCTCGCGAACTGTTCATCCGGCACGCGCTCGTTGAGGACGAGTGGGAGACCCACCACTCGTTCGTCGCGGAGAACCGGCGGCGACTGGCTCAGGCGAACGAGCGCGAGGAGCGGACCCGGCGGCGCCACGTCGTCGCGGGCGAGAACGAGCGGTTCGCGTTCTTCGACGAACGGCTGCCGACCGGCATCGTCTCCGGCGGGCACTTCGACCGGTGGTGGCGCACCGCCCGGCGCGACCAGCCCGATCTGCTGAGCTACGACCCCGCCTGGTTGCTTCGGACCGCCGCCGAACCGGAGGACCAATCACTCGGCTTCCCCGACCGCTGGGTGGACGCCGATGCGGGGCTCGACCTGCCGGCGAGCTACCGGTTCGCTCCTGGGGCGCCTGATGACGGGGTGACGATCGACATCGCGCTGGCGCAGCTGAACCGGCTGCGGCCGGCGGCGGCTGGATGGCTGGTGCCAGGGCTGCGCCAGGAGTTGATGACCGAGCTGATCCGGAGCCTGCCGAAGTCGCTGCGGCGCAGTTTCGCCCCGGCGCCGGACCACGCCGGCGCGGCGCTGCAGGCGATGCAGGCGGCCGGCCGGGTGGGCCGCGACGACCCGCTGACCTCGCTCGCCCAGGCGCTGACGGCGATGGGTGGTCCGGTGGTCAGCATCGCGGACTTCGACCTGGGGCGGCTACCGGAGCACCTGCGGCTGCGGATCCGGGTGCTGGACGCCGACGGTGGCGTGCTGGCCGAGGGCCGCGATCTGGCGGCGCTGCAGCAGCTGGTGCGGGGACGGCAACGTGATCTGCTGGCAGAGCTGTCGCAGGGGGTCGAGCGGCGCGGCCTGACCGACTGGACCATCGTTGACCTGGCGGTCGCGGTGTCGGTCGCCGGCGTGGACGGCGACGTCGTGGCGTACCCGGCGGTGGTCGACGAAGGCGGTTCGGCTGGCGTCCGGGTCTTCGCCACACCGCAGGGGGCGGATGCGGCGATGCCCGCGGGTGTGGCGCGGTTGCTGATGCTCACGATCCCGTCACCCATCCGGGAGGTGGTGGCCGACCTCCCGATCACCGCCAAGCTCGCGCTGGCCGCCCCGCCGGGCGGTGACACCGCGGCGCTGCTGGCCGACTGCGTGGCGGCCGGGGTGCAGGATCTACTGGCGGGGTGGGCCGGGGCCCGGGGCATGCCGCGCAGCCGGGAGCAGTTCGACGCGGCCCGCAACGCGGTCCGCGCGGCGCTGCCGGCGACCGTCGCCGAGATCGTGCCGGTGGTGGCACGGGTGCTGGGTGACGCCGCCGAGGCCGAAGCCGAGCTCGGCGCCTTGACGCGGCGGACCCGGTCCGCTGCGGCAGCAGCCACGGCAGATGGATCGGCGCTGGCCGCGGGGGTCGCCGACGTGCGCACTAACCTCGGGGGCCTGCTGGCCGGGTCCTTCGTCAGCCGGGCCGGTCGGCGACGGTTGCCCGACCTGGTGCGCTATGTCGCGGCCGCCCGTCGCCGGGTGACCGCGCTGGCGGCGGACCCACAACGTGACGCGGCGGCGCTGGCCCGTTGGCAGGTCGCCCAGGGGTTGCACGCAGCGGCGCTCGCGCAGGCTGAACCGGGGCCCGTGCCCCCACCAGCCCTGACCGCGGTGGGCTGGATGCTGCAGGAGTATCGGGTGAGCCTCTTCGCCCAGCAGATCCGCACCGCCCACCCGGTGAGCGAGCAGCGCATCCGCAAGGCGATCGCAGCTGCCACCCGCGACTCACCATCTGTTGTGTCATAGCTCCGCCTTAAGCACACGCCGCCGAATCTGGTCACAGCGGGTGCGGGCGGGCGGTGAAGCGGCCCAGCACCCGGTCACGGCGCGGGCAGCATCGCGCGGGCCTCTCGCAGCGGCATTCCCGTGGCGGTCAGTAGATCCACCACGATCGAGCGAAGCTGCGCGATGGCGACCGTCCCGGCCCACGTACCGCCACCGGCGCGGTCCACGACGAGGCCGGTGGCCACCTCGCGCAGCTGCGCCACCAACTCCGGCGGTGGGTCCGAGGCGATCCGCACGCCGGAGATCGCCAGGATCACCGCGAGCCGCTCCAGGGCGTCGGCGATCTCCGTCGGCACCTCACGGCCGTCGTCCAGTGCCGCCGAGACCCGCCGCACCAGGACACGGGCGTTGCGGCTGGCGCGGTCCACGCCGATCAGGGCACGCCGGTGGCGTGCCAGCTCGTCGCGTTGCCGACGGCGCAGCGGTGAGAGCCGGCTGATCTCCTCCCCGGTCGTCACCGCCTCGTCCCAGCGATCGAGCACGCCCTGGGTGGCCCGCGCCCGGGTCAACGCGTCCTCGGCCCCCGGCCCGTCGCGGGTCCGGATGGCGTTCGCGGCACCGTCGAGCACGTCGACCAGGGCGTCGACCGAAGCCCGCGCCTCCTCGTCGGCAGCCGGGCGCGGGTTCTGTGGCGTGACGAGCGCGATGACGAGGGCAACGGCGCCGCCGATCATGGCGTCCTCCCACCGTGCCACGCTCTGGCCGGATTGCTGCGGGATCGCCAACACCAGCACTGCCTGCACCGCCGCCTGGGTGGCGATGAGGCTACCGCTGTCCAGCAGCCTCGCCAGCAGCAGCGACAGCCCGACGACGAGGCCGATCTGCCAACCGCCACGGCCCAGCACCTGGGCCAACAACTCACCGATCGCCACGCCGACCGTGACGCCGGCAGCGAGTTCGGCCACCCGCCGGGCGCGTTTGGTACTGGCCAGGCCCAGGCAGACCACGGCGGCCACCGAGGCGAAGAACGGGTAGGGGTGGCCGAGCAGCCGGGTCGCGATAGTCCACGACAGGCCGGCACCCACCGCCATCTGCACGATCGACCACAGCGACACGCGGACCCGGAGCGCCGCATGATGCAACTGGTCACCCAGCCACATCACCGCCGCGGGGATCGACGCAGCCGAAACGGAGCCGGGGTCACGGTGATGCCGGCCTGTTGACGCTGTCGACCATGGAGGACGCGACGTCGCGCACCGGCACGTTCGATTCCTGGGACACCGCTCGCAGCACGGAGAACGCCTGGTCGGCGGGCAACCGATGCCGACCCATCACCATGCCCTTGGCCTGTTCGATGACCAGGCGCGACGGTGGCACCACCAAGGCGTCTCGCAACTGCTTGGCATGGGTCACCGCCGTCCCCACATCCTGCGCGCCCTTGCGGAGATCCTCGAGCTGGGCCGGTGTCGGCGACTCGTCGAACCACCCGACGACTGCGGCGTTGACCTCCACCAGCGGCACGACTGCGATGACACTGGCGCCGCCGGCACCGACTGCGCGGGCCGCGGCAACGGCATCCGGGCCCACCGGGTGGACCAGCGTCGAGCCATCCTGCAGCGAGCGCCGCGCGGCCAGTGGCACCTCGGTACCCTCCGGGAGCATGGACAGCAGGTGGTCGAGCTGCTCGGAGCCGTGTATGTAGATGCTCACCGCTCGGGCGTCTGGCACCGCGCACTCGACGTTGCGAGCGGCAAGGGACACGATCTGCGTCGCGATCGGCCCTGACTCGGTCATACACCGAGTATCGAGGTCACACCCGTTTCCTGCCCGGCGAGGCCGACCCTACGCGGCAGCCAGGCCCCGGAGCTGATCAATGGTGCGGGACAGGATCCGTGAGACCTGGACCTGCGAGACGCCCACCTCCGAGGCGATATCGCTCTGGGTCATCTCCTGGAAGTAGCGCATGACGAGGACATCGCGGCTGCGCTTGTCGAGCCCGGCGATCAGCGGCACCACGGTGCGCCGCTGATCGACGACTTCCAGGGCCTTGTCGATGTAGATCACGGCCCGATGCGAACTGATCGACTCGTCGTCGAGCGAACCAGGCCAGCGCGCCGCCCGCGCGTCCTCCGCGTCACGGATACCCCTCTCGCTGACCCCGGTGCGCTCTGCCAACTCCCGGGTGGTGGGCCGGCGGCCCATCTCCTTCTCCAGCCGCTCGCTGAGCGTCAACACCTCGGCGTCGATCTCGCGCAGCCGCCGCGGCACCCGGACCAGGTCCCTGGCGTCGCGCAGCCATCGCCGAATCTCGCCGGTGATGGTGGGCACCGCGTAGGGGGGGAAGTCGCCGCGTCCCGCGTCGTAACGCAGAATCGCCTGTACGAGGGCGGTCAGCGCGACCTGCTTCAGGTCCTCGCGTTCGCTGGTGCGCCGCAAGAACGGACGGGAGAGCCGGATCGCCATCGGCGCCCAGTGAGCGAACGCCGCCTCCAGCGCCTGCGGCCGGTCGGGATGATCCACCGGCAGTGATGCGACCCGCGCGACGAGGGCTTCGCCGATCTCGTCGCGCTCGGCGTATGCCGGCTGCTCGGAGGTCAGCTCGGACGTCGGCTCGTTCGTGTGCTCGTTCGTGGCCTGCGTGGACGTGCGCGGCGGAGCTTCGAGGGCGGCGGCGACCGTGGACATGCTTCCTCCAGATAAGGATGCGGCAAGTCCACGGAAGCGGGTCGGCCGGGTCCAGGACCACCGCGGCTGGCTTCTCAACCGTTGCAGACAGAACGTATAACCGCTTCGCGCCAGCCGCCACCTGAACCACTTGTGACGCGAAAATGGTACGCCGTGGCGCATCAGGGGTAACGGGAACTCGGCCCCACGTCCACCCGCGTCATGCTGCAGATGGACTACCAGACAGACGGCTTCGTCGAGAAGGTCGGCGATGCGCTCGGCGTCATCGAGCGGCAGGCGGAGCAGGATCTCGAGAAGTTCAAGGGCTTCATCGAGTCCCGGGGCACGGCGACCGGCCAGTGGCGAGGAGAGATCGGCAGCGGCACGCCGGGAGTTGCGTCTGTCTCTTATACACATCTCCGAGCCCACGAGACTAAGGCGAATCTCGTATGCCGTCTTCTGCTTGAAAA
>ENA-ORBV01010962-ORBV01010962.1-microbial-mat-metagenome-genome-assembly--contig:-NODE-10962-length-14352-cov-31.328546_pt1 | contig 14352 bp, 13 predicted proteins | sample MGYA00237777_ERZ505514 | MGnify/ENA primary metagenome ERZ505514 (study PRJEB26160, sample SAMN06269048) | microbial mat metagenome | isolation source: Oligotrophic lake microbial mat | place...
GACAAGTTTGGAAGGTGAACCGTAGCATGGGTTTCCAACCCATTTCTGCGGTGACAAAGAACGGGTTGAAGACCCGTGCTCCTTCATCATGCAAATCAACGCCGAACGAATTTCGCACGACCTCGATCACATCGCCGCCATCACTGAAACGCCCGGTGCCGGAAGCAGTCGGCCCACGTTTACGCCGCAATGGGTGCGGGCGCGCGATTACGTGATCGAGCAGGCGACGCGCGCCGGCGGTAAGCACCGAATCGATAGCGCCGGCAACTTACACATCAGGCCGACGGCACTGCCCTGGAATAGCCGCGCGTGGTTATCCGGCTCGCATATTGACTCGGTCCCCAACGGCGGAAAGTTCGACGGCGTGACAGGCATCATCGTCCCGCTTGAAGTGCTGCGCACCGCGTACGAAGCCGGCATTACGCTGCCGCTTGAACTCATCATCTTTGCCGAAGAGGAAGGCACGACATTCAACCTCGGCATGCTCGGCAGCCGCACATGGTGCGGTACGCTCGATGTGGAAAGGCTTTCAAGCGTGCGGAATCGCGGCGGCAAAAATTATCTTGAAGCCGGTGCCAATTTTGGCGTCGATCCGAGCAAGTTCTCGGCCGATCGAATCAATCCCGCTCATTATTGTGGATTGATCGAAGTGCACGTCGAGCAGGGGCCGGCGATGTGGGAACAAAATATCCCCGTCGCCGTCGTCACCGCCATCAACGGCCGGCGGCAGTATGTGTGCACCCTTCGTGGCACGGCCAACCACGCCGGCAGCACGCCGATGAATTACCGCAAAGACGCGCTGGCCGCCGCGGCGATGGTGATGCTATCACTGGAAAGTTGCGCCATCGCCATGCATCGGCAACAGCCCGGCACGGTGATCACCATCGGCCGGCTGAACGTCGAGCCGAACGCGATCAATGTCATTCCCGGGTGTGTAAAGTTTTCGATCGATCTTCGTGCGAGCACCGATGAAATGATCGCGAAGTGCGATGCGCTGGTTCGCCAGAACATCAAAGGCATCTGCGATCAACGCGGCCTCACTTGCGAAATCGTACAGACGGAATCGCTTCCGGCGATGCCGATGAATCAGTCGGTCTGCACGGCCATCCGCGCCGCCGCTCGGCGGTTAGCTGTTGGGGAAATTGCGCAAACGACGAGCGGCGCACTGCACGATGCCGCCATCGTCGCGCCATTCGTGCCGACGGCCATGCTCTTCGTCGCCAGCAGAGACGGCATCAGCCACAACCCCGATGAGTTCAGCAGGATCGAAGACATCACGACGGCGGCACGGATTCTCGCCGAGGTGGTGCGGCAGCCGCTCGTGGCGAAGACGCTCAAGCTCTCGCAGCTCAATCACAGCGACCGGAGCGAGTTCGTCAAACTCCTGGGCGGCGTGTTCGAGCATTCGCCGTGGATCGCATTTGGCGCGTGGCCGAAGCGGCCGTTTTCATCGATTCAGAATCTGCACGAGCGAATGTGCGATATCGTCACAACGGCCGAAGAGGAGGCAAAACTTTCGCTCATCAACGCACACCCCGATTTAGTCGGCAAACTCGCGCAGGCCGGTGAGTTGACTGCCGAAAGCACCCGCGAGCAGTCGGCGGCGGGATTATCGCAGCTATCGCCGGCGGAAGTTGAGGCGTTTGAGAAGTATAATGCCGAGTACCGCGGCAAGTTCGGCTTCCCGTTCGTCATCTGTGCCCGCGATAATAAAAAGGAAGCCATTCTGGCCGCATTCCCGCAACGGCTGATGAACACAGCGCAGCAGGAAATGACCACGGCGCTGACCGAAATTTATAAAATCGCCTGGCTGCGACTATGTGATTTAGTTGAGGGCGATTTAGTTAAGGACGAGGCATGAGTGTCGAGCTGAGCGACAACGCGTATGGCAAATCGCAAGTGCGCCTGACGAAAGTCACGCGGCTGGCGGATCGCCACGAACTCAAAGAAATCGCGGTCGATATCCAACTCCGCGGCGGGTTTGAAGATTGCTACTTCAAGGGCGATAACACGGCGGTGCTGCCCACCGATACGATGAAAAACACCGTGTACGCGCTGGCAACACAACACCCGCTGGACAGTATTGAGTCGTTCGCGCTGTTCATGAGCGATCACTTTCTGAACCATCCGCAGGTCAAGCACGCCACGTCAGTAACGATCACGATGCGCGAAAGCCGCTGGAACCGGGTGGAAACCGCCGGCAAAGCGCACCCGTGGGCGTTCGTATCGGCCGGCAATGAAAAGCGCGTCTGCAAAGTGCATCGCACCCGTGAAGGCGCAAGCGTGCAAGGCGGTATTGAAGACCTGCTTGTGCTCAAGACTGCCGATTCGGGGTTTGTCGATTTTATCCGCGATCAGTACACCACGCTGCCCGATACGCCTGATCGCATCTTCGCCACCAGCATTAAGTCCACCTGGCTTTACGCCGACGCCGAGCAGGATTGGAATGCCGGTTACGATGCGGTTCGGAATGCCATCATCCAGACTTTCGCGGCCCACAAATCGTTGGCAGTACAACAAACGCTTTACGCGATGGGCGAAACGGCGTTAGCAGCGTGCGCCGGCGTGAACGAGATCGAGTTCTGGCTGCCGAACCAACACCGCATCCCAATTAACCTTGCGCCGCTGGGATTGAAGAATGCGAACGAGATCTTCGTCACCACCAGCGAGCCGTTTGGTTTGATCAGTGGGACGATTCGGCGGAAGGGTTAGAAACACAGAGGCACAGGGGAAACGGAGGAAGAGAGGCAGATTGAAAAGCGGCTAAGGGCGTCGGAAATTTATCTAATGGCCAACTTGTGTTTCATTCACCATGCTCATCTCCCCCTCTGTGTTCTCTGTGCCTCTTTGGTTTTATCGAACTGGAGCAAGATAAAATATGTCCGGCAAACTCACCACCCACGTCCTCGATACCGCCGCCGGCGCGCCCGCCGGGGGAATGAAGGTGGATTTATTTCGATCGGCCGGCGCGGCGCGAGAGTTGATCAAGTCCGCCGTCACCAATGCCGATGGGCGCTTGAATGAACCGCTCCTGATCGGCGGCGATTTAAAGAAGGGGGAATACGTTTTGTTGTTTCATGTGGGCGACTATTTCACGAAGGTGAAAAGCAAAGCCGCCCGCAAGTTCCTTGATCGCGTGCCGATTGTGTTTACCGTTGCTGATGCCAAGGCCAACTACCATGTGCCACTGCTGGTATCGCCGTGGGCTTATTCGACGTATCGCGGGAGTTAGCGCGTTTCGCAGAACCCGCGTGTTCGCTTCCAGCTCACAGCGCGGCATGGATTGCAGGAAATTACATGGCGTTTGATCTGATCATTCGAAATGGAACCGTCGTTCGCGAGACGGAAGAAACGGCCGATGTGGCGATCGAAGGAGAGTCGATCGTACAGATCGCGCCTTCCATTGTCGGAGCTGCAAAGCAGGAAATCGATGCAAAGGGTTTGCACGTCTTCCCGGCAACGATCGACCCGCACGTACACTTCAACGATCCCGGAAGAAGTGAGTGGGAAGGCATCGCAACCGGCTCGGCCGCGTTAGCGGCAGGAGGTGGGGCATGTTTTTTCGATATGCCGTTGAATAGCACACCTTCCACGCTCGACGGCCTGAGCTTCGATGCAAAACTTGCGATTGCGCAATCTCAGTCGCATACCGATTTCGGACTTTGGGGCGGGCTCACGCCTGGAAACCTCGACAAGCTCGAAGAACTTGCCCAGCGCGGCGTGGTCGGGCTGAAGGCGTTCATGTGCGATAGCGGGATCGATGATTTTGCCCGCGCCGACGATTGGACGCTCTTCCGCGGGATGTTGCTGGCGCGGCAGTTGGGCTTGATCGTGGCCGTGCACGCCGAGAATCAGGACATTACCGCGGGGTTGCAGGAATTGGCGCGCTCGAAAGGTTTGTCGGGCGTGCGCGATTACCTGAAATCCCGCCCGCAAGTGGCGGAGATCGAAGCCATTAGTCGGGCGATTACGATCGCTGGCGAAACGGGGTGCCGGCTGCATATTGTGCATGTCAGCACGAGTCGGGGCATTGAATTGATCGCCCGCGCCCGGGCCGAAGGTGTCGACGTGACGTGTGAAACCTGCCCGCACTATCTTGTTCTGACGGCCGACGATGCCATCGGGCTGGGCGCGCTGGCCAAGTGCGCGCCGCCGCTGCGCTCGCCGGAGGATCGCAACGCGCTGTGGGATCATCTGGCCGCCGGGAGGATCGATTTCGTGGCGTCCGATCATTCGCCGGCGCCGATGGAAATGAAAACGGCGCCGAATTTCTTCGACGTGTGGGGCGGCGTCGCCGGCGTGCAATCCACGCTGGCGGCGTTAACCACGCAATCGCACATCGTCAATCCACCGGCGATTGCGCGCGTCACCAGCGGCAATATTGCCCGGCGGTTTGGCATCGAACGCAAAGGAAGACTTGAACCAGGTTTTGATGCTGATATCACGCTGGTTGATCTGGCCGCCAAATTCGAACTGAAGCGAGACATGTTGCTCGACCGTCACAAGCTCAGCCCGTTCGTCGGCCTGACCTTACGCGGGCGCGTGAAGCAGACCCTGTTGCGCGGGAAGACCATTTGCCAGGATGGAAAGGTAACAAGCCCTCCGGCGGGGAAGCTGGTTCGGCCCGCCAAGGTGTAGATGGTGGTACAGACATTCCTGTCTGTGTTTCCGATTGGCGCCGATTTTGTTCGACGCTCTTTAACTTTCAGGATAAGCTAACCTGGTTCGAAGTTAAATCGGAGACACAGACAAGAATGTCTGTACCACCGACGGACAGGAATGTCGGCGCGACCGACAGACAGGAATGTCTGTGCCACCGACAGAGCCACCAACGCCTCAACCCTTGCGTGACCACCTCACCATCTTCGTAAACGGCCAACGCCACACCATCCGCGGCGGCGATGCGTTTACGCCGCTGACCGACTGGTTGCGGTATGATTTGCATCTCACCGGCACCAAAGTGGTTTGTGCCGAAGGCGATTGCGGCAGTTGCACCATTCTACTGGGCAAAGCTCGCGGCGATACGATCATTTACTTCACCGTCTGCGGCTGCATTCAATACCTGTTTCAGCTTGATGGCATGCACGTCGTCACGATTGAAGGCCTGAAGTACGACGGTGCGTTGAACCCCGTGCAGGAAGCCTTCGTCGCGTGCCACGGCGCGCAGTGCGGCTTTTGCACGCCGGGATTTATTGTTTCAATGCATTCACTGCTCGAACGCGGTCCGGCGGATGCTGGCGCGGTGAAGCGTGCACTTACCGGCAACCTCTGCCGCTGCACCGGATACGAACCGATTGTGACGGCCGCGGGGCGCGTTGACTGCGCAAAGATGCGCTCCATCGAACAACTCTTCCCATCCGCGACAATGATTGAAGTAATGGGTGAAGCGATTCACGAAGCCGTCTTAATCACGCACGGCGAACGATCGTTCTTCAAGCCCGTGACAATTCAGCAGGCTGTTGAATTCCGCGCGGGCAATCCGGGCTGTGCAATCATTGCCGGCGGAACCGATCTGGGCGTGCAGATGAACAAGGGCATTCGCCGGCCGACGGCCATCCTCAGCACCGCCGCTTTGCCGGATTGGGATGCGATCACGGTGGACGATGCGCAACTCACCGTTGCAGGCGGCGCGAGCTTGTCGGCGCTGGAACTGGCGCTCGACGAAGCGATCCCGGAGTTCGGGCAATACATGGAATGGTTCGGCTCGCCGCAGATTCGCAACGCCGGCACGCTGGCGGGCAATCTCGCCAATGCCTCGCCGATTGGCGACATGCTGCCGCCGCTGTTCGTGCTGGATGCCCAGATTGTCCTCACCGGCGCGGCTGGTGCGCGATCGATCAATATCAATGCGTTCTATAGCGGCTACCGCAAGACGGTGATGCGGGATGATGAACTCATCACCGCCATCCACATTCCCAGGCCGGCGAAGGATGAAATTTTCAAACTCTACAAAGTGAGCAAACGCAAAGACCTCGACATCTCCACCTTCAGCGCCGCCGTGTGGATGCGGTTGCGCGACGGGGTGATCATCGATAGCCGCATTGCCTACGGCGGCGTGGGCCCGACCGTGCTGCGACTGCCAAACACCGAATCGCAATTGCGGGGCAAACCGTTTGATGAAAAGACATTCGCCGAGATCGCCGATACCGTGCAGGCGGAAATCACGCCGATCAGCGACGTGCGCGGGTCGAGTGATTATCGCTATCTGCTGGCATCGAACATTCTGCGGCGAATGCAAGTAGAACTGGTGTCCCATGGCGTCAACGGGAACGGTCAACAAGATAAACACGAAGGACACGAAGAGCAAAGAGAAGACCGAAGAAGGTAGTAGTCGCGCGAGCAAATGCAGAGGTATTAACTTGATTGATTTGTCACACCTGAAATACCTTCGCGTACTTCGTGCCCTTCGTGTTGAAGAATGAATGTGAAACGAATCTGAACATGCAATACGTCGGCCAAAATATCCCTCACGATTCGGCGCGCGGGCACGCGGCGGGGGAGTCGGTGTTTTTGGATGACGTGCCGCCCATGCACGGCGAGGCGTTCGTTGGCATGGTCGGGTCGCCGATTGCGCGCGGCCGTGTGAAATCGATCGATCTGACCGCTGCCCGGAACGTGCCCGGGGTGCTCGGGCTTTACACGCACAACGATGTGCCCGGCCAAAACCGTTTCGGGCCGGTGGTGCATGATGAAGATTTGCTGGTCGTCAATGATGCAGAGTTCATCGGCCACCCGATTGTGATCGTGGCCGCCGACTCACGCGAATCACTGGAGGCCCTCAAGCGCGCCGTCCGCTTGGAGATGGAAGAACATGAACCGGTGCTTTCGATCGAACGGGCGATCGAACTCGGGCAGTATCTTTCACCCGAGCGGAAGATCGAACGCGGCGATGTTGACGGCTCTCTAGCCCAATCGCAACGCGTGATCGAAGGCGTGTTTGATATCGGTGGACAGGAACACTTCTACCTCGAATCGCAGATCGCCATCGTCGTGCCCGGCGAGTACGACACGTTTACCGTGCACTCTTCCACGCAACACACCAGCGAAGTGCAGTCTTTAGTGGCTGAGGTGCTGGGCGTCCCGTTCAACCACGTCCACTGCATCTGCAAGCGCATGGGCGGCGGATTCGGTGGGAAGGAGACGCAAGCAGCGCAGCCGGCCATGATGGCGGCGATTGTCGCGCACCACCTCAAGCGGCCGGCGCGGTTTGCTTATAGTAAAGACGACGACATGCGCTTCACCGGCAAGCGTCATCCTTTCAAAGTGATGTGGCGCGCCGGGTTTGATGCCGAGGGAAATATTCTCGCGGTCGATCTCAAGCTGTTTTCCGACGGCGGGTTCAGCACCGATTTGTCGATGGCCGTCATGGAACGCGCGTTGCTGCATAGCGACAATGCTTATTACATTCCCCACTTCCGCGCCATCGGCCGCGTCTGCAAAACCAACCTGCCCAGCAACACTGCCTTCCGCGGGTTTGGCGGGCCGCAGGGCGTGGCGGCGATTGAGAATATCATCGAAGACATTGCCGCGGCGGGTGGGATGGATGCGCTGGATATCCGCCAGCGCAACGTCTATCGCGATGACAAGATTGAGACGCCCTATGGCCAGCGCGTCGGCAACAATACATTGCCGGAACTGTTCTCCACACTGCGGCGACATTGCAGCTACGACGCGCGCCGCCGGGAGATCGATGCATTCAACGCGCGGTCGAAGACGCACCTGAGCGGCCTTTCCCTCTCGGCGGTGAAGTTTGGTATCAGCTTCACTCGCAAGGCGCTCAATCAGGGCAACGCGCTGGTGAACATTTACATCGACGGCTCGGTGGTCGTTGCCACCGGCGCGACGGAGATGGGCCAAGGCGTGAACACGCGCATCCGCCAGATTGTCGCGGATGAATTGGGCGTGAATTACGACAGCGTGATCGTCGTTGCGACGTCGACGGAAAAAAACAACAACACATCGCCTACTGCGGCATCGAGTGGAACCGATTTGAATGGGTTTGCTGCGCTCAATGCGTGTGTTCAGCTGCGAGAGCGGTTGGTTGCCGTTGCTGAGCAAATCTTCCGCGAAACCGCAAGCGTTCATCCGGCGCCAATTGTGTTTCGGAGGGGGTTGGTGTTTCGCGATGGAGATGTTTCGAATTCCATTCTCTTCAGCAAAGTCGTGCAGCGCGCGTATGAAGATCGAATTGACCTTGGCGCTCGTGGATTTTACCTCACGCCCGATATCGGCTTCGATAAAGAGCAGGGCAAAGGCGCGCCGTTCTATTACTTCACCAACGGCGTGGCGTGCAGCGAAGTGCTCATCGACCGCTTTACCGGCGAGCTGCGCGTGCCGCGGGTTGATGTGCTGATGGATATCGGTGAAAGCATCAACCCGGGCATCGACCGCGGGCAGATCACCGGGGCGTTCATTCAAGGCATGGGATGGGTGACGACTGAAGAACTGAAGTATTCTCCGCACGGCGCGCTGCTGTCGTATTCGCCGACGACGTACAAAATCCCCAACATCAGCGATCTGCCCGATGTGTTCAACGTGAATCTCCTGCCCAACAGCGATTGCCATCACAGCATCAAGCGATCAAAGGCCGTCGGCGAACCGCCGCTGCTTTTGGGTTTTTCGGTGTTCGGCGCGGTGAAAGATGCGCTTCGTTCCCTCGTCGGCGGCCGGGTGGAATTGTCATTGCCGGCGACGAACGAGCGGATCGCATTGGCGATCACCAGAATTCAAGCGAGGTTGAGTCGAGCGCGCGATGCGGTCGATTTGCCCGTGCCCATCGATGCCGTCGTCAGTTGATGGATCATGCAATTACGGCGCGGGCACGCGCGGCGGTAGTGTGGTGGAATCGGACCGCAAAGTCGCCGACGGCTGTGTTTTCGGCGCAGACTCGATGACCCGCCGAAGTGCGGTTAGGTCATTCTGCATCGAGATGATACGCAGGCCAAGTTCCGCCGACGCGCGTTGCGCCGCAAGCACTCCCGTTTTTAGTTCTTCGACGTCTGCGGTCAAGGAAGCGTTCTCCACGCCGGTGCGAATCGTTTGCAAGCGCTGATCGCCGGCCTTGTTGTCTTTACATGCCGCCGAGGCCAGCATTATTAACGGGACCAGCAACAGCGCGATCGCTCGCGCAGCGACTGAGGCTGCGGCGCAATGAAATTTCTCATCAATCGGTTTCATACTGTCGCCTGCGCGATAACGCATTCGGGTATCACTCCAGGGCCCCCTCAAAACTGAATCGACCGTCATAAAGTTCCCGCCCCGTCGGCGCGCATGGCTTCCTGGGTCGCGGGGGTGAGTAGCACCTGCATCACGCGTTTGCTCTGCACCGCCGTCACTCGGGCGATGTACGGGCCGAAGGACACATGATCGCCGGCGCGGGGGAAGCGACCCAGCTCGCGGGTGATGTACCCGCCCAGCGTATCGACGCCGGCGGTATCGATCTCGCCAAGATTGAGTTTTTCGCGCAGCTCGTGCAGCGGAAACGTGCCCACCACGCGGAAGTTTTCGCCGTCGCTGATGAAGTCGTTTTTCTGCATGGCGTCGTGCTCGTCGGCGATATCGCCGACGATTTGTTCAAGCACGTCTTCCAGCGTCACGATGCCCAGCGTCGCGCCGTATTCGTCGACCACCACCGCCATATGCACATGACTCATTTGAAACTGCCGGAGCAACTTGGGCACGAGCAAAAGCTCCGGCACGAAAAGCACATCGCGCTTGATCTTCATCAAATCAATGTCGGCCGAACCGATCACATGCACCTGGCTGCCGGGCTTGCCGTCGGCGATCGCGATCGCCATGCCGTCGGGCGTCTTTTCATCGGCAAATCGCAGCCGGCCGGGAATGAGGTGCATGATGTTGAACAAATCTTTCATGTGCACCAGCCCGATCACGTGATCGAGGTCGCCGTCGCACAAGGGCAGACGGGTGAACGTCGATTTCTGAACGGTCTTAAGGATGTTGTTAACCGGGTCACCAATTTTCAAAAAGTCGACGCTCGTGCGCGGCGTCATAATCTGGCGCACTTTCAGTTCGCCGAACTCGAAGGCGCTGGTGAGCAGTTTTTCATTTCCTTTGGCGATGGTGCCGCTGGCGACGGCCTGCGCCAGCAGACCCTTAAGCTCGTCTTCGGTATGCGGCATTCCACCGTGGGCGCCGTGCTTGATCTTAATTCCGCTGGCGCGAAGCAGTTGGTTGCTGGCCGAGTTCAGCGCCCAGATGACCGGATAGAACAGGTAAGTGAAGCCGACCAGCGGGGCGGCGACGATCGGCAGCAACTTGTCGGGGTAAAAGATCGCCCAGTTTTTGGGGGCAATTTCGCCCACCACCACATGCAGCGCGGTGGCGATGGCCAGCGCAATCGCGATCGCCGTGGCCGAGTGCTGCCCCGGCAGCGGCGCGGTGACGCCGAACCAATGCAGCACCGGCTCGATCAGGGTGGCGATGGCCGGCTCGGTCACTGCGCCCAGGCCGAGCGAAGCGATTGTGATTCCCAACTGGCAGGTGGAAAGGTAAAGATCGAGGCGTTTTTTGATGTCGACGCACAGGCGGGCGAGAAGGCTCGAGCTGGCTTGCTGCTCGAAGCGCGACAATCGCGCCCCTACGGCGGCAAACTCCGCTGCGACGAAGTATCCGTTGGCGGCAACCAGCGCAAGAGTGGCGAGGATTTTTAACGCAATGTCCATGGGGTCGGTGGTCGCACGACGGCACGTTTTAACGCACCGCCGGGCGGTGTGGCAAACGGGGCGTATCCTCGAAGCAAAAACGAGCGGCGAGCGTTTACGACCCGATTACCCGTGTGAAATAATCCGGTCGCTAGCGCTCGCGGCTCGTTTTCATTATCCCACCGCCCGCTGCGCGCGATCGATGGAAGGATTCCGCAACGCGAGAATCAACTCCACCTCCCCGCGGTGGCGATCGAGCCGACGGGCGATCTCCTGGGCGGGCAGGCCCTGCTCGGCCAGCGCGTAGATTTCGTAATGACGCGGGTCGCGTTGGTCCGAAGGGGGTTCTTCTCCCTGTAACCCATTTCGATCCGCGGCTTCCGCCACGGCGTGGAGGGGATTGGCGGCCCTTGAGCCCGACTCAGATACCTGACCTTGCAGGCTTCGCAACTCGGCAATCTTTGCGTCGGCTTCGATCACCAGCAGGTTCAGCTTTTCGCTGCGCGTATCAAGCTGCGCACTAATCTGCCGCGACATCTCCGCCATCTCCACCAGCAGATTCTGAAACTCCCGCTCCACCGACCGCTGCTTCGAAAGCCCCGCAAACGGCGCGCGTTCCAGCGGATCGGATCGCCGTTTTTTGGAGATCGACCGCAGCCACAGATACGCAAGCCCCATCACGCCCACGGCAATGGCGATGTAAGCCTTGGCCTCGTTCGAATCGAGATTGAATTGTGCGGCCAATACCATCCCCGGCACCATCCTTGGTACCCCTCATCGTCGCGATGCAAGCAGGTTCGTGCAAGCGCTGCGAAAAATCTTCAACTCGCACCGTAACGCCGCCGTATATGAACTTGATCGGCTTCGAAAGTGCCAAATGTCGAGTGGCAATTGAACACGCGATTCCGCTTTCAATTCAGCATTCGCCACTCGACATTTGGCATTTCGGTTCGGCTTGCAAAGCCATATGCGCTTGCCCTGACTCGCAACTCATGTAACGGCGCTCGTCCCGCGCACTTTCCCGTCGAAAGTGAAAGGTTGAAACAGGAACGGAAAAAATTTGAAAACCGGTACTCAAAAAATGTAAAGCATTCATTGACAAAAGCTTACGTCAAACCGAGCCCCCAAAAACCGGTTCCTAAATGGTTCCCAAGCGGTTCCAAACCGTTCCTAAACCGTACCTTTTTAGTCCCCTGCGGTAACGAAACCGTACTCGACGCCCCCATCCGCCACGCCCGCCGTCCGGTCCAGCCCGATTCCTGACCTCTCTCCTGCCCCCCTGATTCAATCCTGTCGTCCTGACCGTCCGAACATTTCATCGGAACCGGACCTTTTCGGACATCTCACGCTAGATTTGATCCGCGGGGGCGACATGGGGAATTAGCGACTGGACTCTCAATGGACTCTCAATGAACTCTCGATGGCGTTCCCAATATTCAGTTGTCAAAGACCTGATGAGGGCACTTGATCAACCCGCACCTCGCCTGAACATTATCCTAACATATTTCGACAAGTCAAGAGAATTCCAAGGTTAATTCTTTGTCTGCGAGGCGGGGGATTGGCAAACCGGACTACCAATGGAAGTAGCTCCGATTCGACACGCCTGTCTGATACGGATTCATAAAAGCTGACGTTTACATAGGCTCCGGCAGCAACTACATTGATGTATTTTTGATGCTATTCCGACCTGTCGCGCTTTCGGCTGCGCGGCAACATCTACATTTGTGTATTTTTGATGTTATTTGGACCTGGCCCGCTTTCACCCGTGGCCCGCTTTCACCCGGAAGAAAACCGCGGCTGTTGGATGCCAAGGGCAAACGCATTGCGATGCACCAAGTGCATCCAACGGCAGAAAAATACAATGCTGACGATGAACAGCAAGAGCCATAGCAACGAAGCCGCGATCAATCCCATCTCCACAACCATCATCCACCCGGGCACCGTATCGCCTGCACCTGGTTCCATGCCGCTGAGCGTGATGACGGACCCGGCCAGCGAAACCAGGGCTTGCACGCACACCAGCGCGACGAGCAGATACTTTGCCACCTTCGCCCGTGCGCCTGACGATTCAAACGGCACGGTGGTGAAGTCGGCGTACCCAAGAACCGGCGGCTGCGGCGGCTGAAGGGGAGGGGGAAGTTGCGTCATCCTGCTTGTATCGAACCACCGCTGCCGGTGATGCCATAAAATTACGCACGACGGGGGTTGCAGCTGCTATAATGCGATCGTGTTGAAGGTGTATCTTGAGACGAGCTTTTTCAGCGAATGCTGCACCATCCGCACCGGCGAAATCGCCCGCGGGCGGCGCGCGGTGAGCCGGGAGTGGTGGGAGAAACAAGCGGTAAATTTCCGGCTGTTTGTTTCGAGCGAAGTGATCCGCGAATTGAGTAGTGCGGCGTTTCCGGCGGAAGTTCGCGAACCGTGTCTGGATATGGCCCTGCAATTAGAATCGCTGATCATAACGCCGTCTGCGTTGGAAGTCGCACAGGCTTTGGTCGACTCCCAGGTGATGCCACGACCGGCAACGGGCGGCGATGCAGTGCATGCCGCTGCGGCCATCACCAACCGGCTGGACTACTTGCTGACCTGGAATCAGCGGCATCTCGCCAACTTAAACAAACGCACGCAGTTAGCGGTGGTTTGCTCACGCCTTGGATTTGTCGTGCCCGAAATCGTTACGCCTGATATCATGAGGATGGAGGAAGGCCATGATCAAAACGAAGCTTGAAACCAAACGCGAACTGACTGGCGTTGACGACGTGAGGCGCGTGCGCGACGCCATTGCCAGACAGCACCACGGTGACCTGGCGGAACATATCAAAGAGTCGAACAGGATCGCAGCGGTGGTGATCCGCAAATATAAGTTGCGGAAGGTGCGGCGCGCGCGGTAGCGAAATGCCGCCAGGCATGATGGGCGACGGGAGTTCGTTGGGGGCAATCATCCCAATTACATCAGGTAACAAGCGAGCCGGAGAACGCAAATCCGTTCAGTAGCAGGGGCCGCGCCCAAGCGACTTTGTGCTACGAGAACTATACCCGCGGCCACGGTTCACTGCAGCGGGTGGTTATATGGGCAGGCCGGACAGCCGTGCCGTGCCGGAATAATCTTGGCCGAGCAAGATACACTCGCGACCGAAGTGTTCGATCAAGCCCAACTCGGTTTTCATTTCGATTGCGAACCGCCACGTCTCGGCCGGGCGAGCCCCGAGCGATGTTCCGCCCGTGGCCAAGGTGACTGCGCAACGCGCGTGACCTGCCGAATCGACCGTGTAAAACTCGAACACCAGCCAGCCGATACCCGTGTCCTCGCCGGCATCGAGGTGGAACTTCCCTTGCGGATTGCGAGCCCACGCGATCAAACCTTCTGCGTCGGCCCCAAGGAAGTCCGGCGAAGCGTAAGCACGTGAGCGAGCGGACCACTCGCCAGCTACACCGCGCGTCTCTAGTTCAATCATGTCTGGCAGGTCTTCGTAGACGGCGCGAAGTTCGAGTGACCAATCATCCACGCTGACACGCCCTACCCATATAACTGTTGTCCGCCGGCTCGTTCACTTGTCAATCATCGTTTGTTGCAAGCCTATTTCGGCAGCTTCGCCGCAACATCCGCCAGCGCCTTATCAAACGCATCCGCCGCCATGGGGGCGGTGGGGTCGGGGAAGAGGGGGCCGACCATTTCGTCGACCGCGGCTTG
>ENA-ORBV01010963-ORBV01010963.1-microbial-mat-metagenome-genome-assembly--contig:-NODE-10963-length-14352-cov-13.735061_pt1 | contig 14352 bp, 9 predicted proteins | sample MGYA00237777_ERZ505514 | MGnify/ENA primary metagenome ERZ505514 (study PRJEB26160, sample SAMN06269048) | microbial mat metagenome | isolation source: Oligotrophic lake microbial mat | place...
CGTCCTGCGCCGTAACGTCCACCGCGGCCTCCACGTCCACCACGGGATGGGAATCCTCGACCACCACGTCCAGGGTTGCGGCCGCCTTGATATCCTTGACCGTATCCTGGAGCAGGAGGTGATCCGTAGCGGGGAGGGTAAGGTCCTTGCTGATATCCTTGGTAAGGTCGTCCATAATTTCCTCCGTAGTTGTTTGTGCGAGAGCGAACAGAACGGCGATCGGATTGAAAGGAGTTAGCACGTTTCTTGGAAGTGGTCTCAACAGTATATAGGTTTTGATACAAGGTAACCAAAGCAGCATCATTGACATTAGGATTTGCCGCCGTGATGTTTTGTTTCAAGGCTTCATCTTTCATAGTCTGGGTCTGGAGACGCTCGAATAGGGATCGACAATATTCATCAGAGAGAGGACCAGCGACTCCGTTATGGTTATCGGCACAAGGAATCAGGAGCAGGTTGATCTCTTGGAGTCGATCCCAGCATTCTTGAGGAGACATAGCATAGGGCTTGGAGGTCAATCTATCAAAGTAGCTGCGCTGCTTGCTTGCGGCGCCAGGGCCTAAGACTTCGTTGATATATGCCATAGATGCTTGACCGAAAGTGGCAGGGGTTCTTCCTGGACCGCCTGGTACATTGTATGGAGCGATGATAGTATCCCACTTGGTCTTCTGGGTAGCACCAAGTGTTTGACGGAAGCATTGAAACAAACGCTCACCGGAGTTACAATTGAGAGCGTCGTCGCCTGTATTGTTCATGAAGTCGTGATAGGATCGAAGCATCAATTCTTTATTGTAAGGAACTGTAGAATCAAAGGTAATAATCTGCGCCTCTCGTATGTTGGTATTGCTGTGGCGACATTTGACCTTGACCTTGTTAATCTTATCGTTGGTCAAGGTAGACTTGAGAGGGAGGATACAGTTGTGATCTTCAAGAGAGGACTGGTTGTGTCGTCCACCACGTCCTCTTCCATATCCACGCCCACGGCCACGGCCATATCCACGGCCGCGTCCGCGATTGTAGTTTCCATATTGTCCATACATCGTGAGGTACTTGAGAGCGAGAGCAAAAGAAATTTCGGTCGGTGAGAGAGAGCTTGATACTTGGAAAGGTTACTTGGAAGACTTGGAATTTCGGTCTAACTTGAGAGGGTCGTCGAGGTCGTCGCGGAGAGTTGAATCGGCTTGAGGAAGTATCGAGTACTGAGTATCGAGACTATCGAATAGCTTGAGTGAAGGCTTGAAGTAATAGTAGGCTCGAGCGCGTCGTCGCGGCTTGAAAGACTTGTAGGCTTGATATGACTTGATGCTGTTGATGCAGTCACTTATTGTTGATGACTGAAGATTAGACAACTGGTCGCTTCTTCGTTTCTTCAGCAGATGGCTTCTTCGGCTGACGAATTCTTCGGCTGATGAATTCTTCGGCTGACGTCGACGACTTGGATGACTTTTACTCGTAGAATTATGACTGCTTGACTGGGTCGCCTTGTCAACTGCTTGTAGATGCACTAGCTGTAGTTGTAGTGATGGAGATGATGCCGTCATTTTGCCTTTGTCGTTGTTGTTATTGACGCTTGAAGGATCGGCTTGAAACTTGAAAGGATCGGCAATGGCAACGACTTCGTCTTTGTCGATGCTAACGACTTTGTTGCTGTGTTGTGTTGACTCGATGTACTCGTTGTAGAGATGATAACGATTTGATATATATAGCTGTAGCTGTGCGAGTTGGAGTTAATAGATAACAGTCTTCTAACGATACTCGTCTCGTGGAATGAGAGTGTTTCCGACACACACGATGTATGTCGTAGTTAATAGAGGAGAAACTGCCGCCGTTGTTTCGCAAATTACCATGTGTTATTTGTATGTATTTTCGTTACTAGATAAACAACGTTATCTGTCTGAATTCAGAGTGCAAACGTTGAGAATTGAAAATTATAATCTATTTCGTGTGTTACATTATCTACTGGCTACGGACGGAGGACAGACTTCCACGTCACAACACTCTTCACGCCTGAGACTAAAGCAGCCATCAAGAACTGCAAAGAAAAGGCCAAATGCATGCAGGATACACTACCACTGGACCAAATGTATGAAATCATTAAGCCAAGATTTACTATGTGTGTGGAATGACTGCGCTAGTAGGGACGATACGTTGCGACTTGAACATGACTGCTCGATTCGTACGGAACCGAAAGACCTGAGATGCTTTCACAATTCCCAAAGGAAAGGTCATCGCCAGCAACGTCGGCAGCATCGCCAGAATCGTTGTCGCCCGCTTCGTCTCCAACCGCACTTAAACGTCCCAATGCAACAACTTCAAGGCCCTCCTCGACGGGAGGAAAGGGACCAAGAGGTCTCGGTGCATCTTCAGCCTGTAACAGTACAGAATCTGTAGGGGAGTCCTTGATCCATTTTTTGTGTGTTCGCAGCGACGCACTGCTCCAAGTCCTTCTAACTGCTAGCATGTCTTTGATTTCTTCGGTAGCGCCACATGTAAGGTACAGCTGGAACATTTCATCGGCACTAGCATGGGCCGCATCATTTTCGACCATCGCATTCGCATATGCTGTAGAATTTTTTTGGGGGGTGCCAGAGCGACTGCACATGTCGTCAGATCGTTCATCGGTGGTGTTTCGCTGATTTTGGCCAACTCTTTTGTCTGTGATTGCACCTTCTTTGCCGTAGCAACTGGTCATGTCGTCAGATGCTTCATGAGTGGTGTTTCGCTGGTTTTGGCCAACTATTTCGTTTACGACCGCATCTTCTTTGCTATAGCAATTGGCCATGCGGTCGGATGCTTCACCAGTGGAGTTTCGCCAACTTGGGCCAACTATTTCGTCCATCACTGCATCTTTGCCAGAGCGACTGGTCGTGTGGTCAGATGATTCATCGGTGCTCTGTCGCCGATTGGGGCCAAGTCTTTGAGGGCGATGTTGCCGATCGCCTTGCGCCATGGCTGCAATATCTGCTGGCCTTTTTGATTGGACAGAAGAATCAAAGTCGCGGAGGTTTAATTCGAGAAACTTTGACGACGAAATGGATGACAGGTCTTCTGTTTTCTTTTCCTCGTGCTGGCTATTTTGATGTACACTGAAAAACGACTGCCCACCCCTGCCTTGCTCTTCGGCCACTTTGTCATGAGTGTGCGCTGTAAGTTCAAGTTGCAACAAATGTGTTGAATATCGTGGGTCCGTCTGCTTGTCGTCGTCAGCCGGAGGATGTGTTTGAACGGGTGTCATGTAGCATTGCGTGTCTTCCCCTTCGTCGTCGTCTGCAGAATCCTGCGTTTGAAGCGGTGTCATAAATTCGTAGCATTGCAGGTCTTCCCCTGTGCCATCGTCTAGAGTAGGATGCGTTTGAAGAGGTGTCATGTAGCAAATATCAACACTTTGCGGCCCTTCCCTTGCAAACTGCGATCGGGGGCCATTGGCTGATGAGTGGTCATTGTGCATGCCCCTATCTATCCCCTCCGTTTCGGTAACCCTATCGGTAGTATCGAATCCAGTTTGTGACACTGCCAGAGAAAGTCCGTAGTCCTGTGGAAACAATTTTGGGACTCCTTGTCTTGCAGCCTGGATCGTTGTATTCTCGTCATCGCACAGCGTGATTTCGTAACCAAGGTCTTCGGGCAGGTCGCTGTCCATATACATTGAACTTGCTGCTTGACTGGATAGGTGATTTTCAATGGACCGAAGCCTTGCTACCTGCTCCTCCAATGCAGTGAGCCTAGCCTTGCTAATCTTGGCATCTTCCTCCAAAGTTGCTAACCCTGCTTTGGTGTGGGGGACCATGGATCCGTAAAACTGTTGACCAGGAACTCTACTTGTACAGGGAGTCTTACTGTCTTCTCTGACAGTGCTTGGAGGTACATATGTTGCGAAGGAATCGTGAAGAGGTCTATCATAGTGGCGCGGCAAGTTGAACGCCGGAATCAAGGTTACATACTCTCCGAAAGCCAGACATTTTAAGTCTTTCAACTTTATGGCTTCTTCTCTCCTCATCCTTGCTAGTCTGGATTGTTTTCGAAATTCTTTGCTGGCCTTGGTGTCGTCATAGGCAGGCGCATTTACATATACATCCACCAGTTTCATATGAGGACCAAGGAATACCCAACAAATTATTCTACAAACATGATACAGCAGAAACCGCCAGGGCAACAATAGTGCGACAAGACCCGAAGAAAGAAAAATGAATGCGATCCAAAAGGATGTAGCACTTTCTTCCCACAATATGATGCTCTTGATCTTCCTAATTTTTGTGCAGAGCCTTCCGAGAACACCCTGGTAGCGACCGAGGCGATCAAGAAGGTCGAGTGGTACCATTTGCCCGGCAACTTCTGTCTGAATATTCTCATTCCCAATCGTCATAAGTTTCTCCTCTTGTGCCCATTGTTTGTCCAAATCATTTTGATACTTCTCCTTCCATTTCCGTAGCTCCTCCTCGAATGCCTGAGTTTTGCTTAAAAACTCTGAAGGCCGAATTCTTTCCCTTCTTTCACTCCAATTAAGGAGCATTCGGGCGTAATGCAAAAATGAATTGCATGTGCTCCAAGGCGATGGAGTCTGACGTCGAAGGCTCATCGTTGCCAGCATGAACCAAGCAACAAACAAACTATAAAAAGGGATGATCAACCATGGCTTTTCGACAAGGGTTGCGCAAGAAACAAAGAGAACCGCAGAGTGTACTGGAAGCTTCTTGGAACCGACGGTCACTTGCCCTCTCCAAAATATTAGGGACCACAAACTCTGCCCGAAATAGAATTTGAGTCCTCTCCAATACTCCAAAACCTCACCTATGTACGATCTAGTAACGGGCCACGAAAACTTTTCCTCTACATCATACTCGCCAAAGCAGGTGTAGCGGACGGCTTTGAAAGTTTTGTACGACCAGGTGTTGACATGGAAAGCTGGTCTAGGTTGAAGAGCTGCTAACACAGCGGCCTTTTCGTCGTTGTATTCAATTCTCAATCGAATTTTAATAGAACCGTAGACGGTGCGCTCCGCCAGGTCTGAGGTTGGATGAAGGTTATAACGGAGCGTGTAGAACATTGAGCTCTGAAGATTGCTAAGACTCACAGCGACTCGTCCGATCGGTTCGTGGGATCCAGGGCCAAGATCGTAATCTAGGACACCTAAAAAGAGTGTGCTCGCTGGGTGTACGATACCAACCCGAAATGCTCTCTGTGTCCAAGGCAACCAATGCGGACTAAGCTCGTCATCTATCACTGGAGTTTGTACCATGACATCCTCGAAGACAGCGCACACAAAACAGTCTGAGAGGTTTCCAACAGCTTCACCAACATCCTACAAGGTTAGGTAAAGAAATGTGTATTGCTGAGCAAGGGCCGACTGATAGATATGATGCGGATCACCAAGCTACAACATCTATCTACTAGTACCTACCACATTCGGAAGGCCGTGGCATGACAAAATTTCGAGGTGTAGTGTCCCTAGACTTCCAGACCCTGCCTCTACCCATCGCTGCGATGGCTCCATCGTTTCTTTCGAAATTTGCAATGGTGACATGAACTCTGTTTCTCCGATCCTTGCCGGATCTGGAAAGGGTTTTACCCGTATCTTTCTAAGCCCAGTCTCTCTATCACATCTAGTACTTGGTGTGAAGGCAAAGGCTAATGCATCCACTATGAAATCACCAGCAAGCTTGGTTTCAGGAGTTTCTGTTACCATTGGTGCAATGGGAAGGTTGCTCCCTTCGCTCAAAACGAAGGCCTTTACAGCATTCTCGTTGTAGAAGGAACTTTTTCGAAAAGAAGAATCAGAGAGCGCTCTAGGAGGTGATAGGCCTTGCTCTCGTAATAACTTCAGCAATCTGATATCCCGTTTCGTAGCTAACCGAAAGCGAAGTGCCAGCGTACTGTCCGAGTGAATTTCAACATTGTGTCGGTCTAGTAGTGTAAATTCCAGTCGCTCTTCGTTGCACTTTCGGAGCAATGACTGTCCTTCCAACTCAACCTTGCCCAAGAAAAAAGTATCCATGTCGACCAGCATTGACCCTCGCATTTTTCCGCGTATTGAGCTTGAATTTCTCCTAGACCATACAGAAATCTGCAGCTTGTCTTGGAGTATTGTTTTCAAAGACAAATTAATCATAAATAAACTCGAAGTGGAAAAGGTCCAGATGGGATTGATTCCTGTGTCAGCGCACGGACTCGAGTAATGAATGGTTTCATTCGCCCATTTGCAGACGGCGTAGGGACGAAGGTGCTTTTCTTTAAGAGTGACGGGGGTGGGCAATTGAGAAGCTCCAATAAGTTCGCCAAGTATCAACACAACGGCATCTGGTTGGATCGACGACACAGGGGCCTCGGCCATGATGGGCAAAAATCCCTGTGAGTCGAAAAGATGCCAGCGAAAGTTGGATTCGATTCAACTCTTTAGATTTAGCAAGTCCAGAAAGTAGAAAAGTAGAAAAGGTATAGTCGATGTCCTTGTCGATGTAACAAATGGTGGAAATGCCTTGGAATCCCAGCTTGTTATTTGATTGTTACTAGTAGTTAGTAGTAGGTACTACAGTAGCTATCTGCTGCTGCAAGCTACGTCGTAGTACTAGCTAGCTAGCTAGTACTAGCTAGTACTTGAATACGAACGTACAAATATGGGTACTAGCTAGCTAGTATACTACTAGCTAGTAGCATAGATAGCTCTAGTTCTACTGGTAGTCTAGTAGTAGCACAATAGTATTATTTTTAATTTGTATCCACAGATGTATTAGTTGCGAGCACGCAAGCCTTGGCCGTTGAATTGATTGTGTGACATCGTAATTAACTGATTATGGCGCGCGCGCGTATGGTTTAATTGTTTTTACCCACATTTGATCCGAACTCAATGTGGTCAGCTTGTTCCAGTCGGTTTGGGAGTTACTACAGTACTATACTACGTCGTACTGGTAGTACAATCATGTACTACTCAGGAGTACGGTACAACGTACCAGTACTGTACAGGTGCGCACTAACGACAGTTCAACTGCAGCTGATATCACTTTACTACCTACTCGCTAGCTAGCTAGCTAGCTAGCTAGCTACTAGTAGCTCGAGTACGAGTATTATGGTAAGTACCAGTGCTAGTAGCTACTGTTACGAACCAGTCATTTGGGTTACGGACTACGGACAGACGGTAGTCATCCCGCGAGCAGAATGCGAATACCACTCACTTATAACATTTAAACCGTAAAGTTATTATCAGAACAGGTTATGAGCCCAACAAACAAATCAACGGCTGTGATTAATTTGAATTAATTCAGCCACCATGGCGGACTCTGGAGGCTCCCGACGGAGCATCTGGAGTCGTGTCGGTGGCATTGCCAGCCCCTTTCCTTCCATGAGCGGCCGTGGATCTCCCGTTGTCGAAACTGTTGAGTCAGACAAAGAGAGAGCCCTGAACTCCATCACCCCGGAAGAAGAAGTCACTCCAGGAGAAGAAGTCACCCCTGAACTCAACAGCCAAAGCGGATCCATGCCCAGCCATGTCACCCAATTGCGTGCTAACATGCAAGACGGCAGCAATGGACGTGTCCAGCATTCGGCGGAAGAGATCCAGGCTGCATTGGACAGACAGCTTCTTGAAATGTGGGAGGCTGAGAACAAGGAACCAACTTGCAATGACAATGACGACGATTCCAATGGTGGAACAGACTCCCTACTGACCGCCCTTGAGAATCTTACCGTGTCGTCCGATCCTAACCCTTGCGTGGCCCCTTCTGTGCCTGGTGGAAAGGCACACTGGAGTGCACCATTGCCCAAGCCCCAACCTATCACTGTCCTCCACATCGTCATTGGCACACCACCGTGTGGTTACAGCGACACCTTTTTGGCCACATGCAAGTCCTTCGGAGAAGAGCGTTGCTATGGCGTTGTTGATTGCACCCTTGCCAGAATGTCCAACAGCACCCATGACTCTTACCTCGTCACTCTGGCACAGGAGAATCAACTTTGCCGTAACCCTGACAACGGCCATGTGCTTCAGGTCTTTCCCTTGGGAATCTCCAATATGGAAGACAAACATGGCCAGAGCACGTACCAGATCCTTCGCACGTGCCCACATCCCTATCTGTGTGGTGAGATCTGACCCAAACACCGGCACCGTGTGCGTCTGTAGGTAGCCCTTTCACGTATTAGTACCACTATTCCCTGCATGTAGCTGCTTTGTGTCAATTTGAATTCAAAGGCATAATAGCAAAGCGAGCAGCTAAGGACTAGTCCACATTAAGATAACAAACACCAACAGAGAGTCAAACGCACACAGAGGAGAGAAGATAGGAGCTAATAGCTAATAGAGGAAGGACGAGATGAGCACGAAGCAGTCGTATCGAGTAGCAGTGTTCGCGAGAAAGAAGTTGATTGCAAAAGAGGTACACCGTAGCTTTTGTGCTACAGCCTACGCGCATTGAGAACCCTTCTTGTACCATTTGACATCATCCAGTCATAACACAAGAAGACGACGACAAGAGTAATACAAGCTATTAGGATTGGAGGAACAAAGAGCAAGCAATGCGAGCAACGGGTCGACACGATGACGAAGAAGGAAGGTTGTATTGTTGGAAGAAGGAAAGCATTAGTCGGTAGAAGAAGGAAGAAGCATCATCGCAAAGCAAAAGAAAGAAGTGTCATCAGCAGTACGAGAAGAGCATCGTCGACAACAGGAGTAACTGAAGGATCAACTGACCAAGCTGATAGCGACGACAAATCAAAGAAGCCTGCAGTATTGGAAGGAAGGATTGTATTATTGATTTGACTACATGAGAAGATAACGCCGTAAGCCGAAAGCATTCAAGCATCGAGTTGAACATTCAAGTTGAATGCTCAGTGTCGTGAAGACGAATCCGTACTCAGGATCAAACCAATATCGACAATACTTTACAGCCGGAATCAACTGGGTACTCTGTAAACAAAAGGAATTGAATAGGCAGCACGGATTGAATATTCAAGAGAAAGAATCAGTACCGAAAGCAGTATCGACGCCGTGAAATGGTGTTAGACACAGTAGAGGAGACCGATGAGTCTACTACTGCTACAAGCTCTGAAGTAAACCAATTGATACAACAGATACAACAGGAACTGGAGGTAGAGGATAAGAGGCACTTTGATACCTTAGCCTACTACAAGTCTAGAACACAAGAGGAACAGCAAAAGCACAGTAAACAGCAGCGATTCCTGGAAGAAAGACTACTCCAAGCCATTGCCCAAACTGAAGGCAGTACAGCAGACGGTGACTACTGGTTGAATAACACAAAGATTCCAAAGAAAAAACAGCCAAAGAAGCCTACCAAAGCAGAGAAGACTTTGATTAGGGCTCAAGTCAAGAAATCATATGCTGCAAGTAAGAGGAAGTAAAGGCTACAGGATGAGTAGTGACTAGAATACACTGGATAGGCAAGCATCTATTCCTCATGTCTGAGACAAGGCCAAGAAAGCTTATGAAGTACCCACAGTCAAGTTCCAATTTGAAAGGGAACAGACCAAGACTGTCACCAAGGAAACTCAAGATGATCATGGAGTTCCAACTGGTGCTGTAATTGAGAAGTCTACCTACATCAAAGACTGCAAGGTTACCCTCAAGACCTTTGCCCATTCAACTGATGAGGATGGAGAGCAATGGCTAGAAGCACTGGAAATGGTAAAGAAGGAGCTGGAAGTGGAATGGATTGAAGCCTCAAGAGCCAAAGCAAATGATGCCACAGTACTATTCCAAGCCAAACACCAAATAACCCAACACTCAGTCAATGCAGAGTGGATGGATGCTATGGGAAGGTATGACAAGAAGTATCCAAACAAGACTGCCAAGACCTGGGAAAAGTTCAAGCTTTGTATCACTGACTTTAATACCAGAGTGGTCTTTAAGCCAGATGCCTATGGTAGGCAAAAGAGTTATCTGCAGGAGCGTGTCAAGCCTTATGACTTGAGCGCCAAGGAATGGTCCTTGTGACTGGAGACAGTCAGCAGAGAGATGCACTGGCTAATGCCGAGTGTAGCCAAGCTTCAGAAGGAAACAGTATCTACTGCCAATTGGGCAGATCTATGGGTCCTAGGTTACCTTACTGAAGCCAAGAAGAGGAGAATTCTATTTACCAAGATGCCTCCTTCATGGCACAGGACTATTCAGTTGACTGATACAAGCAGAGAGTTGCAAGATAGAGCAGACATAGCAGCAGTGACAAGCCATTTAGCAACATTGGAAAGCCTAGAAAAGGCAGATAGACTCAGATCCACAAGAATAACTGGCAGATCAGCCAGATCAGGAAGAATTTCTACAAGTAACAGACCAACAAGCAGACCGCAGAACTACAGAAGATTCCCACAGAGACAACCTTATGGCGGACAGCCTTACAACTCAAGTACATACCCAAGGTACCAACAACCACAGCAATTGCAATCAGGCGGCAGGCCAGGATACCCTGCAAGACCAGCCTTTGGTAGAGGCCAGGGCTTTGGTAGAAGCAGTCAAGGTAGGCCCCAATATGACCAGGGATACCCTAACAGGGGTGGAAGACCTCAACAAAGAAGCTTCGGTGACCAACGAAGTGGATTTGGCAGGTCCACAGGACAGCAGGCTCCAGCTGCCAGACCTAGTGATCAGTTCCACTGGCAGGAGGAGACAGGCCAATATGATGATGGGTACTACCCGGAAGCTGTCGAAATACAACTCGAATAAGGTTGGAATGCACAGCATCATTGCCGAATCTTTCGCGTTAAAAACGAATACGGTTTCCTGTTGTTATTCTTGGGAGACACCCTCTCTTATGGTTTAAGATGTGACATTTTGGGCCATGCGCTGTGCATAGCATTTTTTAGAAAAGCACAGTGAGGCATGCAAAAAACCACAACTAGCCCCTTTGGAAACGCCCATTAAATTCCTCACGGATTGAATTTCCGATGGAAATTAGAATCAATGGCAGCTTTTTGGAAGCCACAAACAGTAGGAGGCTATGAATAGATATAAGTTGATTTAAAATGGTGGATTGAGGGCAAGAGCGTGTCTCCATATTGCGACGTGGCACACTGGCTTGGAAAAGATCCAAAGAATAGTGCACCTCGCCTCCACACAACACCTGGGCCTAGCAACCTAAAGGCGTACAAGGAGTTGCAGAGTTTTGATATGTGCCAATAACATTGGCGGAAGAACAATAGCAAGAGAATTTCAAGAGATGGTAGAAACGAAATTGCGCAATCCAATATTCTTTTCACATATCAGGCCCTGCATTTATTTATCGCCAGTCCATCTTGGTTATACCATAGACTATCCGGTCAGGGGGAGTCATTTGATGGTGATTCCAACGGGTCATTCGGACTGTGCGGGTAGGCTCGACCCCAAAGCTCGTTTAGCATGTGCATGCAGGCACCATTGTTGGCAACCCAAATAAGAAACTTTGCTGCTTGTGTTGGCGTCAGAATGGAACGTACTTTATCAAACTCGGACTCCAAGTCATCCCCACATTGAGTTAAACGAGTCTTCAACTCGTCTAGTACCTTCAGAGCCTTTTCCAAGTGGCTGTCTAATTCTTGGGCTACAAATCGGCTATCTTTCAAGTCTGCAGCCTGTTCTGGAGATACGTCCAAATAGCCGACAAGATACTGAAACAAAATCTTTGGGTCCCCGCTTTGAGGAGGGTCAGCTACAGGTAGAGCGGAGTCACTACTCGCTTTTACCGATTCGCTTGCTGTCGCCACCGATTCCGCGGTAGACGTTGCAGGGGAGTCAAAAGGAACTGAAACGTCAGGCGTAGGCAGTCCTGCAGGCTTTTGATCTTGCTTTTCCTGTTCTTGTTCCTGCTGTTGCGAGTGACCTTCCAACGCTCTTTTGACGATTACAGTGGTTTGTGTCGGCATTAGCAACCGTTCAATGTTTCGCAAGTGGAATTCAATAGCGCTACGCCTGTCTCGTCCGTAGTCAGCAAATTTTTCCTTGAACTTTTCGATGTTCTCATATACATCAGATTCCGAGGCTCCGTTTTTCAGGAGGGCAACTATTCCATCCGTTAATTTTTCTTGTTCCTGCCTCGTTTTATCTTCGGCTTCTTCCCCGATCTGTAATTGCAACCGAAGCTTCAAGTTCTCGCCTTCCAGCAAGTTAATTTGCCTCTCTAAATTTTCCGTCGCCTCCCTTTTCCTTCGACGACATTCCCTTGCAGATAAGCGGTTCTTCTCCAAGCGCCGCAATTTCTTTTCACTCAATAACTTGCCATCCTTCGAATGGGTCATGAGCGGGCGTTTGGCACTGGCGAGCAGGGGACGGAGGTCGGCAGTGCCGTTGATGTTGTCGTCCAAACTCCCGCCTGCTTTGGTGGCAGTGGCAGCCGCAACAGCAGATTCATTTTCTGACGCGCTGCTCATTTTGTTTGCGTCACTTCAACTGCTTTACCGTTCTGCTCGTTTCTTGTGTGCGAGCTGTCCAGTCAAGTGCAAAAGCTATCGTTCAGTCTGGGCACCAACCGTCGGATTGTGCGCTGGAGGAGTTCGATTTATGGAGCTGCAAGAAGCTACTAGTAGTACATGAATGGGTACTAGTACTAGCTAGTGCTACTAGCTAGCTAGCTAACCTAGTGTCTCTTTTCTACAGTGATTCTACAGGATATTAAGTACTGAACTGGCTGCGCCACCAAAACTTGGCCACTCCATGCGGCGCCATCATCCTCACCAGTACAACCTTAACGAACTGCTACATGCTTGACACTTGGTACAATAGCTACTCATGCGCTGCCTCCCCTGTCCAACTTCCCCCCCCCCCAATTATCCAGGTTTTGGGGGCATGGGTCCCACTCTGTTTGTCCTGTGACTCCCTGATTCTCACTATCCAGCATCATCAGTCGGTCATTCTCACATCTTTTTTACCCGACTTTCCCTCCAACACATCTGCTTGGCTCAACTAACATGTCCATAGTTTTTGTTGTTGAAGTTTTTTTTTTATCACGAAATTTTTCAATTGTGGTGTTGGCTGATAGCAGATGCGCCCCAATGGCATTTGTCTAGTTTGTGAATGCAGAAAAATTAGACAATGAATTAGTGTGGGCTTGCACGAAGCATTTCACAACAAAAAACAGAATTGCACGAAACAGAAGCGCAGATGATCAACGATGGACAAAAAGAGGAAAATGGAAAGGGATGGACAGCCGGCCTTCGGTCTGCCACCAGGTGAAGCGTCCAAACACTTTCTGCAGCATTGTAGCTACCAAACCAAGGGACATGACATAACTGATCCCATGACAGAAGAGATGAACAGCAATCCTAACTGTTACGACATCGAGAACCCCTCCAAAATGGATCTGACGAAAAAAGAGGAGGACTTCATCAAACACAATCTAAGCACGTTGCTCCCATTGGTGGACAAAGTGAGAAAGCCAAATAAGGGCACTCCACCGAAGAAAGATAGATTTCATGCAACTCACCTTGAGATGTGAGGCTTGAACACGATTCGGGGAGCAATTGAATGGAAATGAATTAACTACAAACAGACACAAAACAGATAATTCTTTCTTTGCTTCTCAACACTCTGAGGCCAGAGATTGACGAATTGTCCACTGTCATTGCTTCCTACAACCGTTTGGCCAGTTGCCAAGGAGTTGATTTTGTTCAAATTGTATCTGAGCATACTTCATGACAAAGTTGCCACCCTCACACAAGTCCTTTGGTTGGGAGTTCACCCATTCCGTTAACATGTTATCAACGATTGCGCAACTAGCAGATCACGTCATTTTTTCGCGCAAATTACTGTCGGTTTGTCCTAATTGGTTTTAACTAATCACTGCTAGCCCTTGTTCATTGTTTTTCTCTGTCCTCGAACATGTCCAACTCGACCACAACATGATCACTCCTGGCAGAGGTCCAATCATCCAAATACGACTCCAGGCAATTGCCAGCATTGTCCTCCACCACCATGTCCTCTGACCAAGCCACTGTTGCGTCGGTGACGCTTGCCTTTTCAAATGCTGCTTCTGCGACCTTCCAAGCCGCTTCTTTGTCCTCTGCTGTGGCTTCTGGGGAATTTTCTAACTTGCTAGCAGCCTTCCATGTGTCTTCTTGGGCTTGCAGGGCAGCCTCTTTCTTCTTGCGGGCAGCAAACATGCGGGCCACAGAATCATTCCCTGGTGTAGCTTGAGCAAGGACATAGCTTCGGGCCTGAAGTGGAATCATGCTAGCATCCTTGGTGTTCAATGAAAGCCTTTCCTTGATCCATTTTTTGTGCGCATTGACCCGCTTGCCCAGACCTGTTACATCAGGTTCTAGCCCCCCTTGGTCTAGCTAACCAAGCACGGTGGGTAATACACTACAGCTACGCTCCTGTCGACTATCAGTTGTGTCTATGTTCTATATTATGGAGGGCTTATAATGGGGGAAGAGATAACG
>ENA-ORBV01010964-ORBV01010964.1-microbial-mat-metagenome-genome-assembly--contig:-NODE-10964-length-14351-cov-18.142847_pt1 | contig 14351 bp, 9 predicted proteins | sample MGYA00237777_ERZ505514 | MGnify/ENA primary metagenome ERZ505514 (study PRJEB26160, sample SAMN06269048) | microbial mat metagenome | isolation source: Oligotrophic lake microbial mat | place...
GGCTTTGCAAGGAATCTAGGCTAAGTGGTTTCGTTGAACCAAGAATCCCCGTCCGTTAACGGCGGGGAGTGTCAAGATCTCCATTTCCAATGTGTTCGGATCTAGTTGCTCCAGCATTGATTAGCTAACTGGTTCGACGATTTCTTGTTTTTTTAAAAAAATCAAAACTACGCTAAAATACTGATTATTCAAGTTGGTTATTCTATAGAATGTGATTAGTGACTGTAGAGGGAATAAACCATGAATGCAACATTAAAGGTACTAGAACCTTCGGGGCTAATTGATAATATAAATGGTAATCAACTGCGCCAAGAGGTTGCTGACATACTTGAAGCAGGAGCCGAGACAATTTTAATCGATCTGACCCATATTACCTTTATGGATAGTTCGGGATTGGGGGCAATGGCGGCGATCCTTCAGCGAGTTCGCACTAAAAATGCCAAGCTTTATCTTTGCGCCCTTAACGATCAACTTCGGATCATTATGGAATTAACCAGAATGGATAAAGTATTTGATATATTTCCCGATCGTACTGCCTTTAACTTGGCTATAGGAAGTTAATCAAAGCTAATTTGGAGTAAAGACACATCATCACTAAATTCCGCATCGGGGGTTTCTTTGCGAATATGTTGCAGTACCCATTCTGTACTAATGTAGCTATTGTTGGGCAATTCATTACTCAGTAATTTAATTAGATTACTAAGTCCCCAAATTCCGCCATCGGGCTGCATTACCTCAAAAATGCCATCACTAAAAACGTAGAGTTTACTATGAGGCTCTATTAATAATTCAGCACTTGTATATTCAGTCTCAGTGAAAAAGCCAATGGGAATACTAAGACTGGGGAGTTGTTGGATTTGAAAATTCCGATCCTTACCACTAGTTATAATCGGTTTAGGATGTCCAGCATTGGCATAGACGAGTTTGCGTTCCGATTTTTTATAGACTCCGTACCACATGGTAAAGTACCGCCCCCCATGGTGAATCATTTGAAAGTCATGGTTAAGTTCGGTCATCACGGCGCGGGGATCGTAAAATTTATCTTTACCAAAGGATTGCGATCGCAATAAGTTCAAAATCGAAATCGAAAGTAACGCTGAACCAACCCCATGTCCAGATGTATCAATTAGATAAATTGCCAGATGATCGGAATCTAACCAATAAAAATCATAGCAATCACCGCCTAATTGACTTGAAGGAATAAACTCAGTGCCGATCTCGACATCGCCCTCTAAACTCACAGGCAATAGCGATCGCACGTATTCGCTAGCCTCTGTTAGTTCTGATTCTAGAAGTTGCTTTTGTAATTGCAAGTCTTGATTAAGCTGGTATAACCTTAAACCCGCGCGAACACTAGCGATTAGTTCGATCTTTTCAATTGGTTTAGATAAAAAATGATCGACTCCACTATCCAAAGCCTTAACCTTATCTTCTACTGCATTTCGCGATGTTAACAAAATAAAGAAGGTCGAAGAAAGGCTTGGTTCCTGCTTAATTTGAGCGCAAACATCTAAGCCATCCACATCAGGCATTAGCCAATCACAAATAACTAAAGCAGGATGATGTTTCTTGGCAAGTTCTATCCCTTCCTTGCCATTTTTAGCAATGATCGCTTCGTAACCCTGCTCTTGAAGGGTATTTTTAAGAACCATTCGCATGACAAGGTCATCATCAACTACTAAAATTTGTAACATTTATCATCCCTAAAGTACTAGTCAGAATTACAAGATAGTTCTACATATCGATCTAAGTATATTAGAATTTTAGGTTGATAGAAAGTAAGCGTGTGAAGCGTTATATAATCTTCATAGTTGGTATATATTCTGGTAGGTTCTTGTGGCTCAAACTATCTCACTGCGAGTTAGCACCGATCTTAATGAGCTAGCCAAAGTATTAGATTGGTTTGAGTATCTGTCCCACGACGCAATGTCCAAGATGGATTGGCTGCGTTGCAAAACTGCCCTAGCAGAAGCATTTACAAATGCAGTTCGCCATGCCCATAAAAATATGCCGCAGGAAATGCCGATCGATCTAGAAGCAACACTAACTGAAAATACACTGGAAGTAAAAGTTTTTGATTTTGGAACTGGATTTGATTTGTCAGATAAACTTTCCGATCTTGATGATGTCGATATTAATGCCTTAGGTGGTCGAGGTTTGGATTTAATTAATCAAATTGTCGATGTGTTTAGATATGAACGTGAGTCATCAGGCGATCGCAACTGTTTGCTGATGATTAAGTATTACTGTCCTGTTGCTTAAACTAAACCCTGAATATAGTCTATACCATTGCTTATTTTCTGGAGCAGAGCTAAAGCATTGTCAGACAATTGTTTGTTTTTACCTTGGATCTCTAATCGATCGGCAATTCTCGCAATGCCTATAATTCCGATCGCCGCACTCGATCCCTTAATAAAATGTGCCTCTCGTTCAATCTGCACATATATTTGCTGGGAAATAGCGATTTTGAGAGATTCTACATGTTCAGGTATGGTTTCTAAAAAAGCACCTAATAGTTCTTGCTGAAATTCAGCACTTCCGCCACACATTTCCTCTAGATACTGCCAGTCAATTTCTAGTTCGTTACCCTCTCGATTATCTTGGTTTAATGAATTATCAATTTCAACTTGAGATATTAGTGATTCACTAGAAGACGACTCTATTGATATTTTAGGCTCTCTCTTTGCCAAAATCTCATTCCAAAAGACTAGCTTATTCCCTAAATCTTCTTTCCGAATCGGCTTGCTGAGATAGTCATCCATGCCTGCCGCCAAACAGCGATCGCGATCTTCTTTCATTACATTTGCGGTAAGCGCGATAATGATTATTTTAGTTGTCTTATCTCGATCCGCCTCCAAAATTCGGATGCACTGACTAGTCTCATAGCCGTCTAAAACTGGCATCTGGCAATCCATGAGAATAATATCATAAGGAATCTGAGCAATCATTTCTAGGGCTTCTTTCCCATTTCCTGCAACATCGACCTGATAGCCTAAATTGGCAAGTTGATTAATCGCTACTTTTTGATTAATTGGGCTATCTTCTGCTAGCAAAATTTTGAGTTTTGATAGGGGAATTGGTTCCAAATTCAAGGACGAATCTTGTGATTTTTTTCCCTCAGCTAAATTTTGGCGAATACCTGTGAGCGCGTCAATAATGCTGCTTAATAATCGGAGTTTCCTTACTGGCTTACGCAGATAATAGTCAAAACCTATTTCAAGCATTCGCTTTGCTGCACCATTTCGATCGAGAGAGGTCAGCATGATTAAATGAGTATTTTGGAGACTTGGTGAATCCTTGATTTCCTTTCCTAAGCTCTCTCCATCTAGATCGGGCATTTGCATATCTAATATAGCAAGTTGATAAGGGTCACCTACTTCCATCGCCCGATTGAGATAAGACATCGCATCAAGAGAACGTTCAACTATATCAACTCGCATTTCCCAAGCACTGAGCTGATGTGCGAGAATGCGACAGTTAGTAGTACTGTCATCTACAACTAGAACTCGTATTCCTTGTAGAGAATCAACACCAAGATTATTCACGGGGCAGTCAGATTGTTTCTCAAATAGAAGCTCAAACCAAAAAGTCGATCCATGATTTTCCTTACTCTCTAAATGGATTTTACCGCCCATTAATTCCACGATCTGCTTACAGATGGCAAGCCCTAAACCAGTGCCACCATACTGACGAGTTGTGGAGGCATCAACTTGAGTGAAAGGCTGAAATAGTTTTGATTGTGCTGCCGCAGGGATCCCAATACCTGTATCAATCACAGCAAAGTGAAGAGAGGCGGTGATTGCATCTTCTGATATTAAACTAACTTCGATCGTAACTTCCCCTTTAGATGTAAATTTAATCGCATTATTGACTAAATTTAATAAGACTTGACGCACACGACCCACATCGCCCTGTAGAAATTTAGGAACATCAGCATGAATGAATGTAATTAGCTCTAGCCCTTTAGTTTGTGCAACTGTGGCTAATATTTCGGCAACTTCTTCAATACTGATTTCTAGATCGAATTCAAGATACTCTAATTGCATTTCTCCTGCTTCTAATTTAGAAAAATCAAGGATTTCGTTGATCAAAGTCAATAAGTGGTCGCCACTACTACGAATAGTCTGAGCAAAATCATTTTGTTGTTCATTTAAGCTTGTATCCAGCAACAAGCCAGTCATGCCAATTACAGCATTCATGGGAGTACGAATCTCATGGCTCATCGTTGCTAAAAAAGAGCTTTTAGCGATCGCTGCCTGTTCAGCTTCGGATCGGGCTATCTCTAGAGCCACATTTTGTTCTTGCAAAAGCTTAAGTTGCTCTTTTTCTTGGGCAAGTAACCGTGACTGGGCGATCGCAATTCCGATTTGATCGGCGAGTTGGCTCAACAGACTAATTTCAAAGGATTCCCAATGCCTTGGAGCAGAGCATTGATGCGCGATCAACAATCCCCACAATTTCTCGTTTTCGATAATCGGAACAACCAGATTTGCTTTTACTTGGAATCTTGCTAAAAGATCTTTGTGGCATTGACTGAGATTGGATTCAGCGACATTATCGATCGCCAGCTTACGTCCTTTTTGATATGCTTGCCATTGCCCCGACAAAAAACAAGTATCTTGAATATCTGTACCAAGAGAAGATATCCATTTAGAAGTAACAGATTCTACTTCTACCGTACCATTCCAATCAGGATAAAATCGATATATAAGAACGCGATCTGCCTTCAGAAACTTGCGAATTTCGCTAACAGCCGTATTAAGGATTTCATCGAGATCTAGGGACTGGCGAATACGGAGAGCAATATCTGAAAGAAGTAGCGATCGCCAGTTTTGTTTATGAAGCTCTCTTTCAAATTTGCGCTTTTCCATAAATTGACCGATCTGTCTACCAATGGCAGCCACAACATTCGTCATTTCTAAACTAAGCTGCTGGTGATTACGACTAAACATGATAATTACGGCTAAAATCGACTTATTCTCCCCGCTCACAGGAAAACTATAGGCATATTTTAAACCTACTTTTTTTACAGCTTCTGCTTTGTGGAAATTGGGGTATTGGTCAATCTCAACCCACTTGGCTATTCCCTCTGCCCAAACCGAGCCAATCAAACCCGCACCATATTCGATCGACATGAGTTGATGGGTTTGAATTAGCTCTGTTGCTTCAATCGTGGGCATTGCATAACTCGCCATGAGTTGCAAAGTATGAGGATATGAACTGGTAAGCCATAGTTCGCCAACATCCCAAGATAATTGTTCACATAGAGTTTCTAAGATCCTTACTGCCGCCTGATTAAAACTTGATGCTTCTGCGAGAATTCGTGAAATTTGATTCTGGGTAGTTACCAATTCTTCGGTATATCTACGGCGAAGGCGATCTCGTTCGGCTTCCTTTTGAGCGGTAATATCCTTGGCAACGCACAGAAATCCCGTAATCTCACTTTGTTCATTGCGAATGGCTGTAATTGTCAACAAAACGGGAAGGCGATCGCCATTTTTACGAATGTAGGTGCATTCTTTCTCAAATACTTGCCCCAATTTTACCTTAGCAATAAACACCTCAAAGCTTGGTTCGATGGTTTGGTTTAGTTCTAGGGATAACTGCTGCGATCGCTCGGTTATTTCATTGATATCGTGAAAGAGGATAGGACTTTTACCAGTTATTTCCACTGCCTTATATCCCAATATCGATTCTGCACCTAAGCTAAAGGATTGAATAATCCCTTGCAAGTCAGTGGAAATAATCGCAGAATTAACACTATCTAAAATAGCCTTTTGGAGTATCGATATTTTTGATAGTTGCTCTTCAGATGCCTTACGAATATCATTATTGCGCCGTAACTCCAACTGACTGATTACTATGCGACTGAGTGATTCTAGTTGTTGAATTTGTAAAGATGTCAATTCTCTTGCCTGGAGATCGATGACACATAGACTTCCTAATGTAAAATTATCTGAAGTCTTTAAGGGTACACCAATATAAGAGCGAATATTAGGGTCGTTAACTACCAGTGGGTTATCTGCAAAACGAGGATCTTGGGTCACATCAGGAACATTTAAAATCGCATTATCGGCGACAATATGAGCACAAAAAGAAATATCTCTTGACGTTTCCGTTGCATCGATCCCAACACGCGACTTAAACCATTGACGATCTCGATCGATTAGAGATATCAATGCGATCGGCATACCACAGATACTTACGGCTAGTTGGGTTAAGTCATCATATTCTCGCTCTGGCAAAGTATCGAGAATGTTATAGCGCTCAAGAGCAAGTTGTCGATCGTGTTCATTTGATGGTATTTGAGGCTTCTTCATAAGATTTATTTCAATTAAAATGGTTCGGATATTTTGATTTAAAGGGAAAAAAGCTATTGATTGGATAAGGTGCAAGTAATAAATCAAAGCACCAAATGAATAGCATTATAGATATCTTACCTAAATTACTGAGCAAAGCCCAAGAGGAATCTCTTGTAACCCTGATAAGAATATACGTTATCAGTCTAGCAAACTCCACATGTTAAACAGAAAGTAAAAAGTCGCGGATTGACAGCTATTTAGAACATCCGCAAGCCACATATCCTTACTTGCCGAAATCGGCACATTACGTTGTTACTGATGGCTTTTTCGGTCTGCTCATCCTGAATTATCTTTTCTGTGGCTTCCTACAGACGCTTGGCTCTCAATCGACATTTGCTGAAATAACTTATTTCCCTGTTAGACTTGGAGCATACACTGATTAAATCTCATCCAAACTTCTAAAAGCTCTGTTCTTATGGGATTATCGCCGCCTAAAGCGAAATAATTCTTCAAAACTAGCAAACTGGCTAGAAAACTGAAAGGTTTATAAATGGTAGATTTTTTGATGTGTGTAACATCTCTTGAATTAAACTAGCTTAATCGGTAATAATGGTGTAAGAATTGCTTGTAAATTCCTAGGCAGGTGTGATGTGAAGATTCGGTTATGGCTGATTTTTTCAATTGTCGCTGTTTTGAGACTGGTGCTGTATTCCACCGAGTCCGCCCAAGCTCAAATTAATCCTGATGGTAGTACGGCTACTCAGGTGAATGGAAATGCGATCTCACCGACTGGATCTGGCACGGTCAGAGGTGGAAATCTGTTTCATAGTTTCGATCGATTCAACGTTTCCCCCCTAGGCGTGATATTTGGCACTGGTAACTCGTCGGTAAACGGAGCCAGTATTCAGAATATTCTCAATCGCGTTACAGGTAATACGCCCTCTGAGATTTTAGGCGCGATCCAAAGTCGTCAAGCTTTCCCCAATGCTAATTTTTATCTTCTAAACCCCAATGGCATAATTTTTGGCGCAAATGCTAGATTGGATATCGGCGGGTCTTTTCATGCTAGTACTGCCACAGGGATTGGATTCGACCCTAACCAGATTTTTCGCACTGTTAAAGATAGCTCTTTCCCATTCGGAGAAGTTCGATCGATCCGTTTTGGTGTAACTCAACCCGCAGGAATTATTAATCAAGGCGATCTTGCTGTAAGTTCGGGGCAAACTCTCGCGCTTACGGGCGGCACTGTGGTTAGTTCAGGTTCACTGACTGCGCCCAACGGTAATGTAGCGGTACTCTCGACATCTGGGAATAGCATAATCGAACTGAGATCTCCTGATGCCGTGCTTGGTTTGAGTATTTCACCGAATAAAATCCCCTCAGACTGGCAGGGATCGATCGCCGAATTACCCGATCTAGCCAAAAAACTTACAGGAGCAACCACTGAAGCTAATCAAGTTGTGATTAATCCTGATGGTTCTCTAGGACTGGTTGCGAATAGTGTGGGGCTGACTAGTACGCTCACTGATGGCAAGTTTGTAACTACGGGTAATTTGCCAATTCACGCTGGAGATGTTGCAGTCAAGCAAATCTCAGCAAATAACGCCCAAGTAACTGCCATTGGTAATCTCGCGCTTTTAGTACCGCAGTTAGAGACTCAAGGAAATCTCTCGTTGATTGCTGGCAACAATCTGATTCTGCGCGACAGTATGGCAAATCCTTCTACGGTAAGAGCTGGAGGAAATCTGCTTTTACAAGGCGATCGAGGCATAGACATCTTGGCTCTGAATTATGCTGCCAGTCGGATCGAAAGTGGTGGGAATTTGGTTTTACGCAGCGATGGTATTATTTCTGGCGATGCTCATTTTGCAAGTGGCGGAAATTTCACGATTAGTTCGATTAGCGGATCTGTTCCTAACTTCATCAGCCTCTACGATCCGATTATCAGTTCTAATAGCGATGTCTCTTTCGGTAATTACACAGGTGCTGCACTCAAGGTCGAGTCTAGAGGTAGCATTACATCTGGAGATATCACGATTACCAGTCCAGATTTGGCTCTGCCACCTGGCCCACCTGATACCGTCGATCGAAATACGCTCATAACTTCTCCTTCGCTGATCTTGCGCGCAGGTTTACCTGTCCTCGCCAATCCCCCTAATATTCCACCCGCACTACTTTTAGGCGGTGCGACATTTACGCCATCTGGAGTTACATCTCCAGGCAATATTACAGTAGGCAATATCAGTACTTCCCAAGCAGTGGGAAATGCTGGTTCTGTGACGCTACAGGCTACAGGCAATATTACCGCGACTTCGATTAATGCGGAGGCGATCGCAGGGAATGGCGGAGCTATCAACTTAAATGCGCTAGGGGCGATTAATACAGGTGCAGGAACTGTTTCCAGTACAACTATTAATGGGCCAGGTGGAAACATTATTTTCCAAGCAGGCGGAAATATCCTCACTAACAACATTCAATCTCTCGTTACTGCCACAGGTAATTCGGGTAACATTTCTCTCATTAGTACCAACGGTTCCATTAACACCAGTGCAGGCACGGTTAATTCAGGTGCTACTAATGGAAATGCAGGGAATTTAACTTTTCAAGCTCGCGGTAACATCACAACCGCAGATCTATTAGCCGAAATCTTTTCTGGCGGCAGTACGGGAAAAGGCGGGAATATTGCTCTAACGAGTACAACAGGGAATATTCTGACTGCGGATATAAGTAATCAGCCTAAAGGTGGACTACCAGGCACGATCGCTTTGACGGCTAATTTAGGCAATATTACTACTAACGGGATCTTTTCTAGGAACGTTGCCGGAAATAACACTCTGGGTGATGGCGGGGCGGTGACGCTCAATGCTGGTGGAAATATTACAGCAAACAAAATTGATTCCTCTTCACAATTATTTCTGTTTGTGCCTGGTAGTGCGGTTGTTGGCAAAGGAGGAAATGTCGCCCTCACCGCAAGTGGTCAAATTAATATCACTACTGATATCACAACAACCTCTTTTGCTAGTTCTTCTGTATCTGCTGTAGGCGACATTGTGCGCAGCAATGATGCTGGAAATGTCACGCTGAATGCTGGTACCAGTATCAACATTGGTAATGGTATATTCACTGATTCAGGAACCTTTATTTTAGGTGGTGGCAGCAACGTGTTTACTACCAATCGCGGTGGGAATATCTCGCTGACGGCTGGAACTACGGTGAACGTTGGCGATCGGCTACTCTCTTCAGCAATCAGACAAGGTGGCAATATCAATGTCACTGCTGGTGGAGATATTAATGTTGTCAGCGATCTTGATGCTAGTTCTTCATTTAGTTCACCCTCTGCGGTAGCCTTATTCAATAATGGTGGCAATGTAACGGTCACGACCCCTGGAAATATAACTGTAGGAGGAGGTGTCAATGCCACAGCCCAAGCTTTCTCTGATTTGCAAGCTTTCACTGGTAATGGTGGCATTATCGCGATCGATGCAGGGGGAAATCTTACTGCTGGGGTTATCCATTCTTTCGCCAATGCTTTTTCAGGTATTGGCATTTTCGCAAGTGGTAATGGCGGCAACGTTACGTTGCGAGGCAACACAATAAGGCTGGATGAGATCGATGCTCAGTCATTGGACTTCTCTTCTGGTCGAGGCGGGGCAATTACTGCAATTTTTGGCACAGCCTTTCGAGCATTGGGAACGTTTGTCGATCGCAATGGACTGATCGCTAGCATATCTTCGAGTGGATTTAACAATACTGGTGGCAATATTCTAATCCAACGCCAGAACTTCACTACCTTTGTCGTACCGCCTGGAAGTCCTTTTATCATAGGGAACTCTGCAATTAACGGCACAGCAGGAGCAATTACGGCCGGGAATGATTCGATCGCCGCAACCCCATCTCAAGTTTCCACCGTGGCAACAAGCTCAATCGGACGCATTCAAGTTAATAACGGCGCGATATCTGCTCCAACCCCAACACCTGTTCCAACCCCAACTCCAACCCCAACCCCAACACCTGTTCCAACCCCAACACCTGTTCCAACACCCACACCAGTACCAACTCCAACTCCAACTCCAACTCCAACTCCAGTACCAACTCCACCTCCAACTCCAACTCCAGTACCAACTCCGCCTCCAACTCCAACTCCAGTACCAACTCCGCCTCCAACTCCAACTCCAGTAACAACTCCGCCTCCAGTACCAACTCCACCCCCAACCCCAGTACCAACACCTCCTCCTCCTGCATTTTTGCCACCAGATCCAATCTTGCAACTACCGACTCCCTCTGCTATGCAGAAGGTTGCTTTTCGCGACTTTGTGAGAACGAAAGCCGATCTCGCTTTTAAAGGTAATCGTTTGGCAGTAGCTTTTGATGCCATTGAAAAAGGATATATCTCTGAGTTAGAAGATTACATCGGCAAGGATTTGACTGTTTTCAACATTGGATTGGATGATGGTCAGCAGTTGATGGTTGATGTGTCAGAAATTACGGGCATACCATCGGCTCTGGTCTATCCTGTGATTTTTGAAGACCGCTTGGAATTGTTGGTCATCCCACCTAAAGATAAGGGCAAGCCATTCTTCCGCAGTGTCTATGACGCACCTGCCAGTAAGATAAATCGCGTTATTCAGGATTTCCATGGTAATCTCCAAGATCCTTCATCCAACGACTACTTAGAACAAGCCCAGCAACTTTACAACTGGATCATCCGTCCTGTTGATGCCAGATTACAGGAGATGAAAATTGGGATGTTGGTATTTGTGATGGATGGTGGGTTGAGAGTAATCCCTGCTGCGGCTTTTCATGATGGCAAGCAATTCTTGGCAGAGCGATATGCTTCAGCTAACCTGCCTTCAATTCGTCTCACCCGACTCGATCCACGCGATCGAAACAATAGTAGAATCCTGGCAATGGGTCTATCTCAACCCATCCAAGATTTTTCTGCTCTCCCTGGAGCTGAAGTCGAAATCAAAGCGATTAGTTCTAAAGTTTTGACTGGGAATTCTTTCCTCAATCAACAATTCACGCTTGATAACCTGCAAGATCAGCGTCGAAAAGCCCAGCAAAGCAATCAAAACTATGGCATTATCCACCTCGCCACCCATGCTAAATTTCTCAGCGATACATCTGGTGGATCGTTCATCCAATTTTGGGATCGGCAGTTACGTATTAATCAAATTAAATCACTCAATCTTGCCGCACCTTTATTAGAGATGCTGACTTTGAGTGCCTGTCAAACCGCAGTTGGAACCAATCTAGGCATTAGTGGTTTCGCCGTAGAATCTGGCGCGAGAAGTGTTATGGCTTCTCTCTGGCAAGTTGAAGATACTGGTACAGCTCCATTGATGATTAGCTTTTACCAAGGTTTCCCCACTGCTGCGAGTAAATCGATCGCGATGCAAAAGGCGCAGATCTCATTAATTAGTGGTGCAGTTCGGATCGAAAACAATAAAGTCATTGGGATTCCAGGTGTCGCTGAGATTAGCTTGCCATCAACTAACATCACTAGCCTCCAACATCCCTTCTACTGGTCATCTTTCCTGCTCGTTGGGAACTGGCTGTAAATTAATCATCAAGAGTTCAAGTATCTGTAGGCAAAGTTACCAGATCGATATGACTTTCACTTACGATCGAATCGTTTATTTTAAAGATACTGATGCGGCTGGTGTGGTCTATTTTGCCAACGTGCTAGCAATTTGCCACGAGGCTTACGAGGCTTCCTTAGCGGCATCTGGAATCAATCTCAAACAATTTTTTCGTGGATCGACAACAGCAATTCCGATTACTCATGCTGATGTAGACTTTTACCGTCCGATGTTTTGTGGCGATCGAATCTCGATCCAACTCGAAGTCCAGCAGCTATCAAGTCAGGAGTTTTCGATCGACTATCGGATTTGTAACGAATTAGAACAAGTCCTCAGTAAAGCCACTACTAAGCATATCTGCATCGATCCGAACAACCGAACCAGAGCCGACTTACCTGATGAAATACTTCACTGGCTAAAAGCAGTATAATGTGACTGTCTTTGAAGAGTATTTATTCCACTAACATAATTTAATAAATATCTAAATTTCTGGTAACCGAATATGACTGTCAGCACTAATGTTTCCGACAAGCTACAAGAAGAAATTAATCGGCAAAGGCAAGATATTCGTTCAGATCATTACTCGATGTCTATAGGCGAATTGATTAGCTTATATGAAGACAATGAAATTGAGATACACCCTGAGTTTCAGAGGTTTTTTAGATGGTCTGACTCTCAGAAAACCAGCCTAATTGAGTCAATATTACTAGGTATTCCCATCCCCCCAATTTTTGTGTCGCAGAGAGACAGTGGCGAATGGGACGTTGTGGATGGATTGCAAAGGCTTTCGACTATATATCAGTTTTTAGGAAAACTGAAGGACGCGCAAGGCGAACTTGTTAGTCCACTTGTTCTTCAAGGAACAAAATACTTGCCATCGCTTGAGAACAAGAAATGGGATGATCAATGCGATCAAATCAATTCACTTACTAAACCCCTGCAATTAATAATTAAAAGATCTAAGATTGATGTAACAATTCTTCTAAAAGAAAGTAATTCAAACACTAAATACGAGCTATTTCAAAGATTAAATACAGGCAGTTCTATCTGTACTCCACAAGAAGTAAGAAGTTGCATTCTTGTTAGTATTAACCTTAAAATGTATCAGTGGATGAAAAACCTCAGTGAGAATGAGGACTTCAAGTCATGTATTAATTTAAGTGAGAGATTAGAAGAAGAACAATATGATATGGACAGGGTTATTTCATTCTAATCAGTGGAGGGCAAAACCCTCTAAAGTAAGTGAGCAGTCTCATTAAGGCATCACCCACCATTAATACTTTAGCCATCGTAGAAGCATTTAGAGACTTACCCGATACTCGTCGTAGAGCAGGTCGCCGCCATGATCAGGCACTGTGTTTAGCACTCTTTACCTTAGCCATTAGTGCAGGCTGTCGAGGGTTTATATCTATCAGTGATTGGCTGCATAGTTATAAAGAAGACCTCTTAGCTATATTTTGTCCTACCAAAAACGAATTACCGTCCTACAGCACCATCCGTCGGGTGTTGTTGAGGTTAGATTACAAAGCGTATAGCCATTGTTTAGCAAAGTTTTTCGAGATTACGCCATTGCCTGGAGAAACCATTGCCCTAGATGGCAAGGTCTTACGAGGTTCTTACAACGTAGATACCGTCTCCAGCACAACAGAATCTCACCCTGCCATTCAACTGGTCACGGTCTATATCGTAGAGCGGGGACTGATTCTACCCATTCAACCTGTGGACAAGAAGAGTAATGAAATCACTGCATTACCAGTTGTCCTGAAGGAATTAGCGCATCGGGGTGTAGTCTTTGCCTTTGATGCCCTCAATACCCAAAAAAAACTTGCGAGCAGATTATCACCTCAGGTAATGACTATTTAGGGGCACTCAAAGGGAATCATGGCAAGTTCTTCAAAGCACTAAAACTTCAATTTAAGCCTGAAACCCATGTGCATAACGTAGAAACTGGACATGGACGGGTAGAACGACGGACTGTCAGTCTATGCCATGATATCGACTCTTTACCAAATGCCGAGCAATGGGCTGGACTCAAGACGATTATCCGAGTGACCAGCTATCGTCACACCCTTAAAGGACACTACCTTTTCCTCAAGAAGCCCACTACTCGCTATTACATCAGTTCTTTGGATGAAACGGTGGAAGCCTTTGCCAAACGCATTCGCGATTACTGGCATGTAGAAAATAAAGTCCATTATGTTCGGGATGTAACTCAGGGTGAAGATGCTTCCAGAATTCGGGTGCAGCCCTTACCGAACATTTTTGCCTTAGTCCGTAATTTAGCCCTCAATTTATATCGTGACTATGAATTTGATAATATGGCGCAAGCTCAACGCAGGGCTGGACAAGGCTTAAATCTACTCAAATCTCTCTTTAGAATGAAATAGCCCTGGGGTAAAGAGCTATTTGCGGCGGTGCGCTCGATTGTCAATACTGCTAGACGGCAGGGTGTTTCAGCTTTTAAGGC
>ENA-ORBV01010966-ORBV01010966.1-microbial-mat-metagenome-genome-assembly--contig:-NODE-10966-length-14351-cov-5.859675_pt1 | contig 14351 bp, 6 predicted proteins | sample MGYA00237777_ERZ505514 | MGnify/ENA primary metagenome ERZ505514 (study PRJEB26160, sample SAMN06269048) | microbial mat metagenome | isolation source: Oligotrophic lake microbial mat | place...
GACAGTTTGGCTGGCTCACTGCTGGGCTCACTGCTGGGCTCACTGCTGGTTGAGCCCAGAGTGAGCCGAGAGTGAGCCCAGAAGTGAGCCCAACAGCGAGCCCAGCAGTGAGCCCAACAGTGAGCCAGCGTTGCCTGTGAGCCTGTGTGCGACCAGATCGGGCTCACGTGCGACCTCCTGGACAAAGTGATTTTTCAACAAAGTCCCTGTCATTGTCTCTAAAAAATGGCCACTGGAACTCACTTCATGTGTTTGATCCCAATGTGAATCACACCATGTTTTTGTGACATGACAAAATGGCACAAAAAAATCCCAATGTGTTTTCATCACAGGATTTGTGAAAGGTTTTTGATGGGTCAGTTTGATTTTGAATTGTCATTTTGATTTTTTAAATGCTAGGTCTGAAACTGTCCATGTGCTGCACCTCATGCAGCCTCCTTTGATCCTGTGAACACCACAAAAAATCCCACCATGACTTTGTCACAGGATTTTTTCCAAAATTTCATGATGAAACAGCACTGCCAAATCCTGCTGCATTTTTGTCACACGATTGGTAACACAAGGGATTCAATCAACGCATTTGGCACATTCCTGGCTGAAGATCCTAGCCCTTGCTTCTTCAGTTGTCCGCAGCTCTTCTGCATCTTGCTTTGTCGCCAATTCAATGTGCCCAGCTGATGCTCAGACTGCAAGCAGTGACAGCATCCAATCTTCGTCCGAAGATGTCTCAATTTAGAAATGAAACATTTTTGCTTCATGGATGGCTCTTGATCACTCAAGATGCAGCAACCCCAACACCTGCACAAGCCTCCAAACAAACCTTCTGAAAAAACTTCCACATGTCATTGTGACCCATCAAAGCAAGTGAGTGCAGCACAATGGAGGCATCACACTCAGTCGGCTTGCTGCATTGTGGCACTTCATGTGCTTCAAGCTCACTTTCAATCTTCTTGTGAACTCTGTTTGTCCTCTTTGAGGCTTTCAATCAAATTGTTTTTTTTGTCATGATGGACAACAACAGCATTGAGGTTGCCCAATGAGACCTGAACCATGCTAAATCACACATTCTGGGGCACCTCTGAAAAGCCAAGACCAAGAAACATTGAAAAATTGCTTTTGTTGCAACAAAAACTGCGGCTTCACAAATTATCACTGCAACACCAACAATGCATCCAAATCTCACATTGTTCAGATGTGAAGCAACAATGTTTTCACATTCAGCATCAGTGTCTGTGATCAACAGTTCAGTTGTGGTTCAAGGGTTGCTAGGTTTTCATCACAGTGTCCAGAAGAACACAGTGGGCCGCCTCTTTGAGAACATTGATGAATGACTGTCAAATGACACACCAGCTAGACATCAATTGCAATGTTCAGTCCACCACAACATGTGTTCACCGCTCCAGTTGCAGACTGAGAACAATGTCAATCCAACTGGACAAGTTGCCAAAAACATGCCCGAATGGAATGCTGTCGAATGTTGACTGGTTGGCGCTCACCTCAGTCTGAAACAACCAGATGTGCTGAATGTTGTGAATCTGGAGGCAACTGCTAGCTAGAGGCACCAGTAGATGAGCAGTCTTGGAACAATGACCTCACTAGCTAGACTTGTAATCTAACAATCACATGCACTCAACGTCTCATTGTGACAACACATGCAAGCCTGAATAATAAATTGAGTGACTGTGCCATCTAGCTAGCAGTGGTCTGTTCAACCCAAAAATGCACAAAGTGGAAAACTACCAGGTTGGTTCATTAAAAAAATGCCCTCTCCGCTATGAACATCCTCTCCTAAGAATCTTCAATTCAAGTTCGTCTACTACTGCTACTGCTACTCTACAAGCTAGGTGGTGGTAGAAGTAGCAGAACAAATGCAAGCACAGGAGCCTCGGTGCTTGCAACAAGATGGTAACAAGAGATGCTTCATTACATCACGTGCTACTAGTAGCTACTCCGAGCAGGTGCCCGGCCACTTGCCAATGATTCGGCTGCTTGCCTGCCACACAGCATGCACGATCGATCCTGGTACCAGTTTGATGGTAAGTACTACAAGTACTAGTACTAGCTAGTACATGGCATGCGCTCTTTCCAATTCTTTCTCATGAGCTCCGGATACCCTTTCTTCCATCACTCCACAAGCTAGCCAGAAGTAGCTTGCAAGCTTCCTCCACATAACGATACTGCGGTGACATTCTGCTAGCTGTCAGCAGTGCACGTGGCAGTAATGCATTGTGCTAGTCCTCTACGAGGTCCGCAACAAAAGGGTTGTTCACACGCTAATCTCATCAACAATGTCTTCCATCAGACAATCGTACCATACCTCCTCGGCGAATTTGTTATCCTTTTTCTCGGTTAGGGTGTCTGGTTTGCTCTTTGGAAGATTAGGCCAATGGTGGACTTTGGCAAACATATCGGGGCAATCTGTGGTACCTAGAATTGTGGGGATGTCCCTTGTCACGTCGTAGTAGGTATGCGGCCTGATGATGTCGCTCCAATTGAACAGCATGAGGTCAATGGCGTCAATGTTGCAAAGAATGATGGGATATACCATGAGAGGGCTTTTGACTTGGGGGATGTAGCTGTCAATGGCAGGTACGTTGCTAAAGAGTATGCCCTGATCTTTTCCTCGAGGCGTGTATGCCCCAAACAGTAGTCGGTTGGCCCTTGACAAATACCCATACACAAATATCGCCAGGATCGCAATGAGCACGATCAAACTAGTCGAACCATGAGCAGTAACAACGGTTTCCTGGTCGGCTGTCATCCACTCGTCACCAGCAGGTTGGTAGTCCGGCAGAGCAGGGAAGTTAGAGGCCGACATCGCCCGAAGATCTTGATTGCAATACTTGTATACCTTTGACTCAGGAGTTACTGAAATATTAGCACTAATGGCTTCGCCTTGGAAAAGGCTGAAATTAAACCCAACCAAATTGACTGAAACATCATCCGCTGCTTCTTTCAATTCCCAGTCACGGTAGTAAAATGGATCGAGCTCTGCTTCTTCATCGAGACATAGATTATCCTTTTAAAGACAAGTTTGTGAAGTGTCAGGCGTGTTTTTCCCAATTCGATGCATCGACTAAAGTCGGTAACCACTGCACCCGGACCACTTACATACGGAAACCCTGACCAAAAATACCCAGAAACAATTGACATACAGCCAATAGCGATAGGTATCACAACTGTTCTGGCAAATTCTGCAATCTCAGATCCAACTGAAGTTTAAAGGAAGACGAAAAGTGTTGGCTTCGGGCTTTTGCATTCACCAACAGGGTGCGACGACATGTTTACCTTGTCCGGATCGTGCCCATGACCGCATGAGACTGAACCGGTCCACAAAGTACGTCACCATGAGTGAAATGAACCCCAAAAAGAAGGCTGCGGGATAGATGGAGCAGTACCATAATGTCATGAAGAGAAACTTGATCATGTTGCTGTAGCGTTCGGCCAAGTGGACTTCAGTCCCAATCATACACATGTTCATTTGATGCTGTGTTTTGGCCCTGGGAGCAAGAAAATGGCGTTTGATATTCCCTCCAATATCCACCAGCTGCACCAGAGGTGTGATTACCATCTGTGAATAAAAGAGACTGTATACAGCAGGAATCAATCCGGGAAGACTAGATTCTCTCTTGTCGAGTGTGGCTTGGAATGGCGTGATCAGAGACAATAATACCGTCGTAACCAATACATTGAACACACAAATCTTGAGAAAGAGCCAGCGTTGTCGTGATGTTTCAGAATGGTGTCGTTCAAATTCAGCAAGAGCCTTGGCAATGATCGGGAAGGTGCTTGTAAAGATGGAGACTAGAATGGACGCAAACCATGGCTGGTTGTTAAGGTAAAGCTCCCGAATGGCGAAGTATGCGGCGACAATAAATGCCAACGTGACCATGTAGGTGGCAGCTCGGAGAAATAACATCTTTTGCTCGGATACATCAAGGTCTAGAAAACGAATGGTAGACGGTTCCTCTGGTTCTTGCACGTTCAAAACGTGTTCGCCCCGAAACAGGTAGCGCGGATTGATGTCTTTGGTAATTATGCCGTGTGTCGTTAGTTTCCCAACTGTCAATTTGGACAGGACATGGCGCTGCGCTGCTTCGGTTTCAAACGTCAAATAAACTTTGGTAGTAGGTGGTTTCGTTCCACTTAGATCAAAATAAAAACCCCGAACGAGCGCCTCCACATTTTTGAGTTTTCTAAGGAGGGCTGTAGTCTTTTTGGATACTTTTTCCGATTGCGCGTCTCGTTGTTGAATGTGCTCTTCGATTGTAGCAAGATCCAAGGGTACCACAGCCCCTCCCTGTGATAACAATGGAGGCAGAAAAAGCTCTGTTTCCAGCTGCTTCAAAATTTCTCGCCGTTGTAACAAGTGTCGCATGAGAGGCTTGTTGGCCACATCTACAGTACACACAGTGACTTTGAAGTTCTCGACTTCCGTCGAAAATGCTTCTTCAAAAAATGCTTTCCATTCCTCCGGATTATGCGCATCGGGAGGTGGATTCTGGACGATCACGGAATAGTCTTGCGCTGTTTGTTCATCTTCATCAAATTCCACTTCGGCTTGTTTGATATATTGGGAAATAAAAATGGTGCCTAAGATCATGATCAGTACCGCTCCGTAGTTATAAAAACCCTGATCGAGAGTTGCCCCGTCACAATTGTTGCGCAAGGCGGCTCCGACATAGACCCAACGAATATCACCCGGCGGGGATGTTCCACCCGTTTCCTCAAGATAATCCAAATAGTCCTGGTATGAAAAAAGCAATGGGTAAATGTCCAAATAACAACCACGGACAAATAAATCGCGTTGGTCATCTTCTTCTCGACAGACCAAGGGAGTATATCCCAAGCGACCAGTAACACTGACTCCATTCAAAATGTATCCATGACTGGCATTCAAGGAAATTCCATATTCTTCGGGAATATTGGCTTCGACAAGATCCGTCAAATTGACCACATATTCATTATTGTCGGCATCCCAATACATTTCGGGTTCGGAGCTCCAAACCAAATAGTCCGTGACATTTAAATGGGTTCCACCAGTTGCAGTGGCAGGAGCCGGATACCATTCCCCCAAAACACGTTCAATAGGATAGGCACCTTTTTGGATCAATTCCGGGGAACAAGTGGGACACGGGACCCAGGTTCGATTGGTGCAAATGGCAGACCCTTTGAGCAAAGTGGGAACACCTTCTTGTTGATTATAGTCATATTCGGAAGAAGCAAAATACATGATATTGGGAATGCTCAAAATTCCACCCAACAAGGCCAACAATGCATACGCCCGAATGGTGGCAAAATACAAACCAAATCCCAAACCAAAATCCCCCAATTGACTGAGGGGAGTTGAAATGATGGGATACAATTTGGTTTTGTAGTAAGATTCTCCAGGTTCAGCCACCGTCATTTTACGTTCTCCACGAAAAGCTTTTTTGGCTTGACGATAATGATAATTGTACAGCTGCGCTTGCAGGTTGTCGTCTTGCTCACAAACACCATTACTACTATCCAGGTCACCCTCAATATGATCTTCACTTGGTGGCGGAGGCAGTGTCATTCCTCTACTAGTGCTCTGATTTGACTGTTTTTCACGTACAATATACCGGGCCAACGTGACATGCTCAAAAAAAGCCCAAGCAATTTCCAGAGATGGTTTTTGATCCGTATGCACGTGGTCTTCATGTTGTGGATCCTTGTCGGCTGTGCCATTGGGATCATACAGAGAAGGATACGTTCTGGCCAACCACAAGGCAATGCGTCTTCCCATGGTCATGTGGCGGGGAGGGTCTTGTAAAAAATCAATCCTTTGGTGATTATGAAAATTATGAAGGTGGTGGTTCTGATCATCTTGGTGATTGCGATCATGGCTGTGGTGATGGGGATGATCTTGGCTGCGGTGGTGTTCACTTTCCTTCCCGCCGCTTATACCGCCATTCAGTACCTCGAGACTCGTTTTCTCTTCATTCTCAGGGCCTTGGTTTCCGCTAGTTGTTGTCTTCATCACTTTACTAGCTCCTCTCTGTCTCTTTCTCTGGCTCTCTGGCTCGCTAGCTAGTTTGCTAGCTAGTAGAGTGGTGCTGCGCTGTTGGTAATCCTCTTCAGCTTGGTGTTAGCTTAGTTTGTTTCTATTGTTGTGAATAGCTGTAACATCTTCAGGCTTCTTCACAATCTTGACTTCCCAAATTCGATCGTGTGAGGAAGATTCTCGCTCCAAAAAAGACGACTTGATTGGCCAGGAATCGAACCAACGACAACATGTGCACTACTTTTTGCCTCCTGTTTTTCAAACAGGAAAGCTGACAGACCCACGTTTTCCACCCAGCACCCGCTTCTGCTACGGGACTCGTCTTGTAGAGCCATGAACCGCGGATGACTCTAGCTAGAGGTAGCTAGCTAGCTAGATAGTAGTTCCAACCATTTGCCGTGGTCCAGTCTTCTTCAAATCATTAGTTTGATCTGACTGTTTTGTGATTGCAACCTATCGAGCAACCTAGCTAGCCATTTGTAGCACCTAAAAGCTATTTTACAGTCAATGGCACTGTAATTAAGTACGCATAGATAGCTAGTTATTCGTAGCTGAGATCATCTTGTGGTCTGATTTCGCATGCTGGTGGTTCGGGGTCAGTTTCTTCTTCTTCTTCTTCTGTGCTGTGCGATAGGTGGTACAACGAAAAACAGATATAGGTCACGGCATACCTCGGTCGTCGTTCTAGTCTTCTGTGGCTACACTTCAACGTGCGCACAGCATGCAAAACACTCTAGCATGATTTGACAAGTAGGAAGCTATTATTCCATTGGAGAGCAAACACCAGTGCCACAGCATTGTGTGCAGCAGGCATAGTCTGGGCACACTAGCCTAGCGTCTCCGCCATCATCTGATGGGCAGTCAGCAATGACGCGCTGAGATTGACCCGCCATCTGGTAGGTTTTGCAAACAGAGATTGGAAAGGATCCCGTGAGCTTGACATTTCCGTTTACTTGGAATCTATTCAGGTTGGACCACGCAGGGATGTCTGGCAAAGTCCCAGAGAAATGGTTGTTGGATATGGCGAATTCTGTTAGGTTCGTCCAATTCCAAATCTTGTTGCTGATCGTCCCTGAAAAGTTTGATCCCGACAAATCAAAAAATCGGATGGGAACGTCGTAAAGCTCCTCTGGTATAGTCCCGCTCATTTTTGTGGAATCTAATGCTAGTGCTCTCAGTTTCTCAAGCATAGCAATCTCGGAGGGAATAGAACCAGTGATTCGGGGGTTGGACTGTGCATATAGGCCATCAAGCACAGCTAACAACCCCAATTCCGACGGAAGGCTCCCCGATAAGTCTAGGGTATGAAGACCGAGAACTTGGAGGCTTTTCAAGGTGCCAATCTCTGTTGGGATAGGGCCAGTCAACTGCAAAAATGGACGATGGACAATTGTCAGACTATGAGGGGGCAAGCACATTTCGCAACGTAGCCGGATCGTCTGAGTGACTTACAGAGTTTCTATAGACATACAAGAATTTCAATTTTGATCGGGAAACGGGTGGCATAGACAGGCTACCTTCCAATTTGTTTTCACTCAGCCGTAACAACTCCAAATCAGGCAAAGCAAAAATGCCTGACGGGATGCTGCCCCGAAGCCCGCTGTAAGACAGATCAATTCCAGTCAACTTTGTGAGGTGTTCCAAGGAAGAAGGAATTGTCCCACTCAATTGCTGACCGACAAGTCTAAGTGACTGCAATTCAGAGAGAGCGGAGATCTCTGCAGGGATTTGTCCATTCACTTTCATATAACCTATGTCATTGGATTGTCGAGACATACACCACCCATCTTATGAGCACGAAGCAAGAAAGGAAGATCTCGTCAACTATTAGCTAGTGATGGCTGCCGCTTACCTAATTCAACTGCATCAACATCTTTGATGTCCAAGGAAACACAGCTAATACCTGCCCACAGGCATTCATGATTTGCTGACAACCACCTCATTCCTACCATGTCTTCGCCCGCAACGTCGGCCCCCACAGGCGCCGCCACTGGATAATAGCAGATGTCACGACCTTCGCCGGGTATAGGCTGACAATGTGACCACGCCTGCAATTGACTGGTCTGGTAGTAAAACAGGGCCAATACATAGCGCTGTGCCATATTGGAGTCGTAGGGATCCAGTTGAAGCGTGTCATCGTAGACAATCCATTGGAGAGCTGCTTGTCGTGCGCTGTTTTTGTCTTTGTCCGAGAAGAAGCCATCGCCAAAAAGATCCATAAGCTCATGTTGAAACACAGGTAATAAAATGTCTCGGTGAGACAAGGTTGTTTCATTGCGCGATGAGGATGATTCTATAGTTGTGCCATTGTCGCAATGGCCGGCTCCGCAGACACCTCCGATTATAACAGCAAAAAGAACCAAGACGCCGACGACCAAGAGTAAGCCATATTTGTAATAATTGGTATGATGTTCCCATGCTTTTCCATCCGTCGGAATTGCCTGTGGCATGGTGACACTGCCAGCATCGGAAACCGGTCTTGCTTCCACCATTCCCTCTTCTACCATTCCTTCTTCCCGCGTATTGGCGTGATTTGTACCGGTGGCAGTTTGCCCACCCATTTCCATTTCATCATCAGCATGTTGAAGCTGCTGATGTTGTTGGTGGGTCGGCGGCGGCGATCCTAACGACCCACCCGGCATTCTATAGGCACCTGGTTGGCTCATACTCGACGTTTCCACTGTCTCCTGCTGTAACGGGAGATGAGACATATTGTCGTCGTCCAAAGCTCGGTGCTGTTGTTGTTCCACCACTGCCTCTTCGTTGCTATTGTCGTTGGGGGTCAGTAGAAGCTTGTCTTGTAGTAAATGCTCTATTCGATCCAAGCTATTGGCACAGTCGGTAGTACCGGTGGAAGTAGTAGCAGTAGTAGCAGAGATAGACGCGGCAGGATTGCTAGTGTCGGTGGAAGATGTCGCAATGGAATTTCCTCCTCCACCTAGAGAGAGGCGCAATACATTCTTTGCTTGTATTTCTTGTTGCGTTTGTCTCAATCGGAGCATGGCTAATGGAGTTGATGATGATGTGGAGGAACTTCTTCCTCCAGCCGGACGTACTACTTTGTGCTTGGCGTGTAAATCTTGATGAGTTTGACTCAAGCTCGATGCAGCCGCTGAGTATTGAAAGGGTGTGGTTGTGGAGGAAACTGCTGCGGACTTAATGTTGGCATTTCGTATCACTGCCTTTTCGGCTAGATCTTTCTCTGCCTGACTCACTCTGGATGCCGTAGCCGTAGACGATGGCGACAATGAAGAACCACCCGGATGATTGAAAGAAGCGGTAGGATTCTCTCGCAGGACCTGTTTTGCTTGCAAATCTTTTTCCGTTTGACTCAAAGTGGAAGCGACTGTGGAGGGAGCATTCCGGACCACTGTCTTTGCGGCTAGATCTTTCTCTGCCTGAATCAATTTTGATGCCACGGCCGAGGTAGAAGATGATAAAGAAGTACCATCTTGTGGACGAAGAGCAGGAGCAGGAGCAGGAGCAGCAGAATCTCTCAGGACGGTTTTCAAATGCAGTTCTTTTTCCACTTGGCTCAATCGGGATGCGACTGACGGAGGGGACGTTGTGGAAGAGGATGGCAAAGAAGAACCACCAGGAAGACGGCAAGCAGCAGACTCCTGGTGCCAGAGTCCTTTGGCTTGCAAGTCTTTTTCCAATCGGCTCAATGCGGAAAATGGCGTCGCGGACGATGATGACGCAGAACAGCCATTGTTATGGGAAGCAGGAGCTTTGTGTTGCTGCTCTCGCAGCACTTGTTTGACTTGTAAATCTTGCTCCATTTGTGACAGTTCAAGTTCCCTAGCAGTTGGTGTTGCCGCCGTCGGAGCAGGAGTCGTATTATTTGCTTGTAGTAGCTCGGTGGACAAAACTTTCTCGGCCTGTTCAATTCCTTCGGGCACGACAATGGAAAGAGGAGTAAGAGTTTTCCGTAGTGCTTGTTTGGCCTGCAAATCTTGCTCAAACTGAGAAAGATACTCCCTCGTGGTCGTGATAGTAGAAGTCGCAACTTCTTGTGGTTGCTGATGGGGTGGCGGAGCAAGAGCCTCGCCGACTACGAGTCCTCTACCGCTCATGCTGCTACTACTAGCAAGACGGCCGCTGCTGAAATCGCCATCAGGATTGTGCACAGGACGAGGCAATGCGTCATTCTTTTGTTGCTGTGACATGTTTTGGTTGTCGACTAGCTATCAGTACGCTAGATACTATTTTCTGTTTCTCTAGCTACTAGAGGTACAATGCAGCTATCTTGTCCGAAAAGACTGGGATACACACGTCGCATGTACGAGGTATGATAGGAAATTAGGAATGCTTGTTGACACTACTAGCTAGTACCATTCATTGAGTAGACTTTTCTACTCTCGGGTTGTTGAACGAAGAGTGGTTGCCGAAGAAGGTGATTTGTCAAAGAAAGTGCACCAACGAATTCTTTTGTCTTCACATTTCTCGAGGTTGTACCATGCTTCACTACTACACTGCACTAGTTCGAAACCCCCTTGACATCCGCAAAAAATGAAACTGTGCATCTTGTCGACATTAGGCATGCCGAGACAGCTAAATGATGTTAATGAAGTAGCTATCTACTGATCGAGATTACTACAAAGCATGCTGTCTATTCAAATAGTCGTTTACCTGGTTTAGTTGTTGTGTTTGTGTTGCTGGAACAATGGAGAAATGGATGTCATGGGCGGGTCGTAGAAATCCACGCAGTGTCCTGCTGTGATTTGTGCACAACACATTGATTGTTCTTGACATCTGACACGAATCTAAAGCACAGCCACAACAAGAGGCATACTTGTGCTGTTCATTACATGATGGCAGCTTGTTCGCCGTCCGTTCTCATAATGGTAACATTGTCACTGTCTTCGTCATCTTGGTCATCATCTCTTGCAGGTGGTTCACATGCTGGAGTGCATTTTGGGGACGGGTGATCCTTTCTATCCGCCCATTGTTGTTTCAATTCTGCAATCGTTTTAGCATGTGCCGGATCTCCCTTTTGTTTCTTGTATGACAGCATCGTCTTGTAGTTCGCTGTCGTCCAAGTGGATTCATCCTTGCCCTTCAAAGCCTTGACCTTGTCCATCAGATCCCCTTCTGTCTTTCTCTTTCTCGCCTTCTTCATTTGTTCTTGTTCTTCTTTGATTTTGACACACGCAACCTGATGCTCAGTGACAGAGAGACACAATCGATGGCTTCCAACGGCAACCATGTTTCCCGCTGTCAACTTTTTGGCTCTGTCAAAATCTGCAATGCTTCGTTTGCTAGCAAGGGTGCGATCTAGTGCCCGGCGACGTGCTTCCTTGTTGTCGCGTTCACTTGACAGTAAATCCAAAACGTCAGCCATTCTTCCTGTGTTTAGGTTGAGTTTGGTTGTAGTTACGGATGATTCGGATGCTTCTGTCGGCTCGCCTAGGGTTCTCATGGTGTCAGCTGACACCGGATCTGACATGTCTGCCGTCAACTTCGTTGCTAGAACATCATCATGCTTCAATAAGGCCATGTTGCATGGATTCCAACCACGTTCCATTAATGCCTTCTTTCCATTCTTGGATGATCCAAAACTCATGGCCCAAGCCTTGTTAACGATGGGGACAACATCAGTGGGCACGAACGCTTCTTTCAATCGACGGCTCTGTTTCGCACTCATGATCGCTTCTTTTGCTTTGGTGACACCGATCTTGAAGGTTCCATTCATTGAGGAAGCGTCCCCCACCTGCCAAAGATGTGTTCCATAAGGCACACCAATGCAGACACACCACTCATGTTCTTTGGAGTTAATGCATTGTAAAAAATCAAGGTCAAATCTAGACCCGTGTCCATCCACAAGCAGGAATGGCATCAGGCCATTCGTTCTCGGAAACAAGTCAATGTCATCCATGTGTTTAAGGACGTCAGTCAGAATTTCAGCTGTGACGCCACCGTGAGGGGAAGCAGCAGTGTAGCAAGGCACATCCTTTCCATTGCTGGTGCAGACAGGACCGCTTGGAAGATACTTTCCAACACCGGAGTTCGCTTCAATCCACGCAATGTTTGTTGCGGCAGTGATTGGGTCCACTGTAATGTCGATTCCACTGACCCACTCGTTCTTGATTGTCTTGTCCTTTTTGTCGGAAACAAAAATGATGACGCAAAGAACTGCCTCGCCCAAGGCGTTTGTGAAAGGGAGAACTGTGAAGTGATTGTCAGTTGACACCGCCTTCTTTTGACAACCTTTTCCTACTTCGCCAACACACTTCTTCCCACCAACATTGCCATCTGTCTTCATGTTCGTGTTGCAGCCGGTTTCGTCTGCCACAATGAAACATTCGGGATGAATTGTTTCGGTCTGCACTTGGCAACCATGGGCTTCTTCTTCTGTCGCCACTGTCTCGCCCTTCTCGTTCACCCAACATGGCATCTCAAGAACTCTTGCTATTCCGGCTGCGACAAGTTCTTTGTAGACACATTCATGCATAATTTTCATGTTTCTGTAGGTTCCCCACAAGGCACGATTCGCATCTTTCTTCACGGCCTTCATGCTGCCAAGAACAGCGTTGTGTCGACGGAGGAAGTTCGAATGATAACGCTTGCCGAGCAGAGGGCCATTGGCTGATTGCCTGGACATTCTCTTGTGTTCTTTAATTCTCCTTTCAATGTCAGTCCCTGCCACAAGAGAACCCGCCAAGTCCAAGAAACTCGAACAGTCAAGGGGTTGCCCACTCCGCACAAGCTTGACACAGAGAGCAACGAGAATGGGTTCAACTTCGGACATAGGGGAACTAGTCGCTTCTGCTCCTTCCCACCCCTTAGCATTGTTTCGATTGACTCGGCTAATGACCGTGGGGCGTTTGATGGCGGTGCTGTACTTGTCATTGGTTGATTGAATAATTGCTGAAATGATTCCCTTAGCAATTGCTTTTCCTTTGGATTTTGCTTCCTTTCGTTTTTCAATTATGAGCGTTGCAGCTTCCTCCATAGCTATGTTGAAGTTCTTCTGTGCAGTGATTTTGGCAACAGTTGTTGATCCTTTTGGGCGGCCGCCCTTGCTTGCTTCTGCAGCAGTGCTGTTAGCGCCGGTTGCTTCTGTGATAGCGGACACAGGAGATGCCGTGCTGTTAATGGAGCTTCCAGAATCCTCATTGATGCGAACAAAATCAGGGACCTCTTCTCCTCGTCTCTTTAACAACTGAAGCTTGTTTTCATGGTTGTAAACTGTGCATCTGTTGGCAGAGGGGAGACCCTGAGACTTCAGAGATTCAACGATCTCTTTCATGAAACCACTTGACACTTTTCCATCATTGGCAGCTCGTTCAATCATCACTCGTTTCACATGAAGATTGAGAATGACCTCCTTCGTTTCCTTGGCCAAACTCTGCACTAGGCTTCCTCCTTTCTTTCTGCTACTCCGCGATGTCATTCTTCACAATGACACAACTCTTGATGCTCTGACACAGCAGTGCAGTCAGACCTTGTTGACTGTGTTGAGTGAGTCTATTAGTTCGTTTGCGTGTGTCAGAGCATTTGGTTCACGGCAAAACTCAAAAACTCAAAAAATGAGACCTTAAGTCTGTTAGTGTAACGTTTGTCGGAAAACCGTTATTATTGAGTACTCAGACTACGCATTTGTACGAGGTGTCGCCTGTGTGTCGCATGTGTGAAAAACCGTTGCAATTCGATTCTGGTCTATTTGAATTGGACCTGACATCTCGCCTGGCTGTTGAAGCTAACCAGCCATGTAGATGTAACATTTATATATGTCATTCAGGTTGAATAGACATTGAACTAAGTAACCTAAACAGGCGCTAGTGCTAAAGAGCAGCACACAGCCGTGCACATAGGATTTTACACAGTTTCGCGTGTCAACCCCGGTCATGAATGTCAAGGCAGTTTCGAACTAGTGCAGCAAACTGCTGTGAGCAGAGGCCTAGTGAACAAAACACTTCAGATGCATGTGAACAGGTGAATCCTGAGCATTTTTAGCTCTTAACTTTGTTCAATGGGTCAGGTTCATTTTCTTGTCCGTTTTCCATTTCAGTTGGGTCAAAGTGGAAAACAAACACTTGGAAACCAAAGATTCTGTTCGAATGAAAACTGAACTTGACAACAACAAAATCATTCTCCTTCCGAGAGCCTGTCAGGAAAAGGAGAATGAGAGGAAAATGGAAATGAAGGAACATCTTCTCTTCCATGGCAAATTGGCTTATGTTGAGCGAAATGCGCAAATCTGATGAACGAACATTGTTTTGTCCTGCATGCACACAATTTGTTGGATCCATCCTGTCTCTTATACACATCTGACGCTGCCGACGAATAGAGAGGTGTAGATCTCGGTGGTCGCCGTATCATT